>Ga0126307_10002691_pt1 | contig 12031 bp, 9 predicted proteins | sample Plot28_FD_89955 | JGI IMG/M metagenome (GOLD analysis project Ga0126307, IMG submission 89955) | Serpentine soil microbial communities from UC McLaughlin Reserve, CA, USA - Plot28 | ecosystem: Environmental > Terrestrial > Soil > Grasslands | place: USA: UC McLaughlin Reserve, Lake County...
GGTGACGCGCCGGCCGCCGCCGCTGTCACGACAGATCCGGAGCAGGCGTCGGGCATCCTCGGCGCGCTTTTCGAGAGTCTCGGCAAGAATGCGCACTTCGAGGTGTCCACGATCGACCGCAAGGACAACGCGGCGACGTTCAGCCTCGCCGCCACTTGGAAGTTCGGTAAGGACGGCCGCAACCAGTGGACCTACACCGGCACCGGCAGCGCCGGCCAGGACGGCGATCAGTGGAAGATCCGCTGGGATCCGGCGACTGTCGCGCCCGGCCTGGCGACCGGCCCGCTGTCATACAGCACGCTGACCCCCGAACCCGCCGCGCGGGTGCTGGACCGCACGGGCGCGGAGCTGCTGACCCAGCAAGTCGTCACGCTTGTCGACGTGTCTCCCGCTGCTGACGTGAATGCCGTTGCGGCACTGCTCAATCCGCTCGACGCAGGCATCACCGCGGAGTCTTTACAGACGCAGCTTAACGCCGCGAACGGCCAGCCGGTCACCGCCGTCACGCTCCGTGCGGAGGACCTGGCGCCCATCGAGGAGGCGCTGTCGGCGTTGCCTAACGTGACGCTGGCCCCGCAGACGCGGCTGCTCACCACCGACAAGGCGCTGACATCGCCGACGCTGGCCGGGCTCTCCGACCTGTGGCAGCGCGCATCCGACGACGCCACCGGATGGGCGGTGAGCGCCAAGTCCGCCACCGGCAGCCAGCGGATCAGCGGGCAGGACCCCAAGCCGGTCGCCGACATCACCAGCACGCTCGACATCGGATTGTTACGCGCCGCTGAGGATGCGTTGGCCCCGATTTCGACACCGGCCGCGACGGTGGTCATCCAACCGTCGACGGGTGACGTGCTGGCCGTGGGTCAGAACTCCGCCGCCGACGCGCAGGGAGCCATCGCGCTGACGGGCCTGTATCCACCCGGCTCGACCTTCAAGGCCGTGACCGTCTCGGCCGCCCTGCAGGCCGGTCAGGTGACTCCGGACAGCGTCGTCGCCTGCCCGGGCAGCGAAAACATCGAGGGCCGACAGATTCCCAACGACGACAACTTCGACCTCGGCCAGGTGCCGCTGCACACGGCGTTCGCGCGGTCGTGCAACACCACGATGGGCCGGCTGGCGGTCAACCTGCCTCCCGACGGCCTCACCAAGGCAGCCGCTCAACTGGGCCTGGGAATCGACTACACCGCACCCGGCATGACCACCGTCACCGGCAAGGTTCCCGTCGCCGACACCTCGGCGCTGCGGGTGGAGGAGGGCATCGGCCAGGGGCGGGTCACCGCGTCACCGTTCGGCATGGCATTGGTGGCGGCCGCGCTCGCGCACGGCGCCGTGCCCGCACCCACGATCGTCGCCGGCCATCCAGGCAAGTCGGATCGCGCTCCGGATGCCCTGCCGGCAAGCGTCGACGATCAAGTGAAATCGATGATGCGCGAAACAATTACGAGCGGCACCGCCACCCAGCTCCAAGACATTCCCGGCATGCTCGGCAAGACCGGCACGGCGGAATACATCGACAGCACACACGCGCACGGCTGGTTCGTCGGCATCGACGGCGACCTCGCGCTGGCGGTGTTCGTCAGCGACGCCGGCAGTTCCGGGCCTGCGGTGGAGGCGGCCGGTCGCTTCCTGCGCGCGCAGCGTTAGATGTCGTACTCCCAGCTGCTGCGTGACGAGCGCGGCCGGGTGCGGTACTCGGCGCGGTTGTCGCTTTCGTCGGCGCCGCCGCGATAGCGCACCCGCGAAACCGGATGGTGCGTGCCGTTGCTGCCGTTTCCGTTGCTGCCGTGCGGTTCTCGCGGCTGATAGTCATCGAAGCGGCGGCGACGCTCGGGCCGGTCGGTGGCGGAGCGCCGGTCGACGGGCGGCACGGCCTTGCGGGGTTCGCGCGGCGACGACGTGCGCTGGCGTCGACGGGGCTGGGCGGGGGGCTCCGGCGGCTGCTCGCCCTGCCGGGTCTTGCGCGGTCGACGGGGGCGCTCCACGACCGGCTCGATGATCTCGGTATCCGGCGGCCGGGCGTGACGCGATCGCGGCGCTGCGGCGCGCTTGCTTGTTCTGCCGCTGCGGGTGGTGCCTGCGGCGGGCTTCGTGGGCTTGGCGGGCCGGCTCGGACGGTCGATGGTGTGCCTGCGGCGGGGCGACTCGGTGGTGTCGGCAGTGTCGTCGGCGGGCTCGGCGTCACCACCGGTCAGAAGCGACGACACCTTGGATGCGACCGAGGACACGCGACTGCTGCCCGTCGCTTCCTCGGTGGTCCGCGCTGCACCCCGCCGCGACGACATGCCGTAATACCAGCGGCACATCCCGATCAGCAGCACGCCGGCGGACGTGAAGAACATCAACGGAAACCGCTCGATTAGCGGATAGCCGAAGTTGATCAGCGTGTCCTTGACCCCGGTGATCTGGGCGCCGTGGAATAGGAAGTACGCGGTCGGCACGGCGACGAACAGGATCAGGGGCGGCTGGATGACGGCGGTGAAGATCGCGGACTGCCGCACCGCGAGCACCGAGAAGATGCAGCCCAGCACATACGCCGCGGCGAAAAACATGCTGAGTTCTTTGTCTCCGGACCCTGCGTCGTAGGCGAACCCGACGGCGGACAATGTGACCGCCAGCAGCACCGCACCCCACCACGGAACACCCGGGATATTGGGGTGTGCAGAGCGATGGTCGGACGCGACTGCCGCCCGCGCGCGCTGAGCTGACACACGTAGACCGTACCGGCTCTAAGTAAAAGTAGCTGTCAGCGCGCGTCTGGCGTGCCCATCACAGTCTCCTAGACTCTGGTGCCTGTGGGCATGAACCTTGGAATCGTCGGATTGCCGAACGTCGGGAAGTCGACGCTGTTCAACGCGTTGACGCGCAACAACGTGCTGGCGGCCAACTATCCGTTCGCGACCATCGAGCCGAACGAGGGCGTCGTGCCGTTGCCAGATCCGCGGTTGGCCGAACTCGCGAAGATATTTGACTCGGAAAAGATCGTGCCTGCGCCCGTGACGTTCGTCGATATCGCAGGCATCGTCAAGGGCGCGTCAGAAGGTGCGGGCCTGGGCAACAAGTTCCTGGCCAACATCCGCGAGAGCGACGCGATTTGCCAGGTCGTGCGGGTATTCACCGATGACGACGTCGCGCACGTCGACGGCCGGATCGATCCGAAGTCCGACATCGAGGTGATCGAGACCGAGCTGATCCTCGCCGATCTGCAGACACTCGAGCGCGCGCTGCCGCGGTTGGAGAAGGAGGCCCGAACCCACAAGGACCGGCGTGCGGCACATGATGCCGCGGTGGCGGCCCAGGAGATTCTCAACGGCGACAAGACGCTGTTCGCGGCGGGCAAGGCGGTCGACACCACAGTGCTGCGCGAGCTGAATCTGTTGACCACCAAGCCGTTTCTGTACGTGTTCAACGCCGATGAGGCGGTGCTGACCGACGACGCGCGGGTGGCGTCGTTGCGGGAACTGGTAGCGCCGGCGGATGCGGTGTTCCTCGACGCGAAGATCGAGGCGGAACTCCAAGAGCTCGACGACGAGTCGGCGGCCGAGCTGTTGGAGTCGATCGGGCAGACCGAACGCGGGTTGGATGCGTTGGCGCGGGCCGGTTTCCACACGCTGAGGTTGCAGACTTTCCTGACCGCCGGGCCGAAAGAGTCGCGCGCGTGGACGATTCACCAGGGCGACACCGCGCCCAAGGCCGCGGGAGTCATCCACACCGATTTCGAGAAGGGCTTCATCAAGGCCGAGATCGTGTCGTTTGCCGACTTGATGGCGGCCGGATCGATGGCCGCGGCGAAGGCCGCGGGCAAGGTCCGGATGGAGGGCAAGGACTACGTGATGGCTGACGGCGACGTGGTCGAGTTCCGCTTCAACGTTTAGATCTCGTTGACTCTGCGGCTATGGCGATGTGCTCCCGCACTTTTGCGCCCTCGCCGCAGAGTCAACGGCCAGGCGGCGCGCTAGTCGACTGCTCAGCAGTGCCGACGGCGACGTGGTGGAGTTCCGCTTCAACGCCTAGGTGGGAAAGCCGCTGGGCGGTAAGACTGTTAGCAGCCGTTCTGGTCGTGAGCAAATAAGCATTGGCGAATCGCATACGCGAGTGCCCCTACCCGATCGCGTCTATCGTCTGCGGGATGGACGGTGCGCGGAAGGTGAGAAGTCAATGCCGTTGCGTCACGTCGATCGCATGAGCAGCACAGCGACAACAGACGGCGTCCAGCGGGCCGGGCGTCCGCGCCTGTCATCATGACGCGACTGCGCGCGGTAATGACGATGCTGCTTCTGCTGGTTCTCGTCGCCGCGTGCACGTCCGATGGCGGCGGACCCGACGACGACACGACCACGGACTTCGCTCGCTCGGTGGACATCGGTGGAAGAAGCGTCTATCTGACGTGCAACGGTTCTGCTGCGCCTGGTGCGCCCACCATCGTCCTCATCTCCGGCTATCACGACTCGTCGGACGTGTGGACGCAGACCGACGCACTCGACCTGCTGACCCCGGCAGTCGGCCCACCGGTGTTTCCCGCGCTCGCCGTATCACACCGGGTCTGCGCGTACGACCGTCCCGGCACACTGCGGTACGTCGACGGCACACCACTGACCGATCGCAGCACGCCGGTGCGGCAGCCACGGACCGTTGGCGCAATCGCCTCCGAGCTTCATGACGTGCTGGCCGCCGCGGGGATCGTGGCGCCCTACGTCCTGGTCGGTCATTCGTTGGGCGGACTGATCGCTCGGGCCTATGCGCAGACCCATGCCGATAAGGTCCGCGGTGTCGTCTTCGTCGACGCGTTCAGCGCCACCATCCCTGCGGTCTTCGGCTCGCGCTGGCCGATCTATCGCGACGAGGGCCTGAACCGCCCTGTCGATCAGCTGCCAGTCCCCTCGATGCGCGACCCTGCCTCAGAACGGATCGATTTCGACGCCAGCGTCGCCGAAGTGCTTGCCGGACCGTCCTTTCCGGCAATCCCGGCAGCGGTGTTGACCAAGACCGAGTCGTTCACCGGGCTGACGTCGTTTCCCGGGCTGTCCGCCGACGATCTGAACCGGGGCTACGAGCAAGCCCAGGATGCGCTGGTCGCACTGTCGCCCAACACGCCACACGTCATCGCCACCGGTAGCGAACACTGCATTCAGTGCTCGCAGCCGGACCTGGTAGTGCAGGCCACCGAACTGGTCGCGGGGCGAGCCGCCGCGCAGTCGTGACGGGTCGGCTGCGCGTGCCGACGGCGACGTCGCCTGAACCGCTGCACCGCCGCCCAAGGGCGGCCTTATCACGCTAGAATTCTGTACATGGCAACGCTTCCGCTCGCCGAGGTTCGAGCTAATCTTTCAAAGCTCGTGGATGAGGCGGTCCGCACTCACGAGCGAATCGAGGTCACTCGGCAAGGTCGCCGGGCCGCGGTGATTCTCAGTGCAGATGACTACGACTCGATCATGGAAAGCCTTGCAATCCTCAGCGATCAGGAGCTAATGCGGGAGGTCCGCGAAGCCGAGGCTGAGGCCGAGAACGGCCAGATCTACACACTCGATGAGGTGACAGAGGAGATGCGTGCCGCCGGGCGGCTCCCGCGTTGACCTACCGCATTGAGTTGACGAAAGCTGCAAAGAAGGCGCTGACCGACCTCCTGCCCGAGGCGGTAGCCGTCGCGTGTTGGGAATTCATGCGAGGACCGCTCGCGGAAAATCCCTATCGCGTGGGCAAGCCACTTCGCGATCAACTCGAGGGCCGGTATTCGGCGCGGCGGGGCCAGTTCCGGATGATCTACCAGATCTTCGACGAACGAGTCGTCGTCCGGGTCATCCATATTGCACATAGACGCGACGCTTATCGGTGACGAGATCCGGTCGAGTTCGGCTTTAACGTTAGGGAGATCTTCATTCTTGGCAGGGCCTGTTCCTTACGAGGCAACGCCGACTATCACCAACAGTGGTTGACGAGCCCGCAACCCGAGGACCCTTCGGCCGGGCCACACGAACAGAAGTACGGGTACGGATCTCGTATCAGCGCTTCGGCCCGAATGCCGCCATGTATTACCACGGCGGTGAACTTCGTGGCTTCAACTCGTTCATGGGACATGACCCGGATAACGATGTGACGCTTGTCGTTTGGACGAATCTGACGCGTTCGCCAGACGGCAAGACAACGGCGAATGCCATGATGCCCGCACTACTCGACGAAATCTACGCCGGCGTGTCATTGGTGCCTTCGGCAACTCCTACGACCACCAGATAACCGAATCGAAGAATTCGATCGGTAGCACGGTCAGAACGGAATCTCCTCAAACGCCGATCCTGAGGTACGCAACGGCTAGGGTTACGCGTGCGATATCGGCTCAGCGTGAACCCGTGATCAACACAGGGTACGCGAAGCCCCATAACCGAGGCGGTGGTGGTGACGATGATCGTTCCCCGGGCGCAGAACGTACAAAGCTTGCGCGACGAAGGTTTTCGCTCTCGCAGAGTGCATCCTCTGCACATCGTTGGGCTCTTGGCGAGCGTTGTCGTCTTGATGGCAGCCTGTTCGTCGACTACCGAGCCGACGACCTCAACCCCTGGAGCGTCTGCCACGACCACCACCGCGACCAGTTCCGCGCCGCAGAATCCCGCGCTGAAGACCATCAATCCCCAAGCGTTTCATGCTGTCGTGGAGGCCGCCGCCAAGCAGCTGATGGTCCCCGGGGCGATGGTGCTGTTGCGCACCCCGCAGGGCAACTTCATCGCGCCGGTCGGTACGACCGAGCTTGGCGCGCAGACACCACCGGCGGCGAACACCCATTTCCGGATCGCTTCGAATACCAAGACGATGACTGCGGCGCTGATCGTGCTGCTCGCCCAGGATGGCAAGCTGAAGTTCAGCGACCCGGTGTCCACCTACGTCCCGAACGTGCCCAACGGCGAGAACACCACCGTCGCACAGCTTTTGAAGATGCGCAGCGGCCTCTATGGCTACACTGCCGACCCCGAGCTTTCGGCCGCCATGGATGCAGACCCGGGAAAGGCCTGGACGCCGCAGGAGGTGTTGGCCATCGCGTTCCGGCATCCGCCGCAGTTCGCACCCGACGCCGAATACGAGTACAGCAACACCAATTACGCGTTGCTCGGTCTCGTCGCCGAGAAGGTCGGCGGGCAACCGTTGGCCCAGCAGTTCCAGGAGCGGCTTTTCGGGCCGGTCGGCCTCAAACAGACCTCACTTCCCGCCACCGATGACACCTCCATCCCGGCTCCATACTCACACGGTTACATGTACGGCGGCAGCTTCTACGCACTGGCCGACGACCCGTATCCCGCCGAGATGCAGGCCGCCGCCAATGCCGGAACGTTGCAGCCGATTGACTACACCAATCACAACTCCTCCTACGCCACCGCCGCCGGGGGAGCTATCTCCACGGCCGATGACCTCGCGGCATGGATGAAAGCACTCGTCTCGGGCAAGGTCTTCAACGCCGACTATCACCAGCAGTGGTTGGCGAGCCGGCAGGCCGAAGATCCGGACGCGCCCGACGGACAGAAGTACGGGTACGGAATCTCATATCAGCGCTTCGGCCAAAACGCCGCGATGTTCTACCACGGCGGTGAACTTCCGGGCTTCAACTCCTTTATGGGCTACGACCCGGATAACGATGTGACGCTTGTCATTTGGACAAACCTGACGCTCTCGCCGGAGGGCAAGACCACGGCGCAGGCCATGTTGGCCCCGGTTCTGGACGAGATCTACGCCGGGTTGAATCTGGTGCCCCCGCCGACTCCGACGACGACGAGGTAGTCATTCACTCGACGCGTCGGGCCGAGGAAGGCAGAATCGCGCAGGTGACACAGCCGCCGCAGCGCCCCGGGCAGCCTGGATGGCGAGGTAGGGAAGTCCCGCCGCCCGACCCTGCGACGCGACGGCTTCCGCGCCCCGGACGGCCGGAACCGCCGACCCTGAAGATCCCGCGACCCCCGTCACCTGCGGATGCATCGCCGACTCAACAGATCCGGCGGACGCCACCGCCACCGCCGCCGCCACCGTCGTTCTCGGTGCCTGACCGTCAGCAGCCCAGAGTCGAAAGTCGTCGACGCTCACGTTTCCTGAACTGGCAGACGATCGTCCTGATCGGAGTCATCATCGTTGCGTTGGTGGCCGGCGGTCTGGCCGGCGCCGAGCTCTACGCACGGCACCGCGCGGACAGCATTCTGACGGAGGTCGCCGAATGCGTTGTCGACGACCGTGCCACGATTTCGTTCGGGGTCAATCCGCCGTTTCTGTGGCAGCACGTCACCGGCCACTACACCAATATCTCGGTAGTCACCGCGGGGGACCGTGTCCAGGAGGCCAACGGAATGACGGCCGACGTCACCCTCAAGGATGTGCGGTTGCAGGACACTCAGGACTCCAAGGGCACCATCGGATCGCTCAACGCGACACTCAGGTGGAAATCCGCGGGCATCAAGGACACCGTGGCCGCCAACCTTCCGGGTGTGGGCAATCTGGTCACCGGCGTGAATACCTACCCCGCTGCGGGCACCGTCATCCTGGAAGCCGGCAGCAACAGCGTCACGGCCAAGCCCGTCGTCACCGACGGTGACCTGAATCTCGAGGTTCTCGACGTGAACGGTCCACTGCCCAAGGACGCGGTGCAGACCGCACTGAACGAGCTCACCAAGAAGCTGAACGACAACTATCCGCTAGGCATCCACGCCGACAGCGTCGAAGTGACCGCGACCGGAGTCGTCGGTAGCTTCTCGAGCCAGAATGCGTCGATCCCGAAAGAGGACGAGAACCCCTGTTTCGCGCGCCTCTGAGTGTCTATGGCACGACGGCGATTTCGTCGCCGAGCCGAATCCCCGGCGCCAGCGGCAGCGCGTCGCCGCTCCAGAAAGAGCCGGGGTCGAACCAGTTGTAGTGCTTGTCCGTCGTGAGCAATCCCATCTCTTCGTAGGTGATGGCGACGGTTTCCGCGCAATAGGCCGCTTCCAGGCCGACTTTGAGCTGTTGGTCTTTGCGGCGCTGAGTGGTCTCACGAACCTTGCTGTGCACGAACGGAATTCCCCGCGTGAAGTCGGCGACCGCGAGTCGGCCGCGGAACCACCGACCCGTGAGCCGCGCGGTGCTGGGAAACGGTGTGCCGTCCATCCGGGCGACAACCTTTAGCGCGCGGTCCTCCTGCTCGCGGCTTGCATCCGGCGTGAGCTGACGTAACCAGCACCGCTGGTGATAGTTGTGCATCCACCGCTCCACTGCCTGTCGCAAGTCGTTGAGTTGCACGCCACGGTGATTGCCGCCCGTCCACATGTCCGTCAGCTTGTCGCCCAACTCGGCGTGCCAGATCAACGGGGGCAGGTCCTCGATCGCGATCGTCATCCCGACGTGATTGACCGGAGCATTGCTCATCGCTTGTATCGCCCGGTCCGGTCCTGAGCTGCCCCGGAACAGCCAGATATCTCCGGTTCGAGTCTCGTCCAGCGCCCGCTGAAGCGACACCGTGCTTTCCTTCACCACCGCAGCTTATGCACACTCTTGCTATGCGAGGCATATGGAAGTTGGTTGGACTGGCCAGTGTCGCCGGTGTGGTGGCGGGCGGAGTGCTGGTCGCTCGCGACCAACGCCGTCGCAATTCCTACACACCCGACGACATTCGCGCGCGGCTGCATCAGCGAGTGGCCGAGGCGGGCGACTCCGACAGCTAAGAGGCCACGGCGTAGAGCCGATGCGAGCCGGAAAATCCCTTGAGTTCGACGTCTCGGCCCTCGTCGAATTCGACGTCGTCATGGTCGCTGACGGCGTCGCGCACCACTTCGCTGACCAGAGTCTCGCCGCCGTCCGCTTGAGCCGCCACGCGCGCGGCCATCGCGACGTTGCGCCCGAACAAGTCGTCGCCGCGTCGCACCGACTTGCCCGTGTGGATGCCGATCCGGACTCGAATACCGTCGGGCCGCCGCCGAAGTGAGCGCTGTACATCGAGGCTGCACAGCACCGCCTCGTCGGGCTGCGCGAAGGCGATCATGAAGCCGTCACCCTGACTCTTCACGACGTGACCCGAGTGCTTCTTGACGTGCCTGCGGATCAGCTTGTCGTGACTGCTGATCAGCCTGACCCACGCCCGGTCGCCGATGCGCTCGTTGAGCGCCGTCGACCCCTCGATGTCCGAAAACAGGATTGTGACCTTGCCGCTCGGCGCGAGCCGCGCCAGATCCGGCCGCTCGACCTCGGCCCAGTCGGCGAGATCCTCGATGGACGACCGGACGGCCGCGCCAAGCCCGTCCTTGCGCAGGATGTTGGCGGTCTGCCAGACCTGTTTCACGGCCTCCCGACCACTCGAGACCAGCATGTTTCTGGTGTCGACGCGCTGGCGCAACTGGTCGAGTTCGCGCTGCTGACGTGCGCAGCGCCACCACAGCACGGCGAGTGCCACCGCCTCCACCGCGGCGATCCCCGCGAGCACATAAGCAGCAATCTGCACTCCCATCACCGTTCAAGTATTGGATGCTGGACCCGTGAGGCCCGAGGCGCCCTACTACGAGAGCCGCTACATCCGCGCCAACCACCCCGACCAGCCGCGGGCGCTGTGGCTGCGCGAAACTCTGCTGCTGCCCACCGCGGGCGATCCGGTGGCCGACGTGTGGGTGATGGTGTTCGACCCCGATGGGGCGGGCAACCGGGCGGTCAAACAGCCGTACCCGATCGACGCCGCCGCCTACGAGTACGACAACTGGACCGCGCGGATCGGTGCGACTTCGATCGACGACCGGTCCGCACGGGGTGTCGTGACGGGCGCAAACCGCTCGGCGCGATGGGACCTGTGGATCACCCCGGGATCTGAGGATGCGGTCAAACTCCTCACCGAGCGCGCGTACAAGGCGCGTTTCCCGACGGCCAAGACAACGGTGCGCCACCCGATGGCCCAGTTCGACGGCCAGGTGGAGCTCGACGACACCCGGCTCGTGCTCGACGGCTGGACCGGCAGCGTCAACCACAACTGGGGCTCACGACACACCCCGGCCTACGCGTTCGGCCAGGTGTGCGGCTTCGACGATGCGCCCGACTCGACCTTGGAGGTCGTGACGGCGCGGGCCGCTATCGGACCGGTGTCACTGCCTGCGGCGACGCTGTTCGTGTTCCGTCACGGCGGAGGAGAGTTCGCAGTCCGTTCGATCCTCGGCAGCCTGCAGACCCACGGCAGGTATGCGCCGTTCTCGTGGTCGTTCGGCGCGCGCGTCGGGGAGCGGATGATCGAGGGCGAGATCTTCGCCGAACCGGCCGACGTCATCGGGCTGACGTACACCGACACCGACGGCGGCGTGAAGTACTGCTATAACTCGGCTATCGCCACCTGCCGAATCCAGCTGGCCGGTAAGGCTTTCGAGCGCAGAGAGCTGATGGCCACCCGCCGCGCTATGTTCGAGATCCTCACCGATGAGCGGCACGGCGCGGTCCCGCTGCTGGCTTAGTTCCCTGGGCGAGCAGACGCGAAAGGCCCCGACACGCCGAGAAAAAGAGGCACTTTGCGTCTGCTCGGCGGTGCTCGCCGCGATGGCAATTGGACCGTTCAAAACATGACATCGCCGGTGATATCACGTTTCGGGAGTTGCGCATGGTTGAGAAACGGCGCAGCCGGCAGCGCCCCGCTACTACCAGCCCTCGGTCAGCACCCGGTCCAGCGTATCGACATAGAAGTCAGCTGATTCGACGTCAATGCATAACGGCGGCTTGGTTTTCAGGATGTTCATGTGGTCACCGGTGGGCTGGATGATCACCCCGAGCTCGAGCATGCGGTCACAGATCGCCGACGTCTCCTCCGGCGCAGGCTCCAGAGTCTCGGGATCGCGGATCAGCTCGACGCCGAGGTAGAGCCCGACGCCGTGCACCGTGCCGAGGATCGGGTGCTTGTCCTGCAGCGCTTGCAGTCTCGACTTCAGGTGCGCACCGACGCGCGCGGCGTTCCCCTGCAGCCCTTCGTCGCGCAACACGTCGAGAACGGTCATCCCGATCGCACACGACAGTGGGCTGCCGCCCGTCGACGAGAAGAAATAGCCCTGCGACCGAAAGCCGTCGGCGA
>Ga0126307_10002692_pt1 | contig 12031 bp, 11 predicted proteins | sample Plot28_FD_89955 | JGI IMG/M metagenome (GOLD analysis project Ga0126307, IMG submission 89955) | Serpentine soil microbial communities from UC McLaughlin Reserve, CA, USA - Plot28 | ecosystem: Environmental > Terrestrial > Soil > Grasslands | place: USA: UC McLaughlin Reserve, Lake County...
ACTCGCACTGGACGATGGCCCACGGGATCGCCCACGGCCCGCCGGGGCCCTGCTGCGACACCGCGGCTCGAGCCCGCTCGGCGATCAGCTTGTCGAGCGTCCGCTGCGCGGCGAGCCGGTCGGAGCGCGCGCCCTGGAGCGCGGCGGCGCGCGCCGCACGGGCGCGCTGGACCCCGGCCTGCCGCTGGGCCAAGCCCGCCTCCATGCTGGCCAGCGCCGCGTGCCGGCGGCGGACGTCGGCGGCGCGCGTCTGGCGCTGCGTCTCCAGCCGGGCGAGCTTCGCCGCCTCGCGCTCGGTCTCGTCGCGCGCGGCGCGGACGTCGTCGATCACCCGCGCGTTGCTGTCCTGGACGCGCTTGAGGAACGCGAACCGGTCGAGCAGGTCGGCGAAGCTCGCCGAGCCCATCACCACAGAGACGATGTCGGGCCGGTCCGCCTTGTAGTTGAGGACCAGTTGGTCGGCGAGCAGCACGCGGCCGTCAGCCAGCCGGTGCTGGAGCTTCAACAGGCGGACGCGCTCGCGCACGAGGTCGTCGCGCGTGGCCGCGAGCTTGGCCTCCGCGCTGTCGAGCTCCTGCTGGACCTGGCTGAGCCGGCCCTGGACGATCGCGACCTCGCGGCCGAGCTTGGCGAGAATCCGGTCGAGCCCGGCGACGGCGCCCGCGAGCGACTGCTCGCGGCCGCTCGCCTGATCGATACGGTCGCGCAGCGTCCCTTCGTCCTGTGAGTGCGCGGACACGGGCAGCAGCGCCCAGAGGCCTAGCAGGCCGAGGGCGACGGCGAGCGGGACTGTCCAGCGGAGCCGTGGCGAACGGTCACCGTAGCTCCGGCATCGCCGCGGATCCGGCGCTGCAAGGCGGCTTGCGCGGGATCACGGCGCGTCGTCGTCGCCGGCCCAGGTCCAGCGCGGGACCTCGCGCAGCGGGTGAAGATCGTCGTCGGTGGCCGCGTGCGAGTTCTGCATCGCGACGCGCGATCCGAACTCGACGTGCTCGCGGACCGCGTCGCGGAAGGCGGGGTCGTCCGGCATCCCGGCCGCGTCGAGCGCCGCCATGTAGAGCTCGACGAAGCGCGCGCGCTGCTCCTCGCTGATCCGCAGCCCGCGATGGACGCCGATCAGGTGCGCGAACCCGAGCTCGCGCGTGAAGCGGTCAGGCCCGCCGAAGGACTCCGCCGTGAACGCGGTCAGGTGATCCACGTGCTCCGGCTTCCCGGCGCCGAACAGCGGCTGCAGGAGCGGGTCGCGGAGGACGCTCGCGTAGAACAGGTCCTCCAGCCGGTGCAGCGCCGCTTGGCCGCCCGCGTGCTCGAACAGACTGGGCATGGCCCAAGGGTAGGAAGCGCGCGCTCAGGCCGACCGGCGGCAGACCCGCTCGACCAGGCCCATGAGCTCGGCGTGGACGATGTGGGCGGGGACGCCGCGCTCGTCCACGAGATGGACCTGCAGGCCGGCGGAGAGCGGAGCGAGCAGCAGGTCGGCGAGCACGGCGGCCTCGGCGCCCGGGTCGAGCTCCGCCACGAGCAGGGCGACGTGCGTCCGCCACGCGGCGTAGGCGCCGGTCGCGTACCGCGTCATCGGGGCCGCCTCGTCGGCCGCGGCGAGGACGGAGCGCTGCGCGACGACGTGCGTGTGCAGGGCGTCGAAGAAGGCGAGCAGGCGCTCGGTCGCCGTCGCGCCGGGGCCGAGCGGGGGAGCGCCCCGCAGCAGGTCGTCCTGCAGGTCGCGCTCGCGGTCGTCGACCAGGCCGAGCAGCAGCTCGCGCTTGCTCCCGAAGCTCCGGTACACGGTCCCCGGGCCGACGCCGGCGTGGCGGGCCACGTCACCGATCCGCAGCCGCTCTGCGCCGTCGCGCTCGACCAGCGCCTGCGCGGCTTCGAGCACGGCACGGCGGTTGCGGGCGGCATCGGAGCGGAGCGGCACTCCCAAGAGGATGACACACAATCGGAACGCGTTCCGCTACAGTATCCGGAACGCACTCCGCTTCCCACTCACCAGGAGCTTCCCATGCACGTCGTCCACCTCAACGGCTCTCCGCGCGGCGACCACTCCGAGTCCGGCAAGGTCGCCGCCGCCTACCTCGAGTCGCTGCGCGCGGCCGACCCCGGCCTCACCGTCGACCGCCTCGACCTGTTCGCGCTCACGCCGTTCGCCGCCGCCGGCGCGTCGGCGAAGATGGACGTCATCGCCGGCGAAGACGTCGCCGGCGACCGCCGCGCGGCGTGGGATGACGCGCTCGCCACGACCGCGCGGCTGCGCGCCGCCGATCTCGTCCTCGCCGCCGTCCCGATGTGGAACGGCGGGATCCCGTGGGCGCTCAAGCTGTTCATCGACACGGTCACGCAGCCCGGGCTCGCGTTCGCCTTCGACCCCGAGATGGGCTACAGCGGGCTGCTCGGCGGGCGGCGGGCGGTCGTCGTCTACACCAGCCAGGTCTACGCGCCGGGCGTCCCGGCGACGTTCGGGACCGACTTCCAGTCGACGTACTTCGAGAACTGGCTGCGGTTCGTCGGCATCGACCGGATCGAGACGCTGCGGCTGCAGCCGACCTACGCCGGCGACCCCGGGCTTCCCGCGCGCCGCGACCGCGTGCACCGAGAGGCCCGCGAGCTCGCACGCGCATGAGCCCGTGGGCCTGGCTGGCGCTGGCGGGCGCGGCGGAGGTCGCGTGGTCGCAGTCGATCGCCCCGACCGAGGGCTTCACGCGGCCGCTCCCCACGCTGCTCTGCCTCGTCCTGTCCCTCGCGGCGATCTTCCCGCTGGCGCGGGCGATGCAGGGGCTGCCGGTCGGGACCGCGTACGTCGTCTTTACGAGCATCGGCGGCGTGGGGGCGCTGGCCCTTGGCGTGCTGCTCAGCGGCGACCCCGTGACCGCGCCGCGGATGGCCGGCGCGTTGCTCGTCGTGGCGGGGGTGGCGACGCTGCGCGCGGTCGGGTAGGGCCTACCACCTCCGCGACATCTCGGTCCGGCCCGAGCCTCGAGAGAGCCGGTCGCCGAGAGTCTTGACTACTCAGCGTAGTCGAGCGTAAGGTCGTGGCTCGGTCCCTACCCCCGGAGGGGTCCCATGCTGGCGCGGACGACGGTCGCGCGGATCGCCGCTTGCGGCGCGCTGACCGCGATGCTCATGCTCGCCCCGGACGGCGTCCGCGCCGTCGCCGCCGACGAGATCCAATACCGGACGGTGTTCCAGGATCCCGGCGAGGTTCCGGGGACCGACCTCTCGCTGGAGGCGTACGCCATCGGGCTCATCGCTGCGACGCCCGCCGGCGAGCACATCGGCTTCGCCTTCCGCGACTTCAACCGCCGGCCTGTCGCCGACGCGCTCATCGCGGCGCACCGGCGCGGCGTGCTCGTCGACGGGGTCATCGACGGTGGCGAGCGGATCCGCCCGATCGTGCCGGAAATTCAGGCCGCGATCGGCGCGGAACGCGTGGTGTTGTGTGGGAGCCCGTCGTTCGCGTTCAACTCTTGCATCACGAACGTCGACCCGCCGAGCCTCCAGCACAACAAGTTCCTCACCTTCTCGCGCCTCGCCGACGGCCGCGAGGACCTCGTGCTCCAGACGTCGATGAACTTCCTCCAGCCGAGCCAGCTGAGCTACTACAACGACATGGTCGAGATCGCCGGCGACCACCGGCTCTATGACGGCTACGTCGAGTTCCTGATGGACATGAAGGCGCAGGTGCGGACGGACGATCGCTACGCCATCCGATGGGGCGACGACGGGCGCAACACGATCTTCCCGTCGCCGCGGCGGCAGTCCGACCGTGGCAGCGACGACACGATCGTCGACCGGATGGACGAGATCGACTGCTCCCAGGGCGGCACGATCCGTGCCGCCAACATGGCGTTCCGCTCCGAGCGGATGGTGATCCTGGACAAGCTGGTCGACCTGCAGCGCGCCGGCTGCGACGTCGACGTCGTGCTCAGCAACGCCGACGGCGACATCATGACCGGGCTGCTGCTCGCCGGAATCCCGGTGCATCCGTTCTTCCTCCGCGAATTGACGAACGTGCGGCCGCAGGTGATCGTGCACGACAAGTTCTGGCTCGTCGACGCCCGAAGCACCGAGACCGGGCGGCGGACGAAGCTCACGTACGCGGGCAGCAGCAACTGGCGCGGCGACCAGCAGCGCAGCGACGACCTGCTCCTGCGGATCGCCGACGACGGCGTGTACGCCGAGTACCTCGCGTACTGGGAGAAGCTCCGCGGCCGCGCGGCCTCGGACCTCCCGCGGCCGCGTGACGAGAAGCTGGCGCCGGTATCGGCGCACGCCATCGCGCCCGCCGCGAACGCGGGTGGATGGCACCGGTCCGACGTCCGGGTCCTCGTGGTCGCGAGCGACGGTCACCTGCAGACCGTGGGCGGACTCGCCTGGCTGCGCGTCCGGCTGAGCGGCGCGCAGACCGGCATCTCGGAGGTGGACGGCGAGCACGATGGCGCGAGCGAGCAGCGGGTCGTGATCACCGCCGAGGGAACCACCACCGTTACGCACCAGGCGGCGGACGTGTTCGGCAACCTGGGCCCGTCACACACGTTCGACGTCAACCTCGACAGGACGGCGCCCGACATCAGCGGGCTGTCGACCCGCTGTTCGCTCTGGCCCCCGAACGGCCGGCTCGTGCGCGTCGCCGATGTCACGGTCCATGACGAGCTGTCCGGACCGGGCGAGCTCGCGCTGTCGGCCTCCAGCGACGCGCGCGACGACGAGGGCGACGTCGTGATCGACGGCGGCACCGTGTACCTGCGTGCTGAGAAGCGCCGGCGCGGTCGCACCCGCACCTACGTCATCAGCGCGACCGCGTCCGACGTCGCGGGCAACGCGACGACAGCGACGGCCACGTGCACCGTCCCGCACTCGGCGGCAGGGCACGCGCGCTAGCGGATCGGCTGGCCGAGGCCGAGCAGGTTCCCTTCGCTGTCGCGGAACCAGACCGCGCGCTCGCCGGTGCTCTGCTTGCTCGGGTAGTTGCCCCGCACCTCGGCGATCCCGTCCTTGACCGGCATGCCCGGCATCTGGACGTCCTCGAAGACCACGCCGCGCCGGCGCAGCTCGGCGACCACGGCCTCGATGTCCTCGACCTCGAACCCCATCTGAGTGTGCTCGCCCGACGGTGCGCCGGCCGACGCGAAGAGCGCGAACTCGCCGCGGCCCACCCGGTAGAGCAGGCCGCCCTCGCGCTCGTCGATCGGCTCGAGCCCGAGCTTGTCCGAGTACCACGCGCGCGCCCGCTCGAGATCCTGGGCGGGGAGGCGGGTGGCGACGGCGGCGTCCTTCAGCACGACCACCGGAACGTTAGCCTGCCGCCGGTGCGCTCCCGCCGGATGCCGATCGAGGTCGAGTCGCCCGAGGAGCTCGAGTACGGCACGATCGCCAAGAACCTTGCCGAGAGCTCGTTCAGCGATCTGCGACGCGCCGCCTTCGGGATCGACATGGACGCAGAACGCGGCAGCTGCACTTCGAAGTGGCGCGGATCAACGCCCGCCGTTGCGGACCGTCGTATCGCGGAACACCCTCTGCGTCATGGCGCGGGCCTTGTCGCCACGGGCGCCCTTCAGGACGGGCGGGTCGCCGAAGATGAGCGGCGTGCCCGGCGGGGCGTTCGGCTTCGCCGGTGCGACCGGGTCGTCGCCCGATAAGGCGATCGTGGCGCCGGCGACGGCGATGAGAGCCGCGACTACAGCGGCCACGAAGCGATTCGGACGGGTCTGCGGGGCGACGGGGCGGCGCGGCGTGATCAGAGTGCGTGACATCGCCTGACGGTACGTCGGCCGTGCTCTACGTCGCGTCCATGACGACCCTACATTCCACCCCCACACCGAGGTGAAGGACGGTACGCTCGCCGCATGCTCCTGGGCCGCGACCCGGAGTGCGCGCGCCTCGAGTCGCTCATCGGCGCCACACGAGAAAGCGGTGGTACCGCACTGGTGTTGCGGGGCGTCCCGGGCGCCGGCAAGTCCGCGCTGCTGGACTTCGCCGCGGAGCGCGCCGGAGGCTTCAAGGTGCTGCGTGGCGCCGGCATCCCGGGCGAGGCCGAGGTGGCGTTCGCGGGTGCGCTCGAAGTGCTGCGCCCGGTCCTGGATCGCCTTGGGGAGCTGCCCGGACCGCAGCGTGCGGCCCTAGCCGGTGCGCTCGGCCTGGCGCCAGCGATGGAACGAGACCGCTTCCTCGTGGGTGCGGCGGTCCTCGCGTTGCTCTTGCTCGTATCGGCTGAGCGGCCCGTGCTTGTGTGCGTGGACGATGTCCATTGGCTGGACGCGTCGTCGCTCGACGCGCTGGTGTTCGCGGGTCGACGGCTTGCCGGCGCGCCCGCCGCGATGATCCTGGCCGTGCGTGGGGAGCCAGTGCATGCGCTGGACGCCGCCGGCCTTGAGGAGTTGCCCGTCGAGCCACTCGACCGCGAGGCGACAGGACTGCTGGCGTCGAGGCTCATCGGCCACGCATACGCCGCGGGGCGAGTGGATGAGATCTTCCGCAGGACCCAGGGACTCCCGCTTGCGATCACCGAGCTGGGCCGGCTCGACGACCTCGAGGAGGGCGTGGATGCGCCGGTCCCGATCTCCAGCCTCGTCGAGCGCGCGTACGCCCGTGGCGTCGAGGCTGCGTCCGAGGCGGTCCGCGCGCTCCTGCTCCTGGCGGCCGCCGACGACTCGGGCGACCTCGCGACGGTGCTGGCCGCCGCGGAGGTCCTGGACATCCCGGCGACGGCGGTGGAGGGCGCGGAGGAGCTCGGCCTGATCGAGATCGCGGATGGCCGGATCCGGTTCCGGCACCCGCTCGTGCGCTCAGCGATCTACCAGTCCGCCACAGCACCACTCAGGCGCAGCGCGCACCGGGCGCTCGCCGCATGCCTGAGCGGCGACTGGCAGGCCGATCGGCGCGCCTGGCACCGCGCTGCCGGCGTCGCCGGCGCGCACGAGGACGTCGCCGCCGACCTGGCGGCCATGGCCGAGCGGGCACATGCCCGCAGCGGTTACGCCGTCGCCGCACGAGCGCTCGAGCGAGCCGCGTATCTCACTCCGGCACCCGAACGGCGCGCGGAGCGCGCGATCGCCGCGGCGGACGCGTACTGGCGCGCCGGCCGCGGGGAGCGTGCGGAGAAGCTCCTGACGGGCGCCATCACGCAGACGCCTGACGCGGCGCTGCGCGCCGACGCCGAGCACCTGCTCGGGCGCCTCGCGCACTTCCGCGGCGATCCACTCGCCGCTCGCCACATCCTCGTGGCCGCGGCGCTGCACATCGAGCAGCTAGACCGCGGGCGCGCCGCCGACCTCATGGCCAGCGCACTGCACTCAAGCTGGTTCTGCGGCCGGCCGGGACTTGTGCGCGAGACAGCGCTGACCGCCGCGCGACTCGCCACCGCCGACGGGGTCAACCGCGACGCTCGGCTGAACGCGATGACCGGTGCAGCGCTGATGATCTCTGAGCGCACTGAAGCGGCCGAGCCGTACCTGCGGCGCTCGATCGAGCTCGCCACGCCCGCTGAGGCGCTCGTCATCGCCTATGCGGCCAACAGCCACGGTTGGCTCTGCGAGTACCGCGCCGCCCGCGAGGCCGCCGCCCGCGCGCTGGACGTCGCGCACGAGCAGGGAGCGGAGGGATCGGTCGCCTTTGCGAGCGAACTGCTTTCGGAGTACCAGTGCACGCTCGGCGAGTTCGATGCTGCCGGCGCGGTATGGACGGACACGGTGCGGGCGGGCGAAGCGACCCGACAGCCACAAGTCATCGCGTGGAGTCGTCTCCACGCCGGATTCATCGCCGCCAACCGTGGCGGTGTGGAGGAGGCGGTCAGGCTCGTCGACAGCGCGCGGCAGCTCGACGTCCCGCTGTGGTTCATCGGCGCGGACGCCCCGGCGTGGGTGCTCGGCACGTCGGCGCTCGCGCGCGGGGACGGCGAGGCCGCCGTGAAGCTGCTCGCGAGCACGGACCTCGGCGTCTGCCAGGCGAACTACACGCCCTGGACGGTCGGCGCCGACCTGGTCGAGGCCTACGCTCGCGCCGGGCGGCCGGCGCTTGCTGCCGCGGCGCTCGACGAACTGGCGCCGCACGCCCACCAGGCGTGGGCGCGCGCCGCGCTGGATCGCGCCCAAGGAGTGGCGGCGGTGGAGGATGCGTTCGACGCGCCGCTGGAGCGGGCGGTCGCGAGTTTCGCCGGCCTCGGCGTGCGCCTGGAGGAGGCTCGCAGCCGCCTCTGTCACGGGGAACGCCTGCGACGCGCCGGCCGCCGCGTGCAGGCGCGAGCGCAGCTCCGGGCGGCGCTCGCGCTGTTCGAGCACATGGGGTGCGCGCCTTGGGCCGACCGCGTAGAGGGCGAGCTGCGGGCGAGCGGCGAGACGCTGCGCGCGCGGGATCAGGGGACGCCCGTCGACCACCTCACGCCACAGGAGCTCCAGGTCGCGACGCTGGCGGCCGCAGGTCTTTCCAACAAGGAAGCCGCCGCCCGGCTGTTCCTGTCCGTCAAGACGATCGAAGCGCACTTGCACCGCACCTACAGGAAGCTCGGGGTTCGCTCGCGCGCAGAGCTTGCGCCACTGCTCGCCGAGCGAGACGCTGGATCTACGAACCGCGACGGCCGAATCTGATCCGCGCCGCCGCCCGCGAGGCGGAGCCGGCGTAGCGCAGCTTCGCTACGCCGGCGCGCCTACCGGGTGTTGTCCGCGATGAGCTCCTGGATCGCCTGGACGGCCTGATCGACATCGCCCTTGATCTGCTCGTTGAGCTGGACCTGCCCGCCGCCGGACGACGAGTCGACGATCAGGTACGCGCCCAGGGCCACGGCCGCCAGCAGGACGAGCACCAGCACTGCGCGCATGGCCTGCGCCCCGGCCGAGGGGCCCGTGCGACGGGTCGCGTCCGGGGTCGCGGCGGCGCGCGCGGGCTGGCGCCGCGGCGGCTCGGCGATCGGCTCCAGGCGGCGGCGCGGCGGCGCGGGCTGCGTCCGCTCGAGCGGCGTCGTCGCCTCGGTGCGCTCGAGCATCCGCGTCTCCGCGGTGTCGTCGAGCTCGTGCGTCGCGGCGGTCGGCTCGGGCGCCACCCCGCGCATCGAGTCGCTGATCGCACGCTCGAACGCCGCGGCGTCGGCGAACCGGTCCTCCGGCCGGCGCTCCAGGCTTCGCGCCACCACGCGGGCGAGCGCGTGCGGGATCTCCGGGTCGAGCTCGTCGAGCAGCGGCGGGGCGCCGGCGTCCTGCTGGCGGGCGAGGTCGGTCAGCGACGCGGCCTCGAACGGCAGCCGGCCGCCGAGCAACTGGTAGGCGACGACGCCGAGCGCGTAGAGGTCCGAGGCAGGCCCGGCGCTCTGGCCGCGCGCCTGCTCGGGCGAGAGGTACGCGGCGGTGCCGAGGACCGAGCCGACCTTGGTGATGTCGGACTGCTCGGCCGCCTTGGCGATCCCGAAGTCCGCCAGCTTGACCAGGCCGCCGTCGCTGCCGCGCAGCAGATTGCCCGGCTTGACGTCGCGGTGCACGACGCCCTTGCGGTGCGCGTAGTCGAGCCCGCGGCAGGATTGGGTGAGGATCGAGACGGCGTCGGCGGGCTCCAGCCGGCCGAGCTCCCGCAGGATCTCGGCGCAGCTCGGGCCGTCGATCCATTCCATGACGATGAACTGGCGGCCGCTGGCCTCGTCGGCGCCGAAGTCGAACACCTGGACGATGTTCGGGTGGACGAGCCGCGCGGCGGCCAGCGCCTCGCGCCGGAAGCGCGACACGAAGTTGGCGTCCTCGGCGAGGTGCTCGGCCAGCAGCTTGACCGCTACGTGGCGCTCGAGCCGCGTGTCCATCGCGAGCTGGACCGTGGCCATGCCGCCGACTCCGAGGCGATGCTCGAGCCGGTAGCGGCCGGCGAAGAGGGTGTCGGAGCCCATGGGTCCTACCCGGGAGAGAGACCGTCGCCGTCGTCCGGTTCCGCCGACGGCGCCGGCTCGCCGCCCGAGCCAGACTCGGTCGGCGCCGGGGTGGGCGTCGGCGTGGGGGTCGGCGTCGGCGTCGGCGTCGGCGTCGCGGTGGCGGTCGGCGTGGGCGTCGAGGTGGCGGTCGCCGTCGGCGTCTCCGTCGGCGCCTCGGTCGGCTCCGGGGTCGCGGTCTTCTCCGGCTTGCGATCGCACTGATCGGCGATCTGGTCGTCGAGGTGGCTCAGCCACTTGCGGAGATTCTGCTTCAGCGCCTTCTCCGTGCCGCTCGGGAGCGCGGACAGCTGCTGCTCGGCCTCGTTGACCCGGCGCCGGGCGGCGTCGCAGTCACCGTCGTCGGAAGCCGAGCCCGCATCGGCGACGAGGCCGGAGAGCCGGTCGGCGTCGTCCTGCGGGATCAGCGCGTCGTTCTGGGCCCCGCAACCGGCGAGGAGCGCGCTGAGCAGGACCGCGAGGAGCAGGCAGCGGTAGCGCATGCGGAGAGCAGGCTAGAAGCTCCGCCGGTCACTGCCCGTACTGCAGGCGCTCCGCGAGCGAATCGGGCAGCCGTGCGGCGCGGATCGCGGCCTGCGCGCCGGCCAGGTCGTAGTCCGACCGCCGGTACTCCGCCGTCCACGCCGTCGTGTCGAGGATCATCCAGGCGGCGCGCGGGTCGCCGTCGCGCGGCTGGCCGGTCGATCCGGGGTTGAGCAGCCACTCGCCCGTGGCCAGGTCGAGCAGGTCGCCGTCGCGCCGCGTCGAACCCGTGGCGGGCTTGCCCTCCGTCCGGTGGAACGCAAGCGCCACGTGCGAGTGGCCGATCAGCGAGACCCGCTGCGGCGCGGCGTCGAGGCACAGCTCGGCGGTGAGACCCGAGAGGACGTACTCCCAGATGGGGTCGCGGGGGGAGGCGTGGTAGAGCCCGATGCCCTCGGCCTCGCCGCTCGGCTCGAGCGCGAGCAGGAAGTCGCGCGTCTCGGGCCGGATGGTGTCCTTCGTCCACTGGGCGGCCAGCGCGGCGCCGCGCGAGAAGTCCTCGAGCGACAGCACGTCGACCACCGCGAGATCGTGGTTGCCGGCGAGGATGATCGCGCACTCCGCCTCCGCCAGCGCGACGCAGGCGTCCGGCTCGGCGCCGTAGCCGACGAGGTCCCCGAGGCACCACAGCTCCTCGACGGGCGCCTCCTTGGCGGCGTCGATCACGGCCTCGAAGGCGTGGCGGTTGCCGTGGATGTCCGACGCGATCGCGACGCGCATGCCTAGAGTCTGTTCGGTGCTGAGGTCATGGCGCCTGCCGGTCGCGCTCGTCACCGCGGTGGTCGTGGCCGAGGCCGCGGTGGCGGTGATGCGCCCGCGCGGCTTGCCAGAGCCGGCGCCGGTGTCGGCGCGAGCCTACTTCAGTGACGCGCAGATCGAGAAGGCCGAGACCTTCCGCACCGGGCAGCTGTGGATCTACGTCGCGCAGTCCGCCGTGGGGCTCGCCGTGCTAGCACTGATCGTCCGGCGGCCGCCGCGCCGGCTGGAGGATCTCCGGCGCCCGGCGCTCGCGGGCGCCGCGGTCGCCGCGGTGATCTCCGTGGCGGCCGCCGCGGCCGCGCTGCCGCTCGCCGCGGTCGCCCGCGACCGCGCGAAGGACGTCGGCCTCGTGACGCAGGCGTGGCCGGACTGGCTTGCCGATCAGGGCAAGTCGGCGGGCATCGGCGCCGTCTTCTCGGCCCTCGGCGGGGCGGTGCTGGTGATCGCGATGCGCCGCTTCGGCGGCCGCTGGTGGATCCCCGCGACGGTCGTGGTCGTCGCCTTCGGCGCGCTCACGACCTACGCCGCGCCGGTGGTCCTCGACCCGTTGTTCAACAAGTTCACGCCGGTGCCGCAGGGGAGGCTCCGCAGCGAGGTGCTCGAGCTCGCGCGCGAGGCCGGCGTCGACGTCGGCCAGGTCTACGAGATGGACGCCTCGCGCCGCACGACCGCCGCCAACGCGTACGTGACCGGGCTCGGGCACACGAAGCGGGTCGTGCTCTACGACACTCTCGTGGACGACTTCACCCCCGCGGAGACCCGCATGGTGGTCGCGCACGAGCTCGGCCACGTCCATCACCACGACACGCGCAACGGGCTGATCTGGCTCGCGGTCGTGGCGCCGCTCGG
>Ga0126307_10002693_pt1 | contig 12027 bp, 15 predicted proteins | sample Plot28_FD_89955 | JGI IMG/M metagenome (GOLD analysis project Ga0126307, IMG submission 89955) | Serpentine soil microbial communities from UC McLaughlin Reserve, CA, USA - Plot28 | ecosystem: Environmental > Terrestrial > Soil > Grasslands | place: USA: UC McLaughlin Reserve, Lake County...
CGCCCTGGCCGCGCGCCGGGGCCAGGAAGTCGACCGTGATTCCAACCGTGGATGCCCGCGGGCGATCCGGGACCACTGCGCCCGACCAGGCCGCGGCCGCGGCGGCCGTGTCGATCAGCGAGCTGATCGCGCCGCCGTGGACGACGTCGCCCAGAGTTGGGAGCTTGTCGGTGAACGGCATCGAGAGCACCGCGTGGTCCGCCTCAATCGCGTCGACCTCGATCCCCAGGTGTGAGACGAACTGCGAGTTCTCGAGCCACCCTTGCGCGAGCGCCGTGCCGTCGGCCTGCTGCGTCTCGGTTCGTGGCGGTTCGGTTTCAGCCATTTGGGGGTGCGGACCGCAAGCTACTCTGTGACGCATGGCCACCGCAACGCGCACGGTCGCCGAGATTTGCGAGTCCGCCAAGCGGGCGTCGCGTGAGCTTGCCGTCACGAGCACGGAGGCGAAGAACGCCGCGCTCGTCCGGCTTGCCGAGTTGCTGGGCGCGCGCACGGGCGAGATCCTCGAGGCCAATGCCGACGATCTGGCCGATGAGCGGGCTGCCGGCCTCACGCCGGCGTTGCGGGACCGCTTGACGCTCGACGAGGCGCGGATTGCGGCGATGGCCGAGGGGGTGCGGGCAATCGCGGCGCTGCCGGACCCGGTGGGCGAGGTCCTCGACGAGCGGACGCTCGAGAGCGGGCTCCGGATGCGGAAGGTGCGCGTCCCGCTCGGCGTGATCGCGGTGGTATACGAGGCGCGGCCGAACGTCACCGTCGACTGCGCCGCGTTGACGCTGAAGAGCGGCAACGCGATCGTGCTTCGCGGTTCGAGCTATGCCGCCCGCTCCAATGCCGCGCTCGCGACAGTGGTGCGCGAGGCGATCGTTGGGAGCGGGTTGCCCGAGACGGCGGTGGAGCTGCTCACCAGTGGGGATCGCGGCGAGTTGGCCGAGCTGGCGACGGCGGATGGCCTGGTCGACCTGGTCATTCCGCGCGGCGGCGAGGGACTGAAGGAGGCGCTCAAGTCGGTGGCGACCGTTCCCGTGATGTACGCGGCTGCCGGAAACTGCCACGTCTACGTCCACGAGGACGCTGATCTGGAGATGGCGCACCGGGTGGCTTTCAACGCCAAGGTGCAGCGGCCCGGGGTCTGCAACTCGGCCGAGACGCTGCTGGTCAGTGCCGCCGTGGCCGACCGGTTCCTGCCCGGGATCGTCAGCGATCTGCGCGACGCCGGGGTGGAGCTGATGGGCGACGAGCGCTCGCGTGCGGGTGCCGGAGACGCCGCCGTCGCCGAGGCGACCGCGGAGGATTGGGACACCGAGTACCTCGACATGAGGATGGCGGTGGGGGTCGTCGATTCGCTCGCCGAGGCGATCGCCCATGTGAACCGGCACGGCACTGGGCACTCGGAGGCGATCGTCACGTCCTCCGATGACGCCGCGCAGGCGTTTACCGACGGAGTCGACGCGGCCGTGGTGTACGTGAACGCCTCGACCCGCTTCACCGACGGCTTCGAGTTCGGGATGGGCGCCGAGATCGGCAATTCCACCCAGAAGCTTCATGCGCGCGGACCCATCGGCCTCCGAGAGCTGACGACCTTCAAGTACGTCGTCCACGGCGACGGGCAAATCAGGAGCTGACGTCGCCGCGGTCGGCGTCCTCGGGGGCGCGTTCAACCCGCCGCACATCGGGCACCTCGTGCTCGCCCAGGAGGCGGCGTTTCAGCTCGGTCTGGACGAGGTGATGCTCATACCGGTGGGCGAGTCGCCGTACAAGCGCATCGATCCCGAGCCCGGCCGGGAGGTGAGACTAGAGATGGCGCGGCTCGCCTCTGACGCCGATCCGATGGTCCAGGCGTCCGATGTCGAGACGGCTCGCGAAGGACCGTCGTTCAGCTTTCGTACTCTGGAGTTGATGAGTGACGCGCGACCGGGGGACGAGCTCGTATTCCTGATGGGTGCCGACGTCGCGGCGGGGCTCGAGAGCTGGCGGCAGCCGGAGCGGGTCCTCGAGCTCGCCCGGGTTGGAATCGCGGCGCGGCCGGGCACCGCGCTCGAGGAGGCCGAGGCGGCGATCGAGCGCCTGGGCGGGGACGAGCGATCGGACGTCGTGCGGATGCCCGAGATCGGCGTTTCCTCGACGGGAATCAGGAGGCGCGTGGCCGCGGGCCGGCCGATCCGGCACCTCGTCCCGGACGGTGTGGCCGAGTACATCGGCGAGCGGGGGCTCTACCAGGAGTGAGCTCCGTACCGCAGAAGGAGCCCGAGCGGGTGGACTCCCAGGCGATCGCACGGTTGCTGGCCGAGATTGCCGACTCGAAGAAGGCCGAGGACGTGGTCGCGCTCGACATGCGGTCGCTCGTCGGATACACGGATTTCCTCGTGGTCTGCACGGCACGGAACGAGCGCCAGGCGAAGGCGATCCACGACGAGGTGCACCTGCGCCTGAAGCGCGAGCACGGTTTGCTTCCGGCGAACGTGGAGGGGGAGGCCGACGGTCGCTGGGTCCTGATGGATTACCTCGATTGCGTCTTGCACGTGTTCGTGCCCGAGCTGCGCGAGCGCTACCGGCTGGACGTGCTCTGGACCGAAGCGCCGCGGCTCGAGTTGGAGCTCCAAGCGCTTCGCGACAGCGCGTAGACGCGAAGGTCCTCGTCGAGCTCCGGGTGCAGCACGTCGCGAGTGTGCCGCATCCCCAGGCGATTGGCGACGGCGATCGACCGATGGTTCGTGTGGTGGATCAGGCTGATGACCCCGTCCGTGTCCAGGCGGGCAAACGCGGTGTCGACGGCGGCGGCCGCACCCTCCGTCGCCAGTCCGCGACCCCAGAACGGCGGCCGGAGGGTCCAACCGATCTCGATCTGGTCGGCCAGCTCCGGGACGAACGCCGGATGTGAGGGACCGACCCAGCCGATCACCTCGCCCGACGAGCGCTCCACCGCCGCCAGGAGGCCGTACCCGTGACGCTCCCAATGGTCTAGCTGGCGACCGAGCATGCTGCGCCACTGGTTGGGGTCGAAGGGGATGTCCGGGCGGATCGCGCGCCAGACGTCTCGCTCGCGCCAGATGGCCTCCATGCCGGGCCCGTCATCGGGAGTCCATCGCCGCAGGATGAGGCGCTCGGTCTCGATCCACTCCGGAAAGGACATCGCTCGATCCTCGCAAAGCGGGGAGGGCGGTCGTCCGTCCGACCCCCCGCCTAGCGTTCGCGCCATCGTGAGTGCTCAGCCCAGCGAGCACGGCAGTGGCCGGCCGCGGCGTTACCGCCTCTTCAGGAAGAGTCTGTTCGGCTATCGCCCGCACGCGGTCCACGAGGCGATCGAGGTGCGCGACGTCGCGATCCAGGCGAGGGATGTCGCGCTTCGGGAGGCGGGGGAGAGGACGGCCGCCGCGGAGGCGCAGTTAGGCGCCGAGCGGGCCGAGCTGGAGGCGCGGCGTGGGGAGGTCGAACGGGTGGCGCAGCGAGTTCAGGAGCTGGAGCGGGTGTCGGTGCGCCTCGCGACGATGGTGGTGGATCGCGACAAGGAGCTTCGCCGGATCCGGGCGGAGCTTCAGGCTGCGCTCGAGCGCGACGATGGGGGTGTCCGAGCGCTCGCGGCACTCGCCGACGATCTGGAGATGGTTCGGCGCCAGGCGCGCACGCAGGCGACGAGAATGCGATTGCGGGCGCTTCGAGAGGCAGCGGAGGTGGCTCAGCGGCTCGCTGACGTCGAGCGCGCCGGGGGCGACGCCTCCGCGCGGCTCATCGGATGCCTGGGGAAGGCGATCGAGCGGGTGGGGGTGGAAGCCGACTGGGAGGAGGATCTGGCCATGCAGGCGGAGGCGAATGGGCATGCGGAGCGTGAGGCGGGAGAGCTGTTCGACGGGCTCGTCGAGGTCGAGGTGGGGCCGCTCAGCGACTTCTCGCAGCTCGTGGGCTTCGAGGACGCGGCGGGCGAGATCGGGGCCAGCTCTGAGATCTCCGTGAAGAGATTCACGCAGGGGCGGGCCACGCTTGCGATGCGCTTCAAGCATCCGGTCGAGCTCCTGCGGGAGCTGGAGGAGCGCGCGCCGTTCGAGTTCAAGGTGCGCGACATGCGGTCGAACCGGATCGTGCTGGACCTGGACGAGTAGACGGTCCCGGCCGGCGCGCTGCGATGCGCGCGGCAGATATCGTCGCAGGATGGAGTCCGTGGCCTCCATGAACGGCGTGGAGATCGCCTACGAGACGTTCGGCGATCCGGCTGATCCGACGATGCTCCTGATCATGGGGCTGGGCGTCCAGATGCTGGGATGGGACGAGGAGCTGTGCCGGATGCTGGTGGGGCGCGGGTACCGGGTCGTGCGCTTCGACAACCGGGATGTCGGCCACTCCACGAAGGTGGAGGGCGGGCCGCGCCCAGATGTGATGGCGGCGATCGCCGGTGATGTGAGCAGCGCGAGCTACACGCTCGACGACATGGCGGACGACTGCGTTGGCCTGCTCGACGAGCTGGGGGTGGAGGCGGCGCATCTGGTGGGCGCCTCGCAGGGCGGGATGATCGCCCAGACGGTGGCGATCAGGCATCCGGAGCGGGTGCTTTCGCTCACGTCGATCATGTCGACGACCGGGGAGCCGTCGGTGGGCCAGCCGCATCCGGAGGCGATCCCGGCGCTGCTGACCCGTCCGCCGGCGGACCGGGAGGGATTCGTGGAGTTCGTTGTCGGGGCGTGGAAGGTGATCGGCTCGCCGGGGTTCGATATCGACGAGGAGGCGCTCAGGGCGCGGGCGGGGGCGAGTTACGACCGTGGGATCTTTCCGGATGGGACCGGACGCCAGCTGCTTGCGATTCTCGCGTCGGGGGACAGGACGGAGGGGCTGCGGGGCCTGGACGTGCCGGCGACCGTCATCCATGGGACCGACGACATCCTCATCGACGTGTCGGGCGGGCGGGCGACGGCAGCGGCAATACCCGGGGCGCGGCTCGAGCTGATCGAGGGGATGGGCCATGACATGCCGCGGCCGGTGTGGCCGCGGCTGGTGGACCTGATCGTCGAGAACGCCGAGCGGGCGGGAGCGCGGACGGCCGGTTGACGGTTTCTACTGGCCGGGCTCCGGCTCGACCAGGCAGAGGTCGCTGTCAATCCTCGCGGAGATCTCCTTGATGACCCTGGTGACCGTCGCCATGTCGGCGGTGCGGTGGCCGAGGTCGGGCTCGAGGATGTCGCACATGAGCCTCCGGAGGACCACGGGCGCCGGATCGGCGTCGTCGGAGGCCGGGTAGCGGGTCATGTGGTCGCAGATGAGCATCAGCTGGCCCATGCAGCCGAGGAAAGCGTCGACGAGGGATGCCAGTTGGCTCTTGGGGTCGCCTTCTGTCATGCCCCTATGAGGGGCGGCGGGGAAGGAATTCGCCCCCGGCTACTTGCCGATCAGGATCTGCGGCTCGACGGCGTCGGGCAGCTCGCCCTGGGCCGTGATCGTGTACTCGCCGGCCTGGGTGATCTCGGCGGTGCCGATGAGCGCGCGGCTCCAGCCGCTGCCAGTGTTGAGCGATGAGCCCATGCCGCGGAAGCCGGGACCGTTGATTTCAAGCGGCTCGCCGGTTGGCGCCGTCACCGCCACGGTGAGGGCGGAGGGGACGCCGAAGTCGATGCTGTCGCCGGTGCTCGGGGCCTTGTAGGACTCCTGGTAGCTGAGCTTGAGCTTCCCGGCGGAGAGCATCACCGTCGTCTCGCCGGGGATCGGAAAGGTCCCGTAATCATCGGCGGTCCTGCGCGAGCGGAAGACGAGGAACATGATCGCGCCGTCAACGAGGACGAAGGCGACGACGGCGGCGACGATGAGGCCGGTGGACACGGGGTGAGTCTATGCCGGGATGGTCGAGCACGCCGGGCCTGGGAGCGAAACCTGTCACGAATGTGCAACGCATCCGCGCCGAAACTGTGAAATTCGGGATTTCCGGCTCTGTAGAGCCGTTTTCCGCCCCTGCATATGAGAACATGTGTTCGTGAACGCGTATTCGACAAATAAGAAAGGGTCGATCGCCGAACTGAAGATCGCGGCGGCCGCCACTGAGCTCGGAGTGCCTGTATTGGCGCCGATGACGGAGCACGGTCGGTACGACTTGGTGTTCCAGATTGCGGATCGATTTCTTCGGGTTCAATGCAAGTGGGCTGCCCGCAAGGACGCCGTGGTGATCGTCAACTTGGCGTCGTATCGGTATACGAGCCGGGGGCGCATTTGCACGACGTACGCCGCGGATGAGATCGACGCTGTAGCGGTTTACTGTCGTGACCTTGATGAGTGCTACCTGTTGCCTGCCGGGCTGGTCTCGGGCATGCGCGCGATCCAACTGCGGGTGGAAGCGCCTAAGAATGGCCAGAGAGCGGCGCTACACTGGACGGCCGATTATCGCCTTTCTGGGGCTGTAGCTCAGCTGGGCAGAGCGTCGCGCTGGCAGCGCGAAGGCCGTGGGTTCGAGTCCCACCAGCTCCACTCTTCCACTCAGCCGAGCGAACACGTCGTCGGCGCGAACGAGTTCCGGCGGGGGTTCGGCTGGTACATGGAGCGGTCCGCGGCGGGCGAGGAATTCCTGGTTACTCGCCGCGGCAAGCCATATGTCCGCCTCCTCCCGGCGAGGGATCAGCTAGCCCTCGGATCCGGCGCGCCGGTTGGCGGCTCCGCTGGGCCGCAACGCGACGATCAATCGAGCGAGCGCTCCTCGACGATCAAGTAGATCCCGGCAGCGCCCTACGATCCTGGCCGTGCCGCGCCACGTCGCATTCCTCCGCGCCATCAACATCGGCGGCCGCCGCGCCAGCGGCCAGCAGCTGACCAGCTGCCTCGAGAACCTCGGATTCCAAAACGTCGCCGCATTCCGCGCCAGCGGCAACCTGATCTTCGACGCCGACCGCGAATCGCCAACCGCCCTCACCAAGCGAATCGATCAGGCCCTCACGGAATCGCTTGGCTACGACGTCCGCAGCTTCCTGCGGACCGCCGCCCAGGTCCGTTCGATCGCGGCCCTCGACCCGTTCCCCCCCAACGTCATGCAGGCCTCCGCCGGCAAGCTTCAGGTCGCCCTTCTCGCCAAACCGCCATCGAAGCGGGCGCGCGACGAGGTCCTCGCCATGGCGACCAACGCCGACCCGCTCGCAATCCACGGCCGCGAGCTCTACTGGCTGCCGAGCGGCCGCACGATGGAGACCGACCTGAACCTCCGTGCGATCGACAGCCTCATCGGCGAGAACACCCGGCGGACGAAGAGCATGATCCAGGAGATCGCCGCGAAGTTCCTCGAGTGCTGATCCGCCGTTACCCTCCGCGGACGCGACGCGGAGGTACTGATGACCTTCTTCAAGCTCCGGACCCCGCCGGCCCTCGCTGTGGCCGCCGCCATCGCCGCGCTGACCGCCGCGACGGCGCTCGCCGGAAACACCACGCGCTTCGATTCGACGGTGACGCTCTCCAGGAACGACCCATTCCACGGCGAGGTCAAGTCGCAGAAGCACGCCTGTGTGGCGCACCGCACCGTGAAGGTGTTCAACGCCCAAGCCGCACCGAACGGCCTGTTCGACAAGACGAAGACGGACAGTGATGGCGACTGGTCGATCGACGCAATGCCAAACGGCGACTTCTACGCCAAGGTGAAGCGCCGCAAGAAGCACGCCGACGGAAACACCTTCGTCTGCCGGTCCGATCTGTCTCCGGTACGCACCTTCGATAAGTAGCCCGGCGGGCACCGAGGCCGGCCGACTGCACGCGCCCTCTACGGCGCGTCGAACCGAATCAAGCTGAACACGTCGGGACTGCGCAGCCTCGCGCTCCCGCCCAGGAACGAGAGCTCCATCAGGAACGAGATCCCGACCACCTCGGCGCCCGCCTTCTCGACCAGGTCCTCGATCGCCGCCATCGTCCCACCGGTGGCGATCAGATCGTCGTGAAGGAGCACTCGAGCGCCGGGCGCGAGCGCGTCGACGTGCATGTGCAGCTCGTCGATCCCGTATTCGAGCTCGTACGACACCGATGCCGTCTCGAACGGCAGCTTCCCCGGCTTGCGCACCGGAATGAATCCGGCCCCGCACCTCGCGGCGATCGCGGCGCCGAGGATGAACCCGCGCGCCTCTGGCGCCACGACGACATCCGCCTGGAGCGGACGCGCATGCTCCGAAAGCGCGTCGATCGCCCGCTCCAACCCCGCCGGACTCGCGAACAGCGGCGTCGCGTCCTTGAACACGATCCCCGGCTGGGGAAAGTCCGGGATGTCGCGGACCAGCTCCTTGAGATCGCTCATATATAGGCTCCGCATTGTGAAGCAGGTCGCCGACGGGGTCTGGCACCTCGACACTTTCTTCATCCCGAACTCGATCAACGCCTACCTGATCGAGGACGTCCTCATCGACGCCGGAACCCGCCACTCCGGCGGCAAGATCCTGCGCCAGATCGGGTCACACAACGTCTCCGCCCATGCCCTGACCCACTCCCACCCCGACCACCAGGGCGCCTCCCACGAGGTCTGCGACACGCTGGGCATTCCCCTGTGGGTCGGCGAGCGCGACGCCGACGCCGCGGAGAATCCCGACCTCATCCGCCAGCGCCAGCCCGACAACCTCATCGCCCGCTTCTACCTCAAAATCTTCATCGGCCCCGGCCACTCCGTGGACCGCCACCTCCACGAGGACGACGAGATCGCGGGCTTCCAGGTGCTCGACGTCCCGGGCCACTCCGCCGGCCACGTCGCGTTCTGGCGCGAAACCGACGGCGTCCTGATCCTGGGCGATGTCCTGACCAACATCGATCAGCTCACCGGCCTGCCAGGCCTCCACGAGCCGAAGCCCTACCTCACGCCGGACCCGCCGCAGAACCGCCGCTCCGCCAGGCGCCTAGCGACGCTCGAGCCGAAGGTCGTGCTCTTCGGCCACGGCGCCCCGCTTCGCGAGACCCGCAAGTTCGTCGACTTCATCGAGAAGCTTCCGGCCGACTAACAGCCTGAGCGCTCCAGCTCCCGGGCCGCATCGAAGGCGGGCCGTGCGGACTCCGGCAATCCTCGGCGCAGCCTCCACGCCGCCCCCGAGAACCCCAGGTTCGCGACCATCGCGAAGCCCGCCTCGTCCTCGCGCAACGCCAGAAGCAGGTGAGCCACCCGGTCGGCGGCGGGCAGGCCCTCGGTCTCAGCGACCCGCACGCACCAGCAGTCGACCCGTCGCCCGCCCGGCCGCACCATGATCGCCCCGCGCTCGCCCACGAGCCACACGCCCAACCGACCCCGTTGCACAGCCACTCCCGAGCGCCGCAGGAGCTCGCGTTCCCGGTGTCCCACCAGGTCGCCCAGCAATCCGAGCGCAACGCCCTCGGCCGCCGTATCGGCGCCGTCACGCCGCGCGCCGCTTCGTTCGCCTCCCAGCGGGACCAGCGAACCCGCGCCACGCCGCGCCTGGAGCCTGGGGACGATCCAGGCGTGGGCGAAGCAACCCAGCGCCACGGGCAGCGTCCACGGCGAGAGCGCCAGCAACCCGATGCCCGGCGCCGTGAAGACGACCACGACCGCCATAGTCCACAGCGTCCAGCGCCGGCCGTCGCGGCGCAGGCTCTCCTCGCTCACCTCCGCGCGCCACCAGAGCGCCGCCGCCTCCTCCAGCCCGGGCCGGCGGCGGGTCCCCGGTGGCGCCGGGGGCTTCTTCAGCCTGGCCTCGGTCACCGTCCCCGAGCGCTATCCGCCGGCGATCGGGCGGCGCAGCACCACGAGCTCGGCCTCGGCAGGCAGCTCGCGAACGACCTCCGCGCTTCCGTCCGCGCGCTGAACGCTGGCGAGCATCCCGGCATCCAACTCCCGGCGGAAGGCCGCAACGGCCTCGGTGTGCGAGCCGGTCCGGTCGACGCTCCACTCGGCGAGCGTCGTATGGCCGGTGCGATCGAGCCTGATCAGGCGCCCCATGTCTCCTCCTCGCGTCGCTCTGGGACCGACTATACGCCCGCCGCGAATCGTCGAGGTTGATGCCCAATCCAATGGCGATCCACCGGACGCGCCGTAATATCGCGCATGAAAATGGACCGATACGACCCGAGCGAGATCGAGGCGCGATGGCGGCGCATCTGGGAGGAGGAGCACACCTGGGAGGTGCCCAATCCCGGACAGCCGGGGTTCGACGACTCTGCGCCGAAGAGCTACATGCTCGAGATGCTCCCGTACCCATCCGGCGACCCCCACGTCGGCCACCTGAAGAACTACGCGATCGGCGACGCCGTCGCCCACTACAAGCGCCGCAACGGCTTTCAGGTGATCCACCCGATGGGCTTCGACGCCTTCGGACTCCCCGCCGAGAACCATGCGATCAAGACCGGAGAGCCGCCGCGCGTCGCCACCGAGCGCTCGATCGAGGCCTACCGGAAGCAGTTCCGCCGCCTTGGCCTGTCGTTCGACTGGGCGCGCGAGCTGAGCTCGCACGAGCCGGGCTACTACCGCTGGACGCAGTGGATCTTCCTCAAGCTCCTCGAGCGCGGGCTGGCCTACCGGGACGAGGCCCTGGTGCAGTGGTGCCCGGTCGACCAGACCGTCCTGGCCAACGAGCAGGTCATCGACGGCCATTGCGAGCGCTGCGGCAGCCCGGTGGAGGCCCGCCAGCTCGAGCAGTGGTTCTTCCGGATCACCGACTACGCGGACCGCCTGCTGGACGACCTCGACACGATCGAGTGGCCCGAGCACGTGAAGACGATGCAGCGCAACTGGATCGGCCGCTCAGACGGTGCCGAGGTCACCTTCCGCTGCGAGGAGCTGGGCATCGACTTCCCCGTCTTCACGACCCGTCCGGACACGCTCTTCGGCGCCACCTTCTTCGTCCTCGCGCCCGAGCACCACGACGTCGAGCGCCTGGCCGCCGGCACGGAGCACGAGGCGGCCGTCCGCGAGTACGTGAACGAGGCCATCCGAGCCACTGCCGAGGAGCGTGGCGCGGAGGAGCGGCAGAAGACCGGCGTCCCGCTCGGCCGCACGATCACCAACCCGGTGAATGGCGAGGAGATCCCGATGTTCGTCGCCGACTACGTACTGATGGAGTACGGGACCGGGGCGATCATGGCCGTCCCGGGCCACGACGCGCGCGACTACGAGTTCGCTAGGGCGTTCGACCTCCCGATCCGCCGGGTGATCGAGGGCTCCGATCCGGATGAGGCCGCCGACTCCGACGGGCTTCCATATTCCGGTGACGGGCCGATGGTGAACTCGGGCCGCTTCGACGGCAAGCACAACCGAGAGGCATACGACGAGATCGTCGACTGGCTCGGCTCCGAGGGCCGTGGCCGGCCTGCCGTCCACTACCGCCTCCGCGACTGGCTCGTATCGCGCCAGCGCTACTGGGGCTGCCCGATCCCGGTCGTGTACTGCGAGACGGACGGCATCGTCCCCGTCCCCGAGGACCAGCTTCCCGTGCTCCTGCCGGAAGTTGACGACTACGCGCCGAAGGGGCGGAGCCCGCTCGCCGCCGCCAGCGAGTGGGTCGCCACGCAGTGCCCCCGGTGTGGCGGTCCCGCGCGCCGCGAGACGGACACGATGGACACCTTCGTTGACTCCTCCTGGTACTTCCTGCGCTACCTCGACGCGCACAACGACCAGGCCGCGTGGGACCGCGCCGCCGTCGACTACTGGATGCCGGTGGACCAGTACATCGGGGGCGTGGAGCACGCGATCCTGCACCTGATGTACGCCCGGTTCTTCACCAAGGCCCTCGCCGACATGGGTCACCTGCGCGTTCAGGAGCCGTTCGCCCGGCTCTTCACCCAGGGGATGATCACCCGCGACGGCGCCAAGATGTCCTCCTCCAAGGGAAACGTCGTGAGCGCCGCGAAGACCATGGAGCGCTATGGGGCCGATACCGCCCGCGCCTACGTCTGCTTCATGGGTCCCCCGGACAAGGGGGGCGACTGGACCGACGAGAGCGTCGAGGGCGTGCATCGCTTCCTGACGAGGCTTTGGCGGCTGAAGGAGGAAGTGGTGGCGCGCACGTCGCCGTCGGAAGGGCAAGCAGCACGCGGCACGCAGCAGGCAGAGGTCGGCACCCCGGCCGGGGATCTGCTCAGGAAGTCCCA
>Ga0126307_10002694_pt1 | contig 12027 bp, 11 predicted proteins | sample Plot28_FD_89955 | JGI IMG/M metagenome (GOLD analysis project Ga0126307, IMG submission 89955) | Serpentine soil microbial communities from UC McLaughlin Reserve, CA, USA - Plot28 | ecosystem: Environmental > Terrestrial > Soil > Grasslands | place: USA: UC McLaughlin Reserve, Lake County...
CCTGATCTGGGTGGTGGGCCTGCTGGCGATCTTCGTGCCGCTGTGCGCCTGGCGCTACCGCCGCCTGACCTGACCCCTGACGCTGACCCCAACGGAGAGGAGCGGAGCGTGACCGAGGAACCGCCGAAGGCCCCCGAGACCCCACCGCCCGGCGAGACCGAGGAGGAGTCCAGCGGCAGCGCCGACAACCCGGCCGGCCCCGCCGAGGACGACCCGACGCCGCTCGGCGACACCGACCAGCACTCCGACGCCCAGGACGCCTGAGCGCCCGGGCCGCAGGAACGTCAGCGCTCGGGGCGGCGGCGCGGCTTGGGATAGGTCCGGAAGACCACGTCCCACCACGGTGCGCTGATGCCGTAGCCGCGCTCGTCGTCTTGGAAGTGGTGGCGCATGTGTAGCTCGCGCAGGCGCTTGCCGACTCGGCTCCTGGGCCGGTGGTGGTGCAGCGCGTAGTGCAGCATGTCGTAGAACAGGTAGCCCGCCAGGAAGCCGGCGCCCACCCCGTAGGCGCTCGGCGTGCCGAGCACGAGGACGAACAGGCCGAAGAAGGCGGCGGCCAGCGGCACCGAGACCGACGGCGGCATGACCAGCCGCAGCGGGTCGTTGGGGTGGTCGTGGTGGACGCCGTGGATGATCCAGTGCAGCCGCGACCCCAGCGCGCCCTCGGGCTCGAAGTGGAAGACCGCGCGGTGGATCCAGTACTCCATCAGCGTCCAGAACAGGTAGCCCGAGATCAGCGCCAGCACCGCCCGCAGGGGCGCGAGTCCATCGAAGGCCAGGGTGGCCAGCAGGACGATGACCGGCCCGAAGATCAGCGGCGGGACGGCCGGATGCACGCGCGAGAGACGGTCGAGCCAATCGGACTCGAACATCCGCGGCGAGGCGCGCAGGACCTCGGAGCGGCGCAGCTCACTGCTTCGCTCCTCGGCGGGCGGCGGCGTGGTTGCGCGAGCACTCATCAGGGCCTCAAACCCTAGCTTGTCACCGCGCCGGGCTGGGAGCGATTCGGGTTGAGCCGCAACCCGGACCCCGCGGGCCGGGTTTTCGGCAGTGGGGAGGATCGAAACCAGAAGCAAGAGGAGGTGGCTTGGTGCTCGCCAAGCTCAGCAGGATCGGCGTCGGCCCATGGGTCTTCGCCACCGCCGTGGTCATCGTGGCCGGGTTCAGCCCGGGCGCCAGCGCCCAGAGCGTGCGGGGTGAGGCCAGCTTCTCGTCCGACGACTCGCGGTACACGCTGCTCGCGCGCAACACGCGTAACGGCGACGGGGGCGCGCAGGCCGACACCTGCCGCTCCAACGCCGGCAACGAGCCGTGCCTGAACATGGTCAACTTCGGCAACGGCCTGGCGGCGGCGTTCCGCACGCGCGGGACGACCGGCTTTCGCCTGCAGACCTCGGGCTCTGGGCAGGCGACGCCGTTCGTGCTCGACGCCAACGCGACGGGCAAGGTGACGTCGCTGAACGCCGACCAGGTGGACGGCATCGACGATCCCAACCAGATCCGCGCGCAGTTCGCGCTGGTCTCGGGCGACGGCTCGCTGGCCGGCGGCAACGGCGCGACCGCGTCCACCCGCGTGGCCGAGGGGACCTACGACGTGACGTTCGGCAACTCGAACATCACCAACTGCGCGTTCACGGCGACCGAGGCGACGGTGACCGACGCCGGAGCCGTGGGCGTCGAGCGCCAGAGCGAGACGGTGGTGCGCGTGCGCACCCGCAAGGGCGGCGGGGGCGACGGCCAGGGGCGCACGGACCCGGAGAACCGGCCGTTCCACCTCGTCGTCAACTGCTGACGAGGACGGGCTCGCGGGCGGCACGGAGGCCGCCCGCCGCCTCGCTCCCCGCGGCGAGGCTCAGGCGAAGGGGTCTCGCCCGCGGGCGCGCGCGACGGCCACCCGGGCGCCCAGCTGCGCCCAGTCCACCAGCCCGGCGAGCAGGAACGCGGGCGGTCCGGTGACGAGCCACGCGGCGAGGCGGCGCATGGCGGCCACGCTATCGTCGGGCGCCGCATGGCCGTGATCGAGACGACCGTCACTGAGCTCCCCGAGTCGCGCGTGCGCGTGGAGGCGCAGGTGCCCGCCGCCGAGGTCGACAAGCGGGTCCAGCGCGCGGCGCGGGCGCTCGGGCGCGAGATGCGCATCCCGGGCTTCCGCCGCGGCAAGGTGCCCCCGCCCCTGGTCATCCGCCGCGTCGGCCGCGAGGCCATCCTCGACGAGGCCGTGCGCGACGGGCTGTCCTCCTGGTACGTCGACGCGATCGAGGCGGCGGGCGTCGACCCGGTCGGCGACCCTTCGCTGGACCTCCAGGGTCTGCCCCCCGAGGGGGAGCCGCTGCGCTTCTCGATCGAGATCGGCGTGCGGCCGACCGCGCGCCTGGGCGAGTACAGGGGCCTCGAGGTCGGCCGCCGCGAGCCCGAGGTCTCCGAGGAGGCGATCCAGGGCGAGGTCGACCAGCTGCGCGAGCGGCTGGCCAAGCTGGAGTCCGTCGAAGAGCCGGCCGGGCGCGGCGACTTCGTCGTGGTCGACTTCGTCGGGAGCATCGACGGCGAGCCGTTCGCCGGGGGGGAGGCGCGCGACGAGATGATCGAGCTGGGGTCCGGGCGCCTGGTCGAGGGCTTCGAGGCCCAGCTCCAGGGCGCCCGGGCCGGCGAGGAGCGCACGGTCGCCGTGACCTTCCCGGAGGACTACCGGGCCACCGACCTCGCCGGCCGGGCGGCCGAGTTCACGGTCACCGTCAAGGACGTCAAGCGCAAGGAGCTTCCCGAGCTCGACGACGACTTCGCCTCCGACGCCGCCGGCTTCGACTCGCTCGAGGAGCTGCGCGAGGACGTGCGCACGCGACTGGCCGAGCGCGAGGACCAGGCCATCGAGGGTGAGTTCCGCGAGGCCGTCGTCGACGCCGCCGTGGCGGGCGCGACGGTCGACGTGCCCGACGCGCTCGTCGAGGCGCGCGCGCGGGAGGTGTGGGAGCAGACCGCGCACTCGCTCTCACACCAGGGGATCTCCAAGGAGGTCTACCTGCAGATCTCCGGCAAGACCGAGGACGAGGTGGTCGAGCAGGCCAAGCCCGACGCCGAGGTCGCGCTGCGGCGCGAGGCCGTGCTGGCCGCCGTCATCGAGGCCGAAGGGATCGACCCGGCCGACGGCGACCTGCTCGAGGCCCTCGGCCCCTCGGCCGAGCGCGAGAGGACGACGCCGGAGAAGCTGCTGGAGCGCCTGCGCAGCTCCGGCCGGGCGTCCGCGCTCAAGCGCGACGTCGCCCAGCGGCAGGCCGTCGACCTGCTCGAGGAGCACACCACCGCGATCTCGGTCGAGCAGGCCAAGGCGCGGGACAAGCTGTGGACGCCGGGGCAGGAGGAGACCGCCTCCGGCGGCCAGATCTGGACGCCCGGAAGCTGACCGCGGCGGCCCCTCCGGGGGCCGTTCGGGGCCGCGGACCGGCGCCGGCCCATTGCTAGACTCGCGCCACTGCGGCCGGCAGGAATCGGGCGCACCACGCGAAAGAGAAGCGAGGTCCATGAGCCCCCTTGTTCCTATGGTCGTTGAGCAGACGTCGCGCGGCGAGCGCGCGTTCGACATCTACTCCCGGCTGCTCAACGAGCGCATCATCTTCCTCGGCACGCCGGTCGACGACCAGATCGCCAACCTGATCGTCGCCCAGATGCTGCACCTCGAGTCCGAGGACCCGGACAAGGACATCTCGCTGTACGTCAACTCGCCCGGCGGGTCGGTGTACGCGGGACTCGCGATCTACGACACGATGCAGTTCATCAAGCCCGACGTGCAGACCATCTGCGTCGGCATCGCGATGTCGATGGGCGCCCTGCTGCTGGCGGGCGGGGCGGAGGGCAAGCGCATGGCGCTGCCCAACGCGAAGATCCTGATCCACCAGGTGTCCTCGAGCTTCCAGGGGCAGGCCACCGACATCGAGATCCACGCGCGCGAGATCATCGACGTGCGGCGCCGGCTCGACGAGATCATCTCCAAGCACACCAGCAAGGACATCGAGGAAGTCAAGAAGGACACCGAGCGCGACTACTTCATGAGCTCGGACGAGGCCAAGGACTACGGCATCATCGACCGGGTCATCTCCGAGCACTAGGCGCTGGAATCGAAGGGGAGAGAGATGGCACGGCCGACCGACTCCAACGAACAGCTCCTCTGCTCCTTCTGCGGCAAGTCGCAACGGCAGGTCAAGAAGCTGATCGCCGGCCCCGGCGTGTACATCTGCGACGAGTGCATCGACCTCTGCAACGAGATCATCGATGAGGAGCTGACCGCCCCGCCGAGCTTCGACATCGAGAACCTGCCCAAGCCGCGGGAGATCTACGACGTCCTCAACGAGTACGTCGTCGGGCAGGAGCAGGCCAAGCGCACGCTCTCGGTCGCGGTCTACAACCACTACAAGCGCGTCCAGATGATGCAGTCCGACGACGCGGACATCGAGCTGCAGAAGTCCAACATCCTGCTGCTCGGGCCCACCGGCTGCGGCAAGACGCTGCTGGCCCAGACGCTCGCGCGCATCCTCAACGTCCCCTTCGCGATCGCCGACGCGACGGCGCTGACCGAGGCCGGCTACGTCGGCGAGGACGTCGAGAACATCCTCCTCAAGCTCATCCAGGCGGCCGACTACGACGTCAAGAAGGCCGAGACGGGGATCATCTACATCGACGAGGTCGACAAGATCGCCCGCAAGGCCGACAACCCGTCGATCACGCGCGACGTGTCGGGCGAGGGGGTCCAGCAGGCGCTGCTGAAGATCCTCGAGGGGACCACGGCCTCCGTGCCGCCGCAGGGCGGCCGCAAGCATCCCCACCAGGAGTTCCTGACCATCGACACGACCAACGTGCTGTTCGTGTGCGGCGGGGCGTTCGCCAACCTCGACAAGGTCATCGAGCGGCGGGTGGGCAACAAGGGCGTGGGCTTCGGCGCGACGATCCAGTCCAGGGTCCAGCGCGACACGGGCGAGATCTTCGAGCGCTGCCTGCCCGAGGACCTCATCCAGTACGGCCTCATCCCCGAGTTCGTCGGCCGCCTGCCGGTCATGAGCGCCGTGCACCAGCTCTCGCGCGACGACCTCATCACCATCCTCACCGAGCCGCGCAACGCCCTGGTCAAGCAGTTCCAGCGGTTCTTCTCCTTCGACGCGATCGAGCTCGTCTTCGCCGAGGAGGCACTCTCGGCGGTGGCCAACAAGGCGCTCGAGCGCGAGACCGGCGCGCGCGGCCTGCGGTCGATCATCGAGGAGACCCTGCTCGAGGTGCAGTTCGAGCTGCCGTCGCGGCGCGACGTCAAGAAGTGCGTGGTGACCAAGGAGACCGTCGAGCGCGGGCTGAAGCCCACCCTGGTCACCGCCGCCGCCGAGGACGACGTCCCGGTGCGCGTCGAGAAGTCCGCGTGACCGCGGCGCCCTGACCCGCGCCCGGGCGGCGGTCACCGCCGTCTTCTTCATCAACGGGGCCACGTTCAGCGCCTGGTACGCCCGGCTTCCGGCCATCCAGGACGACCTCGGCGTCGGCCCCGGCGCCCTCGGGCTGGCGCTGCTCGGCGCCCCGCTCGGGCTGCTGCTCGCCCAGCCCGCCACGGGCGCCGTGGTGGCGCGGCGGGGATCCGGGGCGCTGCTGCGCGTGCTCGCGGTGGCGGCGCCGTTGACCGTCGTGTTGCCCGCGCTGGCCGTCGACGCGGCGAGCCTCGGCCTCCTCCTGTTGGCCGTCGGGGCGGCCAACGGCGCGCTGGACATCGCCATGAACGCCCAGGGCGTGGCGGTCGAGCGCGCCGCCGGGCGCCGGCTGTTCACCTCGCTGCACGCGGCCTTCTCCTTCGGGGCGCTGGCCGGGGCGGCGACGGCCGGGCTGGCCGCCGCGGCCGGGCTGGACCCGCTGGTCAACCTGGCCGTGACCGCCGGGGCCGGGGGGCTGGCCGGCGCCGTGGCCGCGCGCGGGCTGATCGACGACCCCGGCCGGCCGCAGGCACCGCTGCTGGCCCGGCCGACGCCCCCGTTGACCGCCTTGGCCGTGCTGGCCTTCTGCGCCCTGCTGGCCGAGGGGTCGGTGTTCGACTGGAGCGGCATCTACCTGGCCGACGTGCTCGGCGCGCCGGGCGGGACGGCCGCCCTGGGGCTGGCCGCGTTCTCGCTGACCATGGGGTTCGGGCGGCTGGGCGGCGACGGCCTCAACGCCCGCTTCGGCGCGCCCGCCGTCGTGCGCGCGGGCGCGTTGCTGGCCGCGCTGGGCCTCGGCCTGGCCGTGGCCGCCTCCGCGGCCGGCGTGGCGCTCGCCGGGTTCGCCGCGATGGGCCTCGGGCTGTCGGTGGTCTTCCCGCTCGCCCTGCGCGCCGCCGGGGACGTGGGCGGGGCCGGCCCGGGCCTCGCCGCGGTGTCCACCGTCGGCTACGCGGGCTTTCTCACGGGTCCACCGGCGATCGGCCTGATCGCCGAGGGCGGCGGGCTGCGGCTGGCCCTTGGGCTGGTCGCCGCGCTGGTTCTCGCCGCCGCCGCGCTGTCGGGCCACGCCCGCACGGCCTCGGGCCGGCGCGCGGAGCGGGGCTAACCTCCGGCCATGGCCGAGAGCGATCTGCGAGCGCGCACGCGCTGGGAGCCCGGCGAGGTCGAGCCCCGCCTGGTGCGCCGCTGGCTGGAGTCGGGCCTCTTTCACCCGGCGCCGGAGGGCACGGCCGCGGAGAACTTCTCGATCGCCGTCCCGCCGCCCAACGTGACCGGCTCGCTGCACATGGGCCACGCCCTCAACGGCGCCGTCCAGGACACGCTGATCCGTCACGCGCGCATGCGCGGGCGCCGCACCAAGTGGATCTTCGGGACCGACCACGCCGGCATCGCCACCCAGCGCCAGGTCGAGAAGCTGCTCGAGTCCGAGGGCAGCAGCCGCGAGGAGATCGGCCGCGAGGCGTTCACCGAGCGGGTGTGGCGCTGGCGCGAGGAGTACGGCACGCGCATCATCGAGCAGTATCAGCGCCTAGGCGCCTCGCTGGACTACGAGGACGAGCGCTTCACGCTCGACGACGAGTACGTCGGCGCCGTGCTCAAGGTCTTCGTCGACCTCTACGACAAGGGGCTGATCTACCGCGACCGCTACCTGGTCAACTGGGACCCCGGCCTGGGCACCGCGGTCTCCGACCTCGAGGTCGAGGAGCGCGAGGTCACCGACACGCTGTACTCGATCGCCTATCCGGTGGCCGGGACGCAGGAGGAGCTCGTGGTCGCGACCGTCCGTCCCGAGACCATGCTGGCCGACACGGCGGTGGCCGTGCACCCCGACGACGACCGCTATCGCCACCTGGTCGGGCGCACGGCGATCCTCCCGCTCGTCGGGCGTGAGCTGCCGGTGATCGCCGACCCCTACGTGAAGATGGACTTCGGCACGGGAGCGCTGAAGATCACGCCTGGGCACGACCCCAACGACTTCGAGATCGGCCTGCGCCACGGGCTGGAGCAGGTCTCGGTCATCGGCGAGGACGGGCGCATGAGCGCCGCCGCGGGCGCGCCCTACGCCGGCCGGCCCGTGGAGCAGGCCAGCGAGGCGGTGGTGGCCGCGCTGCGCGCCGAGGGGCGACTGAGGGCCGAGGAGGACTACACGCACGCGGTGCCGTTCAGCCACCGCTCGGGCCGGCGGATCGAGCCCCTGATCTCGCTGCAGTGGTTCATGCGCATGGACGATCTCGCCCGGCCGGCCATCGACGCGGTCACCGAGGACCGCGTGCGCATCCATCCCGAGCGCTGGAAGCGCGTCTACCTGGAGTGGATGGGCAACATCCGCCCGTGGTGCATCTCGCGCCAGCTGTGGTGGGGCCACCGGCTGCCGGTCTGGTACCGCGGCGAGGAGACCGAGGTCGGGCTCACCGCGCCCGAGGGGGAGGGATGGGAGCGCGACCCCGACGTGCTCGACACCTGGTTCTCGTCGGCCCTCTGGCCGTTCGCGACCATCGGCTGGCCGCGCGACACGCCCGAGATGCGCGCGTTCTACCCCACGAGCGTGCTCTCGACGGCGCGGGACATCCTCTTCCTGTGGGTGGCGCGCATGGTCATGATGGGCATCGAGTTCGCCGGCGACGTCCCCTTCGACGACGTCTACATCCACTCGGTCATCCAGGCTCCCGACGGGCGGCGGATGTCCAAGTCCCTGGGCACGGGCATCGACCCGCTCGACGAGATCGAGTCCCACGGCGCCGACGCCGTGCGGTTCGGGCTGCTGGCCATGTCCTCCTCCCAGGACGTGCGCTACTCGGCCGAGAAGATCGCCCAGGGCCAGCGGCTGGCCAACAAGCTCTGGAACGCCTCGCGGCTCGTGCTGCTCGAGGTGCCCGCCGACACCCGTCCCGCCCCGCGGCCCACCCGTCCCGAGGACCACTGGGTCCTCTCCAGGCTGGCCGCCGCAGTCGAAGCGACGGACCGGCGCATCGAGGAGTTCGACTTCGCCCACGCGGCGCTCGGGCTCTACGAGTTCGTCTACGGGGAGCTGTGCGACTGGTACCTGGAGCTCGTCAAGCCGCGCCTGTACGAGGGCGACCGCGATGCCGCCGCCACGCTGCTGCACGTCCTGCGCGAGACGGTGGCGATGGCCCATCCGGCGATCCCGTTCGTGACCGAGGAGATCTGGAGCTATCTGCCCGGATCCGCGGGGCTTCTGGCCGCGGCCGGGTACCCATCGCCGGGCGAGCGCGACCCGGCCGCCGAGCAGGCCGTCGGGCGCACGATCGCCGCGGTGGAGGCCCTGCGCGGCTGGCGCGACCGGGTCAACGCGCCGGCCGGCGCGGTCATCCCGGCCCGCCTGGCCGCCGAGGGCTACGGGCCCACCGCCGAGCAGCTCGCCCGCCTGAGCCGCTTCGACCTCTCCGACGGCGCGGGCGGGGACCCGGTCGCGTCGGTGGCGGTGCCCGGCGGGGCCGTGGAGGTGCTGCCGACCGAGGCGATCGACTTCGCCGCGGCCGAGCGGCGGCGGGCCAAGCAGGTCGAGGCGCTGCGGGGCGACATCGAGCGCACCGAGCGCAAGCTGGCCAACGAAGGGTTCGTGGCCAAGGCGCCCCGGGCGGTGGTCGAGAAGGAGCGCCGCAAGCTCGACGAGCTGCGCCGCACGCTGGAGGAGGTGTGACGGCGGACTGGACGGCCGCCGAGGCCGAGCGCTATCTGCTGGGCCTCGAGCTCTTCGGCATGCGCTTCGGCCTGGAGCGGATGCGCCGGCTGATGACCGCGCTGGACCGGCCCGACGGCCGCTGGGACGCCATCCACGTGGTCGGGACGAACGGGAAGTCCTCGACGGTGCGGATGATCGCGGCGATCCTCGAGCGTCACGGCTTGCGCACCGGGGCCTACCTCTCGCCCCACCTGACGTCGTTCGCCGAGCGCGTCCGGGTGGCCGACCGCGACGTCGCGCCCGAGGCCTTCGCCCGCGCCGTGGGGCGCGCCGCCCGCGCGGCCGCGCTGGTCGACCGCAACGCCGATCCGGACGACCGCGTGACCCAGTTCGAGGCCCTGACCGCTGCGGCCTACGACGAGCTGGCCCGGGCCGGGGTCGACGTGGCGGTCATCGAGGCCGGCCTGGGCGGGCGCTTCGACGCCACGAGCGTGATCGGCTCCGAGGTGCAGGTCCTGACCAACGTCGGGCTCGAGCACCAGCGCTGGCTGGGCCCGACGCTGCGCGACATCGCGCGCGAGAAGCTCGCCGTCGTGCGCCCGGGGGCCACGCTGGTCGTCGGCGAGGTCGGGCCCGAAGTGGCCGAGGAGGCCGAGGCGGCGGCCGCCGCGGCCGGGGCCCGGCTGGTCACCGCGCCCGCCGACCCCGGCGTGCCGCTGCGCGCGCGCGGCGCCTTCCAGCGCCGCAACTTCGCCGTGGCCCGCACGGCGGCCGAGGCCTACCTCGGCGCGCTGGACGAGCACGCCGTGCGGGCCGCGGCGGGCGCCGTGGAGGTGCCGGGGCGTCTGCAGACGATCGGCACCCGGCCCCTGACGCTGGTCGACGGGGCGCACAACCCGAGCGGGGTCGCCGCGCTGGCCGCATCGCTGGATGACTCGCCGGTGACCGCCGTGATCTCCATCCTCGACGACAAGGACGCCGCCGGGATGCTGCGGGCCCTGCTGCCCCGCTGCGAGCGCGTCGTGCTGACCCGGTCGGCCAACCCGCGCGCGCTCTCGCCGGCCACCCTGCGCTCGCTCGCCGAGCAGCTGGGCGGTCCGCCGGCGTTCATCGAGCCCGAGCCGCATCGCGCGCTGGCGCGCGCCCGCGAGCTCGCCGGACCGGACGGGACGGTGTTGGCCACGGGCTCGATCTACCTGGTCGCCGACCTCGCGCGCCCGATCGGCGCCGCGCGAGCCTCCGCGCTGTGAGCGACGACGGCCCGAACTTCCTGAGCATGATCGCCCTGGTGGCGGTCATCGTGGCGCTGGTCGTGCTGGTCTTCTTCGGGATCGGCTACCTGCTCGGAAGGCTTTTCCTGTAGGGCGGTCGAATCCGGCGGACCTCGTTCGTCATAGGGTCGAAATCCAACCGACCGGGAGGTCAGACCCCATGCAGTACATGCTGTTGATCTACGGCGACGAGTCCCAGCGGACCGAGCCCTCCACGCCCGAGGAGGCCCAGGCCCAGCTCCAGCCCTGGATCGATTACGGCCAGTGGCTCACCGACGAGGGCCTGATGAAGGCCGGCGACGCCCTGCAGCCGACTCCCACGGCGACGACGGTCACCGCCGCCAACGGGGGCGAGCCCGTGGTGAGCGACGGCCCGTTCGCGGAGACCAAGGAGCAGCTCGGCGGCTACTACGTGATCGACGCGCCCGACCTCGACCGGGCCATCGAGGCCGCCGCCCGCTGCCCCGGCGCCCAGTGGGGCAAGATCGAGGTGCGGCCGGTCATGGTCTTCGACTGAGGCCACGCCTAGTGGGACCCGCGGGCGAGGCGGTGGCCGATGCGGTCGCCAAGAGCTTCCGTGAGGAGTTCGGCCGCACGGTGGCCGTCCTCGCCCGCGCCCTCGGCGAGGTCGACCGCGCCGAGGAGGCCGTCCAGGACGCCTACGCGGTGGCGCTGCGGCGCTGGCCGCGCGACGGCGTCCCGGACCGGCCGGCCGCGTGGATCCTGACCACGGCCAAGCACCGCGCGATCGATCGCCTGCGCCGCGAGCGCGTCCTGCGCGAGAAGCAGGCCGAGCTCGTCCGTGAGGCCGAGCGCGTGGTCGGCGAGGTCCCCGAGGAGGCGGAAGCGATTCCCGACGAGCGACTCGAGCTCATCTTCGCCTGCTGTCACCCGGCGCTGGCGCGCGACGCGCACGTGCCGCTCACCCTGCGCCTGGTGGGCGGGCTGACCGTGGCGGAGATCGCCCGCGCCCTGCTGCTCTCCGAGCCGACGGTCTACCAGCGCGTCACCCGGGCCAAGCGCAAGCTGCGCGCGACCAACATCCCGCTCGCCGTGCCCGACGAGCGCGCCCTCCAACAGCGCCTGGGCGGGGTGCTGGCCGTCCTGTACCTCATCTTCAACGAGGGCCATACGGCCACCGAAGGGCCCTCGCTGGCCCGCGACGACCTGGCCCTCGAGGCGATCCGGCTGGCCCGGGTCGTCGCCGGCCTGCTGCCCGACGAGGGCGAGGCCGTGGGGCTGCTGGCCCTGCTGCTGCTCACCGACGCCCGCCGCCCGGCGCGGGTGGACGCCGAGGGCCACCTCGTGATCCTGGCCCACCAGGACCGCACGCGCTGGGACCAGGCGCTGATCGCCGAGGGCCTGCCGCTCGTCGAGCGGGCGCTGCGCGCGCGGCGGCCGCCCGGGCCCTACGCCCTGCAGGCCGCGATCGCTGCTCTGCACGCCCGGGCGCCGCTGGCCGAGCTGACCGACTGGCCGCAGATCGCCGCACTCTACGGTGCCCTGGCGCGGGTCGCCCCCTCGCCGGTGGTCGAGCTCAACCGGGCCGTGGCCGTGGGGATGGCCGACGGCCCCGCCGTCGCGCTCGGGCTCGTCGAGCGGCTCGAGGCCGACGGGACGCTCGACGACTACCACCTGCTCCACGCCACCCGCGCCGACCTCCTGCGCCGCA
>Ga0126307_10002695_pt1 | contig 12026 bp, 13 predicted proteins | sample Plot28_FD_89955 | JGI IMG/M metagenome (GOLD analysis project Ga0126307, IMG submission 89955) | Serpentine soil microbial communities from UC McLaughlin Reserve, CA, USA - Plot28 | ecosystem: Environmental > Terrestrial > Soil > Grasslands | place: USA: UC McLaughlin Reserve, Lake County...
AGGTGTAAGGAGTGGTTTTCCAAGGCCTGAGAGCGAGGTGGCTGGAAATGGCAGGGTCGCCGCAGTGCTAACAAACACCAGTACCGCCCCAACCAGCGCAAGACCTGCAATTACCCAAAACGTGTCGGCAATGCCGAAAGTATAACCGGCCCACGAGCCGAGTGGCACACCGAAAACTTGAGCGAGTGTCAGGCCGGCAAAGACTACGGAAAGAGCGCGTGCTCTGTTTTCTGGCTTGCTAAGCGTCACGGCCACGGCTGCCGCTCCCGGCGTGAACAGTCCTGCCCCCAACGCGACGACCACCCGCGATACTTGGAATTCAACGATAGAGCCGGCCATTGCGCTTCCTGCAGCACCCAGCCCAAATAGGACGAGACCCCCTGTCAGAGCCGAGCGCCTGGAAACTTTACCGGTCAGTGCGGTTACAAGTGGCGCGCCTAATGCATAAGCAATGGCATAGTAAGTTAATACCAACCCCGCGCGGTCAGGAGTTACTCTAAATGTATCGGCAATGGGCGAGATAAGGCCGATCACGACAAATGCGCCCAGTCCAATAACAAAATTGCCAGCGGAAAGCACGAACGGAAGTGGATTGGACCAGAAATGCTTCACAGTCTCGTCTGACTCATTGCGGAATGGGGATGCGTTTGAAATCGTTCCCCATCATCGATATTATGCGTGTTGATGGTTAGGTTTTCGCTTCAATTCGCCTAAGCTTCGCAACCCGCCGAAACACCCTGCCGGCGGGTTTAGCATTTCTCCGCCGGCCCCTGAAATCATCGCGGAGCGCAAGACCGCGTTGATTCCGAATTTCCAGCTAAAGCCGTCGTAAATTGATCCCTGATTCAAGCTTCTAATCGTCCCTCTACCGCGGTTCGAGGACGACTACGTCTGGCATCCACACTCCAGGGCCCCGGACCTGCCGCTGAAATGTACAGAAAGATGAAGCAGAATAGGATCGCAAGCTCGCCACCATTGTTGATTGGATAAAAATCCCGGGGGGCATGCGCCATGAAGTACGCAACAGCCATCATGCCCGATAGAATGAAAGCGGTGATTCTGGTGAACAGACCGAGCGTAATTAACGCGCCTCCGACAATTTCCAGCGCCCCGGTGAGCCCCGTAAATGAAAATAAAGAAACCCCTTCGGAAAAAGCCTTCGTCGCGGGGAACATCAGGAGCTTTGCGGACCCATGCGCGAAAAAGAGCAGCCCCGTCATCATCCGCAGAATCGACAAAAGCGAGCCGGTGTAAGTTGCAGTGGTTATTCCGTTGATCATTGTTCTGTTGTTCCTCTAGGGCAGGCTAAGGGCAGTGAACCATACGCACTTAGTTGCAGATTCAACAGAGTGCAAGTCGAGCGCACGGGGAATTCGACTAGCCGAACGGCATCACTGCAACGGAACAATCATACCGCTCGACGCTTGTCTGCACGCCACGGTGAGCCGGTGGTAGAGGAACATGCATGCGAACCTGGCCCGGGTTTGGACCTATGAAGCACATTGTTTTGCTGGGCGATTCCGTTTTCGACAATGCGGCTTACCTTGGTCCGCAGGAACCAGACGTCAGACGGCAATTGCAGGATCACCTGGGCCCCGGAGCACTCGCAACTTTGATGGCCCGCGATGGGTCGGTGCTGGCCGACATACCGGCTCAGTTGCGGACATTGCCAAGAGATGCGACCCACATTGTGATCAGTGCCGGTGGCAATGATGCCCTCGCAGTGTCTGGTGTTTTGGAGGAACGGGTAGCGTCGGTGGCTGCAGCCCTGGAAAGATTGGCTACCGAGGCCGATCACTTCTCCCGCAAATATTTCGAGATGCTGCAGAATGCTTTGGTGCATACGCGTTCGACGGCAGTATGCACGATTTACGAGCCCCGTTACCCCGACCCGAATAGACGAAGAATTGCTGCAGCTGCTTTGTCATTGCTGAATGACCGTATCACTAAGCAGGCCTTCGCAGCTCGCGTGACATTGATTGACCTGCGCCTGATATGCGATCAAGACGATGACTTCGCCAATCCAATTGAACCCTCGGTCAAAGGCGGAGACAAGATCGCAAGCGCCATGGCTGCCTTTGTCAAGGGTACGGTGTCCGCGAGAGTCATTGCAACATCGTGACGCGTAGCCCAGGAGAACTCTCCAGAATCGATCAATGCTCCCGCCCGCCAACCATGGCCCGGGTGATTGTTACTGCTCCTTCCACCACCGCTCTGCAATCTTCAGACCGTCATTCTCCCAGTTCGAAGCCACCTCGCCGTGGCCAAGGCTCTTCGAGCTGGCACTCACGAAATTGTTGAAAACCAGAACGATCTGTCCACTGTCGTCATGGACCAGCTGTTGAAGTTCGGCGTAAATGGCAGCGCGCTTGGCATCGTCGGTTTCCGCACGGGCCTTGATCAGCATCTCATCGAAATGAGGATTCTTCCAGAAAGTCTCGTTCCATGCCGCGTCGCCCGCATAAGCGGTGGTAAACATCCAGTCCGCTGTTGAGCGCCCGCTCCAGTAGGATGCACACCACGGCTTCTTCAACCATACGTTATCCCAATACGCATCGTCCGCTTCGCGCTTTACATTCACGTCTATCCCGCACTTCGCTGCCGTTTCGCGGATCAGCGAGGCAGCGTCCACCGCTCCGGCGAAAGCGGCATCGGCCACCGACAGGTCCACCTTGAGGTTTTCCATTCCGGCTTTCTTCAAATGATGCTTTGCTTTTTCCGGATCGAATTTATGCTGGGGTTCAGGATTAATGGCGAACTTGATAGCCGGCGCTATGGGATTGTCGTTGGCTACCGTCGCATGCCCCAAAAAGATCTTCTTTGCGATCTCTTCCCGATCGATCGCCCATTTGATTGCCGTACGAACGTCCAAATTGTCGAAAGGGGCAACAGTGACATTCATCGGCAGAGTGTAATGGCCATGGCCTGTAAGCTCCAAGATATCGATCTTCGGATTGCCTTGCAGCATATTGAGCGTCTTGAGATCGGCACGGCCGATGTAATCCACTTCGCCCGTGGTGATTGCACTCATGCGCGCGGCGACGTCGGGAATCGCGATGAACTCGACGTCATCAAGATAGGGCCGGCCGTTCTTGAAGTAATTGGCATTGCGTTTGAGCTTGGCAGAGACGCCGGGCTCAAAATTCTCGAGGATGAAAGCGCCGGTACGGACCCCCGATTGCCAGTCTGCTTTTCCATCGGCACTCGGCATGATTACGAAATGATAGTCGCTCAAAATATAGGGAAAATCCGCATTGCCGCTCTTGAGCGTGAAAATAATCGTTTCCGGTCCGTCCGCCTTGATATCTGTGACGGAATCCAGAAGTGATTTTGCGGCAGATTTGGACTCTTCGCCCATGTGATATTTCATCGACGCAACGACATCGTCCGATGAGACGGCCTTGCCGTTATGGAAAGTCGCGCCTTTGCGCAGCTTGATGATCCAGGTGGCAGTGCCGTTCGACGGCTCGAAGCTCTCGGCAAGATCGGGCTGGATATTGCCTTTCGCATCCACCTCGGTGAGGCTGTTCGACATAGCGCCCCAAAAAGCCGTCTGAGTGAAAGTATCGGGGTAGCCCGCAGGGTCGAGATTGTCCGTCGTTGCTCCATGAGCCAAGCCGAACTTCGCCGAACCCCCCTGTTTCGGCTGTGCTCTGGCCATGCTCACGAAGAGCTGGTCGGCTGCGACAAGCGTTAGACCAGCAGCGACGCCGAGCTGAATGAAGTCGCGGCGGGAAACCTTCCCAAGCGTGGCGAAATTTTGGATTCGCCGGAACCTCGAATCAAATTCGTTCATCTCGTCCTCCCATGGCGGGTTCGTACCGCCTTCATGTTATAGTTTAAGCCGTTACATAAACCGCGCCATCCTCGACGGTTACTGGAAAAGTCCTTGCCTTCACGCCGGGTGCGGCAAGCGCCTCCCCGGACTTGATGTCGAATTCCCATCCGTGCCACGCACACCTGATGATTTCATTTTCGCGGTGATAGATGAATTCTGCCCGGCTGACGGGTGCCGTGGTTCCGCATTGTGTTCCCTCGCACAGCGGAGCCCCGCGATGCGGGCAAATGTTCAGCAGTGCGTAAAAACAATCCCCTATTCGAAATACGCCGATCGACAGCTGGCGGATCTTGGCGATCCTGGGCATTCCAACCTTGATTTCCTCAGTGCGACAGACAAAGGTTCTCTCAGCCATTGCCGGCTATCCCTTACGCTGCATGCGCCGCTCTGGAGCGTGGAATGCGCTTATAGACTTCGAGCGCGTTCAGCCCCAGGACTTTGCTCTTCCACGCTGGCGGAATGTGAAGTGTATTTGCATCGTCATAATCCCAATGTGGATAGTCGGACGCAAACAGCAAGGTGTTTTCGCCGTCCATGGCTTCGAGAATACCCCAAAGGTGCTTGAGATTGTCCGGCCGCTCCAAAGGCTGCGTGGAAAAGCGAATGTTCCGTCGGCAATATTCGGACGGCAGCATCTTCAGCCAAGGCGTTTCCTTGCGCAGCGCCTTGTAATCGGCATCGAGCCTCCACAGCACCGAAGGCACCCACGCAACGCCGCACTCGATGAGCACGAAATAAAGCGCCGGCCATTTTTCGAAAACACCGTGAGCGATCATGCTCGCCAGATGCGCCAGGGCGGGCATGTGCAGGATCGCATGCGTTTCCCAGAAAAACGTGGTCGGCGCTGGCGCGATGGCATTCCAATTGATGCCGCCCTGCCCCCCGAGGTGAATGGCGAAGGGCAACCCGACCTCAGCGCAAGCCTCATAGATCGGGTGATAAAAGGGATCGCCATAGGGTTTGACCGAACCATGGGAAGCGAGAACTTGAACCATTCGGGGGTGAGCCCCGAGCCGTCGGATTTCCGCGGCCGCGAGCCGGGGATCCTGTGGAGCGATGACGATCGATCCCATGAACCGATCGTCTTTGGAAAGCCACTGCTCGATCTGATAGTCATTATATGCGCTGACCAGGGCGCTGGCATAATAGGGATTTGCCAGGGTCGAGGCTTCCATCGGCTCATCGCCCGTTAAAATGGCAATGCCGATATCGTAGCGATCAAGGTGCTTTTCCTTCATAAAACGATAATTGTCGTCTTCCTTCTCTGGCCGGATGTCCCTGCGGGAAAATCCCTGGGGATGAAACCAGGCGCGGTGAGCGTGCGGATAGGAACCGACGGGCCCCGTGCGCTCCCCATTGACGAACATGTCTTTCCACACGCCCGTCAGATAGGGCTCCAGAACGGTGGCGCTCGACCAATAGTTGTGGCAGTCGCAATCGACGATAAGGCTTTGCATCGCGGTATATTGCGCTCGGCTGCTCATTCGATAAAGCTTGTTGGTCTAGCTATTGTGATCGACAATTTCGATGGATCGCCATGCAGCTCGAACAGATCATTACCTTCCTGGACCTTGTGGAAACCCGCAGCTTTGGCCTGACGGCGGAGCGGCTTGGCCTCACTCAGTCGACCGTTAGTGCAAGGATCAGTGCCTTGGAGCGCGCGCTCGGCTCGACCCTGTTTTACCGCGGCCGCAGCGGCACCTCACCCACACCGGCGGGCCGCCGTTTCGAGGAACACGCCCGTTCGATCACCGCGTCTTGGGGATTGGCGCGCCAGGCACTCGGCACCATCAATCGGTTCGATGGTTCATTGCGCATCGCCTCTCAGGTGAGTTTGACCGACACTCTGCTCTTCGATTGGATGGACCAGATCAGGATCGAACTGCCGAAGGTGGCGCTTCACGTAGAGTCCGATTACTCACCGCAAATGATCGATGATCTGGCTTTCGGGAATCTGGATATAGGAGTGCTGTACGCGCCGCGCTATCTGCCGGAAATACAATTCGAGCAGATCATGATTCAGCAGTTCGTGCTCGTGTCGAGCACGGCAGAGCGGCTGGCCGAAGTCGATCCGTCCTCCTATGTGCGCGCGGGATATACACCGGCCATTGAAAAGGCTCACTCCGAAATGCTCCCCGAACTTTCGCGCCCGCGCATTTCCGTCGGTCTCGACCTGCTTGCCGTGATGCATTTGAGACGCAATGGTGGCTCGGCCTATGTGCCGCAGCATGCGGTTCACGATCTGGTCAAGTCGCGGACCGCCAGCCCGGTGACCGATGCCCCGGTGATCGGCCAGCCGGTATTCGCCGCCGTGCATATCCGCCGCCGAACCAATACTGAGGTTCGCAAAGCTTTGAAAATTCTTCACGGCCTGCTGGCGACCGGCCGGTACGGCGATACCGGCGCCAATATCCCGGATCAGCCCCGCCATTGACGGATCTTGGGACCCGGGAAGATCAGACCTATTTGATCGGTAAGATAATTTCTATGGCGGCTCCGCGCTCGGCAGGAACAAGATGCCAAGTGCCATGAGCTTGGGCAATTAGGCTGCGAGCCATCGTAAGGCCGAAGCCAGTCGCTTGGTTGATGTCGAACCCCGGCGGAAACCCCGGACCGTCATCCACGATCTTGAGCAAAACCTGCTCGTCTTCCCGCCGGCACGTGACCGTAACATTGGCCTTCCCGATGGCGTGCTTGATGCTATTGGTGATCAGCTCGTTCAAAGTCAAAGAAAGCGCCACCGCTGTGTCGGGCGAAACTGGAAAATAGCCACTCGTCTCTACCGACAGGCAAACAAGGTCGCCATGCGAACCGGCAACATTTTTGCACAAAATCGGAACGAGGCTACAGAAATCTAACGTTTCGGTACTCTCGCTTTGATGAAGGACATCGTAGGTGGAGGCAATCGCACCGATCTGCATTTGCAGCTTGCCTAGCTTCTCGCGCGCGCTCTCATCATGAAGGTCACGGCGGTGGAATCCAACAATGCTCGATACCACCTGCAAATTGTTTTTTACCCGATGCTTTAGCTCGTTCAGCAATAGCTTATTCCGGTCAAGCGATTTTGTCAGCTCAAGAGTGCGGTCCGCAATAGCCTGGTCCAGGTATCTGTTTACTTCGTCCAGCTTTTGATTGGTCTGCAGCACGTCGTTTTCAGCAGTTTTGCGGTGCTCTACCTCTTCGGCAAGCTCCATTGCCGTCTGCAGGAAATCTTCCACTGAAAACGCAAGCATGAAGGTTGAAATCGCAATGACTAGAATTAAACCCTGAAGTGGAACGACACTTTGGATGTTTGATAAGGTCGCGAACGATCCCCCGATTGTAACAGCTGACCAGATTGCAGCGACGACCGTCCCTGAGACCGCGGCGCTTGCGCCGCGTACTCCAAAGCGCAGGGCAGCCCACATCAAGAATGGGAAGATCAAATAGACGCGAGTTGCGTCGGGTTGGTTAAAAAATATCCAGTATGCGGCAGCCGTCCAGCCTATGGCGAGACCGATGGCCTCGATGTGCCGGCCCGCTCGGTTCCCCCAGAGATAAGGCTTCCTCCATGAAAGAAGGACGGTGCCAATTATGAGAAGCCCCAGGGCATCTCCGAACCAGAAGACTCGCCAATAATAAAAATAGTCCAGCTCAGGCGAGCCTAGCTTGTAGATGGCAGCGCCCAGCAGGGCAGCACTCGCTGATGCAACAATTGGCCCAGATACGAGGAACCCGACGAAGTCTGCCAGGCTGACAAGCCGAGAAGCGCCCTTATTAAAGGCTGTTACCAGGACTGCCGCCGTAGCCGCTTCCGCGAAGTTGACAGCACCATAGCCGGCGGCGGCCCACAGAGGATAGTCAGGCATATCGGCGGCGATTTCGGTGGCAACCGTCGCGATGAAGAAAATCCACCACTTATCGCGTGCTACGGACAAAAGGGTGACCAGGACTATCGCATTGGGCGGCCATATGATCACAATGCCTTCTGGAGGCAGTTGTGTTGCAATCCCAATCTTGGCTGCCAGAAAATATAAGGCTGCGAAACCCAACAGATGGATTGGCAGGCGCAGAAACTGCGTGCCGCTCGGCCACAGCGCGGCGAAACGGCTCAGCGCATTAAGATTGGAAGCTAAAGACACAAACGATACCAACTTTAATTGGACAGCTGCTGTTTAGATTGGCAGCTTCTTAGCTTCATCGTCAATCGCGATTGCGCAGGGACGCGAGTTAAATAATTGGCGACCCCGGGAGGATTCGAACCTCCGACCAACAGCTTAGAAGGCTGCTGCTCTAATCCTCTGAGCTACGGGGCCCTGAAAGGCGATCGGCTAAGGCTAATGCGTCCAGTTTTCCGGCTTGCCCCAGCGGAAATTATCGGAATAGGATTTCTTCTTCTGTCTGGTGGCCGGCGGCTCCACCACTTCATAGGCAATCCCGTGCTTCTCGGCATAAGCGATGGCCGCCTCGCGCGTGGCGAAGCTCATCCGCACCTGCTCCTTCGTGTCGAGCGAGGACGTCCAGCCCATCAGCGGCTCGACCGGCTTCGGCAGCTCGGAAGGAAATTCCAGGATCCAGCGCTGCGAATTGCCCCTGCCCGACTGCATCACATTGCGGCTCGGCAGATAGATACGCGCGGTCATGATGTCATTCTCTCCAATCAAATTCTGGCCGGGTGGTCGGGGCGGCCAGATTCGAACTGACGACCCCCTGCGCCCAAGGCAGGTGCGCTACCAGACTGCGCTACGCCCCGATCTCGACCCGGAAAGCTAGACGCCCTAAAGCGTGGTTCCGTTCTTATACGGATTTGGCCGAAAGCCGCAAGCTAGTCGGCATTGCCGAAAAACGGATGCCGCACCAGCGTGCCGGGCTCGAGCCCGAGCTTCCGAGCATTGCCCGAGCTCAGTTCCAGGACCGCCTTCACCGGCTCTGCCGATTCTATGACATCCAGCGACTGCGGAACTGTGCCGGTTTGAACCTCCGCTACCGTGCCGTCGGCCCGCAGGAACACCATGTCGAGGGGGATATAGGTATTCTTCATCCACATCGCCACGCGATGCGCCGTCTCATAGAGGAACAGCATGCCGCGGTCGTCGGGCAGCCGGTGGCGGAACATCAGCCCCCTTTCGCGCAGCGCCGGCGTGTCGGCGATCTCGACGCTCAGCATTCGCGCTCCGGCAGGGGTGTCGATGACGACGCTGTCGACGCGCGGTGGCGATGCTTCATCGCCATAGGCGATGCTGGGAAGCCAGGCAATCAGTATGAGGAGGACGAGCCCGAGGGCCCGAAGGCGGTTACGCGGATACAGCACTTCAGTCGGTTCCATGCCGGTAGAAGATAATGGGAGATGCTGAAGGCGAAAAACCTTCAGTTGGTGAGGCCGGGACCGCCCTCGAGCGTCATGCGGACTTCCGCCGCCATCTTGCCCTTGGGGCCGTCGCCGAAGCGAACATACACCCATTGATCGGGCAAAAGTTCGGCAATCGCCGTCCGCCTGAGCGTTTCCATATGGACGAAGATGTCCGGCATGCCGTCGCCCTCGGTAACGAAGCCGAAGCCCCGCGCGCGGTTGAACCATTTCACTTTGCAGCGCACCCATGTGCTGGTCGGCGTCACGGTGACATGCGTGCGGCTCGTCCGTTCCACGGGATGGATGGCGGTCGAGGTGTCGACCGCAAGCACCCTGAGGCACTGCACGCCCTTCTGGCGCTCCACGGCCTCGCAGGTGACGCGGGTGCCTTCGAGCGGCGCGTCGTAACCGTCGCGCTTCAGGCAGCTCAGATGAAGCAGGACATCGGCGGCACCATTGTCCGGAATGATGAAACCATAGCCGCGCGCGACGTCGAACCACTTCACGAAACCGGTGACTTGATAGATTCTCGCCGAGCTCTCGGGACTCGGAAGACTCTCATACATTGAAACCCGCAGGGGGCCGCTCCCCGACATGACTGACACCTTGATTTGCCTCTGTGTCTTTTGCGTCGAACCGCTTCAACGCACCACGATGTCAATTTGCTCAACTGATTTTGTTTTGTACAGGGCCTCGCTCCGCAACTCGTGTAGAAAACGAACAACGAGCCCGTTTGTGAATCGGCACGAGTCATCGCGCCATGACTCCATAGGTCGACAAGACTCCGTGTTTGTTGAAAAAAACGCCGTGAACTGAGTTTTTCAAGGGCGCGATCGAGGCGCATAGATTGCCGCGCGATTGTTGCGGAATTGCAACTTCGATTTAACGCTTTCTTCAGGCCGCCGGCGAGGTTTTTGACCGGAAGTGATTCGCAAGGCTAAGGCTCGCCGCCGACAGAGTCTCCCCGATGTCGCGGTTGATCACCAGATCGGCCATCTCGTCGAAATCCGTCGACTCATTGTTGATGATCACGAGCTTCGCCCCCCAGCGCCGGGCGAGAAGCGGCAGGGTTGCCGCGGGGTAGACGCGCAGCGACGAGCCGATCGCCAGGAACAGGTCGCAGGCCTCCGTCGCGCCATGCGCTTCCGCCATCACCGTTTCCGGCATGGGCTGGCCGAAGGAGATCGTGGCCGTCTTCACGATCCCGCCGCAGAGCCGGCAGGCAGGCGCCCGTGCTTGCCGTTCCAGCTCCTCCCGCACCCAGTCGAGCTCGTGGCGCGTACTGCAGGCGAGGCAGCGCGCGAAGGTTCCATTGCCGTGGAGCTCGATGAGCTTCTCCTTGGGCACGCCCGACTCCTGGTGAAGATTGTCGATGTTCTGCGTGATGACATGGGCCGCTTTGCCGGTCTCCACCCAATGGGCGACGGCCTGGTGCCCGCGCCCCGGCTTTGCCCCGCGCATCGTCTCATGGAGTCTGAAATACCGCCGCCAGGCTTCGAGCCGAATATCGGGTGATGCCAGGAACTCCGAATATTCGATGGGCTTGTAGCGCGTCCACAGCCCGCCGGGAGAGCGGAAATCCGGGATGCCGCATTCGGTGGAAATGCCGGCACCCGTGAAGGCGACGAGGCTTTTCGCTTGCTCGACGAGCTCCGCGAGTTTCTCTATTTCGTTTGCCGCGCCAGCCATTATGATCTAGCCGCCCCAATGTTCATAACCAGGTCAACACATGAAATTCCTCCACACCATGGTGCGGGTTACCGATATCGACAAGTCGCTCGACTTTTACTGCAAGAAGCTTGGCCTGGGCGAGACGCGCCGCCACGTCAATGACAAGGGCCGCTACACCCTGGTCTTTGTCGCAGCACCCGAGAACCCGGATGCCGCCATCGAGCTGACGTATAACTGGGATCCGGAAACCTACAATGTCGGGCGCGGCTTCGGCCATCTCGCCTTCGAGGTCGACGACATCTATGCCACCTGCGAGCATTTGATGAAGAATGGTGTCACCATCAATCGCCCGCCGCGCGACGGCCGGATGGCCTTTGTGAAATCGCCCGATGGAATCTCGATCGAGCTTCTGAACAAGGGCGGCGCGCTGGAGCTGAAGGAGCCCTGGACCTCCATGCCCAACACCGGCACCTGGTGAAGAGCTCAAGGTTCGCGGGAGCTGCGCGCAACCGCCGCTGTAAATTTTACAATCAAACGACACGCATTATTTTCCCATTAACTGTTGCATGGATGGGACAGGCGAATCACTTCGTCGGGAATACACTTCATCATCCTCATGGGACGGGGGACGGGCAGTGTCGTTCATTCGATGCATATTGCCTGTACATGCGAGTAAGCTGGTCGCCAGACCGGGGACAGCTGCAGCAAAATTTCCTCGCCTCTTCCTCGCCATCGCCTTCATCGCCCTGTTCAGCCCTGCTGAAGCGCATGACTGGTACACCGGCATCCGCAATCCGCAGACGGGCTGGGGCTGCTGCGGCGGGCATGATTGCCATCCGATCGATGTCGGCCGCGTAGAGGAAACCGCCACCGAATTCGTGGTCGACGGCAAATGGCGCTTCAACAAGGACGAAGCCATGCCGGCGCAGGACGGGCAGTATCACGCCTGCATCTGGGGCGGCAAGCCGCGCTGCTTCTTCTATCCGATGAACGTCTAGGCAACCCATCTCATTCCAGCGATTCGTCATCACCGGGCTCGACCCGGTGATCTCCCTCCGCCATGACGAAATCTTCCGCCAGCTTGCGCTTCCGGGATGAAGGAGGGGTGGAGCGGCACCTCCCGGTGGCGCCAACGTTTAGTTTAGTAGAGATGGTGCAAGGGCGCTCCACCCCGGTGATTTTTGGAGG
>Ga0126307_10002696_pt1 | contig 12026 bp, 14 predicted proteins | sample Plot28_FD_89955 | JGI IMG/M metagenome (GOLD analysis project Ga0126307, IMG submission 89955) | Serpentine soil microbial communities from UC McLaughlin Reserve, CA, USA - Plot28 | ecosystem: Environmental > Terrestrial > Soil > Grasslands | place: USA: UC McLaughlin Reserve, Lake County...
GATGACCAGCGGCTTCAACACCTCGCCGAGCCGGAACTGGATCGGCCCGTAGGCGAGCGGCGCCACGAGGAGGCTCAGAACCACGTAGAGTGCCCCCACAACCCCCGCGATCGCAACCGTTCTGGCTGGCCCCTGTACTTGCGCCATAGCTCCCTTACTGGGCGAGTGCGCAGCCGTCTTTGCGCGGGTCGCTGCCGCACGCCCTCACGCCGTCGTCCAGGATACGAATGAGCTGGGCGCCTCCTGCGGGGACCATGTAGTCTTCCCTTACATCGATGTGATGACCTCGAGTGTGCAGGCGTGCAATCTCGTCCTCGGGGACGCGACCCTCGATGAGGAGGACGCCGTTCTCGTGGCGGTGGCGAGGGTGATCTACCGCCTCCTGAGGGTCCATACCGTAGTCGAGGAGGTTGATCAATAACTGCGCGTGCCCCTGGGGCTGCATCGCCGCGCCCATCACCCCGAAGACGGCCCAGAGAGCTCCGTCCCTGGTAGCAAGGCCAGGGATGATGGTGTGCATCGGACGCTTCCCCGGAGCGATGGCGTTCGGGTGGCTTGGTTCCAGGCTGAACAAGTTGCCGCGGTTGTGGAGGCAGACACCCGTACCCTCGGCGACGATACCGCTGCCGAAGCCTTTATAGAGGCTGTTTATGAACGAACAGCCGTTGCCTTCCGCATCCACCGCGCAGAGGTAGGTCGTGTCCCCGCCGGGTGCGGGCTCGGCCATGCGCTCCGAGGTGTGTTCCCACGAGATGCGCCCACGCAGGTTCGCGGCGTAGTCTTTCGAGATCAGACGTCTCGTCGGGATCTCCTCGTGGTCCCAGAACTCAGGGTCTCCTATCTCTTTGTGGAGATCCTCGAAGGCGAGCTTCTTCGCCTCGACCTCGAGGTGGATACGGTCCGCGCTCGCGGGTTCCATGGAGGCCAGCTCGAATCCTTCGAGGATGTTGAGCATCTCCAGGGCCGCGGCGCCCTGGCCGGGGGGTGGGATCTCGTAGACCCGGATACCTCTGTAGTCGGTCGAGATCGGCTCGACGAAGGTCGACTCGTGGGCCGCGAGATCCTCCTCCGAGAGGTAACCTCCGGTCTCCTGCGTGGAGCGCGCGATGCTCGCTGCAATCTCGCCTTTGTAGAAAGCGTCGGCGCCCCGTTCGGCGACGGCCGAGATCGTGGCCGCAAGGTCCACCTGGGAGAAGACCTCCCCTGCAACAGGAGCCCGGCCTTCCGGCAGAAAGGTCCGCGCGGCGGCCTCGTTTGTGCGGAGTACGTCTTCGTGCTCATCCCAGTAGCGGGCGACGACCTCGGCGACGGGGTGGCCATTCTCCGCGAGCTCCCAGGCGGGCTCGAGCAGACGCGCCAGGGCCTGGTTCCCGAAGCGGTTTGCGGCTTCCTCCCACAACCTGACAGCGCCCGGGACCGTAACAGTTAGGCCGCCACGCTCCGGCATCTCACTCAGACCCAGTTCCAGGAGTCTCTCGACGCTGACCGCCTTTGGTGCCCGGCCCGAGCCGTCCACCCCGGTCACCCTCCCCGTCTCGGCTTCGTAGAACAGGAGGAATGCGTCGCCACCCATGCCGGTCTGCATCGGCGAGAGAACTGCCATCGCTGCGGCCATTGCGACGCATGCATCCGCGGCTGTCCCGCCGGCATCGAGAATGCGGAGTCCGGCCAGGGCGGCGCTCGGGTGCTCGCAGGCGACCGCCCCCCTGGTCCCGAAGATCGTCGAGCGGCCTCCCAGATCAGGCCTCCTCGTGGCGGGTATCTCTGTTCGGGACACGTGCTGCGGACCTCCTGTAGGGACCTATGATCGCACCTACAGTCTATAGAAAGGGGCGGCTGATATATTGGCGCCAGCAGCGGTTCGTATGTGGGCGGTTCGCGAACCGCCCCTACATTAGCTTCTCCCGAACTCGCGGAGGAGATCGGGGAGAGACAGGCGTTTCACGATCGGCCTGCCGTGGGGACAGATCTCGATGAAACCTCAGTTTTCACAGAACTGGCAGCACCAACATCCAGCGTCCCGCCGAAGATCCCAGTAATCTCGGTGGACCCATCAGCGTTAAGCAGCACCCTCAGCCTGAGCATCTTGTAAACACGGTGGCGCTCTTCGGACGAAAGAGTATCGAGAGCTTCCGGTACCATTCCCGCGTAACGCTTTAGGATGGTGTCTGAGTCATTCTGGAGTTGCTCGATGTGCTCTTGGCAACTCCTTAGGGCGTCCAGTTCGCTTCTTGCAACTGCGCGGGCATCCTCAAGACCAGAGAGCTTCTCCCTGAGCTCCTCTAGCGTGATGAGGCCTTCAGCTTGCTGGTCCTGATAAGCGCTCCTCCTGCGATCAACCTCAGCGATTTTCTTCGCCCACGCCTTGATTTCCTGGTTAGGGTCTCTTCGAAGCGCCGCACGCTCCTCATCTATTATTTTCTCGAGACCGGCCCGCAACCGCTCCGGAGTCTTGAGGAGGCCTGAGACGACTTCCCATACCGCTGTCTCCCGCTCGTCGGCTCGTGGATGGTGGGCATTGGCACAAGCGTCGTGGCCGTATTTGTTGCGGGTGGCGCACCGGTAGTAATCGTAGGCGTAGCTGCGCCCCTTCTTGACCTTGACGCTGTGGGTGGCGCACACAGCCTGCCCGCATTCTCCGCAATAGGCGACACCCCCCGTAAGCTCCCAAAACCTGCGTCCCGCACGAGCCGGCCTATGGTTATGCCTGATGGCCGCCCTTGCGGCCTCTACTAGTTCTCGGGGAATGCCAGAAGCCGGTACGGGGACTGGTATCCACTCCTCTCTTGGTTTGTGATACCAATGATAAGTCTTCCTGTAGCGTCGGCCATTCGGGCCGGGTTCGGAGACCTGGCGGATGTCTAACCCGCGCCGGTTGAACCACCATAGCCCGTATTGGGCGCTCGGGTCCAAACGAGCGGACACTTCTTGGGAGACCAGTGCCTTTACCTCCTCGAAAGTGTGTGGCTTGTAGACATCGTCCTCGATGCATTTCCTAGAAAACGAGCGATCCCAATGCTTGGCACCTTTGGGTGTCGGTATGCCCTCGCGCTCGAGAATCGTAGATATGGACCTTATCGACCTCCCCTCGACACCGACCATATGGAAGATGCGCCTGACGACCTCCATCTCACCCTCATCGATCTCGTAACCGTCCCTGTCGGCGTTGAGCTTGAAGCCGTATCGTGGGGCGTGCGTGGCAAGCACCTTGCCCTCCCGTGCCTTGCGCTGCCTTCCGCGTCGACTGCGCTCCGCAATCTTCAGACGCTCGAAACGGGCGATCTGGTCGAGTATGCCATCCGTGAGCTGCCCCTCCGGAGAATCATCTCCCCGGTCGTTCAGGGCTCTGAGGGTGCAGCCGTGGGGCGCGAACTCCTCTCGCAGGAGGTACAGGTAGGCTGGTTCGCGGGCAAGACGGTCGCGGTCCTGTGCCAGCACCACAGAGACGTCCCCACCCGCCACGAGGTCCCGCACGCGGTCCATGCCCGGACGCTCCAAGCTAGCGCCGCTCTGTCCAGGGTCTGATACCTCCTCGAGGACCTCGTACCCTTCTCGGGCGGCGTAATCTCTCAGGGCTTCAATCTGCTGGGCGAGTGAGTAGCCGGAGCGGGCCTGCTCGTCTGTGGAGACGCGGGCGTAGAGTATAGCCCTCTTTGGGCCGTGGCCGTTCGTGTTAGGCATCGCGGGTCCCCTTCGTAAGCTCGCGGGGGTGCACGCCAAGTGCCTCGGCAAGTTTGCGAGCGGTAGGCATATGGGGCTCAGTCTCGTTGCGCTCCAGCCTCGCCACGGTGTTCAATGCTACGCCCGATTTCTCAGCGAGCTCCCCTTGGGTAAGCGCCTGCTCAATCCGTAAAGCTTTGAGCTTGTCTCCGATATAGACCACGGCTTGCATTGTAGCCATCTCCGATCCATTTAGCCCTCATGACCTTTTCCTGGTAGTGTACTATAAAAGGGTTGTAAATGTGTAATATATAGGTAAAATATGTGTGTCAGATAAAGAAGTGGCCCCGCAGGTGCTAGGAACACCCCGGAGCCCGGCCTTCGAGTTATCGACATCTGCTGGGTGGCATATTTTCTGGGGATTCTCGTTGGCACCGGACCCCCGCGACGGATAATCCTCGCATGGAAGGACGCGAACCCTGGCCACCGCGCCGCTCCGAAGCCGAGATGCGCCGGCTCACGGCCAGGGTGCTCTACGACTTCGAGATGGAGTGCCGGAGGCAGGGTTGGGGAGCTCCCGCCTTCGTCTACGACGAGGATAATGACCTGTTCAGGTGGACCGACGACCGCTTCGCCTTCTCCCGCGAGCACGCCGACTGGGAGCTGCTGAAAAAGCGTGGGCGCCTGAGTGAGGCGCTGTACGAGGTCGTTGCGCGGAGTACGAATCGCCGTTAGGCTGGACGCGTCTAGATCGGAGGACCGCCAATCCTAGAACCCCTCGCCTTCTCAGAAGGAGAATACCTCCGCCTGCCGAGGCCTCCTCTCAGCCCCCCAACAAGCGAGGGCCGCGGCGAGCACCAGGTCGTCGTGGTCGCCCTTCCGCCAGTGCTCGTAGGTGTCCATGCCCGTGGTGAGCGACACCTTGCGGCGGAACGTCTGAAGCTCGGAGCGCAGCGTCTCCCACAGACGGAGGCCGGCCGCGACCTTCAGGCGCCCCGAGTGGAACGGGACCTCCAAGGCGCCGATGAGGTCGCGCTTTGGCACGCCGTAGCCCCCGCCAGTGGCCGTCACCCTGTTGCCCCCGGTTATCGTGATGGCCTTGTACCACAGGCCCCGCTCTTTGAAGAGGTCCACGACGGGCCGGCCCACGCCCGTGGCGTCCACAAGCAGCTCAGGCTCCTCGAGCACCCTACGCTCGAGACGCCGGTCCAGGTGGGTGCTGCTCAGTTTCGGGTCCTCCACCAGCGCCGCCACGCGCGCAACCATGTCGGGGTAGGGCGTGCGGAGCGGGTAGCGCTCGAGGTGCCTCAGATGTAGATCGGGATCATCTCGATCACCTTCTCGCCCTACCTTCTCGATCACGGCGAGCGCCGTGTAATCGTTGGACTGTCCGAGGTCGAGGCCCACGTAGAAACTCATGCTGCTCCTAGGTTCAGGGGTTCCACGTCTTCGCTCACGGCCGCGTCTATCATTTCCGTGGTGAACACCTGGTCGTCGGTCTCCTCGAAGCTGCACTCGAACTCCTGCCTGAAGACCCACGACGGCAGGGCGCGCCGCTCTTCTTCCAGAAACTCCTCGGAGATGCGCGGACACCCACTAGCCGCCACCTCGTAGCGGTCCCACGCCTCCGCGCCGGTCCAGGCCTCGTAGAACGCGCCGCGCTTACCCCAGGGCGTGGAAAGCATGACCATGCGCCCGCCGCTGACGGCGAGCATGGGACGGACGGCGTAGTAGAGAGCGTCGTCTACCCTGGAGGCCTCGTCCACTATCAGGAGGTCCACGCCGCTGAAGCCCCTTATCGTCTTCTCCGTGCCGGGCAGGGCCTCGATCCGGCTGCGGTTGGCGAGCTCGACGCCCAGCTTGCGGTAGCTCTCTGCGGGGACGGGATGGCCGAGAGCGCGGTAGCCCTCGGCCACCTTGCCGAAGAGCTCCTTGGCCTGCCTCTCCGCGGGGGCCAGGATCAGGACGAGCGAGGCCGGGCGGAGCAGGGCGCGGTGGAGGGCCAAGACGCCCGCCATCGTGGACTTGCCCGACTGCCTGCAGCAGTTGAGTATCACCCGTTCGGCGTCGGAGCGGAGTAGGCGCTGCTGCCAGTCGTCAAGGTCGGAGGGGCCCGCGGCGTGGGCGAACTCAAGCGGGTCGTCGGGGACGACGTAACGGCCGCGGCCGCCCCGACGGAGGCGCTTGGCTTCTTTAAGAAGCGTGGCCGCGTTCACGCTTGAGCTCCTCTATCTCGGCGGCGAGCTCGTCTTCGACCCTGATACCCCGCTCGAGGGCGATGAAGTCCTTGAGGGCCCGGTAGCCCTGGATCATCACTGCCGCGTCGTTGCGGTCCAGGTTGCCGCCGCGTACGTCGGCTATCACACCCTTGATCTCCTCCTTTATCGTCCGGACCTCTGAACTGGGCCGGCTCCTACCGGCCTTGGAGGCTGCCCTGCGGCGCTCCTCGGCGCGCTCCGGGGCGTGGTGCCAACAGTAAGCGTTGGGGGGCTCCACGGTCTGCGTGCACCGCTCCCCGTTCCGCCTGATGCCGCTACATTGGCGCATCAACGCTCACCCCGCTTTTCGAAAGGTGGCGTGCCCGGAGCAGAAGGGGACCATGGCACGGCGTCCCTGCGGTCCTTGCGGTTGCCGCACTCCCGGCACGAATCGGCGGCCTCTCACGGCTAATAGGCGTCCGGGCCCAAGGAGATGTAGCCGCCCCGCAGGTGCCGGCCGAGGACCTCGAGGCCCATGTCCCGCACCGCCACCATCGTCCGGACCCGCCGTATCGACTCCGAACCGAAGACCACGCTGTGTCCGTCGCCGCCCATGTCCAGGGCGTAGCCCGGCGGCAGAGCGCGCATCGTGGCGAGCTCCCCCGCGGCCTCGTCTACCGCGGCATTGTGCTCCATGCAGGCGGCCACGTACCTCTCCAGCGCCCGCTCCGCGACCTTGCGGACCTTCTCCACACCCGCGGCCTGGACACGCCCCCTGGTGCGTCCGGCGAGCTCCTCCAGGCCGTGCATGCGCTCCTCCTCTGCCTCCTCGGCCTCGCGGCGCCGTGGGCCCTCCAGGCGGGCCTCGCAGAACCTCACGCGCCTCTCGGCGGCTTCGAGGTCCCGCTCGGTCGCCCCACCCCTGCCGATCTCCTCCACCACCGCATCCAGGTTGGCACGGGCGGCCTCTAGGTCCGCGGCGGCTTGCTCTGCGCCCAAAGTGTGCTGCGTCTCGGTCATGCTTCTCCTCTCAGTCGTTTATCAATTAGTTCGCCCCCGCCTCGACGTACCGGTGCGTCATGCGCCACAGCGCCGGCGTGGCCGCGGCCCACTCGAAGGCAGCACCGTGACAGCGGACGTGGTATGCGAGCTTCAGGGCGGTCCGCATCGGGTTTTCGGGGTCCATACGCTGCAGGATGAGGTCGGGCTCGCCCTTCGTGATCCGCTTCTTGCAGCCCGCGCAACGCAGCTTCATGCGCACACCTCGCAGCCGCATCCTATATCGTGCGTCATGAAGGCTTTCACCTCGGGCAAAACCTCCGCTTTCTTCGTCACGTCCTGGCAAAGCTCCGCGGCGACAGCGGCAGCCAGCGCCTCGAGTTGGCTCGTCGGACAACCCTGCTCTCGGCAATGGTCCATCTGATCCTGCAGCCAGCGCGGGGGATCGGCGAGCAGTTCCCGAACGTCTGCGGGGTGGATAAGCCGCCCCCGCCTGGCCCGCAGCTGGTCAACGGTGACGTCCTCGCCGGACACGGCCTCGTACGAGACCGGTTCCGAGAAGTTTCCGGATCTAATGCCACTGTTGCCACTGTTGCCATCTCCCGCTCTTTCAGCGGGATTAGGGGTGGCATTAGCGGTGGCATTAGGCGCCTTGGTGGCATTAGCGGCGTCCGCGTTGCCACCGGAATCCGGCTTACTTTCCTGCTTTTCACCCGCGGTGGCATTAGTGGCATCATCCGTGAGGGTTTTTCGCAAGGCTATGATCGTACCCCGCTTCTCCTCTGATCGGGTTGCCTCGATGCCGGCGGAGGCGAGCAGGGGTATGACCTCCTGTATGCGCCTCCACAGCCACCGCGCCGACTTCGGCCACGCCTTGTCTCTCGTCACGGAGACGCCGATGTCTTCGGCCACGGCCTCGAGCTTCTTGTGCATCTCCGTCGAGGTCCCATCGTAGGAGTCCCGGTCCTCCATGAACCGCAGGACGGCCTGCGCCACGGGGGAGCCGTCGAGGGTCGAGCGGTTCTGGACCTTCACCACCTCGTCCCAATCCGAAAGGAACCGCTCCGCGCCCCAGCCCATGACCTCATAGACGCTCGCCGCGTACTCGCCCCAGTCCGCAAGCCTGGGCCTCCGAGACAATTCGAGCGACGGTTTGCGGGCTATGGCGCACGAGAGCACGTCCAATGCCGCCCCCAGCAGGGACGGGTGCTCGCCCTCGAACGCTGCCCAGATTTCCTCTTCGGTACGGCGCTCTTTGTCCGGAATGCGCTCCAGCTCTACCACGAGCGAGCGGTCCAGGACGTCGCCGCGGTCCGTCGGGGCGTTGATGCCGTTCAGTATCGGCGCCCGCCTGAGTTCGATGATCACGTCCTCGTCGTCGGTGTAGAGGCGCCTCTTGGAGTCGGCCTCCCCCGTGACGAGGCGGCAGAGGGTGTCGGCCGCGGAGTCGGGGAGGGCCGAGAGGTTGTCGAGCATCGGGACATAGCAGTGCGACGCCTTCTGGAGGAAGTCCCGCGGATCGTAGCGAATCGTCTCCGGCGCCGTGGGATCCCACAGCCGCTTGACGGACCGGCCGGCGGTAGTCTTGCCGCTTCCCATCGGGCCGCTCGCGCTCAGGATCGGGCGTCCCACGTGCGGCAGCGCTACGGTCACGGCGTAGGCCGTGAAGAGTCTTCGGTCCCGCTCCGTCTTCAGGTTCACCAGAGAGAGCAAGCCCTCCAGCGACCCGCCCGCTTCCGGGTCCGGCAGATCCTTGAGGTTGGGGAAGCGCCGGAAGAGCACCGGCGGATTGGCCTCGAAGATCCAACCCCTGGGACCAACCCGCACCACCTTGCCCGGCCTGAGATCGTAGAAGAGCACGCCTTCGTGCCAGGCCGCACGGGTGTGGAGCTCCCGAACCTCTCCGGAAAACTCCGCGTGCGCCGCGAGGGTACCTGCGGCCATCTTCAGGTACTCGCCGCTCACGGAGCGGCCCTCCTCTTCCCACATCAAACGCCTGAACCACGAGTAGCAGCGGCTCGTCAGAGGTACGGGCTCGCCGGCTACGAGGGCGTGCGGGGCGCCGTGCTGGTCCACGAACAGCTCCTGCACGTCTTCGAGCGCGTACCCGATGAGCCGGTCGGCCTGGTTGCGGCGCTCCTCCTTCTCCTCTTTGTCTTCGGATTGGGCCTTCCGCTCCCATCCCCACCATTTGCACAGGAGGCCCACGATACCGGGCGCCTGCTCCTTGAGCGTCGGGCCGCCCACGACGGGCTCGCCGGCCTCGAGGTTATCGGTGGTGTCGGAGACGATGCCCTCGAGGTCGCGGTGGGCCTCCCGCTTCTCCCTCTCTCTAGGCCACCCCTTCGCATCCCAGGCGGCCTTGAGGATCTTGAGAGCAAGGTCCTCGCCAAGGCGGCCTGGGCGCAGCAGGAAGCCGGCCAGGGCGAGGCCGTAGTCGTGGCGGCCCCCGCCCCCCGCTGAGGTGCGCATCGGCGGCAGGTGTCGGGCCACCAGGACGGCGGTCGCCAGCTCCCTCAACCGCCGGGTAAGGTCCGCCGCCTCGACCTCGGCCATCTTGAGCCCGGCTTCAGCGTGCCAGACGTACTCGTCCCCGTCAGGATGCAGAGACGGGGCGACGAGGGTCTGGCGCCCCGTAGAACGCAGTTCCACGAGTTTGCTGCGGTCCGTGTCCTTCCAGTCGCGGCTCTCCGCGCCGGACGAGACGTACCACCAGTGCGAGTGCGGGCGGCTCTCGCGGCCGCTGGTCAGCGTCGGTGGTAAGAAGCGGCCGGCGATCTTCACCCCTTCGTCGGCGTCGAGGTCCACATCCACGCGCCAGCCCGAAGGCTCACCGCAGAGCAGGCCGACGTTCTGTCCGTTGGTCCAGTAGTCGGGTATCTGCTCCTCGGTTATCCGCAACAACTCCCATCCGTCGCGCCGAGGCTTCTTCTCGCCGGCGGGGACCGGTATTACTGCCACCCTACGGCGGATGAGCGCGGCCGCGGCGCGCCGTCGCTTATCCGTGCTCACGCGGCGCCCTCGTCGGGCATCCAGTCGGTGTGTGCCACCTCGACGGCCGCGGCGATCTCCGCCTCCGGGACGAGGCCATCGCTGTAGCCGAGGGAGTAGAGCAAGCTTTGCAGCTCCCACGGCTGCAGGTAGCGGGCCTCTGGGCGTCGGCTGTAGAGCTCGCGGATCTTGGGAAGCAGGTCCGGCTCATGTGCTACGATGTTCATTGGCGGAATCCTCCTTGACCTTGGTTCCGTCGTCGGGGCCGCCCTTGTCGAGGATGCGGTCCCTTTGCTTTGCACCGAGGACGATGCGGTAGATGGCCGCGAGCGCGGAGATCTCCGCCTCTGGCGTGGCGTCGGGCCGCTGAGCGTACGTGACGGCCGGCTCACCCACCGGGCACCTCTTCCGGGCGCTCCAGCAGCCGGCGGTTCCTCAAGCGCTCAATGTCTTGGTCGGTGTAGTATCTACAGCCGTTTCGGTCACGCTTTGCCAACGGAAGAGAGCCGCGCTTCTCGCCCTGGCGCAGCCATTCCGCGCTCAACCCCAATTCGCGCGCGGCCTCGCTGATCGAATAGATGTGCTGCCGCAGTTCCACGCTCCCATGGTGTAGGTACTAAGGCAGCATTAACACGTAAGTTGGTTGTACTAACCAATGAGCGCTACAAGGCGTTGCAAGCTGACGCTCCGTCTATGTTTGGGCGTGCTGTGATGCTCCCATCGCGGTCATCCGGGAAGCGTACTCGCTTATCTGGGAGATGTATTCATGCCAGACTTTCAGCTCCGGCTCTATCCGCTCAATGTACCGGTTGTATTCGCCTTCGTCCGAAAATGCCTGCTTCAATAGAGCTTCGCCGCGCCCTATCGCGTTCTTTACCGCCGGTATCTTGCCGGTGACCCGATAACTATCCGGCAGCGGGAAGTCGAGGAACTCCGCGATCTCGCGGTGCTTGAGGCCCAGGGCGCCGCGCAATTCGGCCGCCAATACGTCGCGCTGCGGGTCGGCGCCTTTATACCGGTCGCCGCGGGACCTTTGCTTGGATGAACCCGTGATGTCGGCTTCCTCCAGAAAGTCCTGCAGCCCCCGCACAGCCGCGAGCACCGCATCGACCCGCTTCGCGCACTCGACCAAGAACACGGCGCGCTCTTTGTCCGGAAGTTCGGCGTAATCAGGGCGGTAATACCTCAGCAGTGCGTCGTGTAGCCTCAACTTCCAAGCGTCGAGCAAGTCAGTCTGTTTGATCCCTCCTATTCGCGAGTCTCCCCTCGATTCTTCGAGGATACGAGCCAGATCAAAAGGTTCCATGAGCCCTTTGCTATCTAGCAACACGTACGTCCGTGCCGAGTGCCACAAACGTTCTGCGTCTCCCCTGTTCGTGTGGTCGACGGGAACTGTTGCGGACGTAACAAGCGCCGCCAAGATGGTTCGGTCAGACCGTAGTGGCTCCGAGAAAACGTTCGCGCCCCTGTTCGTGAGTTCCAGCCATGCCGTGCTTCCCTCGCCGAGCCGCACGGCAACCGCGCCCTCCCCTGGCAAGGAAGCATCTAGCGCGTGTGCCTGCCGGCGGGGACTGCCTCCTAGCGGCCCCCACGCCCAGAGATCGGCTTTCGCTTCTTCTAGCACGCGCTCGGCGAGGTCTCTTAGGTCGAGAGTACGCAGGTCCTTGAGACCCTTATGCCACCTGTCCTCTTGCACGAAGTCGATTGGCGCATTGCCCGCGGCAGCGTCGGCTTCACCTGGGTAACCTTGCGGAGTGCTATCATCCATACGGCTTGAGCGGCGCGGGTCGCTCAGCCAGAGTTTCGAGCCCGCGCCGCGCCTCCTCTCTTCACGCTTTGGCCAATTCTAACCGCTCCACGTCACCGGAGAGCAGGGCGCGAAACGTGAGCCCCTCAAGGCGTTTGCAGTTGCGTATCGATGCGAGGTCGTCGTACTCGAGCTCGCTTCCTTCAGCGAAGGTAGTATATCGAGGCTTTTCTGCCTCGAGGTCTTAGTGCCAGTGCGCAGAGTACGGAGAGCCGACGAGCGGACTCGAACCGCTTACCCCTGCTCATTACGAGTGATCGGTCAGGCGTTGCAGGGGTGCGCACAGGCTTGCAGATCCCCCATTCCTAAGCCGGATTCTTTTCTCCGGGTTGCAGTGTGTTGCACCGTATTGCGTTCCCAGTGGTGTCAGA
>Ga0126307_10002697_pt1 | contig 12017 bp, 11 predicted proteins | sample Plot28_FD_89955 | JGI IMG/M metagenome (GOLD analysis project Ga0126307, IMG submission 89955) | Serpentine soil microbial communities from UC McLaughlin Reserve, CA, USA - Plot28 | ecosystem: Environmental > Terrestrial > Soil > Grasslands | place: USA: UC McLaughlin Reserve, Lake County...
CTCGACGGCCGGAGATTCGGCTCCGTCCACGCCCTCAAGGGGAGCGGGCCGTTCACCGATCTCGACGAGGCCGTGTTGGTTCACCTCGGGCAGATGGCCTCCGCTGCCATCGAGAGAGCACTGCTGTACGAGAGGCGCCTCTGACCCGCGGTTTCGGCGCGCCTTGCCGGGGGACTGGACACCAAGAGCATGAAGCCCTGAGAGGAGCACGGATGGCCCGCGGAGAACCGACGATCGCCAACTACGACGACAAGAACGCCGAAGAGGTGGTGCAGCGGCTGCGCACGCTCTCGCAGGCCGACCTGGCCAAGCTCGAGGCCTACGAGCGGCAGGGTCAGGCTCGCAGCACCGTGCTCGAGGCAATCGCTTCGCTGCGCGGCGCGGAGCCGTGGTCGGGCTACGACGACATGGAGGTCGACGAGATCAGCGCTGCGCTGCGCGATCGCGACGGGGACGTAGCGGATCGCGTCCTCGACTACGAGCGCCGGCACAAGCGGCGCGCCACCGTTATCGAACAGGCGGAGCGCGTGACGAAGAGCGCGCGGCCGGCTGCGCGAACGCGCTCGAGCACCAAGTCGGCTCCTCGCTCCGGCGGCCGCAAGAACGGCGCGGCGGCCCGCGGTTCGTCGCGTAAGGCCCAGGCGTCGCGCGGCCAAGCGTCGCGCTCGAGCGCCAAATCGGCTCCTCGCTCCAGCGGCCGCAAGAACGGCGCCTCGGCCGGCGGCTCGCGCCGCGCGGCCGCTGGCTCCTCGGGCAAGGGACAGGCGTCGCGCTCGAGTGGGAGGAGCGCTTCCCGGCCGAGCGCCAAGCGCTCGTCGTCCGAGCGCGGGCGGAGCAGCGCTCAGTCGGCCCGCCGGTCAGGCCCGTCCTCGCGCGGCGCGAGCAAGTCGCGGACGCGCTCCCGCGGAGGCCAGAGCGCCCCGGCTCGGGTCCGCCAAACAGCAGCCGGAGCTGTTCAGAGCGCGCGCGGCGGAGCGGAGAAGGTGGTGAAGGGCACCGGCCGCGCCGTGGGAGGCGCGGCGACTCAGAGCCGCAAGGTGGTGGGCACTGCTGCAAGCAAGGCGAAGGGTCCCGCCATGGTCACCGGCGCGGCTGCCGCCGCGGTCGGCGGGGCGCTGGTGTTGGGCTCGAAGGCGCTTCCAGGCCACACGGCGCTCGGCAAACGGCTGCCGGGACGTCGAAGCAGGCTGAGCCAGGCACGGCGAACGGTCAAGAAGGCACGCAAGCAGATTCTCGACGCCGGAGACCGGGTCGGCGCGGTCGGCCAGCAGCTCTCCGACGCGAACGACGTCCTGCACAGGATCGCCTCCGACGCAGGCGATCGAGCGACGCCCTAGACGCCCGCCGGGCACCCACCGCTGCCCGAGGCGGCGCTTACCGAGGCGCGGTCGAGGGCGATCGGAGCACTTCTGCTACGAGCGGACGGTGATCGGAGGAGCAGCGCCTGCGGTAACAGTTGTCTTGCGGCCGAACGTGCCGCAGCGCCAGCCCCACGCTCGCGAAAAGGTGATCGATGCGCTCGTCGGGCCGAAACGCCGGGTATGTGCGTCCCGCCGGTTCGCCGCGAATCAGGCCGGCCCGCGCCAGCTGGTCGAGCGGTCGTGGCGGCACGCCGTCGCAGCGCGGGCGCGAGACCTCGGTTCTCGTCTCGATGTTGAAGTCGCCGCCAAGAAGCAGCGGCCGCACGCGATCGAGCGTCTCAAGCAGATCGCGCAATTGGCAGGCGGCGATCTCCGGCTGCCGGCCGAGCTGCAGAGTCGCGATCCACAGCGCGCCCCCGTCGACGAAAATGCTCGCGCGCAGGCTGTTACGGCCTTCGGGCGCCCCGTAGAGGTCGCCGTCGAGCAGGTTCCCGTCCGGGCGGAACAAGTTGATTGCGGCACCGCGCAGGAGCGGCCACTTGCTCAGGAGGGCATTTCCATGCGCGAGACATCGAGCCGGACGACCATCGAGCGACCTGACGACGGCGCGGCCAGAATTCCGCCTGCACCAGGTGGCGAGCGGCGCGGTGGACCGGAACATCGCATGCGTACTCACTCCCCCGCGTGTCCAGCCGAGCATACGCGCGAGCGCCTTTGCTTCAGATAACTGACGAGCGCCAACGCGATACGACTGGAGTTCCTGCAGGAATACGATCTCCGCGCCCGCACCCCGGATTTCGCGTGCGATCCGCCCGAGATCGATTTCGCCGGTCCAACGCCCGGTTCGGGCGTCTGTCTGTTCGGCCCAGTGGGCGTTGTAAGTCATCACGGAGATGCCATCGGCCCCCGACCACGCGGCCCCATGGCCACTGCGGGTGATGGCCGTTCGGTTGCCAGTCGCAGCTAGCAACCCGACGCCTACCACCACGCACCAGAGAAGCGTGAGGCGCGTCATCGCAACGCGCCGTCCTCGACGTCTATGCGATCTGCCACACCAGGCGCTGTGGTTCGTGCGAGCAACCTGACATCAGTTTGAACGAGCTGGGATACCCAACGTCGATGCTCTTGTTTCGGAGCGCGAGTCGCCGACTCGGCGAAAAGCCCGGGGCGCAGCACTTGGAAGCGCCGCTTCGCGCGAGCTAGGATGGACGTCTGACCCGGCGGATCCGCCTCGCCCCTCGCAGTCTCGGCAGTCTCGCGCAGCTGGCGCTTGCGTCGCTGATCGTCGTCGCACTGATCCCGTTCGCGTCCGCTGACGAGCCGGACGCCGCGGCGTCCCGCCCGGCGGGCAGCCTCGTGCAGCCGCGTGGGGTGGACGGCTGCATTCATCGGCGCGGGGTGAACCGCTGCGCGACCGGCCGCTTTGTGGCGAGCCCCGACGACGTCGCCGTCAGCCCGGATGGGCGGCACGTCTACGTGGCCGCCTACGGCAGTGATGCGCTTGCCTTGTTCGCGCGCGAGCGGCGCACCGGCCATCTGCGACAGCTGCCGCGGACGCGCGGGTGCGTGCACCACGTTGGCTCACGCCCGACCGGCTGCACGCGGGCTCGCGCGCTTGGCGGCCCGGCGGCGCTCGCGATCAGCCCCGACGGCCGCAATGTGTACGTGGCTTCCGCCAGCAGCGACGCGCTCAGCGTGTTCGCGCGGAACCGCCGCACCGGCCGGCTACGGCAGCTTGACGGCGCGGCCGGCTGCTTCAGCCAGCGGCCCGGCGGCGGGTGCGCGCCGGCGCGCGCTCTCAACGAGCCGACGAGCGTGGCCGTCAGCCCGGACGGCGAGCGCGTCTATGTGGCCGGTCGTCGCTTCCCCAGCGCGGTCGCCATCTTCGATCGCGGCGCCGGCGGCGCGCTGAGCCAGGCCGCGGGCGCGGCCGGCTGCGTGAGCCACGGCGGCGGCTCGGACTGCGCGGTGGCGCGCGCGCTCAGCGCGCCCGAGGAGGTCGCCGTGACGCCCGACAGCCGGCACGTGCTCGTCGCGGCCAGCCGCAGCAGCGCGGTTGTCGTGCTCCAGGCCGGGCCGAACGGCCTGAGCCAGCCGGCGGGTGCCGCGGGCTGTATTGCACGCGGCGGCGGGCCGGAGGGCTGCGCCCCTGGGAAGGCGCTGGCCGGCGCGGTCGACCTCGCAATCAACCGCGACGGCCGGCACGTCTACGTGGCGTCGGCGGTCGCTGACGCGGTCGCGGTGCTGGACCGTGACCGCGCGAGCGGCGCCCTCAGCCAGTCCTCGACTCGCAGAGGCTGCATCGGCCAGCGCGGGCATGCTGGCCGCTGCGAGAGGGGGCGCGGGCTCGACGAAGTATGGGGCATCGGGCTGAGCCCCGACGGTCGCAACCTCTATGCCGTCTCTTCGAAGGTGAACGTGCTCGGCGCGATGACGCGAAACCGCGTGAGCGGGCGGCTTACGCAGCTACCCGCCAGGTTCGGCTGCTTTATACGCGCCGGCGGCTTCGGCTGTGCCGAGGGGCGCGGGCTTACGGTCGCGGTGGCGGTGGCCGTCAGCCCGGACGGCCGCAACGTCTATGTCGCGTCCGAGGACGTGTACCTCGGGTCGGTCGCAATCTTCCGGAGAATCGGCGGGTGAGACGCGCCTCCGTGCTCGCGATCGCGGGAGTCGTCGTGCTTCCAGTCGGGCGAGCCTCGGCGCAGGATCCGACCCCGGCAACGCCGGCCAAGGGGCCGAACGTGGTGGTTGTAATGACCGACGACCAGCGCTACGACGACCTGCCTCCGATCCCGAAGACGCGCCGCTTGATTGCTGGCGCCGGCGTCACCTTTACGCGCTACTACGCTTCCTACCCCGTCTGCTGCCCGGCTCGGGCCACGTTCGTCACCGGCCAGTATGCGCAGAACCACAAGGTCAGGTGCCTCTACCGCAGTTGCGGGGGTGGTTACACCGCCCTCGGCCAGCGCGAGTACCTGCCGGTGTGGCTCGAGCGCGCGGGGTATGCGACCGCGCATATCGGGAAGTTCCTGAACGGCTACGGCCACGATCGGTCACCCGACATCCCAAACGGCTGGACCGAGTGGTACGGGCTCGTGGATCACTCGACCTACAGGATGTGGGGGTACAAGATCCATGAGAACGGGCGCACGAAGGAGTACGGCAGCGTGCTCCGCGAGAAGCCGCGCCTCTATCAGACCGATGTGCTGACGAGGAAGGCGGTCGACTTCATCCGGCGCCGTGCACCCGATCGCAGACCCTTCTTCCTATCGGTCGCGTATCTCGCGCCGCACCACGAGTCCGGGCACACGCAGGACCTGACCGGAAAGCTCGTCCGCCCGGCACCGCGCGACCGCGGCCACTATGCCGGCCTCACGCTGCCCCGCACGCCTAACTTCAACGAGAGCAACCTCGACGACAAGCCGTGGTTCGTCGCACGCTGGAACCGGCCGATCACGCCGACGCGCGCGGCAGCGATCAACACCCGACTGCGAGAACGCTGGGAAGCGCTGCTCGCCGTCGATGATGGCGTCGCGGAGATAATCGACGAGCTGAGGCGCACCGCGGCACTAGATGACACGTACGTGATCTTCACCTCCGACAATGGCTACATGCAGGGCGAGCACCGCATCCCCGAGGGGAAGATGCTCCCGTACGACGCCTCGACCCACGTGCCATTCCTCATCCGCGGCCCCGGCATTCCGCACGGACGCCGCACGAAGGCGTTAGTCGGCGACGTCGACTTGGCGTCCACGATCCTGGACGCCACGCCGGCGCGCTCTCCGCGGGCGCTGGACGGACGCTCGGTGCTCCCGTTCGCCCGCAACGTGAGGCTACGCAGCCTGCGGCCGTTCCTTCACACGACCGCCGGGCAGGGGGCGCGCGGACATGTCAACACTCGCGAGGGCGGGGCACGCGGCACCCAGACGCGCGTCCCGGCCTGGAGCGCGGTGCGGACCACGCGCTGGCTCTACGTCGAGTACAAGGGAGGACAGCGCGAGCTCTTCGACGTGAAGCGAGATCCCTGGGAGCTCAGGTCCACAGCCGACGACCCCCGCATCCGGATTCGAATCCGAACCCTCCGCCGGATACTCGGTGACCTCAGGACCTGCAAGGGCAGATCTTGCTCGAGGATCGCGGCTGCGTCGGTGCGCTAGCGGAGACCGCGGACTTCGAACCTCGACGGCGCTGACGACGAAAGGCCCCTTTGTAGGCCTTACTCGAGAAGCCGACGCGGGGACTCGAACCCCGGACCCCCTCCTTACCATGGAGGTGCTCTACCGGCTGAGCTACGTCGGCGGGCGCCCGGCACGCGGCCGGGCAATGGGGGGAGCAGGATTCGAACCTGCGTAGGCGTTGCCACGTGGTTTACAGCCACGCTCCTTTGGCCGCTCGGACATCCCCCCGGGCGGTTCCGGAGGCCGATTGTAGACGCGCCCGGCCGTACGGCACCATGCGCGCGTGGACATCCGCCCGATCGACTCGACTCGCGACGCCGAGGCCGCCCGGGTCATCACCGAAGCGCTCCTCCACGACCCCGGCTGGCTGGCCGTCGGGCCGGCACGGACGGGACACCGTCGCGTGGTCGCGTTGCGTTACCACCGCGCCGCGCTCCGGGTCATGCGCCGGCACGGCGGCCCGATCTACGGCGCCGTCACGCCTGACGACGGCGCCGTTACGGGTGTGGCCGCCACGTTCGCCGCCGGACTCTATCCGCCGCCCGCCCATACGTTCCTCGCCTACGTGCCCGGCTTCCTGCTCGCCGGCCCGGGGCCGATCTTGCGCGGGCTGAGGACCTCGCGTGTCCAGGACCGCGGGCACCCTCCGGACGAGCACGTGTTCCTCTGGTTCCTCGCGGTCGACGCCCCGCACCAGCGAAGCGGAGTCGGCCGGGCGCTGCTCGCGCGGGTCTTCGAGGACGCCGCCGCACCCGTGTACCTCGACACCGCCAACCCGGCGAACGTGCCCTACTACGCGAGCTTCGGCTTCGAGGAGATGGGTCGCGCCTCGCTCCCGCGGGGCGCGACCATGTGGTTCATGAGGCGGCCGTAGCCGCGGCTCGGCGCTAGGCGCGGGGCGGAACCCGGGCGCGGGATCGCCGTACCTGCGACGACGGTTGCCGTGCCTACGACGCGTCGCGCAGCCGCTGCGCCTCGGGGAGGCCCTCGAGCTTCTTGAGGGTGTTGTTCTCGATCTGGCGGATGCGCTCGCGCGTGACCCCGAACGCCCGCCCGACCTCCTCGAGCGTGCGCGCCTTGTTGCCCTTCAGCCCGTAGCGCATCTCGATCACCTCGCGCTCGCGCGGTGGCAGCGCGTCGAGCGCGCGGCGCACGTTCTCGCGGCGCAGGTTCTCCGAGGCGAGCTCGAACGGCGACTCGGCCTGGTCGTCCTCCACGAAGTCGCCGAGCTCGGAGTCGTCCTCCTCCCCGATCGGCTTCTCGAGCGACACCGGCAGCTGCGAGATCCGGAGGATGTCCTTCACCTCGCGCGCCGTCCACTGGAGCTCGACCGCGATCTCCTCCGGCGTCGGCTCGCGCCCGAATTCCTGCACGAGCTGGCGCTCCACGTGCACGACCTTGTTGAGCTTCTCAACCATGTGCACGGGGATGCGAATCGTGCGCGCCTTGTCGGCGATCGCGCGCGTCACGGCCTGACGGATCCACCAGGTCGCGTACGTCGAGAACTTGTAGCCGCGGCGGTAGTCGAACTTCTCGACCGCGCGGATCAACCCGAGCGAGCCCTCCTGGATCAGGTCGAGGAACGACAGGCCGCGTCCCAGATAGCCCTTCGCGATCGACACCACGAGCCGCAGGTTTGCCTCGATCATCTGCTGCTTGGCGGCCATGTCGCCGCGCTCGATGCGGCGCGCGAGCGACACCTCCTGCTCGGCCGTGAGCAGGTCCACGCGCCCGATCGAGCGCAGGTAGAGCCGCAGCGAATCGAGGCTCGGCTCGACCGACAGGTCGATCTCGGGCTTGCGCCCGGATGGCGCCGCGACGGCTCCGCCCCGGGCGCCGGCGTCGGCCTCCTCCGGAACGGCCGCCAGGCCAGGGCCCGCCTTGCCGTCGGCTGCCACCACCTCCACGCCGCTGTCGAGCAGGTAGGCGCGGAAGTCGCCCGCCTGCTCCTTGGTCGCGTCCACCTCCTCGAGGCAGGCGCTGATCTCCTCGATCGTCAGGTAGCCGCGCTCGCGTCCGTCGGCGGCTAGCCCGCGTAACTCCTCGAGCTCCGGTGCCTCGGGCTCATGCTCAACCAGCAGCTGGGCGCCCTCGTCCTTGTGCGTCAACCCTCTCGCTCTCCTCCTGGACGGCGAACCGACCGCTGGGGCGGCTCCGATGATTTTCAGGTTGTGCGTTCCGCGGCGGGCCGCGATGGGCTGAGCCAGAGGGCCAAAGCGACCTGAGCGTCGAGCCGCGGCCAGTGTACAACGACTTGTGGCATTTGCCTCGCGCGAGCGTCGGTATCGTCAGGGGCGGCCATGAACGAGCACAGCGCGCTCCTCGGGAGCGACGTCCAGGCCCGACGTCCCTCGACCCACGTGAGCCTCTCGCGCGTCGGGGTGACCGGCGTGGAGAAGGTCATCCGTATCGCGCCGAACGGCGGCTCCGACAAGCAGCTCTTCTACGCCGAGCTCGAGTGCTTCGTCGACCTCGGTCCGAAGCAGAAGGGCGCGCACATGTCGCGCTTCGAGGAGGTCGTGAACGAGGCGATCGACGAGGTGATCCTCGGCGAGGCTTTCAGGGCCGAGACGCTCGCCTCGCACATCGCCGAGCGCGTGCGCGAGCGCCAGGACGCGAGACGCGCGGAGGTCACGATCGCCGCCCGCTATCCCGAGACGAAGCCTGCGCCGGCGTCAGGCGCGATGACGCAGGAGATCTACACGATGATGGGCTCCGCGGTGGCGTCGGCATACGGCACCCGGCGCCTGGTCGGGGTTGAGGCGCAGGGCATGACGGCCTGCCCGTGCGCACAGGAGCTCGTGATGGAGCGCTCGCAGGAGCGCCTACGCGAGGGCGGCTTCACCGACGACGAGATCGCCCGCGTGTTCGAGGCGGTGCCGGTCGCTACTCACAACCAGCGCGGCATCGGAACGCTCCACGTCGGCTGCCCGGAGACCTGCGACGACTCGATCGACGCCGAGTCGCTGCTCGAGATCGTGGAATCAGCCATGAGCTCGGAGATCTACGAGCTGATGAAGCGGGCGGACGAGGTCGAGGTCGTGGAGAAGGCGCACATGCAGCCGCGCTTCGTGGAGGACTGCGTGCGCGAGATGATCCGCATGGCCGCGGAGCGCTTTGCGGACCTCGGTGAGGGCGCCTTCCTCTCCGCTCGCCAGGAGAATCTCGAGACGATCCACAAGCACAACGTCGTGGCCGAGCGCCACGGATTGCTGGGCGAGCTGGCGCGCGAGCTCGACGGCGGGGAGCGCGCAACCCACCACGTGTCGATGCGCGACTGGCTCGAGTCCGACCCGGACTGAGCGGTCCGCGGCGTGAGTTTCGGCGATCAAGCATCCGGGCACGCCCGCCGATAGACGCAGGGAGGCGTTTTCTTGGCGCATGCCCGTCACATTCCTCTCTCGCAGGACGCGGCCCTCGTCGTCGCGCTGGCCGGCACGGCGATGCCGTTCGCACACTCGGCCGAGGACGAGGCCGAGCGCTGGCTCCGCGCCATGCGTCTGCATGGCCAGGTGGGGGCCTCGCTACAGGCCCTCGGCGTCGGCGAGGCGCCGCTCATGACCGGCACCGAGCACGAGCACTCGGAGGGAGGCGGCACGCCCACGCTCGGACCGGACGTGCTCGACGAGGTCACCCGCCGCGCCACAGCGTTCGCCACCGCGCGCGAGGCCGACACGGTCGGCACGCCCGATCTGCTGTTCGCGGTACTCGACGTCTACGGGAGGCTGTTCGACCGCGCGCTCTACCTCCGCGGCACGAGCCGCGAGGAGCTCGTCGAGCGCCTCGTCAGTTCCGGCTCGGGCGTCGCTCGCCGAAGCGGCTAGGCGGACGGCCGCGGGTCCGCGCGGCGGGACGACCTCTCGAGCTTCCGGCGGAAGCCCAAGAAGTAGTCGGCGCCCGATACGACCGTGACCGCCACCATCGCGTAGACGAGCGCGTAGACCCACGCCGCCTTCGGGTCCGGCGCCGCGATCAGCGCCAGCACGGCGGCCACCTGCACGATCGTCTTGAGCTTGCCGAGCCCGCTGGCCGGGATCACCACGCCCTGCTGGCCGGCCGCGATCCGCAGGGCGCTTACCGCGAACTCGCGGGCGATGATCACCATCGCGACCCAGCCGGCCACCCGCTCGAGGCTCACGAGCGAGATCAGCGCGGCGGCGATCATCAGCTTGTCCGCCACCGGGTCCATCACCTTGCCAAAGGTGGTGACCGCCTGGCGCGAGCGCGCGATGTAGCCGTCCAGGCCGTCCGTGAGCGCGGCGGTGACGAACACGATCGCGGCGATCGTGTCGCCGCCCGGCGTCTCGACCGTGAGCGCGACCACGAGCACCGGCACGAGCAGGATCCGGGTCAGCGTGAGCGCGTTGGGGAGGTTCAGCGGAAACATGCCCGAGCCGTCACGCTACCCGGCGGCGCGACAGGTACTCGATCCCGAGCGTGCTGCCCACCGGGCCGAGCGGCGAGACGGTGGCCGCGAGCAGCGGCCAGGGGAAGATCCGCCGGCGGCAGCCATGCGCCACGAGCAGGCAGAGCACGATCCAGCCGACCCCGTGCGTCCAGCCGAGCACTCGCTCGGCGTCCTCCCCCAGGCCGCCGATCGCCACGACCAGAAGAGCCGTGAAGATGCAGACCTCGACGAGCGAGTAGAGGCGGACCGCCTGGAAGTAGGTCACGCCGATGCCGCGCCGCGCTCGGCCAGGATCTGCCGGCGCACGAGCAGGCCACCGGCGAGCGCGAGGATCACCAGCAGCGCGATCGCGACGATCGCCTCCGGCGAGGCGAGGTCCGAGAGACTGCCACCGAGCGCCGTGTACGCGAACACCTTCGGCGCGGCGCCTACCACCGTGCCGGCGGCGAGGTCGCGGTACGGCAGCCGCGTGAGCCCGGCGCTGTAGTTCACGACGCCGAACGGCAGGAGCGGCACGATCCGCGATTCCATCACCGCCACGCTGCCGTTGCGCGTGAGGAACTCCTCCACCGGCCGCGTCCGCTCGGGCAGGAGCGCGCCGTGGTGGCCGCCGGCGAGCCGTCGCGCGAGCGCCATCTGCGCGAGGCCGGCGCAGGTGACGCCAGCGAGCGCCAGCGGCGTGCCGAGCGCCGTTCCGAACAGCAGGCCGGTCGCGCCGGCCAGGATCGGCCAGGTGATCAGGAAGTTGGCGAGCACGAACAGCGGCACGTAGGCGACGAGCGCCCAGCCGCCGAGCCCGTCGCCGAAGTCGCGCACCTCGGATGCGCTCGGAAGCGAGCCGGTCACGATCAGCGCGAGCAGCAGGCTGCCCAAGGCCAGCGCGGACACCACGATCCGCGTGCGAGCCGCCCTCATGTGAGTGAGAGTAGAACGAGGCTGCGCCGCCACGGCCCGGCGCCATCCTGGCGACCGGACCGCGGCGCGCGAGCACGCCCGGGGGAAGGTTCGGGCGGGCTACTTGATGAAGAGGATCTCCGAGTACTTTGGCAGGGGCCACAGGTCGTCGGCCACGAGCTTCTCGAGCCGGTCGCCCAGCTCCCGGACGCGCGCGAGCGCCGTGAGCTGCTCGTCGCGCGCGTAGCGCGCCAGCTCGAGACCCTCGATCCCATCCGGGTAGCGGTTGGCCTCCTCGAGCGCCGCGATCGACTCGGCGAACTCGCTCGCGAGGGCGCGCGTTTCGCTCGCCATCTCGGACATGCCGGCCGACTCGACGAGCGCCACGTGCCTGAGGGCGGCCGGCAGCAGCATCGTGCGCGCCATCGAGGCGGCCGTCTCGGTCTCGATGTTCGCGCGCGTGATGTACTGCTCGCACCAGACCTCGTAGCGCGACTCGAGCTCGCGCTTCGAGAGCACGTCGTACTTCTCGAAGGCGCTCACGCTGGCGTCGGCGAGCACCTCCGGCAGCGCGTCCGGCGTGGTGCGCAGGTTCTTCAGGCCGCGCCGCTCGGCCTCCTCGTGCCACTCCTCGGCGTAGTTGTCGCCGCCGAAGATCACGCGCTTCGAGTCGGCCCAGGCGTCGCGCACGACCTCGGTCACCGCCTCGGCGAGATCCGCGGCGGCCGGCGTCTTCGCCTCGAGCCGGTCGGAGAGCTCGTCGATCGCCTCGGCCACGATCGTATTCAGAACGGTGTTCGGGAAGGCGAGCGACATGCTCGACCCGAGCGCCCGGAACTCGAACTTGTTGCCGGTGAAGGCGAACGGCGACGTGCGGTTGCGGTCGCCGCCGTGCATCGGCAGCGGCGGCAGCACCGGAGTGCCGAGGCCGAGCACCGCTGCCGGGGTGTGCGGGTCGCCCTCGCCCGACGCGATCGCGTCGAACACCTTCTCGAGCTCGGCGCCGAGGAAGATCGAGATGATCGCGGGCGGCGCCTCGTTCGCGCCCAGGCGGTGGTCCTGGCCGATGTTGGCCACCGAGGCCCTGAGCAGCCCCTGGTGCTTCTCGACGGCCTTGATCACGGCCGCGCAGAAGAACAGGAAGTTGATGTTGTCGGCGGGCGTGTCGCCAGGTTC
>Ga0126307_10002698_pt1 | contig 12015 bp, 15 predicted proteins | sample Plot28_FD_89955 | JGI IMG/M metagenome (GOLD analysis project Ga0126307, IMG submission 89955) | Serpentine soil microbial communities from UC McLaughlin Reserve, CA, USA - Plot28 | ecosystem: Environmental > Terrestrial > Soil > Grasslands | place: USA: UC McLaughlin Reserve, Lake County...
GCAGTCGCTCGACGCCGACGTCGACCTCTCGCGCTAGAGCTTCTCGGCGTTCAGCGTGTAGGTGCCGACCAGCTCGCCCTGGTCGAGCACGTGGCCCTCGATCGCCCGGCGGACGTCGTCGAGCTTGAACTCGCCCTCGAGCCCGAGGCTCGGGACGTCGAGCGCGTAGACCTGGAAGTGGTAGTGGTGCAGGCGCTCGTCGTTAACGGGCGGAAATGGCCCGTCGTAGCCGCCGTAGGTGCCGCCCATGTCGGGATCGCCGGCGAGGAAGTCGGTGTAGCTGTTGACTCCCGTGACGCCGTGGTCGGTCTCGCCGGGCGGCTTTCCGCCTGCCACGATCTCGCTCGAGCCCGCGCCCTCCGGGAGCTCCGTGACATGAGGCGGGATATCGACCAGGAGCCAGTGAGCGAAGTCGGCGCGATCGGCGTCCTCCGGCAGCGACCTGTCCTCCTGGTTCACGTCGGAGGGATCGGCCGGAACGTCCGGGTCATAGACGATCACCGCGAACGACTGCGTCTCGTCAGGGTGACCGGACCAGCGCAGGTGCGGGCTTCGGTTGCCGCCCTCGGCGGCCGCTTTGCCCTCGCCGTCCGGGGTCCCGAAGGCGTGCTCCTCGGGGACGCGCTCGCCGTGAGTGATGCTGTCGCTCTCGACCTTCAACGCCATCTGGCTCCTCCTCGTCTCTTCGATGCGGCGGGCAGTCTATGCCGCCGCTCGCTCAGCCCTCCGCCTGGTCGCGCTCGGTGCTCTCGTCGAGATCCTCGGGCGTCGTCGCCGGCCCCGCGTCCTCATCCTCCTCGTCCTCGACCATCTCGGGGTCGGGCGGCGGGTCTGAGGACTGCGCCTCGCCGAGCGACGCCTCGCCGAAACCCTCGCGCTCTGGATGCTCCATCTCGCCTTTCCTTTCTCAATACCGAAGGAGCGCCGCGGCGCCGCCGTGGGCGGCGAGGGCCGTGGCCGCCAGGCCCTCGACGGGCGTGACGAGGGCGCTCGTCGCTAGCGCCCGCTCGATCATCAGCTCTCCCGCCGGCACCGAATCGTCGCCGTCCCAGCTCCTGGTCGCGTCGAAGATCACGTGGCGCGCCCGGCCCTCGCCGAGCACCTGGAGGACCTCCTCGAGCCCGAGCGCGGCGCCGACATCGGAGCCGATCGCCTGCTCGAGCTGCGCGACGAGCTCCTCCTCGCGGGTTCTGTTCAGGTGGACCATCTCCTCGCCGACGCGCGCGCCGATCTCGGGCGCCCCGGCCCTGATCAGGTCGTGCCGGATCTCGTGGACGAGCTTGCGCTTCGCGCCGAGCCCGGCGGCCAGGAGCCGCGGCCGGTCACCGTCCCCGATCACGATGATCCGCCGCCACGGTCTATCGCCGTGCTGTGCGGCGACGAGCTCGCCGGCCTGCTTGAGGAAGCGGTCGCGGTTGTGTTCGAGGCGCTGCGCGTGCTGGTCGCGCCCCGAGGCGGTCGTGCCGGTACCACCCGCCTGGGGGTTGCGCTGCGGCGACTTTCGCTCCTGCCAGTCGAGGTCAGGGAGCTCGATCTCCCAACCGTCGAGCTCGGTGATCTCGCCGAGCACCCACTCCAGCATGCGCACGCGCTCCAGCGCCACGACGACGACGCCCACCGGCCAGCCGTCGTCGAGGATCCTCATGAGCGGCGTCACGTACGGCCGCCGGCGCTGCACCACCTCGGTGCGCTGAAGTGCGACCTGCACCGTCTCCCACACCTCGCGCGCCTCGCCGTCCACCTCGAGGAAGCCGATGTGGGTGCGACCGTGGGTGGGGGTATCCGACGGAAAGCGCTCGAGGACGCGACGGGCCGCCGCCTCGTCCACGTCCTCAAGCTGGTCGCGGAGCTCGATCCGCCAGCCCTCGCCGCGGTCGCCGGGGTCGATCGCGAGGTAGACGGACACCACCCCACCCGGCGGCGTCCAGTGGGTCAGCTCCATCAGCAGACGCTGTCCGGCCTCGAACTCCACCGCCCCGGGCCATACCCCGAATGGCGGGGCATTACCCGTCAATCGACGACCCGCAGCTCCTTCGGCAGCGAGCTCAGGTTGTGGTGTCCGTCAGCGGTCACGATCACGAGGTCCTCGATCCGGACACCGAATCGGCGGGGGACGTAGACGCCGGGCTCGACGGTGACGGCGTCGCCCTCCAGGAGCTGGTCCTCGGAGCGCGGCGCGAGCCGCGGCGCCTCGTGGATCTCGAGCCCGACGCCGTGGCCGAGCCCGTGCCCGAACTCCTCGCCGTGCCCGCCCGCCTTGATCACCTCGCGCGCGATCTCATCCGCCTCGGCACCGCCGATTCCGGCGCGGACACCGTCCAGCCCCGCGGCCTGCGCGGAGCGCACCAGCTCATAAACGTCGCGCGCCTCCGTGTCCGGCTCGCCGGCCGCGAAGGTCCGGGTGCAGTCCGAGCAGTAGCCGTCGACCCTTGCGCCCATGTCCCACACGACCAGCTCGCCGGCGGCGATCTCGCGATCGGACGGCTCGGCGTGCGGCGCCGAGCCGTTCGGGCCGGCCGCGACGATCGCGGCGAACGCGGGCTCGCCGCCGAGCTCGCGGATCCGGGCAGCGGCGGCGAGCGCCACGTCGCGCTCGCGGCGCCCGACCAGGCCCTGAGCGGCGATGTCCTCGTAGACCTGGTCCGCGAGGCGCGCCGCCTCGGCCATCGCCCTCTGCTCGCCCTCGTCCTTCACGCGCCGAAGGCGCTCGACGAGGCCGGACGCAGCCACCAACTCCACCCCGCCGTCGCGCTCCGCCAGCGACTCTTCGAGCTTTCGCAGGTTGGCGACGCTGGTCGCGGCGTCGTCATAGCCGACCCGGCCCTCGAGCTGCCCGGCGAGCTCCGGGATCAGCCTGCGCTCCGCGCGACGATGCTCGAGCGCGTCGCCGACCTCGTGCTCCGCGCGCTCCACGTAGCGGAAGTCGGTGATGAAGATGCGCGCCTGCGGCCCGATGACGGCGAGGCCGCTCGTCCCGGTGAAGCCGCTCAGCCAGCGAAGGTTCGCGCCGAAGTCGGGGCCCGTGTCGCCCGGCCGGACGAGGTCGCCGACGATGAGCTGGTCGAGCTCGCGCTCCGCGACCGCCGCGGCGAGTCGCTCGACCCGGGCGCGTGCATCGCCCGCGGTCATGCCCCCAGCTCGCTCTTCAGGAGCTCGAGCGCCTCGCGATAGCCGTCGACGCCCTTGCCGGAGACCGCCCGAAGCACGAGCCCGTCGAGCACCGAGTGCCGCCGCCACTCCTCGCGCTTCATGACGTTCGAGAGATGCACCTCGACCGCCGGCAGCCCCGCGATCTCGAGCGCATCGCGGATCGCGTAGCTGTAGTGGGTCCACGCGCCCGGGTTGAGGATCGTGGCGTCGGCGACGTCGGGCAGCCGGTGCAGGCGCTCCACGTACTCGCCCTCGTTATTGGTCTGAAAGAAGGCGACCTCGAGGCCGAGGTCGCGGCCGAAGCGCTTGATCCGGGTCTCGAGCTCGGGAAGCGTCTGGCCGCCGTAGTGCTCGGGATCGCGCATCCCGAGCGCATCGAGGTTGACACCGTGCAGGACCTCGACCCTGTTATGAGAGGTAAGGCTCATCCGGCTGCGAACAATTCCCGCACTGCGTCTCGCACCCTATCCGGCGCGATGAGCCGTCCCGTGACCACCTCACCCGGCCGCTCGCAGAGGACGAAGCCGACGCCCTGCGCGGTGCGCTTCTTGTCGCGCTCGATCGCTGCGAGCACGGCGTCAAGCTCGACCGGGCCGTCGATGCTCGTGGGCAGGCCGTGGCGCGCGAGGAAGTCGAGCGCCTGGGCTCGGAGCTGGTCGGCACCCGACAGGCGAAGGGCCGCGAGCAGGCCGAGTCCGACGGCCTCGCCGTGGCGATAGCGGGAGTAGCCGCTCGCCGACTCGATCGCGTGCCCGACGGTGTGGCCGAGGTTGAGCGCCTGGCGGCCGCCGCTGTCGCGCTCGTCTGCCGCGACGACCGCGAGCTTCGTCCGCGCGCAGGCAAAGATCACGTCATCGAGCCGCCGCGGGTCGAGCTCCTCCAGGGTGCGGACCCGCTCCCAGAGCGAGCCGCCCGCGATCAGAGCCGTCTTCAGTACCTCCGCGAAGCCGGCGGCGAGCTCGCCGGCCGGGAGCGTGTCCAGGGTCGCCGGATCGGTGAGCACGGCTGCCGGCTGGTGGTAGGAGCCGATGTAGTTCTTTCCCTCGGGCAGGTCCACGCCGGTCTTGCCGCCGTAGGCGGAGTCGACCTGGGCGACGAGCGTCGTCGGAACCTGGACGAACGGGATGCCGCGCTGATAGACCGAGGCGCAGAAGCCAGCCAGGTCCCCGACAACACCGCCGCCGAGCGCGGCGACGTGGTCGGTGCGGGTCGCCCCGAGCCGCGTCAGCTCGCGCAGGACGCGCTCCGCCTCGGACAGCGACTTCGCGGCCTCGCCGGGAGCGACCTCGATCGCGCCGCCATGCGGTGCGAGCGCGCTTCCGTAGAGGCCGCCGACGGCGGTGTCCGTGATGAGGAAGCGCCGCCCCTCGAGCGGCCAGAAGCGGAATCCGAGCAGCCCGCGCCCGAAGTAGGCGGGATACTCGGCGCTCGCGCTCGCTGCCCACAGGAGCTTCGTTTCGGACGACAGCCCCGCGAGCTCGCGGAGCGCCGGCAACGCCCGCTCGAGCGCAGCCGCCCGGCCGGGGACGATCGCGTCGGCCAGCCGCTCGTAGATCGGCGCGCGCTCGGCGAGTCGCTCCTCGAACGCAGAGCGGTCGCGGGCGAGCGGCCGCTTACCGGCAACCCGCTCCCAGGCGGTCTCGGCGTCGACGTCGAGCCAGACGACGACGTGCGGCTCGAGCGCCCCCTGCACGGCGTCGGAGAGGATCGCTCCGCCACCGAGCGCGATCGCCTCGCCGTGCGTCGCCTCCGCGAGGAGCTCCATCACGAGCGCCTCCTCGCGGCGCCGGAACTCGGCCTCTCCGTGGCGCTCGAAGAAGTCCTCGATCGAGCTCCCGAGCTCGCGCTCGAGCAGCGCGTCGGCGTCCAGCGCGGTCATCCCCGAAGCCGCTGCGGCGCGAAGCGCCCGGGACTTGCCGGCGCCCATGAAACCGATGAAGACGAGCGGGCGGCGCGGCGGTTCATCCATGGAGATCGGAAGGCTAGTTGCTGACCGGCGCAGCGCAGCTATCCGCGAGTGAGCGTGTTTGCATCATTTGATAGAGGGCCGGGCAGGGGGAATCGGACCCACGATCAACAGGAGGGCACAGAATGAAGATGCGCAAGCTGCGTCCGTCACCGGGCGCCCTGATCGGCACGATTGCGGTCGTGTTCGCGTTCACCGGAGCCGCGGTCGCCGCGGAGAAGATCCAGACGAACGACATCGCGGGCAAGGCCGTGACCGGGAAGAAGATCGCCCGCGACGCCGTCAAGAGCGGCAAGATCCGCGACGGCGGCGTGAAGGCGCAGGACCTGGCGGACAACGTGCTGCCGTTCGAGGCCTACGGGCGCGTCAACAAGGCGGGCGCCACGGTGACGGTGGGTGCCGGCGCTACCGGGATCACCGCGGTTTCCGACGGCGGCCCCGGGGTCGTCTGCTACGACCTCGCCGACGTGCCGACAGCGGGCACCGCGAACGCCGTGATCGGCGGCCCGGTGAGCGCGCTGGTCGAGGTCCAGGTGACGCCGAATACCGGCTGCCCGGCACCGTTCAACGATGCCTCGACCGTGACCAGGAACTCGGCGACCGGCAACCCGATCGACCGCGACCTCTACGTGCACTTCATCGGCTGAGAACGGTGACGTGGGCGGCGTCCCGTACTGGGGCGCCGCCCGCGCGCTAGCGGCGCCAGTCGATGCGTTCGCGGTATGCGGCCAGGGCTTCGCGGACGTCGTCGATGTGATCGCCGCCGAGCTTCTCGCGATAGCAGCGCGCGAGGACCAGGGCGACCACGGCCTCGGCCACGACGCCCGCCGCCGGGACGACCGTCGAGTCGGTGCGCTCCCGCATCGCCTGCGCAGGCTCCTTGGTCTCGGTGTCGACGGAGCGAAGCGGCCTCGTGAGGGTCGAGATCGGCTTCAGCGCCCCGCGCACGACGAGCGGCTCGCCGTTCGACATCCCGCCTTCGACGCCGCCCGCACGGTTCGTCTCGCGGTGGTAGCCGCGCTCCTCCGACCAGAAGATCTCGTCGTGCGACTCCGACCCGCGGGCGGCGGCGACCTCCCAGGCCTCCCCCAACGAAACGCCCTTGACGGCCTGGATCGAGACGACGGCCTGCGCGAGGCGGCCGTCGAGCCGCTCCTCCGATGAGACGTATGAGCCGAGGCCGGGGACGAGCCCGAAGGCGCGGACCTCGAAGACGCCGCCGAGCGACTCGTTCTCCTTGCGCAGGCGGTCGATCTCCTCGACCATCCTCGCGCTCGTGTCCGCGTCCAGGCAGCGGACCGGCGACTCGTCGACATCCGCGAAGTCGTCGGGGGTCAGTTCGCCGGCCTCGGGGGCCGCTACCGAGGCGATCCGCAGCACGTGGCTGTGGACGCTCACCCCGACCGCAGCCAGGAACTCCTTCGCGATCGCGCCCGCGGCGACCCGCGCCGCGGTTTCGCGCGCCGAGGCGCGCTCGAGCACGTTGCGGACGTCGCGGTGTCCGTACTTGAGCGAGCCGACGAGGTCGGCGTGGCCGGGCCGCGGCAGGTGCGATTCGGTGACCTCGGCCTCGACCGGCCACGGGTTCATCCGCTCCTCCCAGTTCGCGTAGTCGCGGTTCGCGACCAAGAGAGCGACCGGGCTGCCGAGCGTGCGGCCGTGGCGGATGCCCGATCGCACCTCGACCGCGTCGCGCTCGATCTTCATCCGCCCGCCCCGCCCGTGGCCGAGCTGACGGCGCGCCATCTCGCGATCGATCCGCTCCCGGTCGAGCTCGAGCCCCGCCGGAAGCCCCTCGACGATCGCCACGAGCCCAGGCCCGTGCGATTCGCCCGCTGTGGTGAAGCGGAAGCCAGTCATCTCGGCCGCCTACCCTAGAGCCGGGCCAAGCGTCGCAGGCGGCTCGCTAGTCGCCGCGGAAGAACTCGTCGAGGTACCAGTCGACGATGTCCTCACCGAACCAGAGGCCGAGAATGCCGCCGAGTGCGAGGAACGGCCCGAACGGGATCGTCCGCTTGCGCGCGCCTTTTCCGTGGCGGCCGATCAGGACCAGACCGCCGAGAGCACCGCTCATGAATGCGATCACAACCGCGGGTGCGACGGCGCGGCCTAGGTAGAGGCCCATCATCGCAAGGAGCTTCGCGTCGCCCATTCCCATCCCTCGCGGATACGCGAGCGCGAGCGCAAACAGCACGCCGCCGGCAACGAGCGCTGCGAGAGCTCTGTCCGGGAGGCTCCCGGGATCGCTCACCATCGCGATCGCGATTGCGGCGACGGAGCCCGCCAGCACGGTCGCGTTCGGGATCACCCGCCTCTGGAGGTCGGTGAGCGCGACCGTGACCAGCACCGCGCAGAGGACCAACCCGAGGACGAGCTCGCCGACATCGTCGGCGCCGACGATCAGGCTCGTCACCGCGAAGAGAAACAGGCCGATGGCGAGCGCCAGCTTCTGGAGCATGGGTACCGTCCTCATGGGTTCCGTTTGCCTCGCTACGGAGAGGGCTATTGGCGGCACGTCTCCCCGGCTTTAACTCGGGGTGGGTCTGACTGGACGTGATCGACGGGGCAGCCGGTAGAGGCCCGTGGGCGCCCCATCTGGACGTTTCTACAAGCGGCGTAAGCTCATCCGATGGGCGCTCGGCGACTGATCACCGTGATGATCGTCCTGCTCGTGCTATCGAGCATCGCCGCGGCGCTGGTCCCGGTCGAGCGCGGCGCCGACGACGAGAGCTCGACCAGCAGCTCGACCGCCACAACCACCGAGACGGCCGGCCAAGCGGTGGAGCGAACGATCAGCGTCGCGAAGGCGAAACCGACGAAGATCCGTCTCGGCCTCGGCGACCGCCTCGAGCTGACCGTGCGATCGCAGGCGCCCGCCCAGATCGCGATCCCTGACTTCGGCGAGCTCGAGGACACCGACCAGTACCTGCCGGCGCACTTCGACCTGCTTCCGTTCAAGCGCGGCAGCAGCCCCGTGCTGCTGCGACGGGAGGACGGCTCGGGTCGCACGGTCGCGCGAATCATCGTGAAGACAGGGAGCCATAGGACTGAGAAGCGGCCCGGACGATCTCAGCGGGCTTCCTGACCGAGAGCGTTCAGGTCGATCCCGCCGCGGCAGCACGCGCGTAGCGGCGCTTGTGGAGCACGAAGCCGACCAGCCCCGCCGGGAGCTGAAGCCAGTACGCGAACAGGCGATAGGCGAAGGTCGCGATCACCGCCTGACCGGCGCCGACACCGGCCAGGGCCAGGGTAGCGGTCAGGCCCGCCTCGACGAACCCGAGGCCGCCGGGGGTCACCGGAACCTGGGCGAGCACCTGGGCGGCGGAGAACGCGAGCAGGACGAGCGCCGGGCGCGGAGTCGAGCCGACCGCGGCGAGCGCCGCGAGCAGGGTGCCGTAGTCGAACGCCCAGCGGCCGACCGTCGCCAGCACGGCACGCTTCCAGTGAGGCCCGAGGATCGAGAGGAGCCTGTCGCGCTCGGACGCAAGTCGCATGGGTAGCCGGCGAAGCGGCGAAGCGTGGCGCCGCAGCCGGTTGCGCACGGCCTGCGCGGCACGCCCGACGAGTTCGAGCGGTCGGTCGAAGGCGAGGAGCGCCACGCCCGCCGCAGTCATGAGCGCGAAGATCGCCACCCCGATCAGCGTCGCCTCGACCAGCCCCCGGCCGACCGAGCCGCGCAGGAACGCCGGCAGCGCGAGCACCGGGAGCGCCAAAACGACCGCGAACGTCAGCAGGTTGACGGCCGTTATCCCGGCCACGGTCCGCGCCCGCTCGAGACCGGCGGTGACCAGCATCCGGTACTGGAGCGCAGCTCCGATCGCCCCACCAGCCGGGGCGACCTTGCCGAGCGCATTGCCGGCGAGCTGTGACTCGATCACGTCCGCCCACCGCGGCCCGTGAAGCGCAATCCGCTGAAGCGCCCAGAGGCAGGCGAGCGCGCAGCCCTGAAGCGCGAGCATCGCAGGAAACCAGAGCAGGTCGATGTGCTCGAGCTCGCGCCACGAGCCGAGCACGTCGAGCAGGCTCGGCGCCAGCAGATAGAGCGAAACGCCCGTCACCACGAGCCAGAAGAGGGTGCGGCGCAGGCTCGGCGCGGCGCGTGCGGCCTCGACCTCGCCGTGCTCGATCTCGAGCTCGGCATCGGCGCGCTCCGCGATCGCGCGCTCTAAACGATCGCCGATCGACGCGGTTGCGGCGGGGTCGGCGTCCGGCTCAGTCGCTCCCACCGCCACCGGGCAAGGATAGGCTGGCGCGCGGCTTGAGCGGGTGGCTTCCATCGCAGGCGCGCAGACGCCGGCCGGCCGGTGCCGAGCGATGCTGAGCCTGCTCGCCGACATCCTCCCGCTGATGCTCGCGGCCGCCTCGAATCCGGCGGTGATCTCGATCGTCGTCCTCCTGCTCACTGCGTCCGACCGCCCGCTGCCGCGCGCGATCGCGTTCGTGGCCGGCTTCGCGCTCGTGCTGGTCGCGCTCGGGGTCGTCGGGCTCCTCCTCTTCAGGAGCTCGCGCGAGACGTTCGGCACGGGTGGCGCCCTGTTCGCGTGGCTCGACATCGTGCTCGGCGTCGTGATGCTCGCGGGCGCCGCCGTCACCTACCTGCGCCGGAATGCCGCGACGGGCGGCGCCGACCGGCTGCTCGGCCGCATGAGGCCGGCCGCGTTCGTCGGCGTCGGCGCCGCGTTCATGGTCACGAATACGTCCGCGATCGTCGCCTACCTGCCGCTCCTTCGCGAGATCGCGATCGCGCCGGTGAGCCACGCCGAACGCGCCGTCGCGCTCGCGCTCTCCGACCTCGTGATCGTCGCGCCGATCGCCGGCCCGGTCCTGATCCGGCTCGCCGCGCCGAGAAGCTCCGAGCGCGCGCTCGGCGCGATCCGGCGCTTCCTCGACCGGTTCGGCTACCTGATCGCGATCGCGGTGTTCGGCGCGATCGGCGGCTTCCTGCTGATCCGTGGTCTGGTCCGGTTGTGACCAATAGGATCGCCCGCGCGTGGCCTCGGAGCTGAAGCTCGGGTACAACACCGGCTATTGGGCGGGCGGCCCCCCGGCGGGTGTCGCCGCCGCGATCGCGGAGGCCGACCGGCTCGGGCTCGATTCGATCTGGGCGGCCGAGGCCTACGGCTCCGACTGCCTCACGCCGCTCGCCTGGTGGGGCGCGTCGACACAGAACGTGCGCCTCGGCACCGGGATCCTCCAGATGTCCGCGCGCCAGCCGACCGCGGCTGCGATGGCGGCGATGACGCTCGACCACCTCTCGGACGGCCGAGTGATCCTCGGGATCGGAGTCTCCGGGCCGCAGGTGGTCGAGGGCTGGTATGGGATGCCGTTCGCGAAGCCCCTCGCGCGCACGCGCGAGTACGTGCAGATCATGCGTGACGTCTGGGCGCGTGACGGGCCGGTGACCAACGATGGCCCGCACTACCCGCTTCCGATCCCGGACGGCACCGGGTTGGGCAAACCGCTCAAGCCCTCCATCCATCCGCTGCGTTCCGACATCCCAATCTTCCTCGCCGCCGAGGGGCCGAAGAACATCGCGCTCGGAGCCGAGATCTGCGACGGCTGGACGGCGATGCTGCTCTCACCGCACCACCAGGAGATCTATCGCGAGGCGCTCGCCGAGGGCTTCGCCCGCCCCGGCGCGCGCCGCAGCGCCGACGATTTCGAGGTCGCCGCCACGGTGCCGATGATCGTCTCCCCCGACGTGGAGGCGGCAGCCGACGCGCTGCGCCACTACTACGCCCTCTACTTCGGAGGCATGGGCGCCAAGGGCAAGAACTTCCACGCCAACGTCGCGGTCCGGATGGGCTACGAGGACATGATCGCCGCCGTCCAGGACCTCTACCTCGACGGCAAGACGCAGGAGGCCGCCGCGGCGATCCCGCTCGAGCTCATCGACCAGATGTCGCTCATCGGTCCGCCGGAGAAGATCCGCCACGACCTCGAGGCATGGCGGGAATCGTTCGTCACCACCCTGCTCGTGGGCGGCGACGTGGACATCGTCCGTACCGCGGCCGAGCTCGTCCTCGGCTGAGCCGGACCGGCTAGCCGCGGCTGAGCTTGCCGCTCTGGCCGTAGGAGCTGACGTCGAAGATGAACGCGAGGCCCACGATGAACCACTCGAACCCGTGGACGCTGTTGTCGCCGTAGCTCCACATGAGCGCGTAGGCGAGCGTCGTCCACGGGAGCAGGAAGAAGCCGAGCAGCGGGAGGACCCAGCTATCGAAGGCGCGGCTCAGCAGGTCGCTGAAGAGGAAGATCACGAACAACGCGAGCCGCGGCGAGATCAGCGCGAAGAGGACGGCGATGCACCCCATGCGCGGCAGCCTAACTAGGCTCGCGGCGTGCGCTGGTTCGTCGATGCGATGAACGTCATCGGCTCGCGACCTGACGGCTGGTGGCGCGACCGCCACGCGGCGATGAAACGGCTCGTCGGGCAGCTCGAGGATCTGGCTGCCGCCGGCGAGGAGATCACGGTCTTCTTCGAGCGTGCGCCGCAGCCGGCGATCGAGTCGGGGTCGGTTGAGATCGCGCACGCGCCGGCCGCGGTCCCGAACGCGGCCGACGACGAGATCGTCCGTCGGCTGGCGCTCGAGGCGTCGCCGACGGAGATCACGGTCGTCACGTCAGACCGCCGGCTCGCCGGGCGCGCCCGGGCGATCGGCGCGCGTGTCGAGGGCTCCTCGGAGTTCCGGCGGCGGCTTCGCTACGAGCACCGATGAGCTTGCGCGCCTGAAGCAGTCGTAACCCGTGATGCTCATCCAGAGGGAGATCCTGCGGGTCAACGGCGTCGAGCTGTGCGTGGAGGCGATCGGCGAGGAGGCCGACCCCGCGCTCCTGCTGATCATGGGCGCACAGGCGTCCATGGACTGGTGGGAGGACGAGTTCTGCGAGCGGCTGGC
>Ga0126307_10002699_pt1 | contig 12013 bp, 10 predicted proteins | sample Plot28_FD_89955 | JGI IMG/M metagenome (GOLD analysis project Ga0126307, IMG submission 89955) | Serpentine soil microbial communities from UC McLaughlin Reserve, CA, USA - Plot28 | ecosystem: Environmental > Terrestrial > Soil > Grasslands | place: USA: UC McLaughlin Reserve, Lake County...
GCTCCGCAGGTTCGCCTCCGCGGTCCGTGACAGCTCGAGCGCCCCCTGCACCTGCAGCAGGGTCGTGCGCTCCCGGCGTAGGTCGTCAGCGCCGAACCCGCCGGATCGAGAGGTCTCACGGCCGGAGGAGGTGCGGATGGCCCCGAGCAGTGCCAGGAACGCGAGCAGGCCGGCGGCGATCGACGCGTAGATCCAGGGCCGACCGGCAGACGAGGCCTCGTCCGGACGGATGACCTCGGCCACGAGCCGCGTCCCCTCACCCACCACGACGGCGACGAAGGCGTGCACGGATCCGTCCGAGGTCTCGGTCTGGGTCCCGTTCGAGAGGGCGCGCGAGATCTGGGCGCTGAGTCGACCGTCCTGGGTGCCGATCAGGGAGGGATCCGCCGCGAACACGACGACCGCGTCGGTGCTCCAGATCGTGACCGATTCGCTCGGGTCGAGCAGCCGCTGCTCGACGAACGAGGAGATCTCGTCGGCCCGGGTCCCGCCCATCGGGCGCTCGACGTCCTCGGTCGTGAGCCTCGACGCGACGGCCTCGGCGGCATGTTCGGCGGTCCGACGCGTTTCGAGCGACAGCCGGTCGTCCACCTCGCCGGCCTGCAGATACGCGAGCGCGGCCGCACCTGCGAGGGCAAGTGCGAGCACCGCGGATGCCACTCTCCGCGCTCCAACGGCAACGCTCACGCTCAGGTCCTGCCTTCCGTACGTCGATCGCCGCGATCGCTCCCTGTATCGGCCGGTCAGGGGGCCGACGTAAGCCCTTCGCCGCACGAGTTCCGCGGCGGTCCGTCGACCGGTGGACGGGCGACCGGGCGACGGGGCGGAGCCTTCGAGGGTTCGCTCAGCGCCCCCCGAGGTCGTTCGGGACGACCTCGGACCAGACCTCGTCCCACGAGGTCCCGTTCCAGCGCAAGGTCGACTCGCGGAACGCGCTCGGGCAGCAATGCGGGTCGTCTGCGTGGAAGACGGCCTCGCGGATCCGGAGGTCACCGCCGGAGATCGCGATCTGCGTGTCGCACACGTCGCGGCGGAAGATCTCACTCGCGTCGCCCAGGGTGGAGGCGATCACACGGTACGTCCCGCAGGCGCCGCTGCCCCCGACGTCCTCGAAGCTCAGGACGTCGGCGATCGCGTCATCCGTCAGCTCGCCGGCGTCGACGCGGATGCCGAACACACCGAAGCGCGCCGGATCCGTGAAGGCGTACACGGCGTGCCAGCCCGCGTTCTCGGGTCGCTGCCACACGATGAGCCCGTTCCGCCGACGGAGCGGGCCCCCGTCCGACCAGGTCAGGACGATCTGCTCGATCGGGTCTCGAAGGGCGACGCGGCTCCCGTGGCTCGCACCGGGGGGAAGGAGCGGGGTGAAGTCCCCCGACGCGATCAGCGCGAGGTCGTCGGCGTCGTCCACGATCGCCGGCATGCCTTCGGGCAGCCGAACGTCGGGATCCTCGGCGGGACCGGGGTCCGGGATCGAGGGCTCGGCGCTGGGTGTGGGTGACGGCGTGGTCTGCGTGGTCGTCGGAGCGATCGTTCCGGACGGTGTACGGGGCGGCTCGTCCGAACCCGAACAGGCCGCCCCGGCGATGGCGAGGATCGCGACGAGGAGGAGGAGTCGACGCACGCGGGGCATGCTACCGGCGCCCCGCCGCCTAGAATCCGCACGTGGGGCATCTCGAACCCCGACGCGTGGCCTCGAGCCAGGTGACGCTCGTCCAGCTGATGGAGATCACCGACGCGAACATCGCCGGGCTCGTCCACGGGGGCGTTGTGATGAAGCTCGTCGACACCGCCGCGGGGCTCGCCGCGTTCAAACACGCCGGGGGCATGTGCGTAACGGTCTCGATGGACGAGATGTCGTTCCTCGCGCCGGTTCACGTGGGGGACACCGTGACCGTGGAGGCGTCGGTGAACGACGTGGGGACGACCTCGCTCGAGGTCGGCGTCCGCGTCGAATCCGAGGAGCTCGAGACGGGCACGAGGACCCACACCTCCAGCGCGTACCTCGTGTTCGTAGCGCTCGACGACGAGGGCAAGCCGAGACCGGTCCCGCCGCTGATCGCCGAGACCGAGGAGGAACGGCGTCGTCAGCACGAGGCCAAGATCCGGCGCGAGACCAGGATCGGGCATCGTGAGGCGATCGCCGAGCTTCGCCGAGGCGTCTGAGAGCATGGAACCGTGAGTGACCCGTTCGCTGCCCGGACCCGACTGGAGACCGGAGACGGTCGGATCGAGCTCTACCGGCTCGCGGAGGTGGCCGAGCTCGATCGGCTCCCGCACACCGTCAAGATCCTGCTCGAGAACCTGCTCCGCCGGGCCGGTACCCGCGACGTCTCGGAAGATGACGTCCGAGCACTCGCGTCCTGGCCGCGGGAGGCGCCGCGCGCCGACCTTGCCTTCATGCCCTCTCGGGTGCTGATGCAGGACTTCACGGGCGTGCCCGCGGTCGTCGACCTGGCCGCGATGCGATCGGCGATGGAGCGTGCCGGCGGCGACCCGCCCAGGGTTTCCCCGCTGGTGGACGTGGATCTGATCATCGATCACTCGGTGCAGGTCGACCTGTTCCGCTCGCCGGAGGCGTACGAGGCGAACATCGAGTGGGAGTACCGGCGCAACGGGGAACGGTACGCGTTGCTGCGATGGGCACAGCAGGCGTTCGACGGCATCCGCGTGGTCCCGCCCGGTGCGGGGATATGTCACCAGGTGAACCTCGAGCACCTCGGGCGGGTGGTCGCGGTGCAGGACGGCGTGGCGCTCCCGGACACGCTCGTCGGGACGGACTCGCACACGACGATGGTGAACGGGCTGGGGGTCCTCGGGTGGGGCGTGGGCGGGATCGAGGCCGAGGCCGCGATGCTCGGCCAGCCGATGTTCCTGCCGACGCCGCTGGTCGTGGGGGTCCGGGTCTCGGGCGCACTCCCGGCCGGCACGACGGCGACCGACCTGGTCCTCACGCTCACCCAGATGCTCCGCGAGCACGGCGTCGTCGGGAGGTTCGTCGAGTTCTTCGGGGACGGTTGCTCGACCCTCGAGCTCGCGGATCGCGCCACGCTGTCGAACATGTGCCCGGAGTACGGTGCCACCTCCGCGTTCTGGCCGGTCGACGGCGAGACGCTGCGCTACCTCGAGCTCACGGGTCGCGGCGACCGGATCGACCTCGTCGAGCGCTACACGAAGGAGCAGGGCCTGTTCCGGCGTGACGGGGATCCCGAGCCCACCTTCACCGAGGTCCTCGAGCTCGACCTCGACGCGATCGAACCCTCGGTCGCCGGGCCGAAACGACCACAGGACCTCGTCCCGCTCTCGCGCGTGTGGGGCTCGTTCGTCGGATCGTTCCGAGACCGGCTCGAACCCGACCCCGACTCGAACGAGGTCGGTCGGCTCCTGGAGGAGGGCGGGAACCCGGACGTCGCGGTCGATCTCGACGAGACCGTGGAACCGGGGACCGAGGAGCCGGTCCCGCTCAACCACGGCGTCGTCCGCCACGGTTCGGTCGTGATCGCCGCGATCACCAGCTGCACGAACACTTCGAACCCCGCCGTGATGATCGCCGCCGGCCTGCTCGCGAAGAAGGCCGTCGAGGCGGGGTTGGACACCAAGCCGTGGGTCAAGACGTCCCTCGCTCCGGGTTCACGCGTGGTGACCGAGTATCTCGACGCGGCCGGGCTGACGCCCTACCTGGACAAGCTCGGCTTCTCGCTCGTGGGGTTCGGATGCACGACCTGCATCGGGAACTCCGGACCGTTGCCCGACGAGGTGGCGAGCGCGGTGACGGACAACGACCTCGCCGTGGTCGCGGTGCTCTCGGGGAATCGCAACTTCGAGGGTCGGATCCATCCGCTGGTCCGAGCGAGCTACCTCGCCTCGCCGCCGCTCGTGGTCGCCTACGCGCTGGCGGGACACGTCGAGGTCGACCTCTCGAGCGAGCCCCTGGGGACGTCGGCGGACGGCACGCCGGTCTCGCTGCGCGACCTGTGGCCCTCGCCCGAGGAGGTCCGGTCGGCGATCGCGGCGTCGGTCTCGGCGGAACAGTTCGATCGCGAGTACGGGCGGATCTTCGACGGCGACGACCGGTGGCGCGCCCTCCCCACGCCCGAGGGTCCCGTGTACGCGTGGGATCCGAACTCGACCTACGTGCGGGAGCCGCCGTTCTTCGCGGACCTCGAGCCGGCACCGACCGAACCCGGGGACATCGCCGGCGCGCGGTGCCTCGTCAAGGTGGGTGACTCCATCACGACCGATCACATCTCACCGGCGGGCTCGATCAAACCGGATTCGCCCGCGGGGCGGTACCTGGTGGACCACGGCGTCGAGCAGCGCGACTTCAACTCGTACGGCGCGCGGCGCGGGAACCACGAGGTGATGATGCGCGGGACGTTCGCCAACGTCCGTCTGCGCAACGACCTGGTTCCGGATCGGGAGGGTCCGTGGACCACCCACCTGCCCGACGGCGCGCTGATGACGATCTACGACGCGGCGATGCGCTACCAGGAGGAGGGTGTTCCGCTGGTCGTCCTCGCCGGCAAGGAGTACGGCAGTGGCTCCTCGCGCGACTGGGCGGCCAAGGGTCCCGCGCTCCTCGGCGTCCGGACGGTGATCGCGGAGAGCTTCGAACGGATCCACCGGAGCAACCTGGTCGGGATGGGGGTGCTCCCGCTGGAGTACGTGGCGGGGGACTCGGCCGCGACGTTGGGGCTCGACGGGACTGAGACCTTCAATGTCTCGGGGATCGAGGGTGGGATCGAGCCGGGGCAGCGCGTGCGGGTCACCGCCCGCCGCCCGGTCGGCGAGGAGACGGCATTCGAGGTCGTCCTGCGCGTCGACGGAGCCGCGGAGGTGGACTACGAACGGCACGGCGGCATCTTGCAGATGGTGCTCCGTCAGATGCTCGCCGGCTCGTGATCAGGAACCGCCGTCTCTAGCCCGAGCCATGCCCACCCGAGCGTTCCTTCGACCAGTGTCCGCTGAGACCCGCTAACGATGCGCACCTGATCGTAGTGCGAGGCGCTCGCCTACACGGTCCAGGAAGTCCTTGACCGTAGCCTCGGCAACGCGGTGCATCAACGCCTTGTCGAGCGCCCGTCCGATCATCCCCAAGGGGGGACGGTAGCGAGCGCTCATCGACAATTGCGTGCGCGTGGCTCCGAGCGTGGCGATCTCGATGTCGGCCTCGAGTTGTGGGACGGGGCCGACGCCGTGGTTCGCCTTCCAGGTGATCGGGAGCATCGTCGACTCGGATCGGACCGAGACAGGTTCGCCGATATCGATCACTACCTCCCGGTCTACCCGCCGGTCGTTACCGACCTCGAACCCGACGTCGACGAGGAGTCGCTGGCCCTGGTCTCCGGCTTCGGTCGCCATGCCGGGCAGCCACGATCCGGGGTGGGCCAGCAGCGCGCGCTCCACCTCATCGAACGGGAGCTGCAGCTCGAGGTAATACCGGATGAACACGGGACCGAGGATGCGGCCGGCGGGGATGTGCCGAGGAGGGCCGAAGGGCCTCCGACGGGTGGGACGTAAGACCCAAGGCGAGATCCCCGACCAACCTGAGACTTCGAGGCATGGCTGAGCAAGAACTTCGCGGAACGGCCCTGATCGTGGAGTCCGACGAGCAGGAGGGGGAACGGCTCGCCGCATGCCTCGAGGACGATGGGTTCGAGGTCACTCTGTGCCCGGGCCCCTCAGGACCCGACTACACGTGCGTCGGCGCCCGAACCCTCGAGTGTCCACTCGCCAAGGGAGCCTCGGTCGTCGTCCTCGACATGAGCCTCGACGGTGATGACCTGATCGAAGGGACGCCGGCTGAAGAGCTCCTCGACGTGTACCTCCTCGCCGGCCACCAAGTGATCGCGCTTGGCCTGCAGCCTCACGACGAGGTCCCCGGCCGATCGGTCCGGTTGCACCGCCACCCCGAGTCCGATGAGCTCATCAGGGCCGTGAGGGCGCTCGTGCCGGCGCATCGGGTCGACGTCTTTTAGGACCCAGCGATGCCAACGAGGAGGTTGATATGTCCAGCCGTCTGCGACGGTACGCGGCGCTCGCCGCACCCTTGATCATGACGCTCGCTGCAAGCAGCTGCACCGCGGCGGGCGAGGAAGCCCCGGAGGAGGGTGCCGCGTCCGCGCCCGCCACGGTTCAGGTCTCACTCACGGAGTTCGCGATCAGTCCACCCATGATCCACGCGTCCGCGGGCGAACCACTGACGTTCGAGGTGACGAACGAGGGGACTGCGCCGCATACCTTCGCGATCGATACGGGCGAGGAGGTGGAGGCGACGGCAGAGATCCCGCCGGCGGATAGCGCGACGCTCGAGATCTCGGCGCTGGAGGCTGGGACCTACGAAACCTTCTGCACGATCGCAGGCCACAAGGAAGCCGGCATGGTCGGATCGCTGATGCTGCAACAGGGCGCGGTTGCCTCGGCCGACACGACGGGCTCGACGGGCGTGACGGGCGGGACCGTCAGCACCGAGGAGATGCTCGACGGACACGAGGCCGGCGTCGCGGCCTTCCCCGCGGAGACCGAGGGGCAGGGGAACCAGCCAGTCGAACCTCGGAACGACAACGGCGCGAAGGTCTTCGACCTCACGGCGACGGAGGTGAGGTGGGAGACCTCGCCCGGCGTGTTCGTGGACGCTATGGCGTACAACGGAACCGTCCCCGGCCCCGAGATCCGTGTGAACCGGGGCGACCACGTGCTGATCGTCGTCCACAACGACATGTCACAACCGACGATCATGCATTTCCACGGCCTGACCGTCCCCAACGACATGGACGGCGTGCCGTTCATCACGCAGGATCCGATCGCGCCTGGCGGCTTCTTCACCTACGAGTTCGATGTGGTCGATCCGCCTGGCATGTACGTGTACCACTCGCACTTCAACTCCACGGAGCAGGTCGGGAAGGGTCTGTACGGTGCCTTCTACGTTCAACCGCCCGGCGATGACTGGGGCTCGTTGTACGAGGGAAAGGTCGACGTCGAGCACACCCTGTTCCTCGGTGACGGGCCGACCGGTTTCGTGTTGAACGAGAAGGAGTTCCCGGCCACCCAACCGATCGTCGCGGAGCTCGGCGACTCGGTCCTGATCCACCTCGCGAACGACGGCTCGCAGATCCACCCGATGCACCTGCACGGGTATCACTTCCAGGTCATCGCCGAGGATGGGTTCGTCTTAAGCGGGTCGAATCGCTATTGGGCCGACACACTCATGATCGCGCCCGGACAGCGATTCGACGTGTTGGTGGATGCACGGTATCCGGGGATCTGGGCATTCCACTGCCACATTCTTCCGCACGTCGAAGGACCACATGGGATGTACGGCATGGTGACGGCGCTGGTCGTCCAGTAATCGGAGGGTTGGAGTGAGAGCGCGATCCTCCTGTCTGAGCTTCTGATCCCCGGACGAACGGACCCTGGGAATAGGGTCCAGGGTCCCTGCCGAAGCGAAGGTGGTGCTCTCAGATTCTTGGTGGGAGGTGAGCCATGAACGATCTGAGGTCGGAGCGCCAGCCGGCCGAGACCGGGTGGCTGGGCAGCGTTGGGGACGCGATGTCGAGGAAGTTCGTCCTCCTGTCCCCGGGCACACGGGTCGAGGACGCGCTCATCTGGTCGGAGGGAAGGGGCGCGGCTTGGGGGGTCGTCGTCGAAGAGGGCCGCGTGGTCGGCAGTGTCACGGTCTCCGACCTGGCCGCGTGCTGGGATGTGTCGGCGCGGGCGGCGCCGGCGTGGTGGAGCGCTCCGGCGCGCATCGGGCGCGGTCAGCTGCACGTCGCAGACGTGTGCACGACCGAGACGCTGGTGGGAGCGGACGAGTCGCTGATCGTCGCGCTCCTCAGGATGGACGATGCCGGAGCCGATCATCTGATCGTCGTGGAGGGAGACGGCCGGCCGGCTGGGGTGATCTCGCGACGCGATGTGATCGCGGCTGCTCTCGCGCGCGGCATCCGGGACCCTGGATCCAACGCCGTCCTTGCCGCTGAGGCGTGACACAATGCCGAGCGGTGACCTTCACCCGATGACGGGCCAGGACGCCCTATCGCCAGCGGATGTGGCCTTCCTGGTGGAAACCCGAGGCGTCGCCAAGGCGACCGCTCCTGTCGTCACCACCTTCGTGCTTGGTGTGGTCGCCGGAGCCTTCATCGCGCTCGGCGGGGTCTTCGCGATCACGATCGGGACGGGGTCCGAGTTGGGTTTCGGACCGACACGTTTGCTGGCCGGCGTCGGCTTCTCGCTCGGCCTGATCCTGGTGGTCGTCGCGGGGGCGGAGCTGTTCACGGGGAACAACCTGATCGTGATGAGCACGGTGACCGGCAACATCGGCGTCCGGCGACTGCTCGCGAACTGGGGCGTCGTGTATCTGGGGAATGCGATCGGCGCCCTCTCGGTGGTTGCGATGGTCTACATCGGCGAGTGGTGGCGGGGCGACGACCTCGGGATCGGTGTGACGGCGCTCTCGACGGCGGCGGTCAAGACCTCGTTACCCTTCTTCGTGGTTCTGGCCCGAGGCATCCTGGCCAACGCGCTCGTCTGTCTCGCCGTCTGGCTTGCCGCCGCGGGCCGCTCGGTGATCGACAAGGTCGCGGCGATCGTCTTCCCGATCTCGGCGTTCGTTGCCGCCGGATTCGAACACAGCATCGCCAACATGTTCTTCATCCCGATGGGGCTCGCCCTTCGAGGACAGGCCGAGGTGGTGGAGGCGGCGCGCCTGCCGAGTGCCGAGCTGTCGACCCTCGACGGTGCGGGACTCATCAACAACCTGGTCGCGGCGACGATCGGCAACGTCATCGGGGGAGCGCTGCTCGTCGGGCTGGTGTACTGGTTCGTGTACGTCCGTCCCACGAGGGCGGCGTGATGTCGCCCCGCCGCAACTCACGATGTTTCGCGCGGCTCTGAACCGGCGCCGGGACCCAAGCCGTCGCGTCCGGCCGGCGGGACGTTCTCATGTATCCGGCGGCCCCGAGGAGCCCGGCGCTTCCGAGGGACGCCGCATGCGGCGGTCGGCCGCGGCGATCAGCTCCTCGAGCGGGACCGGATGTTCCGGGTCGTACGATGCCGCCCCGACCGACAGGGAGGGCCCGGTCTCGCGCCCCGTGCCGGCGTTGTGGGACGCGACGGCCTCGATGATCCGCTCCAACACGAGCGCCTCCGAACCCGGTTCGGCCCCCGGGAGGAGCACGCAGAAGGCCCCCGAGTCCACCCGCGCCGCGACATCGGAGACCCGGACGGCCGAGCTGATCACCGTGGCGGCGTCGGCGACCGCCGCCTCGCCCGGGCTCTCGCCGTCCTGGCCCACGCGGAGGAACACGATCAGGACGGGATGCTTGGACCGGTCGGCCAGCCGGAAGTGGTGGTTCGCGAGCAGGTCGAACCCTCGGGCGTTCAGCAGCCCGGTGACCTCGTCGAACGCCTGCAGCCGGCGGAGTCCCGCCTCGACCTTCCGCAGGGTGGCGGCGTAGCGGATGGCACGGGCGACCAGATCGGCCGCGGCGTCCGGAGGCACGACGTCGCTCGCCCCGGCCCCGAACGCATCCATCGGCTCGGCCAGCGCGTCGCCGACCACGATGACCGGGACCTCGGGCGCCCGCTCGCGCAGGGAGCCGATCACATCGGTGCCCGTCGCGTCGGGCAGGTCCAGCGAGGTCACCACCACGTCGATGCCGCCGTCGGCCAGGCTCGCGAGCGCGCCGAGGAGGTCATCGGCACGTTCGAGCGTGCATCCTTCGAGCGCGCCCGGGTCGACCCCGACCGCGAGGACGGACAGCTTCCGGTCACGGGCAGCGCTCATCCGCACAAGCCTATCCCGACCGCGTCGGCGGTCGCCGCTACTTCCTCATCTCGGGTCGGCCGAGGGCGGCGCGGATCGACGCCAGCGACGATGGATTCTCCAGGCTCGACAGGTCGCCAGGATCGTCGCCCACGACCGTCGCGCGGATCGCCCGCCGGAGGATCTTCGCCGAGCGCGTCCGCGGGAGCTCGGGGACCACGAGCACGCGCGCCGGGCGGAACGCCTTGCCCAGATGCCCGGCCACGAGCGCCGAGAGCTCTTCCGCGAGGCCGTCCGAGACCTCACCCTTCGCGACCACGAAGCACCACATCGCCTCGCCCTTGACCTCGTCCGGGACGCCGATCACGGCGGATTCGGTCACCGCAGGGTGCAGCGTCAGGATGCTCTCGACCTCGGCCGGGCCCAGGCGCTTGCCCGCGACGTTCATCGTGTCGTCGCTCCGTCCGTGGAGGAACCACTGGCCGTGCTCGTCGACGCTCGCCCAGTCGCCGTGGCACCAGACATCATGGAACCGGCGCCAGTACGCGTCCAGGTAGCGTCCGGGGTCGCCGCGGAGGCCCCTGGTCATGCTCGGCCACGGCTTGCGGCACACGAGCTCACCGACCTCGTCCGGGTCGGCCACCGTCCCATCCGGTCGGAACACCGCGATGTCCATCCCGAGGGCCGGGCCGCGCAGCGAGCAGGGTTCGAGCGGGCTGATCGGGTGGGGCGACAGGAAGCACGCGCCGACCTCCGTCCCCCCCGACAGGTTGATGATCGGCAGCCGGCCCTCGCCGACCTCCTCGAAGAACCACCGGTAGGGCTCGGGGTTCCAGGGTTCGCCGGTCGATGCGAGGATCCGCAGCGACGACCGGTCGTGGGATCGGACCGGCACCTCGCCGGACGGGATCAAGGCGCGCACGAGCGTGGGCGAGACCCCGACGTGCGTGATGCGGTGCCGCTCGACCATCGACCAGAGCCGGTCGGGCCCGGGGTGGTTGGGAGCGCCGTCGTATAGGAACACCGTCGACCCGAGTGCGGTGGCTCCGACGATCTCCCACGGCCCCATGATCCAGCCGAGGTCGGCGAACCAGAACAACAGATCGCCCGGCTGCACGTCGGTCTGATACGCGACCTCCTCGGCGATCTTGACCAGAAACCCGCCGTGGACGTGGATCGCGCCCTTCGGCCTGCCGGTCGTCCCGCTCGTGTACGTGATGAGCAGTGGGTGCTCGGGATCCAGGTGGGCGGTCTCGAACCTGTCCGCGTTCGCCGAGAGCAGGTCGTCCCACCGGACGTCGCGCGCAGCATCCCACGGAGCGTCCCGCCGGCCCAGGCGATCGACCACGACGACGTGCCGAACGGAGCCGGCCACGGCCACCGCCTCGTCCGCGGTCTCCTTCATCGGCACGACCTTGCCGCGCCGAGGGAAGCCATCCGCCGTGATCAGCACCGCGGCCTCGGCGTCCTCGAGCCGCTTCGCGATCGCGTCGGCGCCGAATCCGGAGAACAGGGGCAGCCACACCGCGCCGAGCTTCGAGCACCCCATCACGGCCACCACCGCCTCCGGGGTGGGCGGCAGGAAGATCCCGACCGCGTCGAGCGCTCGCACGCCGAGCCCGGCGAGACCGTTCGCGAGCCGGTCCGAGGCCTCTCGGAGCTCCCGATACGAGATGCGGCGGGTCGTTCCCTCCTCGCCCTCCCACGCGATCGCGGTGGCGTCAGGCGTGCGCTCGGCCCACCGGTCGACGCAGTTGTGCGCGAGGTTCACCGAGCCCCCGCCGAACCAGGTCGACCACTCGATCCCCCGGGAGGTGTCGAGGATCGATCCGTAGGGCTCGAAGAACTCGAGCCCGAGATCGCGGATCGCGGCGTCCCAGAACCACTCGACATCCGAGGTCGAGCGTTCGATCAGCTCCTCTTCGGTCGTGATGCCGTGGGCGCGCATCAGCCGCGTGACGTTCGCCCGCTCCACCACCTCGGGCGAGGGTCTCCACACGAACGTCACGGCCTGCCCCGCTTCCTACTCCGAGCCCACGGGTACCCTCTGGTACGCGGGAACGGCGCCGTTCCCGAACCCAGCCTATGACCTCGACGAACCCGACGACGCCGACGGAGGACGCCCAAGACCCGAAGGCGTCCCGCGCGCATCCGCACGTCCGACGGGTGTTCCTGGCCGGGACCGCGACCGTGTCCGCGTTCGTCACGGTGGTCGCCGCGCTCGTCATGGGCTCCTACATCTGGACGAGC
>Ga0126307_10002700_pt1 | contig 12013 bp, 11 predicted proteins | sample Plot28_FD_89955 | JGI IMG/M metagenome (GOLD analysis project Ga0126307, IMG submission 89955) | Serpentine soil microbial communities from UC McLaughlin Reserve, CA, USA - Plot28 | ecosystem: Environmental > Terrestrial > Soil > Grasslands | place: USA: UC McLaughlin Reserve, Lake County...
CAGAAGCGCTAGAGATCTCTCTAGGAGGTCGGGGCGATCCAAAGCCCCGACCCCTCCTTGGTGCATCTGAACTTCCGAGAACCCGATAAAGGCGAAGTTCCGAGTATTCACCTTCTAGGCACTCTGGTGAATAAGAGCAAGAAGAGGAAGGGCCAGAGTCTGGGTGCTCCGGCCCCACCCTAGGCAACCCTTAGCGCGGGCTGGCGGGTCGCCGCGCCGCTGCTTGAGATGTCGGCCCCAGCCGAGCGAGGCGTCGGCGAGTGCCGTTGCGCCACATCAACGCAGCCATGACAAACGCCCACACCGCTAACAGCAGCAACCCCACCGTCTTGACGATCGATGCTACGAAGCCCTCGTAGGCAACCTCTACCGCACCGTTGTACATTAACGCGACTCCTGAAATCACCGCTATCAATCCCACCCAGCGCGGGTAGATCCTACCGAGCGCGATGGCAAGCCCGAAGAGAAAAAGGGTCAATCCGGCGAGGAAGTACGAGAGGGCGTTCAGCCCTATCTCGGTCCATCTCGCCACTTCGGCCGCCGCGAAGGCAGCAGGCTTCTGAGGAGGCGGGGCACTCTCCCAGGCGTCTAGGGCGTATCTTAAGGTTATGCCGTCGACGGCTTGGAGGACCGTGAAGGAGGCGGCCGTCACCACCGCCGCTGCGAAGCCGAAGGGCGCAAGCCCCGCTCCCGCTCCCGGCCTTGCGCGAACGGAGTAGTAGAGGGCTACAAGGCCTCCAAGCAGAAAGAGGAAGCCGAAGTACTCGCCGAGGTGGACGGTGGTCCAGACGTCGCTTTGGGCGTACTCCCTGAAGACGGCGTGGAAGTCCATGGGATCTTCCCTGGAAGGGTGGAAGATCTCCGAGATCGCGATCAAGACGACCCCTATGGGAAGGGCCACGGCTCCCATCCTGGTGGTGCTTGCAGCGTCACCCCCGACTTCTTGTCGAGCAGCAGCTTCACTTGCGTTCATCGCCCGCTCCTTTCCGCGCAGGCCGGGCCCAATGTCCCCGCCTCTCTGGCTCTCGCGCAGGTGTAACGAGCCCACTATACGTCTCTGGAGGTGATGAGCGCATCCCCCAAACAGACTATTCAGGCAGTTGCTAGTGCGTTGCTAGGAATTGCGAACTTCTTAGAACGCCGTCAACACGAAGTTCAACTTCGGAGAATCCCCCTTCTACGCACTCCGGTGGATACGCCCTAGTAACAGCGAGCACTACGGCCTAGTATGTTTGCATCAATGTGAGGAGAAAGTGTGCGAGTGTGATGCCGGATGCCGGACTTCGACACCCGTAGGCCACAAGAACCTGATCGACCGAGCAGGCTGCATATGTTCATAGTCGCGAGCAAGCGGCATATCTCCGCAGTCGGTCCGTGGAGTAAAAGAATCATGATCCGCCACTGGCGCCTTGTGCTCAGCGTCAGCTTCTTGGCAGTACTGGCGGGGATGCTAACAGCTTGGGCACCTTGGGCTGTTGAGACCCACAGTGAACAGGTCGACCAAAAATTCGACTGGGCTGTTGAGACTCCTCGCGAACAGTTGGAGCAAAAAATCAAACTACCACCAACGCCTGAAAACAGCCTCTATTACGAAATTTCTACTATGTCAGGAGAATCTTCGGCCGATCCCGAGTGCGATCTTTCGAATGAAGGCCATGATGAAGAATACGCTGAATACGCGTGCGAGGATGTGATCACCAAGGTAACTGATCCGGTGAAGTTGGCATCGATCACTGAGGAGCTCCGAGCTGATCCGAACTCGGGTTCTGATGCGGCACAGGTTGGCTATCTCGACGGGATGTCTGTTACGTTCTCCCGCAGTGAGCAGGCCGCCACACAATTCTTAAGTTATTGCTTTCAATATGAGGACCTCGCCGCTGACGAACTACGCAGCAATACGGATGATGCTCACGTTAAACTGGTGTTGACCGGGGAGACTGACAACTGCAACATAATAGTTTATGAGATCCTTCCTTGGCGCTAACGCCTGAGGCATCGAACTAAGCCAACTTCCAGCGCCTCATAGACACCAAGCTGTAAACGCTGAACTTCTTAGAACGCCGTTAGCAGGAAGTTCGCAGAATTATCCGTCCGCGAACTCTGGTGAATATAGGCAAGGAGAAGGGCCGAGGCTACCTAAGCCCCGGCCCTTCTGCTGTTCAAGCCATTACGGGCGGGGGGCATTTAACCCGCGGCAGTCGGTGAACCCATATTCCACTTCTACTGTTGCCCTACTGTTGCCAAGAAGCCCTGGCGTATATTACCAGGGCTTCTTGTTTTTCTGCTATTTGCAGGACTTTACCGAGTGGCGGGACCCGGATTCGAACCGGGGACACCATGATTTTCAGTCATGTGCTCTACCAACTGAGCTATCCCGCCGGAGGGTAGGCAGGGAGTGATTCTACGGCACCGGGTAGATGCTATCAAGCGTCCGGCCGGGGATCCTGGCCGGGCGGGCTCGTAGGGTCTGCGTGCCTATCCGGCTTCGGCGAAACGGTCCAGCTCGAAGGCGGACTCGACCATCTCTTTGGGGAGCGCGCCGACGACGGCCTTGGGCTGCTCGCCCGGCTCGAAGAACGCTATGGTCGGGATGCTGGAGACGCCGAAGTGGCCGGCGAGCGCCGACTCGGCGTCCACATCGACCTTCGCGACCTTGACCGAACCCTCGTACTCGGCGGCGATCTCGTCTATAACCGGCGCGACCTGCCTGCACGGCCCACACCACGCCGCCCAGAAGTCCACTAACACAGGGACTTCGGAGTTCAAGACTTCTTCTTCGAAAGTGTCGACCGTGACCGCTATGGGCTCGGACATGCTTGCCTCCTGGTAGTTCTTATCTGTTCTTTAGTATATTTTGTTGTCAAGGGCCCGGGACCGAGTTTTCGGTAGCGTCGTCGGCTGCCTCGTGGCGGAACGTGGTGCGACCGGAAGAGGCGGGAGCGACGGGACTCGAACCCGCGGCCTCCGGCGTGACAGGCCGGCGTTCTAACCAACTGAACTACGCCCCCGCGCGGGGCATAGCGGAGTTTATCAAAAGGGGCTGGCCTTTTCTAATCTGGTGGCAGGGTCCAGCAGCAGTCCAGGCCGCTAAGGACGACGCGGAGGACCGATGTCTCTCGGTCGGACAGGGAGAGCAGTAGGGTGGTTGTGGCGTATGCTCCACGGTTTGGTGGAGGCTGGATCGGGGTACGGTCGTGTGGCTCCCGGTCCGGGAGGTAGGTCATGAGCCACGAAGGAGTTGTACGACTTTGAGTGCGGTACCAGGCATAACCCTCAACGATGGCAACAACATTCCGCAGCTCGGTTTCGGGGTCTTCCAGATCGAACCCGGGGAGACCGCAAAGGCGATTGGCGAGGCCATCGAGGTCGGCTACAGGCACATCGACACGGCGGAGATGTACGGAAGCGAGAGGGAGGTCGGCGAGGGTATTCGGGCTTCCGGCCTCGACCGCGGTGACGTCTTCGTAACGAGCAAGCTCGGCAACGGATTGCACGAGCCAGACGACGCCCGCGAGGCGTTCGATGGGACGCTCTCAGATCTCGGCTTCGACTACGTGGACCTGTTTCTCATCCACTGGCCTCTGCCGACGCTCTACAATGGCGACTTCGTATCGACCTGGAAGACGCTCGAAGAGTTCCAGGGCGACGGCCGCGCCCGCTCTATCGGCGTGTCGAACTTCCAGATCGAACACCTAGAGCGGCTGGCCGCGGAGACCGACACGGTGCCCGCGGTGAACCAGATCGAGGTCCATCCCTACTTCACCAACGAGGCCGTACGCGAATACGGCAGCGAACACGGAATCGCCACCGAGGCGTGGTCCCCTATAGCGCAGGGCGAGGTGCTCGACGACCCCGTTATCACCCGGATCGCCGAGAACGTTGGCAAGACCCCGGCGCAGGTCGTTTTGCGGTGGCACATCCAGCGCGGTGACATCGTGTTCCCGAAGTCGGTTACGCCATCGCGTATGAGGGAGAACTTCGAACTCTTCGACTTCGAGCTCGAGCCTGCTGACATGGACGAGATCTCCGCGCTCGACCAGGGCGAGAGCGGACGCACCGGTCCGCACCCCGAGACGTTCGACCACGCGTAGAGACTGGAAACAGGGAACCCGCGCCCGTCTGCGCTTCGCCCAGGAGCGTTACCCGTCGGTGAGCGTAACCGAGGATACTCCTCTGTCAGGAATCTCGTCGGACCACCGGCCGGAGGACCACGATAGCGGTGGTAACAAAGAAGAACCCGAAGAACATGAGGCCGAGCAACGGTACACCGCCGGTGTTTGGAAGTGGCCCGTCAGTGATCGTGTCGTCTATAACTTCATCCTCGCCACCAGCACCCTCGTCGCCAGTACCGTCGCCACCTCCGCCACCACCATCGTTGTCGTACTGGTCTGCAGGACCAGGGGCCGTATCGTCGCGTTGCGGGTCGCTCCCAGTACAATCCTCGGCCATTATCTCGTACCTGAGGTCTTCCGCCCTTACCTCGATAGTAAAGGTACCAGGACTGGCGGTCACGATCTCTCTCACGGTGCCGGCCTCGAACAAGAGCTGTCCGCCTACCTCGTTAAGCTGTTCGTCCAGCACGACCAGATCGAAGAACGGTACCCCACTGTTGTCCAGATCCGTAATCTTGTAAGTCAACCGGAACTTCTCACCGGTTACACGGAACGGCTGTATCTCGACGTCCTGGCCGGTGGGGCCGAGGGTGCCAATCACCCTGGCGCCCTCGCACTCGGTATTTTCCTGGCTGTTCCTCGAGTCCTCCGCACGTTCGTCCTGCTGTTGATCCGCGGGCTTTGACCTGGCACCCTGCTCGGAGGTAGCCAGCTGAGTCGTGCTCTCTGCGGCGGTGGCCGTGCCGGTTGTCTCGCTGGGCTCGGACGCTTGCTGCGTTGACTCTTCCTGCGCCTCCGCTACCGTTCCGCCGAGTGAGGCCACACCGGTGAGCCCCAGCATTATGACCGCTACCGTTAGAACCGTGCGCCAAATCCGCATGTCTCCCCCACAGATCTTTTCTGGACATTGTTCCGTATGAAGCTGGACCCCGCAAGTACCGAAAACCGGGACGGAGGCACGAGCCGAGAGCCCGTCTGTACGCTCTCGGTCAGCGCTTGACCGCCCTGTTCGCTGCTATTAGTCCCCAACCGAAATACTTGTCTTTCCCTTCGGGTCCGATATCGGTCGCAGACCTCTCTATCCGCCTGCGAATCTCGGGGGCCGAACGCCCCTGGGACGCGAGCATGCCGGCCAGGGCAGCCACGTGCGGGCTAGCCATACTCGTGCCCTGCTTGAAGCGGTAACCCCCGCCTGGGACGGTCGATAGGATATCCACACCCGGCGCGGCCACGTCGATCTTCCCGAAGTTCGAGAATGGGGCCCTCTTGTGAGACTCATCAGTGGCCGCAACGGAGATCACGTTCTTATACGCTGCGGGGTATTGAGGCTCGCTCGTGTTGCCATTGCCCGCCGCGGCGACGACGACGACGTCGTGCTGCCAGGCGTAGTTCACCGAGTGTTCGAGGCTCCACGAGGGCCGGCTGGACCCTAGCGAGAGATTTATGGCGCTCGCGTTGTTCTGGACGCTCCAATAGATGCTCTGCACCACGTCGTCGTCAAAGAGGCCCCGGAAATCTCCGCTCCTCGCCACAAGAAGTCTGCAGGCCGGACACACTGCTGCGACCCCCTTGTTGTTGTCCGTCACCGCGCCGATAGTTCCGGCCACGTGCGTACCGTGCCCTCGCGTGTCGTCTTCGGCCCGATTATCGTTGTCGACCACATCCTTCTGGGCGACTACCTTGTTCCCCAGGTCAGGGTGGGGGAGGGCGATGCCTGTGTCGACAACCGCCACTCTTGCTCCTTTACCCAAAGTCTGGTCCCACGCAGCGGGGGCATGGATGTCGTAGAGGTTCCATTGGTCGCCTCCGACGAACCTGGTGTCGTTCGCTTCATAAGCCGGTAGACGGAGATAGTTGTAGTCGACATGCTTGACACCAGGAGCCTTTTGAAGAGACTTTTTCGCCCGCTGGAGTTTCTCTTCTCTGGCATTCTCCGAGCGTGCGTGCTTCACCTCCGGGAACGACAGGAGCTGGGTGTCGAGGGCGCCGAGTTCCTCGTCCACCCGCGCTTTCGCGCCTTCAACTATCTCGTCAACGGCCTGCTCGGAAGCACCGGGTTCGTAGGTCACGAGCAACTCCCCGGCAGCATAAGGATTGCCCTGCAAGTCCTCATCGACCGTACTGGCGGAGATTTCACCCCTGGCGTCCGGTGATAGCCACACCAAGAGAAAAGCGATGGTTGCAGCCATTGCCAGGATCCTGGCCTGCAACAGAATTCTCACTCCGTCAGATCGCACCCGTCACCCTCCCGATACGAAAATTCAACCCTCCAAACCGCAGTATAGCTCAAGCAAGAGAGAACGCGCATCTGCCATCCGGACATTTCTTCTCGTCAGGGTGCCAACCTGGCGATCTAAAATAACGGCACAAACGAGGAGAATGCACTTGGTCGCGATCGCGGCGATTGCGCACAACTTTCAGCGAGGGGGAGAACGAGCCGGGGTTCCTACAAAGCAGGAACCCCGGCGTGGTAGAGAGCCTATGTTAGTTGCTGGCTAGTTGCCGGCCTCCTTTGGCGCAGAGGCACCGGGGGACACCGGAACCTCCACCACGTTGCCATCGCAATTCACGAAAGTATCGCCCTCATCACCCACGCAATGCTCGATTCCCCAGCCACCGTCGAGTTCGTCATTGCCTGCTATGCCGTCCACTCCATCTATATAGTCTTTCTCGACGTAACTCTCGACGTAACCGAACATCCTCTGCCACATGGCCATTTCTTGACAATCGATGGCAAGCAACGCTCGCGTCCGAGGCGGTCGAGGATTACGCGAGCCAGCCAGGCAGCTCTTCGAAGCGGACGCCGCTCTATCGAGCAACGACCCGCATCAAGCGGGTCGTTTCCGCCTGTGCTCGACGGGCGTGCGGTAACCAGCCTCGCTCCTCCGCAGCGCCTACACAGGATCCTTGTGCTTGGTGATGTCGTAGCAGATGGCGAAGTATTGATCGGGCTCGCCTGCCTCGTCCAGGAATGGCACGATGGTCATGTCGGTCCAGTACGGACTGCCGTCGCGCGTCTGGTTCCTGATCTCGCCCCGCCAGATATCGCCTCGAGTGATGGTACTCCACAGGTTTTCGAAGAACTCCCTACTGTGGTAGCCGGAGTTGAGGATGCGATGATCCTGGCCCAACAACTCTTCTATGTAGTATTTGGAGATCTCGCAGAACTTGTCGTTTACGTAGGTGATCTTGCCGTGCTGGTCGGTGGTCGAGACTATCGCGGACTCATCCAGGGCGGCCTTCAAGTCCGCCATCTGTCTGAGCGAGGTGCGCAACGCCTCCTCGGCCTCCTTGCGGGCGGTGATGTCACGTGTCACTTGAGAGAAACCTCTGAGGTTACCCCCCTCGTCCCTTAGGGCCGTTATAACCACTTCGGCTTGGTAGCGCGTGCCGTCCTTGCGGACCCGCAAACCTTCTTCCTCGAAGCGACCCTCGGCAGCCGCGACGCGTAGCTCCTCTTCCGGAACACCGCGTTCGACATCCTCCTCAGCGTAGAAAATAGAGAAGTGCTTGCCGGTGATCTCCGACGCTCCATAGCCCTGTATTCGCTCGGCCCCCTCGTTCCAACTCACGACGCTCCCGTCGGGGCTGAGCATGAAGATGGCGTAATCACTAACACCTTCCACCAAGATCCTGAAGCGCTCCTCGCTTTGACGCAGCTCCTGCTGGTTGCTCTCTAGTTCGGCTACAGCGGCTGCCAGTTCGGAGGTGCGCTCCTCGACCCGATTTTCGAGGTTCTTGTTGAGTTGCCGAATCTCTTCCTCAGCCCGCTTGCGCTCGGTGATGTCGCGCGTCACCTTCGCGAAGCCGCGCAAGCCACCAGCCTCATCCCATAAGGTCGTGATCAAGACACTCGCCCAGAACCTCGAACCATCCTTGCGTACTCGCCAGCCCTCTTCCTCGTAGGTCCCCTTCTCCTGCGCTATCTCAAGCGCTCGCGCTGGCTTGCCGCGCTTTAGATCCTCTTCCGAATAGAAGGTCGAGAAGTGGCGTCCGAGAATCTCTCGTTGGCGGTAGCCCTTGATGCGGTGCGCTCCCTCGTTCCAGCTGGCCACCTTACCATCGGGGTCGAGCATGAAGATCGCGTAGTCTTTCACGCCCTCTACCAAGAGACGAAAGCGTTCCTCGTTCTGCCTCAGCGCCTCCTCTGCCCGCTTGCGCTTGGTAAGGTCCCGGACGATAGCGAGTACGAAGCGCCTGCCTCCATTCGTGCCGTCAACCGGCCCTACGGGGCTCAAGGACATCTCGACGCTAATCTCCTCGCCATCCTTCCTCACAGCGGGAAGGTCCAGAAGCGCGTCCGAGTCGATGTAGGGACCGTGACCCGTCTCGGCGTAGTGGGCTATCCCCGCCCGGTGGGCTGCTTTGAGGGGTTCGGGCACCAGCGCTTCGACGCGCAGTTCTTGGGCCTCTGAGGCAGAATAGCCGAATATCTTCGCGGCCGCGGGGTTCCAGAGGACTATGTGCTGGGTATTCGCGTCCGCTACGATCACCGCGTCCCGGATTCTCTCGAAGAGCCTGCCGAAACCTAAATCCTCCGGGCGCAGCTGCTCACTCGTCATCGGGTCGAACTCCGTTCTCGAACATGCCCCGACAAAACACATCTAGCTTCCTCGAGGTGCATCCGCCACCCAATAACGGAAACCCCTTGTATCACTGGCCCCCTACTCCCCTTAAGTGCTTACTCTTCGAGACGAGATTCTTGGCCCCTACCCCACGGATATCGAGTCCTTGGTATGGCAGCATACCAGTCCGTGCGTTTCAGCGCAGGCCGCAAATGGCTAGATATAGGTTCACTAACCGACTCTCCGCTTACTTAGATGAACGGTGTGGTCGCTACTGTAGCTGCTCGCCGTTTCGAGGCGCATCGGACCGCAGCCACAAAGAGACGTAGGCTGGCTGCATCGTCCCCCTTACCACGCCTACCAGGTCGTTGCTGAGCGCGTCCAGGTCCGTTTCGTCGCGCAGGCTCGCCGAGAAGTCTTCCAGGGTCTTTCTGGCGTCGTACTTCCTGCGGTAGAAGCGTCTATCTATGAACCTCTGTATGCGCCGCCTCAACGGAGTGAACAACGCGGCTATCAGGAGGGTCGAAGCCACGACCGCGAGGGTTGACTGCTGTCCGGTGAGCAAGACGAAGAACCTCTGCAACACGACGATGCCGCCGAAGTAGAGCGTGACCAGCGTGGCGGTGAGTGAGCCGTAGACTAGGGTACGGTTTATGAGAAGGTCTATCTCGTAGAGCCTATAGCGCACTATCGCTATCCCCATGGAGATCGGGAAGCTTACAAGCGCAGCTATGAGGATGACGAATCCTGTCCACTCGAGCCATCGCGCGCCCATCGCTTCGGCGACAGTGTAGGTAAGGACGCTGCCGCCAGCCACCATCACCGCGGTATAAGCAGGCCACTTGATCTGCTGGCGTTCTATCCTCTTCGCCCGGCGCAGTCGCAACACGAACGTCGAGATCGTCACAACGAACAAGAGGGCGAACATGATCGTCTGGACCGGTTTGTAGGCGCTTGGCAACCCTTCGATCCCGAGCGGGTTGCGGATGGACCCAAGACTAACCATCACTCCGGGAGAGAAAGCCTCCCAGATCGCTCCTACTGATGTCAAGAGCACGCTGAGCCACGCCAACCACATCCAGCGGCGGCCCGGCAACCGTCCATCAGGGAACAGTAGAAACGAGAGCGCGATACAGCCGATGAACAGGATCCACACCCAGGAGGTTAGCCAGGCCAGCGCTACACCCGCCGGTAGCGGCTCGGGTTGTGCCAGCAGGGCATAGATGGCGTACTCGGCGCTAAAGTGCGTCACCGTAGCAATACAAGCCGCTGCGCAGAAAAGCCAGCCCAGGATGTTGGCAGGTAGGCGGGAAGCGATGAGAGCGCCGATGATCGAGAAGCTGATCGGAAGTACGGTGTTTTCGAGCCAGAAGTCGTAGACAGGAGTGTTCGGGTGAGAGCGGTTCAAGACTAGTAGAAGAAGGCTCGCTGACGTCAGCGCCGAGGAGAGCGCGCACAGCGACCAGGCCAGCCAGGCAGCAGCGCGGTAGCTGATCCCACCGACATCTTGCCCCCGTTCTCTTGTCCCCTCTGTCACAGCACCACTCTACCGCAAGATCAGCTGCCGGGCGCTGCGAAACCGCTACGCGGATCGTTCTCTGAGCAGAGGAGTGCCACCCTGTGAGGCTCACCCAGACGGCCGTAGGGGCCCTTAGAAGCCGTCGGGCGAGACGGGCACAAGAAGGAACTAAGACTCGACATCTTGCACCAGGATCAGCACCTTGTGTTTGCTGGTCAGAGCGGCGGCTTCATCAACCCCTCCTACTTCCGCCAGCGGTCCCTCGTGCCGCTCCTGAAGCATGCTCATCTGTCCCAGATAACCTTCCATCACCTCCGGCACGCCTGCGCGTCGCTCCTCTTCCAGAGGAATGTTCATCCGAAGCTCGTGCAGGAGCTACTAGAACACGCCTCCGTCGCCATTACCCTTGATACCTACTCCCACATGTTGCCCCGCATGGGCGGAGAGGCCGCCGACGCGATAGGTGAAGCACTCGCATAGCTCCGGGTGAGATCTCGCCAATACTCCTGCAACGCCCGTGTGGAGCAGAGCCTAGCAATCTTGCCCACGTTCGGTCTTAAGGCAACACGATTTCCGTGCGCAGTTCATGGCTCTCGTCGGGAAGCCTTGCCTCGTAATAAATGCGAAAGCCGCCGTCTGGGAGCGGCAGGGCATCGAGGTATCGGACGTCCACAGGATCAACGTCGGCGTGTCGCAGCCTTCCGGGTTCTCCGCTCTGGTATGCGAGGCCCGTGCGTTCGAACCAGTTCTCTTCGGAGGTGGCTCGGCCGTCGTAAGCCGCGCGACCGTCTGGCAGCACCGCAGTGACGCGAGCGCCGCGGGCGTCCCAGGCTCCGGGACGTCCTTCCAGAACGACGCCATGCCATTCCCAGCTAAGACCGTCTTCGCTGGTGGCGTAGGCCGTATTCATGCGATCCTCCTCGCCGGGTTGGTCGAGGAGGTGGCAGCAGATCCAGGCCCGCCATCCCTGGCCCGCACGCTGCACCAATGGATCTTTAACGCCGGTGAGACGGTCGCCCGGGAAGACGGTACGGGCGCCCTCTGCAGTGAACCCTTCCGGCTCGTCGGCTTCGAGTAAGTCGATCCACCAGTGGGCGCTATCAGGGTCGGCGCAGCAAACGTACAGACGCCAGCGTCCCGTCTCGGTACGGACGAGCGAGGGACGTTCCATGCTCTTCGCACCGAACTCGGACTGCTCCAGGGTAGCGACGGTGGTGAACCGCTCGCCGTCCTCTGATCGTGCGATCACGGTCTCAGCGTTGCCATCGTGGCCGTTGCGGACGCGGTAGCCGATGACGAAGGTGCCGTCCTCCTCAAGCGCGGTGCTCGACGCACCGGCCCAGTAGCCGGGTCCGTGCCCCGGAGCAGGTACCGCAACAACGGAAGGGGTAGTCCCCGGGAGCGGGAAGCCGCGCAAGGAGTCTTGCGGCCCGGCGGCGTTTGAGGTTGGGTCTCTTGTCACGTGAGACTCCTCTCAGATTGTAGCGTCTAGATGCACCTTCGGAAAGCAACGGCGAGGCCATAATAGCTAGGGAATGGCGCGTCTGCATTAGCTTCGTCCAAGACTTACTCGGACACGCTTCTGCCAAGATCACGCTCGACACCTACAGTCATATGCTGCCGGATATGGGAAGTGAGGCCGCCGACGCCATAGGAGAAGCGCTCGGGTAACCGCCGGTGATGTAGAGGTGATGTAGAACGGCTTCGGTACGAGGCCGGATCCGTTCCCTGTTCGGCGTACTCCGCGTACCTACGCGGATTTCTAAGTGGGCGATGCCCTATCGAACCAGCGACCTCCTCCTTGTAAGTTAGGTCGG
>Ga0126307_10002701_pt1 | contig 12012 bp, 10 predicted proteins | sample Plot28_FD_89955 | JGI IMG/M metagenome (GOLD analysis project Ga0126307, IMG submission 89955) | Serpentine soil microbial communities from UC McLaughlin Reserve, CA, USA - Plot28 | ecosystem: Environmental > Terrestrial > Soil > Grasslands | place: USA: UC McLaughlin Reserve, Lake County...
GCCCGCCGGCCTGATCGTCTCCACCGGCACCGTGCCGGATGCCCGGCGCCCGGGCCGCCGGCCAGCGCAGACGCCGACCCCGGCCACCCCGGGCCTGCCCGCGCCGACGCCGCCCGCGGCCACGCTGCCGCCCCGACCCGAGCCCACGACCCTCTCGGCGTCGCCGAGCACGATTCCGCCGGCGCTGGTCCCGACCACCCCGCCGTACACGACCGCCTCCCCGGTCCCGTCCACCGGGCCGAGCGGCGTCCCGTTGACCACCCTGGTCGTGTCAAACAGGGGCGCGGTCCGGTACGTCGCCCGGGCCGAGGCGCTGGCCACCGCCGGCGACGTGGTGCTGCTGCGCGACGGCGAGCGGCGGCTCGGGGTCCTCTCGGCGCGCATCGGGCCGCGGAGCCTGCGCTGGCTGCCGAAGCTGAACGCAGTCGAGGTGACCGGGCCCGGCAGCCTCGACGCCACCGGCCGCACCTTCGCGGTGCTCGCCCGGGTGAACGACTACGCCCGGCTGATGGTCGGACCGACCGCGGCACGCACCGAGGCGGCGATCAACGTGGTGCCGCTGGACGGGGGACCGCCGCGCCCGGGCGCCGCCCCCCCGACCTTCACGGTGGCGGGCCGGGTGCTCGCCGCCCGCCCGGACGGCCGCGTCCTCTACTACACGCCCGGCGGCCGGGCCGCCTTCTACCTCGGCGACGATCTCCCGTCCGCCTCCGCGGTCAGCCAGGTTTGACGGTCTCGGCGACGCCGGGTGGGAGGAACCGGCGGCCGGTGACGCGCTCGGCGACGCCGGCGCGGTCCAGGTACGGGGTGATCCCACCGAGGTGGAACGGCCAGCCGGCGCCGAGCAACATGCAGAGGTCCAGGTCCTGCGGCTCCGCGACGACGCCCTCGTCGAGCATCAGCCGCGCCTCCGCCGCCAGCGCGGCGACCGCCCGCTCGCGCACCTGGGCGGCCGTCGAGGGCCGGTCGCCGAGGACGAACAGCTCCCGGACCTCCGGATCGACCTCGGGACGCCCCGAGGCCCAGGTCAGCACCCCCGGCTTGCCCGCGGCGACCAGCCGGCGGAGGTTCCCGCTGACCTGGTACCGGTCCGGGTACGCGGCGTGCAGCGTCTCCCCGACGTGCAGGGCGACCGCGGGCCCGACGAGAGCGAGCAGCGCGAACGGCGACATCGGCAGCCCGAGCGGCTCCAGCGCCTCGTCGGCGACCTCGACGGGTGTGCCCTCGTCCACCGCGGCGGTTACCTCGCCGAGGAAGCGCGTCAGCAGCCGGTTCACCACGAAGGCGGGCGCGTCCTTCACCAGCACGCAGGACTTCTTCAGCTCCTTGCCGACCGCGAACGCCGTCGCGAGCGTGGTGTCGTCGGTCCGCTCGGCGCGCACCACCTCCACCAGGGGCAGCACCGCCACCGGGTTGAAGAAGTGGAAGCCCACCACGCGCTCCGGGTGAGCGAGGTCCGCCGCCATCCCGGTGATGGACAGCGAGGAGGTGTTGGTCGCCAGCACGCAGTGAGGCCGTACGACCGCCTCCACCTCGGCGAGCACCTGCTTCTTGACCGCCAGCTCCTCGAAGACCGCCTCGAGCACGAAGTCGGCGTCCGCGAAGGCGTCCTTTGCCAGCGAGCCGGTGACCAGGGCCTTCAGGCGATTCGCCTCGTCCGGGCCCACCCGCCCCTTGGCCAGCAGCTGGTCGACCTCGCCGTGCACGTACGCCACGCCGCAGTCGAGCCGCTCCTGGTCGAGATCGGTGAGCACGACCGGCACCCGCAACCGGCGGGCGAACAGCAGCGCCAGCTGGGCTGCCATCAGCCCGGCGCCCACGATGCCGACCTTGGTGACCGGCCGGGCCAGGGATCCGTCCGGCGCCCCGGCCGGACGGCGCGCACGCCTCTGGACGACGTCGAAGGAATAGAGCCCGGCCCGTAGCTCGTCGCTCATGACCAGGTCCGCCAGCGTCTCGTCCTCCGCGGCGGCCCCGTCGGCGAAGTCCGCCCTCTTCGCCAGCTGGATGAGATCCAACGCCCGGTACGGCGCCGGCGCCGCGCCGTGCAGCTTTCCGTCGGCGAGCGCCCGGCCGCGCGCGACCGCGTCGTCCCACGCCGGTCCGCGATCGACCTCCCGCCGGGTCACCGACACCTCGCGCCGAACGACCCGCGCCGCCCAGCGCAGCGACTCGGCGAGGAAGTCCGCCGAGTCGAGCAGCGCGTCGGCGAGACCGAGCTCGGTGACCTGCTCCGGGCCGAGCGTGCGGTTCTGGTTCAGCGGGTTCTCGACGATCATCCGGACCGCGGCCGCCGCCCCGGTCAGCGCCGGCAGCAGTTGGGTGCCGCCCCAGCCGGGCACCATCCCGAGGCTCACCTCCGGCAGCGCGAGCGCACCAGCCGAGCGCGACAGCGTGCGGTAGTGGCAGTGCAGCGCGAGCTCCAGGCCGCCGCCCATTGCCGCCCCGTTGACGAACGCGAAGGTCGGCACCGCCGCGTCGTGCAGCCGTCGGAAGACCCGGTGGCCGAGGCGGCCGAGCTCACGGGCGTCATCCCGGTCCATGATCACCGGGATGCGGGTGAGGTCCGCGCCGACGGCGAAGACGAACGGCTTGCCGGTCACGGCGATCGCCGCGACCCGCGGCGAGTGGGCCTCGACGTCGTCGAGCGCCCTGTCCAGAGAGGACAGTCCACCGGGGCCGAACGTCGAGGGCTTCGTGTGGTCGTGCCCGTTGTCCAGCGTGATCAGCGCGATTTCTCCGGACAGGCCGGGCACCTCGACGTACCGGACCAGCGCCCGGGTGACGACCTCGCGCGGAAATCCCACCACCGTGGCGGTCATCCGGCCGCTCCGCTCCATGCGGGATTCTCCCAGATCACGGCGCCGCCCATGCCGAAGCCGACGCACATCGCCGTCAGCCCGTACCGCACCTCGGGATGCTCGCCGAACTGCCGCGCAAGCTGGGTCATCAGCCGCACGCCGGAGGAGGCGAGCGGGTGGCCGACCGCGATCGCCCCGCCGTACGGGTTCACCCGCGGGTCGTCGTCGGCGATCCCGTAGTGGTCGAGGAACGCGAGCACCTGCACGGCGAAGGCCTCGTTCAGCTCGAACAGACCGATGTCCTGGATGGACACTCCGGTCGAGCGCAGCGCCCGCTCGGTGGCCGGGATCGGCCCGATGCCCATCACCTCGGGGTCGACGCCGGTGAAGCCGTACCCGACCAGCCGCATCCGGGTCGGCAGCCCGAGCGCAGCGGCGACGTCCTCGGCGGCGACGATGCATCCGGTCGCGCCGTCGTTGAGACCGGCCGCGTTGCCCGCCGTGACCCTCCCGTGGGTACGGAAAGGCGTCTTGAGCCCGGCCAGCGCCTCGACGGTGGTGCCCGGCCGCGGCGGCTCGTCCCTGGTCGCCAGGCCCCAGCCCAGCTCGGCCGACCGGGTCGCGACCGGCACCAGGTCCGGCTGGATCTTGCCGTCCGCGTACGCCTTCGCGAGCTTCGCCTGGCTGGCCGCCGCGAACGCATCGCAGCGCTCCCGGGTCAGCTCGGGGAAGCGGTCGTGCAGGTTCTCGGCGGTGGATCCCATGACCAGGGCGGACGGGTCGACGAGCCGGTCGGACAGGAACCGCGGGTTCGGGTCGACGCCCTCGCCCATGGGGTGGCGGCTCATGTGCTCGACGCCGCCCGCGATCGCCACGTCGTACGCACCGAACGCGATGCCCGACGCGACGCTGGTGACCGCGGTCATCGCCCCCGCGCACATCCGGTCGATCGCGAATCCGGGGACGGACTTCGGCAGGCCGGCGAGCAGGGCGGCGGACCGGCCGATGGTCAGGCCCTGGTCACCGGTCTGCGTGGTGGCCGCGATCGCCACCTCGTCCACCCGCTCCGGCGGCAGCTCAGGGTGCCGGCGCAGCAGCTCGCGGATGACCGCGACGACCATGTCGTCCGCGCGGGTCTCCGCGTAGAGCCCGGTTGGTCCGGCCTTGCCGAACGGGGTGCGCGCGCCGTCGACGAAGACGACGTCCCTGGCGGAGCGGGTGGCCATGCCCGTCACTGTAGCCGGAAAGCTACTCGTCGGTAACAACGGCGAGGACTGGCCGTCGTCTCAGCCGGCGACGTCCTCGGCGGTGGTGTCCGCGGTCGCGGCGAGGGCCACCGAGAGCGGTTCGGCGGCCAGCGCGACCTGCCAGGACCGTGCCCCGCCCGCGCGCAGGGCGCCGGCGACGGCGCCCGGCGACGGGTCGGCGGGCGGTTGCCAGGCCAGCCGGCGGACCAGGTCGGGGGAGAGCAGGTTCTCCACCGGCACTTTGTGCCGCTCGGCCAGCGCGGACAGCGCGGCCCGGGCGGCGACCAGCCGGGCGGCGGCATCCGGGTCCCGGTCGGCCCACCGGTTGGCCGGCGGCGGCGCGTCGGAGGGCACCGAGCTCGTCGGCAGGTCGGCCTCGGGCAGCGACCGGGCCGCGGTGAGCGCCGTGTACCAGCGGCGGAGCTGGCGTAGCTGCTGCCGGCCGCCGAAGACCGGCAGCGCGGCGAGGTCACCCTCGGAACGCGGGTCGGCGGTGGCGGCGGCCACGATCGCGCTGTCGGGCAGCACCCGCCCCGGCGCGAGGTCCCGCTGCCGGGCCAGCCCGTCCCGGGCCTCCCAGAGGGCGCGGACGGCGGCAAGCGCGCGGCGCCCGCGGACCCGGTGGATCCCGGACGTGCGGCGCCACGGCTCGGCACGCGGGACCGGCGGCGGGTTGGTGGCGATGGCGGCGAACTCCTCCCGCGCCCACTCGAGCTTTCCGGCCGCGGCCAGGTCGGCCTCGAGCCGGTCCCGCAGCTCGACGAGCACCTCGACGTCGAGCGCCGCGTACGCCAGCCACGCTCGGGGCAGCGGGCGGGTCGACCAGTCGGCCGCGGAGTGGCCCTTCTCCAGGGTGAACCCGAGCAGCATCTCGACCATCGCGCCGAGGCCGACCTTCTCGTACCCGAGCAGTCGCCCGGCGAGCTCGGTGTCGAAGAGGCGGACCGGGCGCATCCCGACCTCGGCGAGGCAGGCGAGGTCCTGGTTGGCGGCGTGCAGAACCCACTCCTCGCCGGCGATCACCTCCTGCACCGACGACAGGTCCGGCAGCGGGATCGGGTCGATCAGGATGGTGCCAGTGCCGGCGCGGCGAAGCTGCACCAGGTACGCCCGTTGGCCGTACCGGTAGCCCGACGCGCGCTCGGCGTCGACGGCGACCGGACCGGTGCCGGCCGCGAGCCGGGCGACCGCCTCGGCCAGCCCTTCCGGGGAGGTGACGGGCTCCGGGACGCCGTCCCGCGGCTCGGTGAGGAGAACGGGACCCCCTTCTGCTGCCGGCGCGGTGCCCTCGCCCGGCACGCTGCCGGTGGGCATACCGGCCTGGGGACCCGGACCGCCCCCTGCGGTTCCCTGCTGACCGCCCTCGGGACTGCCCTGCTGACCGTCCTTGGGACCGTCCCTGGGACCGGGCTGCTCGGGGCCCGTCACGCCGCGTCGAGCGCTGTCCGGGTCAGCGGATGATGCCGGCGCGCATCACCAGCGCGACCATCTCGGCCCGGTCACCGGTCCCGAGCTTGCGGGCGATCCGGGCCAGGTGGCTCTTCACGGTCAGGGCGGACAGGCTGAGCGTCTCGCCGATCTGCTTGTTCGACTTGCCGTCCGCTACCAGCCGGAGAACCTCGATCTCGCGCGCGGACAGGTCCGCAACGCCGCTCTCGCTCGGTCCGCCCCGCAGCCCGGCCGCGAGCAGCGACGCCACCGACGGGTCCGCGTACACCCCGCCGTCCAGGACGCGCCGGACGCCGTCGGAGACCACCGAAGGGGACGCCGACTTGAGCAGGTAGCCCTGGGCGCCTGCGACGAAGGCCGCACGCACGGAGTACGGGTCGTCGGCGGCGGACAGCACGACCAGCCGGGGCCAGCCGGAGTTGCGCAGCTCGCCGAGCAGGTCCAGGCCGTTCCCGTCCGGCAGGCCGAGGTCGAGGATGCACAGGTCGCACGGGCCCGAGGCGTGCGCCCGGGCCCGAGCCTCGGCGACGCTGGCGGCCTCGTGCACCTCCGATGCGCCCATGGTGCGCAGCTTGGTGACGATGGACTCCCGCAGCAGCGGGTGGTCGTCCACGACCAGAGCCGTGAAGCGCTGCGCCGTCGCCGGCGTCGCGCCGTCCGTCGCGCTCGTCGTGGCCTGCAAAGCGGTCACGTCCGCCCCTTTCGTGCCTCCGTGGTCACCTGCAACGCCTCCCGCGCGCGGCCGTCCGCGCCGCGATCCCCGTGCGCGATGACCGTGCCGCCGCCGGCTGGACGACACCGCGCGACAGCCTGCCGTGCGCGGCACTGCGCACGCTACTCCCTTCGGGGTATTCTCCGCGGAAGCTGCACCAGATTCGGTGTCATGACGTCACGATGTGCCCCTAGCCGATACGGTGTCGCCTGATCCAGAGCGATCACGGGTTGACCGGAAATGGGAGTGGGCCTCATGCGTAAGCGTCTTGTCCGTGCGATCGTGTTCGTCGTCGTCGCCATCGGTGCCGCCGTTGGAGGCGCCAACGCCGCCGGCGCGCTCGACTTCGGCATCCCAGGCGAGGTCGGCGCCGACAGCATCACCTGGGACTGACGCTCCGCGCGGGTGCGGAGCTGATATATGCGAGCCGACCGGACGATCGAGGTCGCCCGCGCGACGCTCGCCCTGGCCGGGACGGTCCTCGCGGTCCTCGCCGGCTGGGGCTCCCCGCCGTGGTGGGCTCCGCCGCTACTGGTGATCGCCACGGCGGTCGCCGAGCGGGCTTCTGTTCGCCTGGCTGTCGGTCGCCAGGGCGCCGGCTTCGCCCTGAGCGACGCCCCGATGGCGGTGGCCTTCCTGCTCGCGCCGGGCGCCTGGGTCGCGCTGGCCGTGCCGGTGGGCCTGTTGATCGCCAGGGTGGGTCGGCGGCCGTGGACGAAGCTGTCGTTCAACCTCGCCGTGCAGCTGTGCTCGGCCGCGGCGGGCGTGCTGGTCACCCAGCTGGCCGGCGGAGGAGTGCTCGGCGCCTCTCTCGGGCTCGCCGTCTACGCGGTGGTGAGCCACATGGCGGTCGCCGTCCCGATCGCCGTGACGTCCCAGCTCCGGTACCGCGCCGTGCTGCTGGCGATCGGGCCGCTGGGGGTCATCCACACGGCGGGCAATGTGTCCGTCGGGCTGCTGGCCGGTTGGCTGGCGGTGAACGCGCCGCTCGGGCTGCTCGGGCTCGTCGTCCCGATCGGCCTGCTGTGGTGGTCCTACCAGCAGCAGACCCGGCGGGCCTCGGAGGCGCAGCTGTTCGAGGAGCTGGCGCAGGGCCAGGAGCGGGTCGCCGGAGGGACCGTTGACGCCTCGGCCCAGGTGGTCGTCACCGCGGCCGCGCGGCTGTTCGGTGCCGCCCAGGTCGAGATGGTGCTTCGGCACCCTGACGGCTTGCTCCGGTACGTCGGCGACGAGCAGGGCGTGAGCGCGCGCATCCGAGTGGATGCGGAGGCGCTCGACACGCCCTGGGTGCTTCGCGCGCTCGCCGGCCGTGGCGTGATGATCGGCCACGACGGCGAGCGGCCATACTGCTCGGCGGTCCTGGGCGCCCCGGGCGGTCCGCTCGCCGTGCTGATCGCGCACCGCCCGGCCCGCTCGGCCGCTTTCACCAGGGCCGACGCGCAGTTGGCGGAGGTGCTGGTCCGGCAGGCCGAGTCCTGGCTCTCGGTCGCCGACCTCACCGCCCGGCACGACGTGGCCGTCGGCCGCGCGGAGGCGTACGGGGCCGCCAGCCGGGTCCTGGGCGACCTGGGCGAGGAGACCGTGCCGGCGCTCGCCGTGCTGCGCGAGTCCGCGCACCGGCTGTCCCGGCTCGCGTCCCGCTACGACGGCCCGGACGCCGTCGACGAGATCGTCATCGAGCTCTACTCGGTTGAGCGCGCGGTCGCCTCGCTGCTCGGAGCCATCGCACTGACCAGCGACCCCATGGCCGGGCGGCCGGCGCTCGGGGCGGGGACAGCCGACGCGAACGGGTCCCGCCGGTCGGAGGCGGAGTGGACCACCACGGGCCGGCTCGAGGACGCCGTCCAACCGTGACTCGGCTCCGCCCCAGCCTGCCAATCGCCGCCTGGGTCGCGGTCGGAGCCACCGCCACAGTAGTGCTGGTCGTCGGCATGGCTGCCCTCGTGCTCGCGCACGACGGGCTCGCCGACAACGAGGTCCTCGCGCTCTCCCTCGCCCTGACGGTGGGTCTGGCGCTCGCCGTCGTCGCCGTCGTCTGGTCCCGGCGGCTCACCGTCGGGCTGCACGGGCTGCACGAGGACGCCGTCCGCCGGCTCCGCGACCCGTCGCTGCGCGTCGGCCGGACCTCGCCGGACCTCGTCCCGCCCACCACCGAGCTCGGCGAGCTGTCCCGAGTGCTGGACGCGCTGCACCTGCGCGCGCGCGTGGCCGACGAGGTCGCCGAGCAGGCCCGCCGGACAGCCGAGCACGCCGGCGCCGGCGTCTTCGAGCTGCTCTCCGGCTTGGTCGCCGCCGAGGAGGCGACCAGGGGCCAGCTGTCCGCCGAGCTGCACGACACGGTGGCCCAGTCGCTGGCCGCGGCCCGCGCGCTGCTGTCCGACTCCGACCTGGGAGTCCCGGAGGCCGACCGCGTGGCCCAGGTCCGGGAGCTGGTCGAGGAGGCGGAGGAGCAGGTCCGCGCGGTGATGGCCCGGACCAGGCCGGCCGAGCTGCGCGACGGCGACCTGGCCTCCGCGGTCGGCGCGCTGCGCCGGGAGTTCGCCCTCCGGTACCTGGTTACCGTGCGGCTGTCCTGGCCGGAGGAGCCGCACCCGCTGCCGTTGGTGTCGGCGGTAACGGTCTACCGGTTCTTCCAGGAGGCGCTGCTCAACGTCGTCAAGCACGCCGACGTCGACGAGGCGGACGCCTCGCTGCGGCTCGAGGGGAACCAGCTGGTCGCCGAGGTTCGCGACGCGGGACCCGGCTTCGAGCCGACGGAAGTGCAGTCCGAGCGGGGCCGGCACGTAGGGCTGGGCCTGCTGCGGGAGCGCGCTCGACTCGCTGGGGGATCGCTCGCGGTGGACAGCGCGCCTGGGGCAGGGACGACGCTCACGCTGCGGCTCCCGCTCTCGCCGCGGACGGTGGTGCTCGATGGAGACGGTCCGGCGGCTCGGGCAGGCGGCCAGGATGCCACGGCGATCGGCTTGGCCTAGCCTCGGCTGGCTAGCCGGGGGCGGGCCGGGACGGGAGCGCGGTGACTCCCGGCGGCGGCAGCCCGGCGGCGGTGCAGAGCAGGTCGGCGAAGGCGCGCAGGTGAGCTGAGACGTCCTGCCCGACCGGCGTCCAGGACGCCCGCAGCTCGAGCTCGGAGGTGCGCCGCGGCCCGGCGAGGTCCCCGAAGCGAGTGGACGAGGTCTGCGTGACCGTGCCGCCGGCCGCCCGGTGCTCGGCGCCGGCCGCATCGAGCGCATCCAGCAGCCAGCTCCAGCCGACCTCCGGCAGCAGCGGGTCCCCGGCCATCTCCGGGTCCAACTCGGCCGACGCGTAGCCGACCAGCCGGAGAGTCCCCTCCCACGCCTCGTAGCCGGCCGGGTCGTGCAGCAGTACCAGCCGTCCGGTCGCCGGCTCGTGGTCGCCGACCGCCAGCGTGAGCGCGACCGCGTGGGTCCACGGAGCGAGCCGCTGCGGCGCGCGGACCTCCTCGACGCGGACCTCGGACCGCACCGTGGTCATGCCCATGCTGCGTACGGCCGCCGCGAACTCGGCCGGTGCCAGCGCCCGGGCCCGCGGGCGGGGCACTCCTCGCTCCGGCACGGACGCCGTCACCGCTCCCTCTCCCGACCGGTCAGGCCGCGACGCCGAGCGGCGGCGGATAGGCGGCCGGGCCGCGCGCCGGGGCCGGCGGGTCGACCAGCAGCGCGGCGCCGCAGTCCCTGCAGGCCAGCTCCGCACAGTCCGCACCGTGGCCGTCGGTGCACGGCGGCGTCTCGAAGACGCGCTCGTCCCCGCAGGACGGGCACGGCAGCTGCAGCGTCGGCATCGGTCCTCCTCGCGCCGTCGGGCTCGGGCGTACGGCGACGGTGCCACGGGTGCGGCTCGCGGCGGGGGACCGAGGGCGGCGTGTCGCTTCCCGGCGTCCCCGGCCGTCCGCTTCGTCCCGGCTCGTCCCCCCGTACCGTCGCCGGGCAGCCCGACCCTCTGCGTGGCAGGATTGCGAGCGATGAGCGCCGAGGGAACCGTCCAGGACGCGGGCCCGGCGTCCCCGCCGGCCCCCGCCGCCTCGACCCTCGTGCGGGCGATGCGGCGGCAGCCGGTGCCCACCACGCCCGTCTGGTTCATGCGCCAGGCCGGCCGCTCGCTGCCCGAGTATCGCGCGGTCCGCGCCGGCGTCGGCATGCTGGACGCCTGCACCCGGGCCGACCTGATCACCGAGATCACCCTCCAGCCGGTGCGCCGGCACGGGGTGGACGCCGCGATCCTCTTCTCCGACATCGTGCTGCCGCTCAAGGCGGCCGGGGTCGACCTCGACATCGTCCCGGGCGTCGGCCCGGTGGTTGCGGACCCGGTTCGGACCGACGGCGACGTCGACCGGCTGCCCGAGCTGGACCCGGCGCAGGTCGACTACGTCGCGGAAGCGGTCCGCACGCTCACCCGCGAGCTCGGCGGCACGCCGCTCATCGGCTTCGCCGGAGCACCGTTCACGCTCGCCAGCTACCTGGTCGAGGGCGGGCCGTCGCGGGACCACGCCCGGACCAAGGCGCTGATGCACGGCGACCCCGACCTCTGGACGGCTTTGCTGCGCCGGCTGGCCGCTGTCGCCGCGACCTTCCTCCGGGTCCAGGTGGAGGCGGGGGTCGCGGCGGTGCAGCTCTTCGACTCCTGGGCCGGCGCGCTGTCGGCCGCCGACTACGCCCGGCACGTCCAGCCGCACAGCGCGACGGTCCTGGACGCACTGTCCGACGTGGACGTTCCGAGGGTCCACTTCGGAGTCGGAACCGGCGAGCTGCTCGGGCTGATGGGGCGGGCTGGCGCGGACGTGGTCGGGGTGGACTGGCGCGTACCGCTGGACGAGGCGAGCCGCCGAGTCGGGTCCGACCGGGCGGTCCAGGGCAACCTCGACCCGGCCCTGCTGCTCGCTGACTGGCCGGTGCTCGAGCGAGAGGTGCGCCGGGTGCTGGCCGAGGGCCACGCCGCTCCCGGGCACGTCTTCAACCTCGGGCACGGGGTGCTGCCGGAGACGGACCCCGACGTGCTGACCCGGGTGGTCGACCTGGTGCACTCCGTCCCCCGGACCTGATAGCGGCGCGGCCGCCGCTCAGCCGGCCGGACCGCCGGGGGCCGGTGCTGCGGCAGCCGGTGCCGGGCGGCGGGACCGGCGCAGCCGCCACCACCGCAGCACGACCAGGAGCGGCGCGAGTACGAGCAGGAACGGCAGGACGGTGCCGAGCGTGGTCAGCAGCACGCCGACGGTACGGGTGAAGGCCTGCCAGCCGTCGGACAGGCCGCCGAGGAACCCGGACCGGTCCACCGCCGCCGGCGGCGCGCGGTCGGCGACCAGGTGCAGCGTGATCGTCGCGAGCGAGGTCTGCGAGGCGAGCGCGCGTTGGCGGGCCTGCAGCGACTCGAGCTCGGTGATCCGCCGGGACAGCTCGCCCTCCACCGCGACCACGTCGCCGATCCGCGTCGCGCGGGACAGGATTGCGCGCACCCGGCTGATCGAGGCCTGCATGGTGGCGACCCGGGACTGCACGTCGGCGACCTGCTCGGTGACGTCCTCCGTCGAGCTGGTGCGCTGGCGCTCGGTGCCGAGTCGGCCCAGCTGGTCGAGCACCGACTCGAGCCGGTCCGGCCGGACCTTGAGGATGAGGTCGGCGCGGGCCTGGGCGCCGGATCCGGAGCGGTTGTCGCCGGCGACGGTGCCCTCGGCCGCGCGGGCGTACGCCTGGGCCTGTGCCGCGCCGGCCGGCACGTCGGGCACCGCGACCGTCATCTCGGCCGTCCGGATCAGCGCGGCGCTGCCGAGGGGGACTGTCGTGGAGCTGCC
>Ga0126307_10002702_pt1 | contig 12011 bp, 9 predicted proteins | sample Plot28_FD_89955 | JGI IMG/M metagenome (GOLD analysis project Ga0126307, IMG submission 89955) | Serpentine soil microbial communities from UC McLaughlin Reserve, CA, USA - Plot28 | ecosystem: Environmental > Terrestrial > Soil > Grasslands | place: USA: UC McLaughlin Reserve, Lake County...
AAATAATTGGTTTGTAAAGGTGATGTCTATTTGAGATCCTACTAGCCAAAAGGTGGTATGGCCCCAGGGTGTTGGCAGATGTATATCATTAAAGCTGGCATTAGCCAAAAGCTTTACATAAGGTTGAAACCGGTAACCCACTTCACCATTAATGCCTGTACGGGTACCGCCCATGTAATAGCCGCCCCCGCGGGTATCAAAAGCAAAACTGAACAGGCTTTGTGGCTTTGAAACAAAACTGGTTCGCCATGCTTTCCAGTGATGCCGTGTATCACGGGACAGGGTATCTTTCCCAAAATTGGTTGGATCGAAAGGCTGTAATAGCTTGACAAATTCGTCGGCTGCGGACACGGTGAACACTGCCTGGTTTCTGAAATTGAAGGCGTAACTCAAGAGATTTATATAGTCCGTCTTATGTAGTCGTCCATCAAAATAATAAGTTGCATTGATGGCTGGGCCATGACTTAAAAGGCTGCTTCCTTTAGGAAAAAATAGCCGTGTGGCCACAGGGTTGATCTTGTAATAATGCCTGCGTGGTACATATCCCACTTCTGCCGTATAGTTGAGGCCCACGTATTCCTGTTGCAATAACAGGTTCCATTTGCGGCTACTGTATTGCAAATGCCCCGCGGCCGTGATATCCTTTCCTGCTTTGCCAGGCGAAAAAGATTTTAGCAGCAAAGCTTTCCCTGTCCACACATTATTAGAAGAGGCCAGGTTATATTCCAACCCGATGTTTCGGTTATATTTTGAATAAACGGGTTTACTGGAATCCTGTCCCGGATGATAGTCAACAGATTCTTTGTTAATCAACAAAAGCCCAATATTCGACCGGCTAAAAACCCTGCGTTGGAGCGAAACAATAGCAAAGTTTTGGGCCGGCAAACCTGTTTCTGCTACACTTCCTGTTTGCATGTCCATGACACCCAAACGCCAATTCCTGTTTACTCTTCCACTAAGCCGGGCACCACCTCTTATCGGCACACCAAGGCCAATGCGTCGCGAAAAGAAGGGACGTATACCAGAATAACCAAAATTGGCAAACAGGTCTGCATTTTCCAGAAAGAACTGCCGACGCTCTGGAAAGAACAATTCAAAACGTTCAAGATTAGTTACCTGGCGGTCTACTTCTACCTGGGAAAAATCGGGATTGATAGTCAGGTCAAGGTTAAGCGCAGATGTTACAGCAATCTTGATATCACCTCCTGCCTTCTTTTCATAAGCCGATGGTTGATCCGGCTCATAGTTCTTAATTATCCTTCCCAGCATGTACGGAATCAGGGAAACATTACTGCCCGGGTCCGGTGGAGGTTGATCCCATACCAACACTCCTGAATATGCCAGTGATGCTGTAGGGAATTGGCGGGGAACAGGAGCCCAACTTGACTTTTCCGTTGTCTTAAGGTCGAGACGGCTAAAATTAATTCCCCACTGGTTCACGCCTTTCTTATAACGTATCGTTTTAAAAGGTATGGCCATTTCAAAGACCCATTTTTGTGCATCGTATTTTACAGCTGATGTCCATTTGTGATCCCAGTTCAGGTCTACACTGCCGCCGCTATACATAGTCCCGTCCCATTGAGCTCCGGCGGCATTAGAGCCAAACGAAAAACCATTGGTCTGATCATCAAAAGGATCCATGAAAAGTAAAAAATTATCATTCTTCCCAAAAACAAAATCACGACGGAGCGACTCCACAAAGTAAGGACCCGGTACCGCATGGTAACAAAGAGCTACCATGTAAAGGTTTTGATTATCGTATGTCATTTTTACTTCTGTACGCACCCTTGCATGGCTCGTATCCATAGGTAACACCATAAAAAAATCAGTAGCCGTTGCTGCATCTGTCCAGGCTACTTCATCCGGAAGGCCATCTATAGTTATAGGCGTAGCCGTTTTATGAATGTGCAGCCGAAAAGCCTCATTCTTTTTTTGAGTGAGGGCCGTTAAGCTGGTTAAGCACAGGCTATAGAGCAGCCACCTTTTTTTCACTAAGGTTAGTTTTTATTAAACACTTAAATATATCAATAAATGATTGTGCCCTTGCCTTCGGCGCCAGCCGGAAGGAGGCATTAAAATGTCAAAGCTGTTCTCTTAAAAATTATTATATTGATCTTTTCTATTTCTTAATTTCCTATTTAAAATTATGGTATGTCTCATCGCCGCAGCTTTTTAAAACAAACTTCTACCTTGGTAGGGGGAGCAACCCTTATTTCTGCATTTGATAATTCAGCTTTTGCCATGTTAAAAAAACAGGTAAGTCCTGCCGACCAGGTAAACATAGCCGCCATTGGCGTTAATGGTATGGGCTGGGCTAATGTTACCTCCGCTTTGAAAGTGGCGGGAGTAAATCTTGTAGCTCTATGCGATGTAGACAAAAACGTTTTAGACAAAAGAATGGCTGATCTGGCTAAGCTGAAAGTTGATGCTGGTAAAATAAAAACGTATACAGATTATCGTAAGCTGCTGGAGCAAAAAGATATTGACGCAGTGATAATAGGTACCCCTGATCATTGGCACGCCCTGATAATGATAGCCGCATGCCAGGCAGGGAAAGACGTATATGTTGAAAAGCCGGTAGGAAATTCTATTGGCGAATGCCGCGCCATGGTAGCTGCACAAAAAAGATACAACCGCGTAGTACAGGCAGGACAGTGGCAACGAAGCCAGCAACATTTCAGAGATGCGGTTAATTTCGTTTACTCAGGGCAGCTAGGCAATATTCGCACTGTAAAAGTTTGGTGTTACCAGGGATGGATGAAACCCGGGCCTGTTGTACCTGATACTGCTCCACCGGCTGGGGTGGATTATAAAGCCTGGCTTGGACCTGCCCAAACAAGGCCGTTTAACGCCAGTCGGTTCCATTTTAATTTTCGATGGTTTTGGGATTATGCCGGCGGATTAATGACAGACTGGGGTGTACACCTGTTGGATTATGGATTACTGGGGATGAAAGCGCCTGTACCCAAAACGGTTGTTTCGCTCGGTGGCAAATTTGCTTATCCTGACCTGTTACAGGAAACCCCTGACACGCTCACCGCTCTATATGAATTTGATAATTTCAACCTGGTATGGGATCATGCTATGGGTATAGATAACGGTTCCTATGGAAGAGATCATGGTATTGCCTACATCGGTAACAACGGTACGCTGATTCTAGATCGGGGAGGATGGGAAGTGATCGAAGAAAAACAAGGTAAGAATAAAGTAAGCAAACCCCTGGAACAACGCTCGGACAATGGATTGGATAAACATTGGGAGAATTTTATTTCTGTAGTCCGTTCTCGCAAAATAAATGAGCTAAACTGTCCTATTGAAGCAGGCGCTCATGTAGCTACCGTAGCGCAGATGGGTAACATAAGCTTCCGTAGCGGGCAAAGAGTGATATGGGATAAGGTGGCTGAGAAATTCACCGATGATAAGTTAAACAGGCAATACCTGATGAAGGAATACGAGAACGGATATAAATTGCCGATAGTATAGATGGGTTGACTTTTACCATTTATAGAAAGCAAGTATTGAAAATGGATTTTGCTGTTTTTAAAAAAATCTTATTTTAGCATTAATCTTTCCCATCCCTATCAACTGCTCAAACACGATTTCTTGCTCCATAATAGAAACTTTATTTGTGATCGCAGATTAAAGAGCGAAGGATCAATCGTTTATTCATTCTAAAACAAACAGTTTATGGAGTTTACCAGTAGGGTATTGTATGACGAAGACCTAACGTATTACAATGTGCTTAAGATTAACGAAGAAAAATGTAAAGCACGCCTGCTTGATTACTATGGCTACAAGCCAGCCTTACTTCCCAAAGAAATAGCATTAGAAAAAAAGGGCGACCGTTGGGTGGGAGATGCAGACGAAACGATACTGCACTATTTAAATTTCGATATCAATAAAAAATTGGAGTTAGCAAAATAAAACCGGTATGAATCCTTTTGTTATGCTAAATCCTTTGTAACTGCTTCAACTGGATGTGAGCTTCTATATACGTTGCTTCGATTGCTTGCTTCTTTATTTATACTTTATCGTACACTTTAAAGTGTTCATAAAAAAAATTTTCCTATAGCTTCTATTGAGAGTGCAACATAAACTGGAATAGTATTGGTATTATGTCCTGCTCTAAATTTTAGTTATGCAATTCATACCACTGGAAAACAAAGAACAGCTCAACAAAATAAAAAGCGCTAAAGGATACACGGTAATATTTAAACACAATACTACTTGCTCCATCAGTAAAGGTGTGAGAGATCGTTTGGAACAGGATGCAGGAATCCTACATGAGGTAAATTCGGTTTATTTCCTCGATCTACTGAAGCATCGCGATTTGTCTAACGCAATCACTGAAAATTTTGGTGTGCCTCATCAATCACCACAATTATTACTAATCAAAGACGGAAGGTGTACGTATAACGAGTGGGGTTATGACATCTCTGCAAAAGCAACAACACAAGTGCTGCGTTCATGAAAACAGGTTTATTTCAACTTCTACTTTTGTAATGGTACTCAATTACAAGCATCTGAAAAGAGCAATGGCATATTATTTTAATTGTGTCATCCATGATGAATAAGAAGAGTACTGCTGATGTGGTTCTGATTGGTGCCGGTATTATGAGTGCCACTTTGGGCCTTTTATTAAAGGAGTTACAACCTGGTATAACCATTGAAATATTTGAACGCTTAGATAATGCCGCTACTGAAAGTTCCGATGCCTGGAATAATGCAGGAACCGGGCATTCTGCCTTTTGCGAACTCAATTACACACCTGAAAGAAGTGATGGTACTATCGATACTGGCAAGGCGGTAAAAATTGCAGAGTCTTTTGAAATATCCAAACAGTTCTGGTCTTATCTCGTGGAGCATAACATCATTGAACCACCAGGTTCTTTTATTCGTCCTATACCGCACATGAGTTTTGTATGGGGTGATAAAAATGTAGAATACCTGCACAAGCGGTACATGGCCTTGCAGGAATGCCACCTTTTTAGGGAAATGCAGTATTCCCCGGATGCTGAACAAATAGCCAAATGGATACCGCTAGTCATGGAAGGACGCGATACCAGCGAACCTGTGGCTGCTACAAAAATGGATCTTGGCACAGATGTTAATTTCGGTTCTCTTACACGCTGTATGTTCGATTGCCTGAAAAAGATGGAAGGGGTTCAACTCTATTTTGATCACGAAGTGAAAAGCCTTTATCGGGAAGATGGAATGTGGCGTATAAAAGTTAAAGATGAAGAGAGCGGAACAAAGAGAATTGTACGAAGTCCATTTGTTTTTATAGGAGCTGGGGGTGGCTCATTACCTCTACTCTTAAAATCAGGCATTCCTGAAGCGCAGGGCTACGGCGGCTTTCCTGTAAGTGGTCAGTGGCTGCGTTGCATCAATGAAGATGTGATCAATAAACACAATGCTAAGGTGTACGGTACAGCAGCCGTAGGCTCGCCACCAATGTCTGTCCCCCACCTCGATACTCGCTGGATTAAAGGAAAACGGGAACTGCTTTTTGGTCCTTATGCCGGCTTTACTACTCGTTTTTTAAAACATGGGTCTTTACTCGATTTGTTTAAATCTATCAAGTTCAGTAACCTGAAGCCAATGGTGGCAGCAGGCATTCATAATCTGCCGCTAACCAAATACCTGATTGAGCAGGTGCGCCTAACGCCAGAAGGGAGATTAGATGCATTGAAGGAATATTATCCGGCAGCCAAAAGCGAAGACTGGGAGCTTGCTATAGCTGGTTATCGCGTCCAGGTCATCAAAAAAGACGAACAAGAAGGCGGAGTGCTGGAATTTGGAACCGAAGTAGTAAGCGCTGCTGATGGCAGCATTGCAGCCTTGCTGGGAGCTTCCCCAGGCGCATCCACCGCAGTGTCTATCATGCTCGAGCTTTTAAAACGTTGTTTTCCTCATCAGTTGCAGTCCGGGGAATGGCAGGAAAAAATCCGGCAAATGATTCCTTCTTATGATAAGTCTCTCGGAAAAGATGCAGCGCTCTGCCAGGAGGTAAGGGAGTACACAAGTCGTGTGTTAAGACTCGCTGTTGCGAGACAGCATGTATGACATCCAAATGTAAAATCGTTTCAAAAGCCAATACTAAATGGAAGTGAATAGAAAGCATTTTGAAGAAGTTTTGGCTTACATCCGTCAACACCGGGGCAATGAAGCCAACTTTGAAGCCCTCTATACAAAGCTGGTAGAAGAGTGTGATTTAAATACGGCCTATGTCAATTATAAAAAAAATCTTGAAGACATAAAAGAAAAACAGGCGGAAGCGTACCGGGAAACCAAAAAGACAAACGGAACGGCATGGCCGGAGTTCGAAAATTTTGTAAGCGAATTTGAAAGAGCTATTACTGCAGCAATGAAAGAAGTTGAATAGGAAGACAACTTTCTAAAAAACTGGGTTTGAGTTGTAATTGCCAGTTCTTTTAATTGTCACACCTTTTGACATTATTTTTTTCTGTCTTAATGAGAAAGCTTTAAGAATTTATAGGCCTCAAATGCCATCCTTAATAATTCCTTCACCTTTTCCGGCTTTTGCTTTGCAGTGAGGGCGCATTATCTATGAGAAATATAGCCACTTTTCTGCTGCTGGTAGCTTTGTTCGGATCTTCCTGCAGCTCTACTTTACATCACATCTTTGATAATAAAACGCCGCATGAAAAATATGCGGATAAGCTGGATGACACGGGTTTGGAAGATACGCCAGACGGCCGGTTGTGGCTGGCTGCGTCCCAAAAAGCTTTAAGCGATGCGCAGTCCATTCAACTTCCGTACAGCCAACACGGTTATTTTCATTCTGATAAGCCACGTGCTTTGGGATTAGAATTTAAGGCAAAACAGGGTGAACGGATTACCTTTCATCTAACCAAAAAGACAGGTTCCCGGTTTGCTCTCTATGCCGATCTTTTCAAGAATGGAAATAGTTCTTCTCCTTTGGTTTCCGCAGATACAACCAGTTCTCAGTTCAGCTTTGATGTGAATGAAACCGGTTTTTATACATTGCGTTTACAGCCGCAATTGTACCACAACGGCGAATACAGCCTTTCTGTTTCTGTAGGTCCTTCACTATACTTCCCGGTGTCAGGAAAAAAAGCAAATGTGGGTAGTGTTTGGGGAGATGATCGGGATGGCGGCAAACGCAGCCACGAAGGCATCGATATTTTTGCACCTAAGCTGACTCCTGTAATAGCGGCTGCTGATGGGTATATTACCGGCGTAAGCGAAGGCGGTCTCGGTGGCAAAACGGTTTGGATGAAACCAACTGATAAAAACATCTTCCTTTACTACGCTCATCTTGATAAGCAGTTAGTGCAGGAAGGACAATCCGTGAAAACAGGAGATGTGCTGGGATTGGTGGGTAACACGGGAAATGCCCGGTTTACACCTGCTCATCTTCACTTTGGGGTATACACGTATAGCGGTGCAATAGATCCATTGCCATTTGTAAACCGGGTTATAAAAACGGCCACAACTGTTAGTTCTAAAAATATTACAGGCTATTTAAAAGTAGTGAAAACGCAAAAAATAAGTGGCGGAGGTTTGATAAAAGCAAATACGTTTTTAGTTCCCTTAGCAGTTAATTCCAACGGATATATAGCCGAACTTCCGGATGGACAGCTGGTGAAGCTGCCCGTAGCTTCTGTGCAAGTGGTTAAACAAGCCATAAAGCCATCAGATGCTTTGGTGACAACCCCGGCCGTTGAATCGAAGAAATCATAATGCAAGTATGTAAGATAAGAAACCGGTACTTTTTCCGAATTAATAAATCAACTACATTCTTGGGCTAACAACCACAAAAAAGCAATGGAAAGTGGAGCTCTACTTCTGCGTTGCAGAGAAAGCTCCACTTAACCACAAACCAGATTGGTCACTTACTTGAACTTTCAACGGAAAAAATGTTGCTGGCAACTTTCCTTCCTTGTATAATGCCCGCATCAATAGAAGGCTGGTAATGGATACCTGCGTATAATCTTGATTGTGCTGCTTCTTCACCAATTGCTGTAAGTGAAGAATAGCTTCTCGGTGCAAAGCCTAAATAATCGTAAGTATGATCTGTAAATAAGCCAATGTTTCCGAAGAGTCGTTGAAATGCATCCGCGGCTGCTGACGAAAGTACCGCATGCGCTGAAGCAAATTCAGGATGTGCAGGAGTGGTTAAATACGAAGTCCATGTTGTATGCCCCATTATATTTCTGATATAAGTGATCGGCCTCATAAGGTTATATTCATATTTTGTTTTCCAGCAACTAATCAGCGCATCATTTATTACTGCTCCCGTTAGTGCATAAGCCAAAGCAGCTTTTTCAACGCTGGCATCTGTTTGATGTAGAACTTGTTCCAAAATATTTAACCAATGGCCCGGGGACGTTACACCTGGAACATCTCGCCAATGCAATGCTATGGCTTTTTGTTCGTCTGTGAGGTTTTGAGAAACATCGTATACCTGTTTTGCCATTTCATAGAAAGACGACTTTGGATCAGCGGAATAAGCCATAGGTGCAGCCGGTTTAGAATTAGTTGTACTGCCGGTTATTATTGGGCGGTTATTACCCCAATACGGTGAAGTTGGGTTAGCAAAAGCAGGTGCGGTTGGAACCCATAATCCAAGGCCTGAGGGTGCTGTATAAGCCGCGCCGGCATTTTTGTAACCGTCCGTTTCCGACCAATTAAATACTGCAGTCGCCACTGCTTTTCCATACTGAGCAGAAGCTGTAAGAGTGGCATTGTCAGAGTTTGTAAGAAAGCTATTATTTAACGCATGCTCCAGTGAATCAATAGCTGCTTTATCTGTATTGCTGGCATTGGTGAAGAAAGCTTTGTTGATACTGGCAAGCGCCGCATTTACATTGGCCGGATAGTAATAGTGGACAGAGTGGTTTGCCGGCGGTAAGCCTGTTAAGCTACTCCATTTCTTTGTCCATTGCGAAGAAGCAGGAAGAGTAGGCGCTAAAGATTCCAATGCGGCGATGCCTGCATAAGCATAAGGTCTTGAAAATGCCTGGTTAGGTATGCCTGTTGCATTACGCATCAGCCGTACCTGCAACGTTATCCATTTGTTGATAACATCTGCAGGATAAGAACCAGGTTTGTTTTTGTTCTTAAATTCATTTGTCTTGTTACAGGCACTTAATATAACAATAGTTAAAAGTGCGGGCAGAAGCCGGCAGGCAATAGCCTGCCTCTTCATCTGGAAAGATGTTGTTGTCATTGATGATAAAGTTTATGGTTAAATAAAGAATACTACACCGATTGCCAGGTATCAGCAGAAAGGATTAAGGTGCTGTTTTTTGACGCTCTCTGGGTGTATATTGAAAATGAATTTTTTTCAACACGTGATTGGCGGCGGCTTCCCCCAGTAAATATCCCTGTTCAATGGAATAGCGATAATGAATACCTCCATAAAGTCGTGACAGGCCTGCTTCTTTTGCTACATCTTGCAAAGAACCATAGGTTCTTTCCTTCAAGCCAATGTCGGTGTAAGTGTTATCAGTCACAGCACAACTCTCCCCAAACAGTGAACAAAGTGCAGTAGCTGCAGCATAAGAAAGCGTGGCGTGGGCGGCGGGGAATTCGGGATGGGGAGGAGTAGAAATCAATGGTGTCCATTCCTTATCAATATGTTGTTGTATGTAAGTAATTGGCCGGACAACATTGTATTGATATTTTCCTTTCCATGCCAGGATAGAAGCTTCATGCATAGCCATTGTCATTTTGGCGAACGCTTCAGCAGCTTCAATAAGGGGTAAATTATGTTTCTTAATGAGACCAGATAAAATAAAACTCCAATGACCATATACAGTCATATAACTTCCATTAGGAGAATCGTCCCAAAAAAGTGCAGTTGCTTTTTGTTCTGGTGTAAGGTTTGAAGACACCAAATACACTTCCTTCGCCATTGGATAAAAAGCTCCTGTTGAATCGGGCGAATAAATGGGTTGCTTTAATATTGATAAACTCTTCAAATCTTTTGTAAAGCTCCTGTTCTCCGACCAATAGGGTACCGCAGCTTCCTTAAAAGATGGAGGAGTAGGCGCCCACAATCCCTGGCCTTTTTGAGGCAGGTATGATTTTGCGTTTGCAGAACCATCCGTTTGCAGCCATTGAATAATGGCCGCGGCAACACCTTGTCCATATGCAATATTCTTTTCTATTCGTTGAAGGTTGATGCCTTCAGATGCAAACTGTTTCGTTTGGGCCTGCTCCATAGAGTCGATCCTTGCGGCACACGAACCAAAGGAAGAATAAAATTGCCGAAGCATAGCTGCATACGCTGCATTCAAACTTACCGGCCAATATAAATCGCCTTTGGACAAAGAAGGAAGGTTGTTTAAACCATTGAGCTGGCCTAACAGGGAGCGATAACCTGGATTACTGCCAACAATACTTTCATAAGCCACTATTGCTGTATAGGAAAAATGCCTTGAATAAGCCACATGGGCTATCCCTGAAGTTGACCTTACCATGCGACAATGAAGATCCATCCAATTGGTAAGTACAGTTGAAGACTCTTTTGTACCATTCTTTTTCTGAGCATGCGTGACCGAAATCAATGAACCATGAAAAAGAAGGAATAATAATGCTTTTTTCATACTCTGAACTTGTTGCACAAAATTGCAGCAAGCCATTGGCAACCAATTTTCTATTTAGTTCAACTTTTTTGCAAAAAAGTTCAGACTGCGATGAGCTCTTTTTCAGCTACCCTTTTGCGGAATTCCATTGGAGTGATTCCTGTTTTTTGCTTAAACAAACGGCTAAAATGGGCAGTGTTCTCAAAGCCACTGTCGAAGGCTACATTTGAGATAGTGTCATCGCTTTGCATTAAAAGACGTTTTGCATGCTCCAGCTTTTTATCAATTACCCAGCGGCCGGGGGTTGTTTGATAAAGTGATTGAAAATCTCTTTTGAAGGAAGATATACTTCTATTAGTTAGCCGTGCATAAGCCTCTAAAGTAAGGTTATAAGCATAGTTGGCTTCCATGATCTCCCTGATAGGCGATGATGTTTGGTTTCGGATGCTTAAAATATAATTACGGAGTTCTTCATTGCCGGGACTATAAAGCAGATTTAGTAGCAATTCCTTAAACTTTAATTCTAGCAAAGCCTCAGGTATTGGTTCCGTAGAAGCAAAATAGGGAATGATGGATTGATAAAAGCTTTCTATCCTTCCGTCATCATTCACAGACATGATGAGACGGTTTGAGGGCCCTGTCGGTTGTTCGCCCGGCAGGCAATCATTCAAAAAGGAAACAATAAATGAATCGGGAATAATAAATACTACAACACAAAAGGGCTGTTCAAAAAACTGCTCTATAATACAGGCACCCTTTTTTATTAAAGCAATATTGCCGTCTGTTAATGTAACCGGTCCGTCAGTGGTGCGTAACGTTTTTTTTCCACTAAGCACATAGTATATGTAATGGTATTCTGACCACTTCGTTGCTTTTTTCACCGTTACAGGACAATCATAATTAAGGAAAAGCAGGTCCTTACAAGAAAACTGCCTGAAGTATTGCGGATTGTTTTTTACCAGCTCATAGTAATTGATCATAGCAGTGTTTTAGCAGGTTGAATATTCATTGCCCTTCAGGGTTCTTTTTGTATTAACAATATAGATTAAAATATTAATAGCCAGTCGAAACATCTCGTAAAAAAATTCCTGAAGCCGGGCAGTACGTGTTCATGAAAAGCGGAAACTCTGGCATTAACTTACTTACGCTATTCTTCAGCCACCAGTTGTTTGTCATAGCCTAACGCTACCAGTTTTTCATAAGCTTCCCATACATCACCAGGCATTTCCTGGTGCAATTGAAATCCTTTTTGCGCATATATTTTAATTCTTTGCAGATCTCCCACCATGATGTTGATGACTTTGTGGAGCGGTATTTCCTCTGTTGGATATTCTTCAAATGAACCTTGTGGAGAAGTAACACAAAGTGTTTTTTGAGGCCAGTGTTTTTTAAAAGTTGCATAGCTTCTGCGTTCCATATAAGGCTTCTGCACAA
>Ga0126307_10002704_pt1 | contig 12006 bp, 11 predicted proteins | sample Plot28_FD_89955 | JGI IMG/M metagenome (GOLD analysis project Ga0126307, IMG submission 89955) | Serpentine soil microbial communities from UC McLaughlin Reserve, CA, USA - Plot28 | ecosystem: Environmental > Terrestrial > Soil > Grasslands | place: USA: UC McLaughlin Reserve, Lake County...
AGCCGTCGCCCCACCGCTGAGCGTCGCCGCCGTGTCACCCCCCGCGACGCCGGCCGGCTCCGGCAGCGGCCGCCCCTCCGAACGCCAGAACCATCGGTAGGGTGCCGAACGATGCAGAGCCTGCTCGACCTGCCGCTCGGGGACTTGCTGGCCCGGGCGCGCGACGTCCGTGACGCGGCCACCGGCACCCGCGTGACCTACTCCCCCAAGGTCTTCGTCCCGCTCACCATGTTGTGCCGGGACAAATGCGGCTACTGCACCTTCGCCCAACCGCCCGCCCGCCTCGACGCGCCCTATCTGACGCCCGAGCAGGTGCTCGCCATCGCGCGTGCCGGGGCGCGGGCCGGCTGCCACGAGGCGCTGTTCACCCTCGGCGAGCGTCCCGAGGAGCGCTACCCGGCCGCCGCCGAGTGGCTCGCCGAGCACGGCCACGCCACCACCGTCGACTACCTGGCGGCGATGTGTGAGCTCGTCCTGACCGATACCGGCCTGCTCCCCCACGCCAACGCCGGCGCCCTCCACGGGGACGAGCTCGCCCGGCTGCGGCCGGTGGCCCCCAGCCAGGGCATGATGCTCGAGTCGCTGCGCGGCGACCTCGAGGCGCACAGGGGCTCGCCCGACAAGACGCCCGAGCGTCGCCTCGCCACGCTCGAGGCCGCCGGCCGGCTGTCCATCCCGTTCACGACGGGGATCCTCGTCGGCATCGGCGAGGCCCGCGAGGACCGGCTCGCCGCCCTCGAGGCCATCGCCGAGTCCCACGCCCGCTGGGGCCACGTGCAGGAGGTGATCGTCCAGAACTTCCTGCCCAAGCCCGGCACCGGCATGCACCGGTGGCCCGCCTGCCCCCTCGACGACCACCTCGAGGCGATCGCCCTCGCGCGCCTCGTGCTGTCGCCTGACGTGGCGGTCCAGGCGCCGCCGAACCTGGCGGAGGACCCGGGCGTGCTGCTCGACGCCGGCATCGACGACTGGGGCGGCGTCTCGCCGGTCACCGCCGACCACGTGAACCCCGAGCGGCCCTGGCCGGCGCTCGACCGCCTGCGGGCCGTCACCGAGGCCCGCGGGTTCACCCTCGCCCCCCGGCTCACCGTCTACCCCCGGATGGCCGCGGATCCGGAGCACTGGCTCGACGAGCGCGTCCACTTCCCGGTGATGGACCGCAGCGACGCCGAAGGTCTCGGCCGCGACGACCCGGGCGCCGTCTTCCCCGAGCAGACGCTCGAGAACGGCAACGCCGGCACCGGGGTCGAGGTGATCCTCACCGGAGTGCGATCGACCGCGTGGTACTCGGGGGCCCCGGCCACGCCTCCCACGCTCCTGCCCGCGCCGGCCGCGCCGGCCGGTGGTGCCGGCACCGCCCGGGGCCGCGTGGCCGAGGTGCTCGCCGGCGTGCGGGCCGGCCAGCAGGTGGGCGAGGACGAGATCACCGACCTCTTCGCCGCCCGGGGTCCCGAGGTCCGGGCCGTGGCCGAGCTGGCCGACGAACTGCGCCGCGAGGCCGTGGGCGACACCGTCACCTACGTCGTCAACCGCAACATCAACTACACGAACGTCTGCACGTTCAAGTGCCGGTTCTGCGGCTTCTCGAAGGGTCCGCTGTCGCTCAACCTGCGCGGTACGCCCTATCTGCTCACGCTCGACGACATCGCGGACCGCGCCGAGGAGGCCTGGAAGATCGGCGCCACGGAGGTCTGCCTGCAGGGCGGCATCCACCCCAAGTTCGACGGCGACTACTACATCGAGGTGACCCGGGCCGTGAAGGAGCGGGTGCCCGGCATGCACGTCCACGGCTTCACGGCGCTCGAGGTGACCGAGGGGGCCAAGCGGCTCGGCGAGCCGCTGGAGACCTACCTGCGCCGCCTCATGGACGCCGGGCTGCGCACGCTTCCCGGCACGGCCGCCGAGATCCTCGACGACCCGGTACGGGCCATCCTGTGCCCCGACAAGATCACGACCGACGAGTGGCTCGAGGCGCACCGAACCGCGCACGCCGTCGGCCTGCGCTCGAACGTCACGATGATGTTCGGGGCGGTCGAGTCGCCCCGGTCGTGGGCCCGCCACCTGGTGCGCACCCGCGAGCTCCAGGCCGAGACGGGCGGGTTCACCGAATTCGTCGGCCTCCCGTTCGTCCACATGGGGGCGCCGATCTACCTGCAGCGCAAGGCGCGGCGGGGCCCGACGTTCCGCGAGGTCCTGCTCGTCCACGCGATGGCCCGCATCGCCTACCGGGGCCTGATCGACAACATCCAGCTGTCCTGGGTGAAGCTCGGCCGGGCCGCTGCCCGCCAGCTGCTCCAGGCGGGGTGCAACGATCTGGGCGGCACGCTCATGGACGAGAACATCTCCCGGGCCGCCGGCGCCGCCCATGGCCAGATGATGGACGCCGAGGCGTTCCAGGCGCTCGTGGCGCCGCTCGGCCGTCCGCTCGCCCGGCGGACCACGCTCTACGAGCCCGTGGAGCCGGCGGCCACCGCGTCGTAGGCCCCGCTCAGGACCGGGCGCTCCCCTCGGCGCCGGTGATGCGATGGCGACGCCGGCCGTGCCGTCGACCGGGCGCTGGTCGTCATGGCAAACGGCTGCTCGGCACCATCGAGTCAGGGCAGACCACCACCTGGGTGGTCAGCACGGCGGCTGAAGGACCGCGCGTCTCGGCTCGCCGCCCCGGCGTGCCAGGCTGGCAGGACGATGGACCGCGACCTCATCAAGCAGCTGCTCGACCAGGCCGGCGCCACCCGCAACCGCGACGTCCTGGCCGACATCCTGCGCAACACCTATGAGCTGGTGAGCCAGGACGCCGACCGCCTCGATCTCAAGATCACCCGCGACGCCCTCAAGGAGATGAGCACGGCCTTCCGGGTGTTCGCCCCCTACAGCGAGGTGCGGAAGGTGACGGTGTTCGGCTCGGCCCGCACGCACCCCAGCGACCCGCTCTACGACCAGGCCCGGGAGCTGGCCGCCCGGCTCTCCGCCGCCGGGTGGATGGTCGTGACCGGCGCGGGGCCCGGCATCATGGCCGCCGCCACGGAGGGGGCCGGCGTGGGCCGCAGCCTCGGTGCCGCCATCCGCCTGCCGTTCGAGGAGGAGCCGAACGAGCTGCTCGACCTCGACCGGGTCGTGAGCATGAAGTACTTCTTCACCCGCAAGCTCATGCTCATCAAGGAGTCAAGCGGCTTCGTGTCGCTGCCCGGCGGGTTCGGCACCCAGGACGAGACGCTCGAGCTGCTCACGCTCATGCAGACCGGCAAGGCCACGCCCGCGCCGCTCGTACTGCTCGACGTGCCCGGCCAGACCCATTGGCGGGCATGGCGCAAGTTCGTCGACGACGAGCTGGTGGGCGCCGGGCTCGTGTCCCCGAACGACACGAACCTGTTCCTCATCACCGACGACGTCGAGGAGGCCGTGCGCGAGGTGCGCAATTTCTGGCGCAACTACGACTCGCTCCGCTGGGTGGGCCAGATGCTGGTCGTCCGCCTACGGGCCCGCCCCACCGACGACGAGGTGGCCGAGCTCAACGAGCGCTTCGGCGACCTCACCCTCGACGGGGGCATCGAGCGGTCCGAGCCGTTGCGGGCCGAGGTGTCCGACGGCGACAAGCTCGACCTGCCTCGGCTCGCACTGCGGTTCAACGTGCGCAGGGGCGCCGGGTTCCGCGACATGATCCGGGCGATCAACGGCCTGCCGAGTGCCCCGCCGCTCGCCGAGGTCGACGGCGGCGCTGGGACCCGCTCGGGCTGAGCCGGCGGGCCCGTCGGTCGGGCAGTCGATCGGGCCGGCGGTCTATCGGGCGGCCCGCGAGCGGGCTGCGAAGGCTCAGTCGTCGACCGTGTCGGGTTCCCGCAGCAGGCCGGCGGCCTTCTCGACGGCCCGCCGAGCCCGGGTCAGGCGGCGCTCGTCCACCGGCAGCTCGTTGCCGCCGTTGTCGATGGACTCGCGGAGGCGGTCGAGGGCCAGGTCGGCCAGCTCCTCCGCGATACCTTCCAGTCGGTGGCGGATGTCGTCGAACTCGCCGGCCACGGCGTCCAGCATGGCAGAGCACCGGTCGGGGATGTGCCATGGTCGCGAGTGGATGTCCCCTGACGACGCCGCGCCCGGGAGCGCGGACGAAACCGCCGACGACGGCCCGGATGACCGCCACGAGCTCGTGTCGTTCGACGACCCCCACGAGCACCGCACCTGGGTCTTCGACCTCACGTTCCTGGCCAGCCCGTGGGAGTGCGTCTACGGCCACGGCTGCCAGGGCGTGCTGACGGGCCCGGCGCCCGAGCTCGAGCAGGGCTGCTGCAGCTACGGCGCGCACCTGGTCGACGAGGCCGACGAGCGTGACGTGCGCGCCGCCGCGGAGCGGCTGACCGCCGACCAGTGGCAGCACCGCGACCTGGCCGCGGAGGCGGGCGGTCCGCTGCAGGCCGGTGAGGACGGCGGCCCGGCCGTCACCCGGCTCGTCGACGACGCCTGCATCTTCCTCAACCGGCCGGGCTTCCCGGCCGGCGCCGGCTGCGCCCTGCACCGCGCCGCCCTCGACGCAGGCGACCGGCCCCTCGACTGGAAGCCGGACGTCTGCTGGCAGCTCCCGCTCCGGCTCGTCGAGTCGACCGACGAGCTCGGGCACGTCACTTCGACACTACGCGAGTGGAAGCGCCGCGACTGGGGGGCCGGCGGCGACGAGTTCCACTGGTGGTGCACCGAGGCGCCCGACGCGTTCGTCGGGCACCGACCCGTCTACGAGGCGCTGCGCGACGAGATCATCGAGCTCGTCGGCGGCTGGGCTTACGACCGTTTCCTCCACCATGTCGCCGCCCGGGGGGCTGAACGCGTCCTGCCCCACCCCGCCCTGCGGCGCGCCGGGTCGGCTTGACCGGAGGGGTGGGACGCTCGGCGGGGAGCCGGGCTAGTTGTCGGACTCGTCGTCGTCGGCGTCGTGCATGCACCAGGTGGCATGCTCGTCGCCGGGATCGGCGCCACACTCCGGGCACGGCTCGGTGTCCGTGCGCTCGAAGATCTCGGTGATGTCGAGGTCACTACTGCGCTTGAGCGCCCGTGCTTCCTCGAATCGGCGATGTCGACCCTTCTTCACGGGCCAGCTCCCACGTGATTGCGTTCGGCGAGGAAGTGTACCGCCGGTCGTGGCCGGCGAAGGTCCCCGGCGACGGAAGCCACGCGGGGTGCTACGGCCCCTTTCCTAGCACGTGATGGAACGTGACTGAGCCTCGATCGCACCTACGCTCCCCAGCGATGGACGTTCCCTGGTGGCAAACCGCCGTCTTCTACCAAATCTACCCGCGCTCCTTCGCCACGAGCAGGTCGGCGCCCACCGGTGATCTGGCGGGCATCGACGAGCACCTCGACCATCTCGACTGGCTCGGCGTCGACGCCGTCTGGCTGTCACCGTTCTACCCCTCCCCCATGGCCGACTTCGGCTACGACATCTCCGACCACTGCGACGTGGACCCCCTCTTCGGCGACCTCGCGGCGTTCGACCACCTGCTCGAGGGCTGCCACCGGCGAGGGCTGAGGCTGCTCGTCGACCTGGTTCCGAACCACACCTCCGACGCCCACCCGTGGTTCCGGGCCGCGCGGTCCAGCCGCGGCGACCCGAAGCGCGACTGGTACGTCTGGCGCGACGGCACGCCCGACACGCCGCCGAACAACTGGATCGCGGCGTTCACGAACGAGTCGGCGTGGACGTGGGACGACGCCACCGGCCAGTGGTACCTGCACCTGTTCCTGCCCGAGCAGCCCGATCTGAACTGGGCGAACCCGGCGGTGATCGAGGCCATGCACGGCGTCATGCGCTTCTGGCTCGACCGGGGCGTCGACGGGTTCCGCATCGACGTCGTGCACGGCATCGGCAAGGCCGCGGGGCTGCCCGACGACCCGCCCGAGGTGGCGGGCATGCCGCACGCCAGCCTCAACGACACCGCCGAGACCCACGAGCTGATCCGCGGCATGCGAGGGGTCGCCGACGCCTACCCGGGCGACCGGCTCCTGCTCGGCGAGGTCTACCTGCTGTCCACCGAGAAGGTCGCGACCTACTACGGCGCGGGTGACGAGCTGCACCTGTCGTTCAACTTCCCGCCGCTCTACACGCCGTGGGACGGGACCCGCTGGCGGCGACAGATCGACTCGACCGAGCGGCTGATCATCGGGCGCGGGGCCTGGCCGACCTGGGTGCTGTCGAACCACGACAACACGCGCCACCGCACGCGCTACGGCGGTTCGGAGGAGCGGGCCCGCGCCGCCCTGTTCCTGTTGCTCGGCCTGCGGGGCTCTCCGGTGCTTTACCACGGCGAGGAGCTCGGCCTGGAGGACGCCGCGATCCCGCCCGAACGGGTCGTCGACCCCGGCGGACGCGACGGCTGCCGGGCGCCGATCCCGTGGACCGGCGCACCCGACCACGGCTGGGGCGTCGAGGACCCGTGGCTGCCGTGGCCGCCCGAGGCCGACGTGCGCAACATGGCGGCGCTGCGCGACGACCCCGAGTCGATCCTGCACCTCTACCGCCGGTTGCTCGGCGTCCGGGCCCGGTCGAAGGCCCTGCAGCTCGGCGAGCTGACGTGGGTCGACGCGCCCGACGGCGTAGTCGCCTGGCGCCGTTCGACCGACGGCGAGTCCTGCGTCGTGGCCGTCAACATGGGTGCGGAGGAGGCCACGTTGGACCTGGCCGGCACCGTGCTCGTCACGAGCGACGGCGCCGGCGAGGGCGGGGTGTTCACGGGCACGCTCCGGCTCGACCACGCCGTGCTGCTCGATCCGGGCTGACCGCCGTGCGGGCCTCGGGCCTCAGTCGGTGGCGAGCGGGGCGGGGAGGTGCGAACGGGCCTCCAGCACGAGGGCGCCGTCGCCGTCGAACGCGAGGGCGGCGTCGCCGGTCAGCAGGCGCCGGACCGGCGTGCCGGCCACCTGCTCGCGCCACCCCGAGCACAGGCGCGACGACGTGTCGCCGCGGACGAGCAGCTCGATGTCGGCCCGGGTGGCGATCAGGGCCGCGTCGAGGTCCGCGTCGCGGGCGAGCTGGCTGACCCAGGCCGAGGCAAGCGTGACCGCCGGCCGGAACGTCGAGTCGACCCCGTCGCGGGGCGGGTCGAACACGGCGTCCTCGGGGAGCGCCACGCCCTGCTCCACGGCGGCGAGCAGGCTCTCGCCGGCCCCGCCGCGCAGGTGGCGCCCGTCGAGCGAGCGGACCTTGTCGAGGTCACCGCGCTGCCGGGGCGGCCGTTCGGCGATCGCGACCACGGCGAGGTCGGGCAGGATGTGGCGCACCGGCCGGTCGAGCTCGCGGGCCCGGCGCTCGCGCCAGGCGGCCACGCACTGGGCGACGCCACGGGCCTTCCCGCGCAGGCGGCGGGCCTCCTTGATGCGCCACCAGGCCAGCTCGGGGGCGACCGGCTCGCCGTGACGGCGGCGCAGCTCGTCGCACTCGTCCAGCGCCCAGCCGAGGCGGCCGCGCTGCTCGAGCTCGTCGCGCAGCGAAGCCCACAGCTCGGCGAGGTGGGCGACGTCGGCGGCGGCGTAGGCGGCCGCGGTGTCGGACACGGGACGCCGCAGCCAGTCGCTCAGCCGGTCGGCCTTGGCCACGTGCAGGCCGAGGCGGCGCTGCAGCAGCACGCCGAGGCCCGGCGAGCCCATCCCCACGAACCCGGCGGCTACCTGCGTGTCGACCAGGCGAGTGGGCAGCGCCCCGCAGGCCCTCTCGAGGATCTCGAGATCCTGGCTGGCGGCGTGCATCACGCAGGTGGCGTCGCTGGTCAGGAGTGCGTTCAGGGGCCGCACGTCGACGGCCAAGGGGTCGACCAGGGCGATCTGGCCGTCCCACGCGAGCTGGAGCAGGGCCAGCTGGGCGTAGTACGTGCGCTCGCGGTGGAACTCGGTGTCGAGCGCGTAGAGCTCGGTGCGCGCCATGTCGGCGACCAGGGCGTCCAGGCTGTCGGGGTCGGCGACCCAGCGGAACGCCGGCGGCGCGGCGGCGGTGGTTACGGCTCCATCCCCGTGGTGACGGCCTCGCCGGCGTCGATCCACGCCGTCGTGCCGCCGGCGACGTTCACGGCGTCGATGCCCTGCGACCGGTAGAACTCGGCGGCCCGCATGCTGCGGGCGCCCTTCGCGCAGATGACGTAGACGGTGCCGGCCTGCGGCACGGCGTCGAGGTTGGCGGGCACGGTGGCCAGAGGGATGAGCTGGGCGCCGGGGACGTGGCCCTCGTCGTACTCGTCGGGCTCGCGCACGTCGACGACCGGGGCACCCTCGCGACGCCTCTCGGCCAGCTCAGTCACGTCGATCTCGGGAACCTCCATGCCGGGCAGGCTACTCACCCGCCCCGCGTCCCGGGTCACGCCCCACCGTGCGGGCGCGGCGGGGTCCGTCGCGTCGTGGCGGCCCCGTCAGCGCCGGCTCCCGTCAGGGCGGGGGCAGGTCGGCGGGCTCGTCGGCGTCGGCCAGCGCCGGGCCCGCCAGCCCCTCGACCGCCACAACGCCGAGCCCGGCGGTGGCGACCGCCCGGCCGAGTCCCCGCTCCCCCGCGGCGAACCGGTCGCGCAGCGGCGCCAGCGCCGTCCGCCGCCACGCGGCGTGGTCCCACTGGCGGCGCCCGCCGGCCACGGGCACGGCCACGTCGGCGTCGAGCTCGGGGGCCAGCGCCCCCACGGTGGCGGCGAGCGCCTCGGCCGAGGGGTGCAGCAGGTCGCAGGCCACGACGAGCACCAGCTCGTCGCCCGCACCGGCGCGGGCGTCGGCGGGTCCCCCGTCCCGCCGGGGCTGGGCCGCCGGGCCGGGCGGGCGCCCGGCGGGACCATCGGTCCACCCGTCCGCCCCAAGCGGCCCCCCGCCGGACGGCGGGCCGGACCCGGCCCCCACCAGGCGCAGCGCCGTGAGCACGCCGCCGAGCGGCCCGTCACCCGGGTGGTCGTCGGGCAGGTGGGCGAGGCCCAAGCCCCTCAGCCCGGCCGCGTCGCCGCCGACGGCCACGACTTCGCCGGCGCCCGCCCCACGCAGGGCCCGGGCGACGCGCACGACCATGGCCTCGCCCTCGACGACGAGGAACGCCTTGTCCTGCCCCATCCGCCGGCTGGCCCCGCCGCACAGCACGGCGGCGCCGAACGTCGGAGGTCCGGGCGGCGGGCGGCGGCGGAAGCCGGGCCGGTGCACCATGGGGCTAGGGCACGTCGCCGCCGTAGCGGGCGGCGACGCCACGGCTGGGGCCGTGGCCGGCGACGGCGTCGGAGAGGTCGGCGAGGAACGCATCGACGACCGGTCCGTGCGACGGCGACACGATGGCGTGGAGGCCGCCCTGCTGGCGGTCGAGATGCCAGCCGCGGTCGTCCATGATGTCGGCCACCGCCGCCAGGTCGTGGCGATCCGAACCGATCTCGAGGATGCCGGGCACCGGGTCGCCGGTGACGGCCAGGCCGTCGATCGCGGCGATCCCGGCCCGGAAGCGGGCGGCGGCGTCGCGGACCTCGCGGGTGAGCCGCAGGTAGCCGTCCTCTCCGAGGTGCGAGACGGTGGCCCAGGCGGCGGCGATTGGCGCGGCGGGCCGGGTGCCGGCCGTGGTCGCCGAGCCGTAGATGCCACCCGGCCATCCGTCGAAGACGAAGTACTGGTGGCGGAGCAGGTCCTCGCTGCGGTGCAGCAGCAGCGAGACGCCCTTGAACGACCAGCCGTACTTGTGGATGTCGGCCGACAGCGACGTGACGCCGTCGACGCGCATGTCCCACGGCGGGATGGGCTCGCCGAGGCGCTCGAGGAACGGCAGCAGCCAGCCGCCGAGACAGGCGTCGACGTGACACAGCACACCGCGCTCGGCGGCGAGAGCGGCCAGCTCGGGGATGGGGTCGACGACGCCGTAGGGGTAGTTCGGCGCCGAACCCACGACCAGAGCCGTGCGCTCGTCGACGGCGGCCGCCGTGGCCGCCACCTCGGCCCGCCCGTCCGGGCCGACCGGTACCCGGACCTCGGCGACGTCGAGGTAGTGGCACGCCTTGGCGAAGGCCGGGTGGGCCGTGGCGGGCAGCACGATCGTCGGCTCGGCGATGCCGCGCACCGACCGGGCGTGGTCGCGGGCGACCTGCACGGTCAGGAACAGGCTCTCGGTGCCGCCGCTGGTGAGCTTGCCGGCCCGCGGCTCGGCGCTGCCGAGCAGGTCGGCCCCCATGGCCACGACCTCGCGCTCCATCTGGAGCAGGCTCGGGAACGCGAACGGGTTCAGGTAGTTCTCGTGCAGGTACTCGAGCGCGATCGCCTCGTGGAGCCGTTCCAGCTCGGGGTCGGTGGCGTTGTAGACGAGGCTGAACGTGCGGCCGTGGCGCCAGTCAGCGTCGTCGCCCCGGCGCCCCCGCACCTCGGCGATCAGCTCGTCGGCAGGTCGCCCCCGGCGGGGGAAGCTGGGGTCGGCGGTCATGGCCGGATCGTAGGTGCGCCGCCCGGCCGGCGCCGCGCTCAGCCGCCGTAGCTCATGCGGGTGTCCTCCATGCGGAGGACCTCGGTGTCCTCGGGAGCCTGGAACCCGCTGTCGACGACCTCGCCGATGAAGAACGTGTGCCCGCCGCAGTCGACCGGGTTGCGCACCTCGCACTCGATCCACGCCGGGGCCTGGTCGAGGATCGGGGCGCCGGTGCGGCCGTCGTGCACCGGGATGCCGTTGAGCGTGCCGGCGGCGGGGTCGTCCTCCGCCGGCTTGGTGAACCTGCGCACGATCGCCCGGTCCTCGCGAGCCACCGTGTTGAGCGTGAAGCTGCCGCCGGCGACGACGAGCTCGTGGGTGAGCGCGGTCTTCTCGACGCCCACCCCCACCAGCTTGGGTGCGAAGCTGACCTGGGACGCCCAGTTCAGGGTCATCAAATTCCGTTTGGAGCCGTGGCGGCTGCCCACGACGTAGAGGCCCGAGGGCATGGTCCACAGCACCCGGCGCCGCAGCTTGTCGTACTCCTCATGCTGCTCGGGGGTATCGAGCCCGGGAGGGAAGGGTCCGATCGGTCCGGTGCCCCCAGGTGCTGCCATGCGCGGACCCTAGCGGCGGCGGGAGGCAGGCGGCCGATGAGGCGGGTGGGGGGCGATGTCACACCGTGGGTGGTCCTCGCCTGGCCTGGTTCGATGGAGGCGCGCTCAGGACTATCGGTCAGGACGAGCGCCAGGGCGCGAGCACGGCGTGGAGGGGTGGGACGCCGCGCTCGCCGGCCATCGTCTCGAGCAGTTCGGCGGCGTCGTCCAACCCGACGGTCTGCCGTGGGAGCCCGGCGAACGGGTAGGTCCCACGGGCAATGAGCTCGAGGGCCGCGCCGTAGTCGGCGGTGTCGACGCCGAGCGCGCCCACCAGGCGCAGCTCCTTGTACACGAGGTGGTCGGGGTCGAAGCCGGGCGTCCCGCCGCCGCCCCGGGTCCCAGCGACGACGACGGTGCCGCCGGGACGCGCCAGCGCCACAGCCTGCGCAAAGGCTTCGGGGGCCTTGGCGGTCACGTCCACGACGACGTCGGCGCCGGCGACGTCCGCCCCGGCCCGCAGGCGCGCCACGGGATCCTCGGCCCGCACGTCGACCGCGAGGTCGGCACCGAACCGGCCGGCCAGAGCGAGCCGGGGGTAGTCGCGCTCGCCTGCGCCGGTGACCATCACGAACCCGGCGCCAGCCTCCTTGGCCGCGGCCGCGGCGGCGAGGCCGCGGATGCCGCAGCCGAGCACGGCCACGACGTCCCCGGCTTTCGTGCCGGGGACGGTGACCGCCCATCGGAGGCCGGCACCGACGGGGTTGAAGGCCACCGCCACCTCAGGCGCGAGCGAGCCGGGCACGGGCAACAACAGCGAGTCCGGGGCCAGGTACTGGTGGGTCGCGAAGCCGCCCCACAACCCCGGCGGCCGGTCGACGCTGGTCATGCCGTACATGTCCGCCAACCCGTGCCGGCGGCACCGCCGGTGGTCGCCCCGCCGGCACGGCCCGCACGAGCGGCACGCGAGGAAGACCTGCACCGCGACCCGGTCGCCCGCGGTGACCCGCCAGCGCTCGGCCGCCCGCTCGCCCA
>Ga0126307_10002705_pt1 | contig 12005 bp, 11 predicted proteins | sample Plot28_FD_89955 | JGI IMG/M metagenome (GOLD analysis project Ga0126307, IMG submission 89955) | Serpentine soil microbial communities from UC McLaughlin Reserve, CA, USA - Plot28 | ecosystem: Environmental > Terrestrial > Soil > Grasslands | place: USA: UC McLaughlin Reserve, Lake County...
GCCGTCGTCCTCGGCGCTGATCCGTACCTCGGCGGCGACAGAGTGCTGAAGGCCCTCCGGGCGAGGCTCGGCGGCCGCGTGCCGATTCTGGCCGGCTTCTACTTCGGATACGGCATCCCCGACATGCTCGAGCAGGTGGGGCCGGCAGCGCGCGGGCTATATGTGACAACGTTGGATTTGCCGGCCGCGAAGCTCGAGCAGAACTCCGCGGCCAAGCGCTTCCTGAACGAGTTCGGACAGGCGGATTCGGAGGGCTTCGTGCTCGAGGCGGCGCAAGCCGCGGAGGTCGTCCTGCAGGCGATCGCCCGCTCGGACGGGAGCCGCGCGTCCGTGCTCGAGGGGCTCAAGGCAACCAGCGTGAGCGACGGTCTCCTCGGCAGCTTCCGCTTCGACGGGAACGGCGACATCACGCCCGCAACGGTGCCAATTCTCCGGATAACGGGTGCCACGCCGCCGGAGGCCGGCCTCCCCGCTTCCTACCAGGGAGCGGTCGTCGACCGCGAGGTGGACGTGCCGCGCCGGCTGATGCGCTGAGCGGACCCGTCCGTAGCGCCCATGAAGGCAGCACTTATCCCCGGCACCACGTTCGCGGGTTACCGCCTGGAGTCGCTCGTGGGCCGCGGCGGCATGGGCGTCGTCTACCGGGCGAGAGACCTACGCCTCGACCGCCCGGTGGCGCTCAAGCTGATCGCGCGCGAGCTCGCCGAGGACGAGGAGTTCCGGGCGCGCTTTCTGCGCGAGCCGCGACTCGCGGCGTCGCTCGACCACCCGAACGTGATCCCCATCTACGATGCGGGCGAGTTCGAGGGTCAGCTCTATCTCGCCATGCGCTTCGTGGACGGGCGCGACTTGAAGTCGCTGCTCGAGGGCGAGGGCACTCTCCCGGCCGACCGGGCGCTCCAGATCCTGACCCCGATCGCGGATGCCCTCGACAGCGCATCGCCAGAGACTCGTCCACCGCGACGTGAAGCCGGCGAACGTGCTCCTCGACCGCGATGGACACGCGTACCTGACCGACTTCGGCATCACCAAGCAGGCCGGCGCCCCGTCGACGGATACCGGCCGGGCTGTGGGGACGCTCGACTACCTGGCCCCCGAACAGATCCGCGGCGACCCCGTGGACGGACGGACGGACTGCTATGCGCTGGCGTGCGTCCTCTACGAGTGCATGGCCGGCGTGCCTCCCTTCCGCAGGGACACGGAGGCGGAGACGCTGTGGGCGCACATGCAGGACGAGCCGTCGCCGGTGGCCGGCGAGCCCGCTCTCGACCCGGTGATGCGCGAGGCGTGCGCCAAGCAGAAGGAGGCGCGCTACGAGAACTGTGGCGAGTTCCTCGCCGCCGCCTCGTCGGCGCTCGGGTTCGAGCCGCCGGCCCGTCGCGCCACACGGCTCAGAGTCGGCCGCCGGCTGGTGCTGGCGGGCGCTCTGCTGCTCGTCGCGGTTGCGGCGGCCGTCGTCGCGCTCGACCTGACAGGGGACGACACCAAGCCGGCCGCGTCGTTCCGGGTCGCGCCGGACTCGGTAGCGGTGCTCGACCCGGGCACCAACCGCATCACCGGCCAGGTCCGCATCCCCGGTGGGCCGGGAGTGCTCGCCGCGGACGGCCGAACCGTCTGGGCTGCCAACGACGCTGACGGCTCGGTCTCGGCCATAGATGCCCGCTCGCTCTCGGTGCGCCGCGTGATCCCCGCGAACACCGCTGCATCCGACATCTCGGCCGGTCAAGGCTCCGTCTGGTTGCTCAGCGTGCAGCCACCGAAGCTCGTCCGGGTGGACGCCGCCTACAGGGCCGTGGCGGACAGGATCCGGCTTGCGCCGGGCATCCGCGGCCGAGCCGGGCAGCCGGGCGTGGACGTCGGCCGCGGCGCTGTCTGGGCGACCGATGGGACCACGCGGCTGACGAAGCTCGACCCGGAGGACGGGCGTGTTATCGGAGGGTTCGACCTCCGGCAACCGCTCGACGACGTGGCGGAGGGGGCGGGAGCGTTGTGGGTGGTGAGCGCGGCGTCGCGGCAAGTCCTCGAGGTGGACCCGCGAAGCGGATCGGTCGGTGCGAGGATCCCGATCAGCGGCCGTTCTGGCCCGACTGCGACCGGCGCCGGTCGCAGTCGTCGCGGGCGAAGGAGCCGTCTGGGTACTGAACGCCGACTCGCCCAGTCTCACGCGCATCGACCCGCGCGATGCGACGGTGAAGGCCACGATCCCGCTCGGGGTCGGCAGCAACCCGACCGCGATCGCCATAGGCGCGGGCGCGGTCTGGGTCGCGCTGACGGGAGACGGCGCCATCGCGCGGTTGGATGCGCGGAGCGACGACGTCGAGAAGATCGACGTCGGCGGCGCGCCGACCGGCGTTGCGGTGGCGCAGCGGCGGATATGGATCTCGGTACAGCCGGGCTTCAGGACCGGGCAGCGGGTGCGTGCGCGAGCGGTTCGCGTGCCGGGGGCGATCGACGAGCCGTTCTGCACACCGGTGGAGTTCGCCGCCCAGGGCGCGCCGGATTTCCTGATCGCGTCCGACTTCCCACTGCAGGTTGCGATCAACAACCTCCAGCCGCTGCAGTTCACGGACGCGGTCCGCTTCATGCTCGCCCGCCGCGGCTTCCGCGCCGGCAGGTATCGCGTCGGGTACCAGTCCTGCGACGACTCGACCGTTCAGATCAGCCAGGCCACTGAGAGCCCGTGGACGCCGGCGACCTGTCGGCGAAGCGGCCGCACGTACTCCGATGCGACCAAGGTCTTGGGGGTCATAGGGCCGTATCACTCGGGTTGCGCGAGCTTCCTGATTCCGGGCCTCGGCCGCGCTCGCGACGGGCCGCTCGCGCTCATCAGCGGATCGGCGACCGCGCTCGGCCTGACCCGCGGAGGCCCCGGCGCACAGCAGGGAGAGCCTCAGAGGTACTACCCAACCGGGACTCGCAACTTCGCGCGGGTGGTGGCCGCCGACCACGTGCAGGGCGCGGCCGCCGTCGTCACCGCCAAGCGCACGGGCGTGAAGAGGCTGTTCGTCTTGGATGACGCGGAGCCGTACGGAATTGGTCTTGCCACGACCGTGCGCAGGGCGGCTGGCTCGGTGGGAATCGTCGTCGCCGGGTCGGGGACGTGGAGGTACCCCCCGCGTGACTACCGGCGGCTGGCGAGGCGGATTGCGCGGTCGGGCGCCGATGGCGTCTTCCTTGGTGGCTATGGCTTCTTGGCTGGGGGGAAACTGCTGCGCGACTTGCGCTCCATACTCGGGCGCCGCGTCGAGTTGCTGGCGCCCGACGGCTTCAGCGAGTTCCGGGACGTCGTGCAGAGGGCCGGCGCGGCCGCCGAGGGGCTGGTGGTGAGCGTCGCGGGCCCGCCCGTGGACGGCCTCCCTGCTTCGGGTCGGCGCTTCGCGAGGGCATTCGAAGACGCGATCGGTGGGTCGGCGGATCCGTATTCGATCACGACCGCTCAGGCGACCGACGTGCTGCTCGACGCCATCGCCGCGTCTGACGGAACTCGAGCGTCGGTGACGGAGGAGCTGCTCAAGGTGCGGGTCAGGAACGGACTCCTCGGCAGCTTCCGCTTCGACGCGAACGGCGACATGACCGCTCCAGCGGTGACCATGTACCGCATCGAACAGGGCAAGCCGCGCGTCCGCGCGGTGGTAACGCCGCCGGCGAGCCTCCTCCGCTGAGCGCTCAGCCGCCGCGCCGCCTGCGCGCGCGCAAGCCGTTCCGGCGCAGCTCTCTCATCCGGTCGACGTCGACCCTGTCGGGCGCGTGCCCGCTCGTCCCCGGCCCCTCGAACAGCGCCGGGAGCCCCTCGAAGCGCGGCTCCGAGAGGAACGCAGCGCAGCCGCGCGGGCCGAGCACGCCCTCGCCGGGGATCGCGTGGCGGTCGCGGTTCGAGCCGAGCGGCGTATGGGAGTCGTTCACGTGCAGGCAGCGCAGCCGCCGCTTGCCGATCAGCTTCACGAATCGGTCGACCACGCCGGTCAGCTTGTCGGCGGTCGTGATGTCGAAGCCGCTCGCGAGCATGTGGCACGAGTCGAGGCACACCCCGAGGCGCTTGTGGCCGCCGGCCAGCTCGGTCAACTCGCGAAGCTGCTCGAACGAGCGCCCGAGCGTGTCGCCCGCTCCGGCGGTGTTCTCGAGGAGCAGCCGGCAGCGGTCGGACTCCGCGAGCGCGTGGCGCAGCATGTCGCCGACGCGCGGCAGCGCCTCGGCGTGCGGCTCGCCGACGGCCGAGCCGGCGTGGAGCACCACGCCGTCCGCCTTGATCTCGTCGCCCATCTGCAGCGCGTGGATCAGCGAGGCCGCCGACTTCCTGCGCATCTCGCGGTCCTTGGTCGCCGGATTGATCAGGTAGACGGCGTGAATCGTGACCGACCGGACCGGCCCTGACTTGATCAGCTCGAGGAACTCGGCCACGTCGTCGGGCTTCCAGCGCGTCGGGCGCCACTGGCGCGGCGACTGGTTGAACAGCTGCATCGCCTCGCAGCCGCGCTCGACCGCGCGCCCGTGCGCCTGCACGAGCCCACCTGCCGTGGAAACATGGGCGCCGATGAGCATGAGGGTCCGCTTCGCACCGAGCCCGACGGGCGTGCTGCACATCGGCGGCGCTCGGACGGCACTGTACAACTGGCTTCTGGCGCGAGGCTCGAGCGGCGCGTTCGTGCTGCGCGTAGAGGACACGGACCGGGAGCGCTCGACGCCCGAGAACGTCGAGCAGATCCTCGAGGCGCTGCACTGGCTCGAGCTCGACTGGGACGAGGGCCCGTTCTCCCAGTGGGAGCGGCGCGAGCGCCACACCGAGGCGGCGCAGCAGCTGCTCGACTCCGGACACGCCTACGAGGACGAGGGCGCGCTGCGGTTCCGCGTCCCCGACAAGGGCGAGCTGACCTACCAGGACGCGGTCCTCGGTGAGATCACGACGCCCTACAAGGGGATCCAGGACTTCGTCATCCGGCGCTCCGACGGCAGCGCGCTCTACAACCTGGCCGTCGCCGTGGACGACCGCGACATGGGCATCACGCACGTGGTGCGCGGCCAGGACCACATCTCGAACACCCCGCGCCAGATGATGATCCTGCGCGGACTCGGGGCGGCCGAGCCGCCGGTCTACGCGCACATCCCGCTGCTGCACGGCCCCGACGGCAGGAAGCTCTCGAAGCGCCACGGCGCGGCATCCGTGCAGGAGCTGCGCGACGCCGGCTACCTGCCCGAGGCCGTTCGCAACTACGTGGCCCTGCTCGGCTGGGGCTACGACGAGTCGACCACGTTCATGACGACCGACGAGCTCGTGGAGCGCTTCAGTCTCGATCGCGTCTCGAAGAACCCCGCCGTGTTCGACGAGCAGAAGCTGCGCTGGATGAACGGTCGCTACCTGCGCGAGCTGCAGCGGGATGACCTGCGGCGGCGGCTCGAGGACCTGCTCGGCCGCGACCTGCCGCCGCAGGCGGTGGAGATCAGCCAGGAGAAGATCTCCACGCTTGGCGAGTTCTGGGATCTGGCGGCGTTCCTCGTCGAGCGCCGCCCCTACGACGAGCGGGCGTGGACGAAGGTGATGGGCGACGGCGCACCCGAGCGCCTCCGTGCCGCGCGCGAGGCGCTCGCGGGGGCGGGGGAGCCCTTCGACGCGGGCGCCGTCGAGGCCGCGCTTCGCGGCGTGGTCGAGCGCTTCGGCGTCAAGCCGAAGGACGTCTTCCAGCCGGTGCGGGTGGCGATCACCGGCACGACGGTCTCGCCGGGCATCTTCGAGTCGGTCGCTGCGCTCGGTCGCGGGGAGACCTTGGCGCGAATCGACGCGGCTCTCGAGCGCGCTTCCTAGGCCTCGATCCGCCCTCAACCTTTCGTCCAGCCCTGCCGATAGCCAGGGTGACGGAGTGCGAGTTGCCTATGGAAGCTGCCATGAGTCAGCCCGCCGGCCAGCAGGAAGCGGCCGCGCGGCGCCACAACGAGGGCCACGGCCGCCGGCTGACGGCTGCCTTCGAGGCCCTGGAGGCCTTCCCCGCTCTGGCGGAGTCCCGCAACCGCGTCCTGCGGGTCGTGCGCGAGGACCGCGCGTCGGTCGGCGAGGTGGTCGCGGCGGTGGAGTCGGACGTCGCACTCGTGATCACGGTCCTCCGCATCGCGAACCGGACGGCGCAGCGCAAGCGCGGCAAGATCGCGAGCATCCCGGACGCCGTCGAGGTGCTCACGCCCGAGGGCGTCGAGACGCTTGCGGCCCGCACGGCCACCTTCGACTTCTTCGAGCGCACCCCGGGCTGGGACCTGATGCCGGAGCGCTTCAGGCTCCACGCGGTGGCGACCCAGGCGGCCGCTGACCGCCTCGCCCGCGAGCTCGACAATCCCGATCGCGACCAGGTGCTCTGCTCGGCGCTCCTCCACGACATCGGCAAGCTGGTCCTCACGCATGCGTACCCCGGGTATCCCTCGCAGGTGCACCAGAGCGCGCGCACCCCGGAGGAGCGGATCCACCGCGAGCGTCGCGAGCTCGGCGTGGACCACGCGCTCGTGGGCGGCGTGCTGGCGCGCCGCTGGGCGCTCCCGAATCGGCTCGCAACCGCGATCGAGCGCCATCACGCCGACGACGCCGAGGGCGAGGCCGCGCTCGTACGGCTGGCCGACATGCTCGCCCACTACGGGCATGCACAGCCGGTCAACCCGAAGCAGCTGCTGCACGCCGCGCGGGCCTGCGGGCTCTCCACCGAGCAACTTCGAGCGGTCATGTACGAGCTGCCGCAGGGCACCGGCACGGCGAAGCGCAACGTCGACCCCTGCCCGCTCTCGACACGCGAGGTCGAGGTGCTGAAGCGCCTCGCCGAGGGCAAGGTCTACAAGCAGATCGCCCACGAGCTCGAGCTCTCGACGAGCACGGTGCGCACGCACCTGCACAACACCTATGCGAAGCTCGGCGCGGTGGACCGCGCGCAGGCGGTGCTGATCGCCACCGAGCGCGGCTGGATCTAGCGGTCCTCCTCAATTGGGGTCCAGACCCCATGTACACGCGCTCGCGGGCCCGCCACAATTCGCCGCGATGTTGCGTTACCGCTGTCCCAGATGTCACGAGATCACCCACCGCGACGAGCGGACGCACTTCTGCCCCATCTGCGCCGGCCCCATGAGTGAGGCCGACCTTCTCGCAGACGCCCAGCCGAAGCAGACCGGGCCGTCGCTGGCCGAGCTGCTCGAGTTGCGCGACCTGCGCCAGGCGTACTCGGCGCGCGCTTAGCGCGGAGACGCCTGGCGCGGGTGCGCCGCCCGGGGGTAGGCTCCGCCCACGCCATGGACGAACGTGTCACGTTCTGCCGGATCTGCGAGCCCCTCTGCGGGATGGCCGCGAGCGTGGAGGACGGGCGCATCGTCAAGCTGCGGCCCGATCGCGACCACCCGCTCTCGCGCGGCTACGCCTGTCCGAAGGGGATCGCAATGGCCGAGGTGCAGAACGATCCCGACCGCGTGACGCACCCGCTCCGGCCCGGGGCCGACGGCGGCTTCGAGCGCGTGTCCTGGGACGAGGCGCTCGAGGACATCGCGGCGCGGCTGCGGCCGATCGCGCCCACGGCCGTGGCCTGGTACATGGGCAACCCGGGCGCGTTCTCGTATTCGCACACGCTCTGGGCAAGGGGTTTCCTCGACGCCCTCGGCTCGCAGCACTACTACACGGCCGGCTCCCAGGACGTGAACAACCGCTTCGCCGCGAGCGCGCTGCTCTACGGCTCGCCGCTCGTCGTCCCGATCCCGGACCTGCGACGCACTCGCTTCCTGTTCATGGTCGGCGCCAATCCGCTCGTCTCGCACGGCTCCGTGCTGTCGGCGCCGCGCGTGCGCGAGCAGCTACTCGCGCTCGAGCGCGTGGTGGTGGTCGACCCGCGCCGCAGCGAGACCGCGAGGCAGTTCGAGCACGTGCCGATCCGCCCGGATGCCGATGCGCATCTCCTGCTTTCGATGCTCGCCGTCATCTTCGAGGAGCGCCTCGCCGACGGCATGTGGCTCCGACGTCACGCCGAGGGAGCGACCGAGCTCGAGCGGCTCGCGCGGGAGCATCCGCCGGAGCTGACCGAGCGCCACACCGGCGTCCCCGCCGAGCGCGTGCGCGCGCTCGCCCGGGACTTCGCGGCCGCCGAGGGCGCTGCCGCCTACGGCCGCACCGGCTCGTGCCTGGGCCGCTTCGGCACGCTCGTGGCGTTCCTGCTCGACGCGCTGAACGCCGTGACCGGGAACCTCGATCGCCCCGGCGGCGCCGTGTTCGGCCGCCCGCCGGTGGCGCTCGACCGCGTTGGGGAGCAGGTCGGGCTCGACACCTACGGCAAGCTCCGGTCGCGCGTCGGCGGGTTCCCCGACGTCATCGGCAACATGCCGGCCTCGCTGCTCTCGCGTGAGATCGAGACACCCGGCGAGGGCCAGGTGCGGGCGCTCTTTGTCTCCGCCGGCAACCCGGCGCTCTCGGTTCCCGACGGGGGCGCGCTCGAGCGCGCGCTCGCGAAGCTCGAGCTGTTCGTGTCGCTCGACCTGTACGTGAACGAGACGAACCGCCAGGCCGACTACGTGCTCCCCACCACCACGTTCTACGAACGCGAGGACCTGCCGATCGCGTTCATGAGCTTCTTCACCACGCCCTTCGTGCAGTTCACGGAGGCCGTCGTCCACCCGCCCGGCGAGTGCCGCCAGGAGTGGGAGATCGTGGACAACCTGTCTCGCCGGCTCGGCGTGGCGCCCTACAGCGCGAAGCCGCTGCGGACGCTCGCGCGGGTCGGGTTCCGGATCACGCCGCGCCAGCTCGCCGACCTGCTCCTGCGCACCGGTCCGGCCGGCGATCTCTACGGGCTGCGACGTGGCGGCCTCAGCCTGGGCAGGCTGAGCGCTCAGCCGCACGGGGTCGTGCTGGGCGAGCACCTGGCGACCGGCGTGCTCGGCGAGAAGCTCCGCACGCCCTTCGGGCGGGTGCGGCTCGCCCCGCGCGAGATCGCGGAGGAGGTCGCCCGGCTTGCCGCGACCAACGGGCACGACGCCGCCTACCCGCTGCGGCTGATCGGCCTGCGCGAGCTGCGCTCGCACAACTCGTGGATGCACAACGCGCCGCTGCTGATGCGCGGCGGGCGGGTGCACGCTCTGCGCGTCCACCCCGACGATGCCGAGGCGGCTGGGCTCGCGGACGGCGGCGAGGCGCGCGTCGCGTCGAAGGACGGCGCGATCACCGTGCCGGTGCTCGTGACCGACGAGATGACGCCGGGAACGGTGGCCCTGCCGCACGGGTGGGGCCACCGCGGCGGTTGGCGGCTCGCGAACGAGCACGGCGGGGCGAACGTGAACGAGCTCGCGGGAGCGGCGCCCGAGGACCTCGAGCGCCTGGCCGGGATGGCCCATCTGAACGGCATCCCGGTGACGTGCGACCCGACGGGGGCGGTGGCCTAGACGCGAAAGGGGCCCCCCGACTGGAGGGCCCCCTACGCCTCATGGGCAGCGTTAGTCCGTGCTGAACCCGGGGCCGCGAGTGCCCTCGTCGGGACCGCCGTCGTAGCGTTGCACCGGCGCCGGGCTGGAGCTGGTGGCGCCGCGCGTGCCCTCTTCCGGCCCGCCGTCATAGCGGGTGTTCGGGTACCCGGTGGACGGGTTCACGGAGACTTCGGGGGCGGAGCGCTCGATTCCGCGCGTGCCCTCCTCGGGACCGCCGTCATATCGGGGCTGGCTGAGCGTGCTCTGCAGCGGATGCGACTGCTGCGGCAGCGGGGCCGCCTCGGGACGGCCGGTGGCCGGGTTGAAGCCGCCGTAGTTGATGTGTCCGAACGAGTGGACGGAGCTGCCGCCGCCCGCCTGGTCGTCGCTGTCGGCGATCAGGATCACCGTGCCCGCGACCGCGAGCAGAGCGATCAGCGCGGCTACGACGAGTACCCGAATGCGATTGGACTGTGATCGCAGGGCGATCGCGGGATGCTGGGGAACGAACTGGCCCATGAACTGCCTCCTGTCTTGGCGTGTTCCTCTCTCGCAAGACAGGGCGTGAGATCCGGGCGAACGAAGTTCGGAGGCGGCCGCGCTAGCCCGCCGGCTGCGGCAGCGGCGCCCGCACGAGCACCCGCGTTCCCTTCTCCGACGTCTCGATGTCGAGCGTGCCGCCGAGCAGCTCCGCGCGCTCGCGCATGCTCGCGAGCCCCAGGTGACCGGGCTCGGACGCGCCCAGCGGATCCCCGTTGCCGAAGCCTCCGCCGTTGTCGGTGACCCGCAACTCGACATCGGAGCCGACGGTGCGCAAGGAGAGAGAGACGGCTTCGGCGTGGGAGTGCCTGCCGGCGTTCACGATCGCCTCCTGCGCGATCCGGAAGAGGTCACCCGCCATCTCGGGTGGCAGCGGGATGCGCTCGATCGTCGCCATCACCTCGAAGGCGTAGCGGCGCTTCCAGACAGGCAGGCACTCCTCCACGGCGGTCTCGAAGGACAGCTCCCTGAACGCGTACGGACCGAGGTCCACGATCTCGTCACGCAACGCACGAACGTTGCGCGTCGTCAGCTGCCGAGCCTCCCCGATCAGGCGCGCCGACTCGGCCTCGCGGCCAGACGCCGCGGCCTCGCCGGCCGCGGCCAGGATCATGTCGAGGCCGATCAGCTCCTGCACGGGGCCGTCGTGGATCGACTCGGCGACGCGCCGGCGTATCTCGCTCTCGGCCTGCAGCGTGCGCCTCGAGAGCTCGCGCGCGCGCATCCGCGACGCCGACTCTGCCGTGCGCAGCATGCCTACGACGAGCGCGGTCGCGAGTGCAGACGCAACGAACACCGACTCGTAGACGGCCAGCACGCCGCCGTCGACCGGCTCGTCACCGCGCAGCAGCGTGGCCACGACGAGCGCGCCGGCGCCGAGCGCAGCTACCGCGATGCCGCGCCGCTCGCCCTGGAAGTGCGCGTGGGAGGCGACCAGGAAGAGCGCCGCGACGCGAATTGCGCCGAACAACTGCGGCTCGACGATCTCGAGGACGATGAGCACGACGAAGTCGCCCGCCGCCGCGAACACGCTCAGCGCCCGCTCCGGCGCCCGGCGCGCGACCACGAGGTTCGCGGCCGCCCACGGAATCGCCAGCAGCCCGAGCACGGCCGCCGCGCCGCCGCCGTAGGGAAACCCGAGCAGGCCGACCGCGAGAAGCGCCACCGCCGCCAGCACGAGGCGTGCGGCCGCGAAGATCACCACAGGCTGCGCCGACTCGATCGGCAGCCGGCGGAGCATCACGCGGCCGCCCGCACGCGCGCCCGGGCGGCGATCCACCAGGCGGCCGCGGCGGCGCCCGCTGTGTCGATCAGCCAGTCGAGCGGGGAGCCGTTGCGCGTCTCGACGAAGCTCTGGTGGAACTCGTCGGTGGCCGCATAGGCGCTCGCGATAAGCAGCGCCACGACGGCCGCGCGGCGCGCGCCCAGCCGGCCGGCGAGCGCGCGCCACCAGAGCAGGCAGAGCAGGGCGTATTCGCCGAAATGGACGAGCTTCCGGCCGATCAGGTCGACGGTGCCGAGCCCGGAGTTCAGGTTCGGCTGGGCCGAGAAGAAGAAGATCAGCCCCATCAGCGCGAGCGGGGGGAACCAGAGATCCGGGCGCCGGAGACGCGGCATCCCCATACCGTAGAGTCAGCCGCGCGTGCTGGTCATCACCACAAAGGGCCCATACGCGGTACGGGCGCTGACGGAGCTCGCGCGCCGCGGCGGCTCCGCACCCGTGCCGATCGGCGACCTCGCACGCGCACGCGACATCCCCGTCCAGTTCCTGGAGGGCCTCTTCGCGACGCTGCGGCGGGCCGGCATCCTGCAGTCGCAGCGCGGAGTGAAGGGCGGCTACTCGTTCGCCCGCCCGCCCGGCGAGATCACCGTGCTCGAGGTGGTGGAGCTGCTCGAGGGGGAGCTGGGAGCGGACGCCCCACCGAACGGCCCGCTCTGGGCGGAGGCCGTCGAGGCGGTGCGATCCGTCCTCGGCGGCGCGACGATCGCGGACGTCGGCGAGCGCGAGGCCGAGGCGAGCCGGGCGCCGATGTACTACATCTAAAAGCGGGGTCGGCGCA
>Ga0126307_10002706_pt1 | contig 12004 bp, 11 predicted proteins | sample Plot28_FD_89955 | JGI IMG/M metagenome (GOLD analysis project Ga0126307, IMG submission 89955) | Serpentine soil microbial communities from UC McLaughlin Reserve, CA, USA - Plot28 | ecosystem: Environmental > Terrestrial > Soil > Grasslands | place: USA: UC McLaughlin Reserve, Lake County...
GACCGACACCACCGAGGTGGACCGGAGGCCCTCGTACGGGTTCTCCTCGCCGATGCGGACCATGACGCGGCTCGGGCTCTGCACCTCGCCGAGCAGCCGGAGCAGGACGACCTGCTCCTCGAGCGCCTCGAGGACCGGGCGAAGCGTGCCCGGGAAGTCCAGCGCGTTGCGGGTGAGGTTGGCCGTCCCGCCGAGCACGATCCGCTCGTCCGGCCGCTCGACCAGCGTCTCCAGCAGCACGCTGGTGAGCGTGGTGAGCACCGGGCGCAGCTCCGGGCCGGCCGAGTCCGGCAGCCGGGTCACGATGTCGGGTGCTTCGGCCAGGCGCCGCTCGCGCAGGGTGGCGTTGAGGGTGGTCCGCAGCCGGCCGACCAGCTCGTCGGAGACGACCGCCGGCATCTCGACGACCCGCTGCTCGACCCGCCCGGTGTCGGTAATCAGCACCAGCATGAGGCGGGTGGGGGCGAGGTGCACGACCTCGAGGTGACGGACCGTCGAGCGCGCGAGCGACGGGTATTGCACCACCGCGACCTGGCGGGTCAGCTGCGCGAGCAGCCGTACGGTGCGGTGCAGCACGTCGTCGAGGTCGACGGCGCCGTCCAGGAAGCTGGCGATGGCTCGGCGCTCGGCGGCTGACAGCGGCTTGAGCGACGCGAGCCGGTCGACGAACAGGCGGTAGCCCTTGTCGGTGGGGACCCGGCCGGCACTGGTGTGCGGCTGGGCGATGTAGCCCTCCTCCTCGAGCACCGCCATGTCGTTGCGGATCGTTGCGGGAGAGACGCCGAGGTGATGGCGCTCGGTCAGCGCCTTGCTGCCCACCGGCTCCTCGGTCGAGATGTAGTCCTCGACGATGGCCCGCAGCACCTCGAGCTTGCGCTCCTCGAGGGTCACGTCCACCTCCAAGGGTTCCTGTCCGCGGGCGCTTCGCGGTCGGGCCGTTGGCACTCGATGACGTCAAGTGCCAGCCTACCGGCGTGGCGGCCCGGCTGCCCGAGATCGTGTCCCGGTCGTGACCCGCGACGGAGCCAGGCGGTTACGCTCTGTCGGTCCAGCGAACGCCTGTGCCTAGAGTGGCGCGCAACGGCTGACGAGGGAGTGACGTGATCTTCAAGGCGGTACGCGACGGCCGGCCGTACCCCGACCACGGCCTGTCGACCCGCGACTGGGCGAAGTTGCCGCCCCGCCAGGTCCGGCTCGACGAGCTGATCACCACGAAGCGCGAGCTCGAGCTCGACCGGCTGCTCGACGAGGACTCCACCTTCTACGGCGACCTGTTCCCCCACGCCGTCCAGTGGGAGGGCGACCTCTACCTCGAGGACGGCCTGCACCGGGCGCTTCGCGCGGCCCTGCAGCAACGCAACAGCCTGCACGTCCGGGTGCTCAGCCTGGACGATTCCGAGCAGGTACGCGCCGAAGCCTGACGGCAGGCAGCCGCTGCTGGTCCTCCGCGAACCCCAGGTGGCACGCTGCGGCCGGAGCTCACATGCGCCGACAACCCGACCCCGCCTTCCTCGCCGTGCTCAGGGCGCAGCAGGAGCCGCTGCTGCGCGCCGCCAGGCTGCTGACCGGCGACTGGCCCGCGGCCGAGCAGCTGCTGCGCGACACGCTCGTCTGGGCGGTAGGAGCGTGGCAGTCACTGGAGGCATCCGGCACGGCGCCGGTGCGGCTCCGCCAGCGGATGATCTCCGCGTACCTCGCCGACACGTCTCCGGAAGATCCGGAGGAGGACTTCTCCCAGGAGGAGGACGAAGCCGCGGACCTGCTACGGGCAGGCGACCTGTCGAAGCTGCGCGGGATCCCGCATCCCGCGTCATTTGACGAGGGTTTGGCCGTCCTCCCCCCCGAGGACCGGGTCATCGTGGTATCCCGGTACTACCTCAGTCTGTCGGCGGCGGAGATCGGCGAGGTCCTCGACGTCGACGACGAGGAGGTGGACGCCATCGCGGTGAGCGTCCTGGCTGCGCTGCGTCGCAGCACGGCCGATGTTGGGGGGCGCGAGTGATCGACAGCTGGACGTGGTTTCGAGAACGCAGCGATGCTGAGCTGGGCGAGACGCCCGAGCCCGAGCTCGATCGGCTGAGCGAGGCCATCGTCCACGCCGATGCAGTCAGCAGACGCCGGCAGCTCGCCCAGATGATCGCCGCCGGGGCGATGGTCGTGGTGTCGCTCGGCCTGGTCGGGGTCACCGTGAGCCTCGGGGCGGCCGACCGCGTGCCGAGCAGCGGACCGGGGTTGCCGGTGCCGCAGGAGGAGGCCCGAGCGGAGCTGTCGAGTCGCGCCGCCACTGGCAGCCCGACGCGGCTCCCCAGCCCCGTCGCCAGTGTGGATCCAAGCCGGCCGGCTACGAGTCAGCGGACGTTCCGACCCCGAGTCACCCTTACCGCCGGCCGTCCCCTTCCGACGCAGACGCCCCGAGCGTCGGCGACCGTGCCGGTCGCGACGACGCCCCCGCCGACCCCGCCGAAGCCGAGCACCACGACGCCGCAACCGTCACCGAGCAAGTCGGGGCCGTCCAGCACGCCGACTACGGGCCCGACCCAGACCACGAGCTCGCCCACCCCCACCGGTGGTGCCTAGGGCCGCGGCTTATCCCGTCAGGCGACCGCTTAGGGCCTCGGCTCATCCGTACCGGCGGCCACTTTCCCGGCGGACGCCCTCGGGTCTCCTGCCGGCGCGCCTTGCTTCCCCCGCAGAGGCCTTCGCCGCGGATGCCCCCGATCTCCGGCCAGCGCCCTCTTCGGCGCCGACCGGCCCACGGGCCGCACGCCAAGGCGACCACTCCTTGCCTCGCGGCCTGTCCAAGGCCTGGACCAGCCAAGACGGGCCTGGCGGTCAGTCGGTGAGATCGCGGACGACGGCGTCGGCGAGCAGCCGCCCCCGCAGGGTGAGCACGGCCCGGCCGTCCCCGAGCGCACGCCGGTCGAGCAGGCCGTACGTCCCGGCACGGGTGGCGGCGTCGCGCCCGGCCACCGATAGGTCCCGCAGCGGCAGCCCGTCGCGCAGCCGGAGGCCGAGCATCGTGTGCTCCAGCCGGCGGGCCGCGCCGTCGAGCACCTCGCGCCCGGCCGCCGGGCTCCCTCCGCCGTGCAGGCGGGCGGCGTAGGGCGCGGGATGCCGGACGTTCCACCACCGGACCCCGCCGACGTGGCTGTGCGCGCCGGGCCCGACGCCCCACCAGTCGCCGCCGGTCCAGTAGAGCTGGTTGTGCCGGGAGCGGGCGGCCGTGCCGCGCGCCCAGTTCGACACCTCGTACCAGCCGAAGCCGGAGCGGGCGAGCGTCTCGTCGGCCTGTGCGTACCGGTCGGCCAGTACGTCGTCGTCCGGCGCGGGCAGCTCGCCGCGGCGAATCTTCCGGGCGAGCGCTGTGCCCTCCTCGACGATCAGCGCGTACGCCGAGACGTGGTCCGGGCCGGCGGCGATCGCCGTGTCCAGGGACGCCTGCCAGTCCGCGTCGCTCTCACCCGGCGTGCCGTAGATCAGGTCGACGTTGACGTGCCGGAAGCCGGCGCGCTTCGCCTGGGCGACCGCCTCGACGGCACGGCCGGGGGTGTGCACACGGTCCAGCACGCGCAGGACGTGCGGCGCCGCGGACTGCATGCCGAACGAGATCCGGGTGAAGCCGGCCTCCCGCAGCCGGCTCAGGTAGGCCGGCGCCACCGACTCGGGGTTCGCCTCGGTGGTCACTTCGGCGTCCGGCGCCAGCCCGAAGAGCTCGTCGACCCCCCGCAGCACCGCGGCGAGGTGACCGGCCGGGAGCAGCGTCGGGGTGCCGCCGCCGACGAAGACCGTGTCGACCCGCGGCGCCGCGTCGCCGAGCACGTGCCGGGCCAGCCGAAGCTCGAGCAGCGCGGTGTCGACGTACTCACTTCGGGAGACGCCTGGCCCCAACTCCTCGGCCGTGTAGGTGGTGAAGTCGCAGTAGCCGCATCGGGTGGTGCAGAACGGTACGTGCAGGTAGATCCCGAACGGCCGGCGGCCGAGCGCACGCAGCGCGTCGGCGGGCAGGGCGCCGTCGGCGGGGGCCGGCGCGCCGTCCGGAAGTCGGGAGGGCACGGCCGACCAGTGTTCCACTCCCGCCGACCGCCTAGCCTGACGCCGTGACCGAGCTGGTGCACTCCTCGACGGCCCGCGGGGTGGCCACCCTGACGCTGGACTCGCCGGCCAACCGCAACGCTCTGTCGCCGCGGCTGATCGGCGAGCTCGCCGCGGGGCTGCGGGCCGCGATCGACGACGATGCGGTGCGGGTCGTGGTGCTCTCCCACGCGGGCAAGGTCTTCTGCTCGGGTATCGACCTCAAGGCGACCGCGGCGGCCGAGGGCTCCGGGGAGATGCCGGTGACCGCCTTCCCGGAGTTGCTGACGAGTCTCTGGGACGCGCCGAAGCCGGTGCTCGCCCGCGTCGGCGGGCCAGCTCGCGCGGGCGGGATCGGGCTCGTCGCCGCCTGTGACATCGCCGTGGCCGGCGCGTCCGCCACCTTCGCTTTCACCGAGGTGCGGCTCGGTGTCGTGCCCGCCGTGATCTCCTTGCCGGTGCTCGCGAGGCTGCTGCCGCACGCCGCGCACGAGCTCTTCCTGACCGGGGAGACCTTCGGCGCGGAGCGGGCGGCAGCGGTCGGGCTGGTGAACGCGGCCGTGGCCGACGACGCCCTCGACGCCCAAGTCGACCGGTACGCCGAGCTGCTGGTCCGGGGGGCCCCGGGTGCACTCGCCGCCACCAAGCGGCTGCTGCTTCGCCGGTCCGCGGACTCGATGGCGGCCGAGTTCGCCGAGATGGCTGCGCTGTCCGCGGAGCGCTTCGCCAGCGACGAGGGACGGGAGGGGGTCGCGGCATTCGCCGAGAAGCGCCGCCCGTCCTGGGTGCCCGGCTGAGCCAGCCCCAGCAGCGGGCTTCTCGGCCACGATGACCGTTACCGAGGACGAGAAGCCGGTCGGGACCAGTCCCGCAGCCGCCGTCGCCCCGACGGACGGCGGAGAGCAGGTAGCCGCCGGCGGAGAGCAGCGCAAGGAGGACGAGCGGCGCGAGCAGCGGCCGGGCGTGCGGAGCACGCCACCCTACCGCCGAAGGCCGGAGCGGTCGCTCGAGCAGAGAACGGCGCGGACCCGGCGGGCTGCGCCCGGGCCGGGGCCTAGGGTGGCAGCGTGCTCGCCGCCTACGCCACCGCCCCGAACCCGTCCGACCCACTGGCCGCGCTCGAGGTCGGCGAGCGCGCCGAGCCCGACGGGCCCGAGGGCTGGACGACGGTGACGGTCCGGGCCGCCTCGATCAACCACCACGACCTGTGGACGCTCAAGGGCGTAGGCCTCGCCCCCGAGCACTATCCGATGATCCTCGGCACCGACGCCTCCGGGATCGACGAGGACGGCCGCGAGGTCGTCGTGCACAGCGTGATCGCGTCGCCCGACTGGTCGGGCGACGAGACGCTGGACCCGACGCGGACGCTGCTGTCCGAGCTGCACCCGGGCACCTTCGCTGAGCGGGTAACGGTGCCCCGGCGCAACCTCGTGCCGAAGCCGGCCGAGCTGTCGCATGTGGACGCTGCGTGCCTGGGCACCGCATGGCTCACCGCGTACCGGATGCTCTTCGTGAAGTCGGGAGTGCGGCCCGGCGGCACCGTCCTCGTGCAGGGCGCGAGCGGCGGGGTGGCCACCGCGCTGGTCGCGCTCGGCGCCGCCACCGGCTACCGGGTCTGGGTGACCGGCCGGTCAGAGCGGAAGCGCCAAGGCGCACTCGAGCTCGGCGCGGACGCTGCCTTCGAGCCCGGCGCCAGGCTGCCCGCGCGAGTGGACGCAGTCTTCGAGACGGTCGGCGAGGCCACCTGGTCCCACTCGCTGAAGGCGCTCGAGCCGGGCGGCACGATCGTCGTCTCCGGTGCAACTACGGGAGTCAACCCGCCGGCCGACCTCTCCCGGGTCTACTTTCGCCAGCTCAACATCGTCGGCTCCACGATGGGCACCCGAGCCGAGCTCGAAGCCCTGATTCGACTGCTGGGCGCCACCGGAATGCGCCCGGTCGTGGACACCACGCTGCCCCTTCGGCAGGCCAGGGAGGGACTGGCGAGGATCGCCGCGGGGGACACCGCCGGCAAGATCGTTCTCACCCTGGACTGACGCCCCGCTTCCCCGGCCGGCGCCGACCGCGAGCGGCTCAGCCCACGGCTCGATGGCGGCGCAGCAGGTGCTCCCTCGCGGCGGCGTCGGCCGGCCCGTCCCGACGGGCCAGCCGCTGGGCGAGCAGCTCGCGGTGCCCGGGCTCCTTGTTGCCGCCGTACTTGAACTTGGCCCGCACCCCGGTCACCGTCAGCACGAGGCCGCGGATACCGGGCAGTCGGCGCCGGTAGTGCTCATGGACCGGGTCCGGCTCGAGGTAGCCGCCCTCCGGCTGGAGGTGCCGCAGCTGGGCGCGCAAGATCCCGGCCTTCTCGTCGTGGTCGTCGACCACCCGGGCGTCGCAGGAAAGCTGAACGGTCGCGTAGTACGACGTCGGCACACCGAGCTCCGCCGGCGTGCCCGGCGCCGCGCCCCAGTCGGACGGCACGTACGTGTAGTCGTCGACGACCGTGATCAGCGCCCTGGGCCGCTCGGCCAGCGGCTTCCACACCGGGTTGGCCTTCGCCAGGTGCAGCCGGACCGTGCGGTCGCCGTCGTACAGGAAGTGGGTCGGCACAACGACCGGCAGCTCGCGCTCACGACCGCCCGGAGCGATCAGCTGGCCGAAGTCGTGCAGCAGCAGCCAATCCCGCCACTCGGCGTCGTCCAGCGGGGCGTCCCATGGGTGGACCAGCACGTCGCCGATCCTGCCACCGCCTCGGCGCGGCGCCGGGGTCAGCACGGCCGCAGCCCGGCGACGAGGTCCACCGGCCGCACCCGTATCGGGAACGGCCGCTCCGCGGCGAACAGTTGCGCGCCGACGACGTCCGCGACCGTCCCGTACTCCCCGTCCTCGTCCAGCTCGAGCGCAGTGATCGCCGGCGTCTCCGGATCGACCAGCCAGTAGGACCCGACCCCGAACCGCGCGTACAGCGAGCGCTTGAGGGTGCGGTCGAGCAGGCCGCTGCCCGCCGAGCGGACCTCGACCACGAGGAGCGGGGCGGCGGTCAGCTCGTCACGGACGAGATCGACGTAGCGGGCGACGAGGACGTCCGGGCGCAGCTCGGTCTGCCGTCCCAGCCGGACCGGGAAGGGAGCCGTCGCCACCCGCAGCGACGACGGCGCGGCTGCGCGCAGGGCTTCGGCGAGCGCCAGCACGGCATCCGCGTGGCCGAATCCCGGGGACGGGCTCACGAAGACCGTCCCGTCGAACATCTCGGAAATCATCGGTCCTCCTCCGGTCGACTCGAGGTCGATCGTCGGCGGAGGCACCGACAACTCTGGAGCAGTGTCCACAGCCCCTCGCGGCGTCCACAACCGCGGGCATGAGGCTTGACAGCGCCGGCCGACCGGGCCGACCCCCTTGAGCGGGAAGTTCAGCCGCGCTTCTCGTCGGCGGTGGACAGCGCGGCGATGAAGGCCTCCTGAGGCACCTCGACCCGGCCGACGACCTTCATTCGCCGCTTGCCTTCCTTCTGCCGCTCGAGCAGCTTGCGCTTGCGGGTGATGTCGCCGCCGTAGCACTTGGCAAGCACGTCCTTGCGCAGCGCGCGAATGTTCTCCCGCGCGATCACGCGCGGGCCGATGGCCGCCTGGATCGGCACCTCGAACTGCTGCCGCGGGATCAGCTCGCGCAGCTTGGAGACCATGGAGACCCCGTACGCGTAGGCCTTGTCCTTGTGCACGATCGCGGAGAAGGCGTCCACCGGCTCGCCCTGCAGCAGGATGTCGACCTTCACCAGGTCTGCCTGCTGCTCGCCGGCCGGCTCGTAGTCGAGCGAGGCATAGCCGCGGGTGCGGGACTTCAGCGCGTCGAAGAAGTCGAAGATGATTTCAGCCAGCGGCATCGTGTAGCGCAGCTCGACGCGGGACTCCGACAGGTAGTCCAAACCACCCAACGCGCCGCGGCGGGCCTGGCACAGCTCCATGATCGTCCCGATGTACTCGCTCGGCGCGAGGATCATCGCCTTGACCACCGGCTCGTACACCGCAGCGATCTTGCCGCTCGACCAGTCGCTTGGATTGGTCACGACATGCTCGGTGCCGTCCTCCATGAGGACCCGGTAGACGACGTTCGGCGCGGTGGAGATCAGCTCCAGGCCGAACTCTCGCTCCAGCCGCTCCCGCACGATCTCGAGGTGCAGCAGTCCGAGGAAGCCGACCCGGAAGCCGAAGCCGAGCGCGCCGGACGACTCAGGCTCGTAGACCAGCGCCGCGTCGTTGAGCCGCAGCCTGTCCAGCGCATCGCGCAGCAGCGGATAGTCCGACCCGTCGAGCGGATAGAGCCCGGAGTAGACCATCGGCCTGGGGTCCCGGTAGGCGCCGAGTGGCTGCGTGGCCGGATGGGCGGCGTCGGTGACGGTGTCGCCGACGCGAGACTGCCGGACGTCCTTGACACCGGTGATCAGGTAACCCACCTCGCCCACGCCGAGGCCGGCCGTCGGCTTGGGCTCCGGCGAGATTACACCGACCTCGAGCAGCTCGTGAGTCGCGGAGGTGGACATCATCCGCACTCGCTGGCGGGTGCCGATGAAGCCGTCGACGACGCGGACGTACGTGACGACGCCGCGATAGGTGTCGTACACCGAGTCGAAGATCAGCGCGCGGGGCGGTGCGTCTGGGTCGCCGGTCGGCGGCGGCACCTCCCGGACGATCCGGTCGAGCAGGTCGGCGACGCCCTCCCCCGTCTTGGCGCTGACCCGGTGCACGTCGCTCGGGTCGCAGCCGAGGATGTGCGCCAGCTCCTCGGCGTACCGGTCCGGCTGGGCGGCGGGCAGGTCGATCTTGTTGAGCACCGGGATGATGTGCAGGTCGTTCTCGAGCGCGAGGTAGAGGTTGGCCAGCGTCTGCGCCTCGATCCCCTGCGCGGCGTCGACCAGCAGCACGGCGCCCTCGCAGGCGGCGAGCGAGCGGGAGACCTCGTAGGTGAAGTCGACGTGGCCGGGAGTGTCGATCAGGTCGAGGACGTGCCCGTCCCAGGGGAGCCGGACGTTCTGCGCCTTGATCGTGATGCCGCGCTCACGCTCGATGTCCATGCGGTCGAGGTACTGGGCGCGCATGCTGCGCTCGTCGACCACACCGGTGAGCTGCAGCATCCGGTCGGCCAGCGTCGACTTCCCGTGGTCGATGTGGGCGATTATGCAGAAGTTCCGGATGCGGGCCGGATCGGTGGCAGGGCTGGTCACTCCGGTCCGTTTCGTGGGTTGGTGATTCCGCCTGGCGGCTGCTTCCATGGTCCCACGGCCCGCGGGTGGCCTCCCTCGTTGTCGCCCGGTCCCCGTCGGGTTTGGGCCGGTCAGCGGCCGGCTGGTACCCTCCGTTGTCGCGCTCGGCGCCCGTCCGGCGTCGCGCGCCCGAATCCCCGACAGACGACCGAGGCTTCCGCGTGGCGAACATCAAGTCCCAGCTCAAGCGCATCAAGACGAACGAGAAGGCGCGGCAGCGCAACAAGGCGGTCAAGTCTTCGCTGAAGACGGCGGTCCGCCGGTTCCGCGAGGCGGCCGATACCGGCGAGCGCGATCGGGCGCTGACAGCGCTGCAGTACGCCTCCCGACAGCTGGACAAGGCCGCGAGCAAGGGGGTCATCCACCCGAACCAGGCGGCCAACAAGAAGTCGGCGATGGCGCAGCGCGCCAACGCGCTCTGACCGACGCTTTCCTCGCTTTCCGGAGCCGGCGCCCGTACGGGCGCCGGCTCGGTTGTGTCCGGCCCGCGTTGTCCCGGCGGCACCGATCACGCGGTGAGCTTCCGCCGGGCCTGGTCGGCGGGCACTCGGGTGCGTGTCCCGCCGGCGGTGTGGACGGCCTCCTGAGCTCAGGCGCGGGTCTGGCGAGCGGCGGCCAGGTCGCGGATCGCCGCCTCGAGCGCGTATGACGGATCGGCGGCGACTCCCTTCACACCGGCGTTGAGGTCGGCGACGACGTGCAGGGCTCGGGTCAGACCGGCGTCGGTCCAGCCGCGGGACTGCGACTGCGCCCGCTTGACCTTCCACGGCGGCATCCCCAGCGTTCCGGCCAGCGAGTACGGGTTGGCACGGCCGGCCGAGCTGACTCGGGCGATCGATCGGACACCATCGGCGAGCGCATCTGCGACGAGCACGTGCGCGACTCCAACCGCCAGCGCCCACCGCAGCGCCTCCAGCGCTCCTGGGATGTCGCCGACCACTGCTCGGTCGGCCACCGCGAAGCCGGTGACTTCCGCCCGGCCGCGGTGGTAGCGGCCCACGGCCGCGGCGTCGATGCGCCCGCCGGTATCGGCGACCAGCTGCTCGCACGCGGTCGCCAGCTCCCGCAGGTCGTTGCCGACCGCGTCGAGCAGGGCGGCCGCCGCGTCGGGCGGGATCATCCCGCCCTGCCGGGCGACCTCCGCGCGCACGAAGGCCAGGCGCTCCTCCGGCCGGGTCACCTTCGGGCACTCGACCACCACCGCGCCTGCTGTCCGGAGCGCGTCGACCAGCGCCTTTCCGCGGGCACCGCCCGGATGGACGACGACGAGCACGACGTCGCCGGTGGGGTCGGCCGCGTAGCCGCGCAGTGCCTCGACGACGTCCGGCTTGGCCTCGTGTGCCCCTCGAACCACGACCACCCGCCTGGCGCCGAAGAGCGACGGGCTGAGCAGGTAGAAGAGGTCGGCCGCGACGAGCTCAGCGGCGGCGAGCTCACGGACGTCCGACTCGGGATCGGCGGCCCGGGCGGCGGCGGTGACCTCGGCGACGGCCCGCGAGACGAGCAACTCCTCGTCGCCCAGAACTAGGCGGAGCGGGGCGTCCAGGACGTCGTCCACCCGCCCATCCTGGCACGCGCCGCCGACGGCACCGGAGGGCTCACGGCGGCGCCCGGGACCGCGTGACGATCGTCAGCCCGCCACCTGCCTCGCAGATGGCCACGTCCCCGTCGCGGTCGGTCCGCAGCACCCGCGGTCCCAGGCGCTCGAGCTGCGCGAGCAGCAGCGGCGACGGGTGCCCGTAGTCGTTGCCCGCGCCGACAGAGATCACCGCGACCGATGCCCGTGCCGTGGCGAGGAAGCCGGGGTCCTGGTAGGCGCTGCCATGGTGTGGCACCTTGACGACGTCGGCGCGAAGGTCGACGCCCGAGCGCTCGAGCGCCTGCTGCGCCTCGATCTCCACGTCGCCGGCGAGAAGCAGCGTCCGGCCACCGGTGTGGACGCGGACCACGACCGAGGAGTTGTTGGGGTCCGAATGGGTGCCGGCGAAGCCTCGCTGCGGTGACAGGACGTCGATCGCGACACCGGTGAGCTCGCGCCGCTCGCCGACCGCCGCGGTGCGCAGCGGTATCGCCAGGCTGCCGGCGGTCTGCTCGACCAGCCGCCATCCCGGCGCCGGCTCACGGAGCGGTCCGACGTCGATTTCGCCGACCCCCCGACCTCTGGTCACTCCCTCCAGGCCGCCGATGTGGTCCGCATGCAAGTGAGTCAGCAGGAGCAGCGGGACCTCGCGGATCCGCAGCGCGCGCAGACATCCGTCCACCGCGGCCGGCTCCGGCCCCGCATCGACGACTACCGCGCTGCCCGTCCCAGCCCTCACGACTAGGGCATCGCCCTGCCCGACGTCGCAGGCGACGAACAGCCAACCGGTTGGCGGCCAACCGGGTGCGAAAACACGCGTGGTAATCGCCGCGAGCAGCGCACCGACCACGGCGGCGAGCGCGACCAGGCGAAGCGTGCGGCGGCGCAGCAGCGGCACGGCCACGAGGAGCGCCGCCGCGAGCACCAGCCCGCCGGCGCCGCCGCCCGGCCAGGGCAGCACCGCGCCCGGAACGTGAGCCGCCCGCTCTCCCACCACCGCTAGCCAACCGACCGGCACTCCGGCGAGTCGGGCCAGCCACTCGGCCGCACCGGCGGAGGCCGGGGACACCACCGCGGTCAGCACACCGAGCACGGTCGCCGGGGCGACTGCCGGC
>Ga0126307_10002708_pt1 | contig 12001 bp, 8 predicted proteins | sample Plot28_FD_89955 | JGI IMG/M metagenome (GOLD analysis project Ga0126307, IMG submission 89955) | Serpentine soil microbial communities from UC McLaughlin Reserve, CA, USA - Plot28 | ecosystem: Environmental > Terrestrial > Soil > Grasslands | place: USA: UC McLaughlin Reserve, Lake County...
CAGTTCTCGATGAACACAACAACACGCGAAGAAAAGCGTTCCAAAAAATAAATCTAAACTGTCCAATCTGAATATTTGTACAGCTTAGCGGTTGCTCGTGCCCGCTGCCGAAGATGGCGGCGGCGTCGCTGCTTCTGCGTCTGGATTGATCCAGCAGGCGTGCACGCGGCCGTTTAAAGTCTCCGGAAGCTTGAGATCAGGGTTACCCTGCCGGACCAGGCAGCGAAAAGTCGCCTGGATGTGTCCCGCCGGGCAGCCGAAACGATCATAAAGATCGAGGTGACGGAACGCCGTATCGAGGTCGTCGCGCCAGAGCAGCCCGACAACGCGCCGCCCCAGCCACACGCATTCGGGATTGGCGGCGGGGCCACCCAAAAGCTTGGCTGCTTCAGCGAATTCATCAAGCTTTTTCTGCCCATCGCCTTCCCCCGACTGCTGGCGCTGGTTTCCAGCTTTGGGATCGGCGCTCTGCGCCAGGCTCGGCCCGGTCGCGAAAATCAGCACCGCCGCACTGAGGGCAGCGGCAACGATACGCGTACTGGAAATGCGCATGCTTGCTCGGGTTGTGCGGCCTGCCGGCCTGATGTTTCCTCCACATGCGGACCGAATTCGGTCAGCAATGCGGCACGTCGCTGCCTGGCGCTGCTACCGTGGTTGCCGATCGCACGGACTTTGTTCAGCGCGCCGTTGCGTTTGATTAAAGCAGCAGCTTGCCTCGTCGCCAATACAGCAGACGCAAAAATTTCGACCGCGCGGAGCGAATCTTGACGTGCCGATTTCCTGAACGGATTGTCACAATCTGTTACCGAACTTGGCACGCATGCCTTAGCGCGCTAAGCGGACAGAGGTGACATGGCTGGCCTGGGGATCGCCGATGCGCCTTGCGACTGCGCTTTTCGCGCTTGCGGCTGCAGGCATCTTCGCCATTTGGGCTTGGCTGGGCGCCGCGGTCGAAATGCCGCAGTCGCCGTTCGGCCCGGGTGAAAAGCTTTACTGCCTTTCCTATGCGCCGTTCCGCGGCGGTCAGAACCCGTTCGGGCCGGACATTCCGATCGATTCCCGACAGATCGATGACGACCTCGCGCAGCTCAAGCAGATCACCGATTGCGTGCGCACCTACTCGGTCGACCACGGTCTCGACCAAATTCCGGAAATTGCTAGGCGGCATGGCCTCAAGGTGATGCAGGGCTTGTGGCTCTCGAGCCTGCCCGACCTGAGCCGCAAGCAGGTCGAAATGACGATTGCGTTGGCGAACCGTTATCCCGACGTGATCCAGGCGATCGTCGTTGGTAACGAGGTCCTGCTGCGCGGCGAAATGTCCGCTCCCGCGCTTGCGCAGACCATCAGACAGGTGAAGACGCAAGTGCCAATGCCCGTCACTTATGCGGATGTGTGGGAGTTCTGGTTGCGTAATCGCGAGCTGGCGGCGGCAGTCGATTTCATCACTATCCACATTTTGCCGTACTGGGAGGATCTTCCAATTCCAGCACGCGAGGCGGCGCGCCACGTCGATGCCATCCGTAAACAAGTCCTGGCGGCATTTCCCGGGAAGGAAGTCTTGCTCGGGGAATTCGGCTGGCCTTCGGCGGGGCGCATGCGCGAGGCCGCCCTGCCGTCGCGCGCGAACCAGGGGCGAACGCTGCACGAGGTTCTTGCGCGGGCGAAGCGCGATGGCTACCGCGTCAATCTAATCGAGGCGTATGACCAGCCGTGGAAGCGCCAGCTTGAAGGAACCGTCGGCGGCCATTGGGGGCTGTTTGATGCCTACCGGCGCCGCGCCAAGTTCACTTGGGGCGCACCGGTGTCCAATCATCCGCTTTGGCGCTGGCAGGCGGCTGCCGGCGTGGCGCTGGCGGCGCTTGCATTCGCAGCTGCTTGGCTCACTCGGCAGGGCCGCAGCCCGCCGGCCGATATGTGGGCGCGCATTGCCGTCATCGCGCTGACATCCGGAGCCCTGGCCGGACTGACGATCGCGAATGTCCCGCTGGAGAGCCTTACATGGGGTGACTGGTTGCGATCGCTGGCGTGGGCTGCAGCCGCGCTGATCGCTCCAATCCTTGTCGCCGCGGCGCTGGTTTCGGGGGTGACCACTCCAAGCTTGGTGCGAATGCTCAGTGGTCCAGCGCAGCGTGCTGGCCAGCTGCTCGAACTCGCGCTCGGTATGCTCCTGGTTCTGGTGGTCGTGCTCGCGATCCAGTCCGCTCTCGGTCTGGTCTTTGATCCCCGTTATCGCGATTTCCCGTTCGCGCCGCTCTTCGGTGCGGCCGTTCCGCTGCTGCTGGTGACCACACCGGAAACGAGCGCTGTAGGTCGGCGGTCGGCAGCCCAGACGTTTGCCGCCCTCACACTGATCCTTGCGTCGGTCTATGTCGTGCTCAATGAGAGCCTTGCCAATTGGCAGGCGCTGTGGTTTTGCGCCGGGCTTGTCGTGCTAGCAATCACTCTGCTGCGGGTGCGGGACGCGCCAGGCTGAGTATCAACAGCGCCACCGCCAGCCCGGACAGGTCGGCATTGTGCAGCACTAGGCCAAAGCCCGCCGCCGCCAGCGCGAGCGCGACCAGGACGATCGAGGGCCGCACGAGGTTGAGCACAGCCGCGGCGAGCGCGCTCCAGCCAAACACACCATGATTATAAAGAGCGATGACCCGCCGGAACGTCGCGCACAGCCAGGTGTTAAGGCCGGCCTGACAGGCGAGCGAAACCGGCGCATGTTCGATCGCCAAATAGCGCAGATAAAGCGCCTCGCCGACCGACAGAAAGCCGACGATCAAGAGGACGTTTATTTGACGTGCCGTCGGCGCGAACAGCCGTGGGTGCATGCCGGGTTTCCTTCAAACAGGCACCATGGCGGGACGGGCAATGTCCGACAATCAGTCCGCTGGCGATTTCTGCTGAGGGTTTGTGGTACAGCTTTTCGCGACCGTGGGGAAGCAGGTCGGCACGCCGCCGCCGGCGGTCGGCTTTCCGGCTCCGCGGTCAGCGAGAATTCATGGCTTTATCGCCCCCGGCGGCATGGTCGATCCGCCTTTTCCCGCGAGGCGCGCTCCGATATGACGACCGTGCTGGAACTCGCGGAGAATCAGATTGAGCGCCGAACCGACTGGGACTGGGAAAAGCTGGATTGAACGTACTTGCCTTGCGATCGTGCTCGCCGCCGGCGAGGGTACCCGCATGCGCTCGACGGAACCTAAGGTCCTGCACCAAATCGGTGGCCGATCGCTGCTTGCACACGTGCTGGCTGCAGTAAATGATGCCGGTTGTGGGGCAACGGCTGTGATCGTCGGCCCCGCCGCGGAGGCGGTTGCAACCGAAGCCGCGCACGCGCTACCGACCGCCGAGATTTACGCGCAGAGGGAACGCCGCGGCACTGCGCATGCCGTGCTTACGGCGCGGGATGCGATCGCGCGGGCGCCCGATGACGTTTTGATCATTTTCGGTGACACGCCGCTGATCCGGCCGCAGACGCTCGCGCGGATGCGGCAAGCGCTGGCGGACGGCACGGCGGTCGCCGTTCTCGGCTTCCGTCCGGCCCAACCAACCGGCTACGGCAGACTCGTGGTAGAAGGCGGACAACTCATTGCAATCCGTGAGGAACTCGACGCAAGTCCGGCTGAACGCGCGATTAGTCTGTGCAATGGCGGGCTGATGGCATTCGCGGGCAAAACCGCGCTCACGATCCTGGAGCGCATCGGCAGCGACAATCGCAAACGTGAATTTTATCTCACCGATGCAGTCGCAATTGCCCGAGCGATGAAATTGAAAGTAGTCGTGGTCGAAACCGAGGAGGACGAGGTGCGCGGTATCAACACCAAGGCGCAGCTTGCCGAGACCGAAGCCGCCTTGCAGCAGCGTCTGCGCAAGGCGGCTATGGATGCCGGCGTGACGTTAGTGGCACCGGAGACGGTTTGCCTCTCCGCCGACACGAAATTCGGCCGCGACGTAACCATCGAGCCGTTTGTCGTGTTGGGCCCGGGCGTCACCGTGGAGGACAAGGCCGTGATCCGTTCGTTCTCGCATCTCGACCGGACGCATGTGGGCAAGGGCGCCCTTGTCGGCCCTTATGCGCGGCTTCGCCCAGGAACGCGTCTCGGCGAGGACGTACACATTGGTAATTTCGTAGAGATCAAGGAAGCCGTGATCGAGGCCGGAGCGAAGGCCAATCATCTCGCTTACATTGGCGATGCGCGGCTCGGTGCCGGCTCGAATTTTGGCGCGGGCGCCATCGTCTGCAATTACGACGGGGTCGCAAAGCATCGCACCGATATTGGCAAAGGCGCCTTCATTGGCTCGAACGCGGCACTAGTCGCGCCGGTCAGCATCGGTGACGGCGCCTATGTCGCGACCGGCTCGGTGATCACGCAGGATGTTCCGCCCGATGCTCTTGCCATCGGCCGGAGTGCGCAAGTCGTTAAGGAAAACCGCGCGGCACGGTTGCGCGAGATGAAATCGGGGGCAAGAAAAAAGCAGCGGAATGAACCGGTTGGTTCGCGGCGTTAGTCTCTTTTGTTACATGAATCGCGAACAGAGTGATTAACGGCGCATGTTCACGTGTCGTATAAGGTCGCTGGTTCATAATCAGAGTTTGTAGGGATAGGGAGACAGCCGCTCTATGTGCGGGATTGTCGGCATGCTCGGCTGCGAGCCGGTGGCAGTGCAACTGGTCGACGCACTCAAGCGGCTCGAATACCGCGGCTATGATTCCGCGGGTGTGGCCACGCTTGAGGACGGCCATCTGACGCGCCGCCGTGCGGAAGGCAAACTCCGCAATCTGGAAAATCGGCTGCAGCAGGAGCCGCTCAACGGCTTGATCGGTATCGGACACACGCGCTGGGCGACCCACGGCAGACCCTCCGAGGGCAACGCGCATCCGCACGCCACCGACCGTCTGGCTGTGGTGCACAATGGGATCATCGAAAACTTTCGCGAGCTGCGGGAGGAGTTGGAGAGCAAAGGGGTCGAATTTCACTCGGAAACCGACACCGAGGTCGTTGCCCATCTGGTGTCGGACGAAATGGAGAATGGCCGCTCCCCGTTCGAGGCAGTGGCAGCCGCGCTGCCACGACTGCGTGGTGCGTTTGCACTCGCGTTTTTGTTCGAGGGCGAGAACAACCTTCTGATCGGCGCTCGCAAGGGCTCGCCGCTCGCGATTGGATATGGCGAGGGCGAGATGTATCTCGGCTCCGACGCGATCGCACTGGCGCCTTTCACCGACACGATCTCGTATCTCGAAGACGGCGACTCGGTTGTGCTGAGCCGTCAAAGCGTCGAGGTGCGCGACGCGCAAGGCTCCGTGGTCGATCGGCTGGTGCAGAAGTCCTCGGCTTCGGCGTTCCTCGTCGACAAGGGCAATCACCGCCATTTCATGGCTAAGGAGATTTTCGAGCAGCCGGAAGTGGTGGGCCACACGCTGGCGCACTATCTCGACATGAGCGCTGAGCGCGTGCGGCTGCCGGTCGCGCTGCCGTTCTACTTCAAGTCGCTCGAGCGGATCTCGATCTCCGCTTGCGGCACCGCCTATTACGCCGGCCTGGTGGCGAAATACTGGTTCGAGCGCTTCGCGCGCCTGCCGGTCGAGATTGATGTCGCTTCCGAATTCCGCTACCGCGAGGCGCCGCTGCGACCCGGTGGACTTGCGATCTTCGTGTCGCAATCGGGTGAGACGGCCGACACGCTGGCGACGCTGCGCTACTGCAAGGAGCACAAGCAACACGTGCTTTCGGTCGTCAACGTGCCAACCTCGACGATCGCGCGCGAGAGCGACGTGGTCACGCCGACGCTTGCCGGTCCGGAAATTGGCGTTGCGTCAACCAAGGCCTTCACCTGCCAGCTTGCGGTGCTGGCCTGCCTGGCGGTGGCGGCCGGACGCGCGCGGGGAGTACTTTCGGAGGCCGACGAGAACAAGCTCGTGCGTGCGTTAATCGAGGTGCCGCGCCTGATGGCCGAGGCGCTCACGCTTGAGCCGCAGATCGAGCACCTAGCACGCGACCTCGCCAAGAGCAACGACGTGCTCTATCTCGGTCGCGGCACGAGCTACCCAATCGCGCTTGAGGGCGCGCTGAAGCTCAAGGAAATTTCCTACATTCACGCCGAGGGCTACGCCGCCGGCGAGCTCAAGCACGGACCGATTGCGCTGATCGACGAAAAAATGCCGGTCATCGTAATCGCACCGCACGACCGCGTGTTTGAGAAGACTCTCTCCAACATGCAGGAGGTCGCGGCTCGCGGCGGCAAAATTATCCTGGTCACCGATCCGCACGGCGCACGCGAGACGCAGGTCGAGTCGCTAATCAAGCTCGCACTGCCGGAAATGCCGGCGACGGTCACGCCCTTGGTTTATGCCATTCCGGTGCAGCTCATCGCCTACCATACGGCCGTGGTAATGGGGACGGACGTTGACCAGCCGCGCAATCTCGCGAAGTCGGTGACTGTCGAGTGATTTTAGGTAAACCGGCGCGACTTTGCTATGTCTCGCGTGGGCTGGCGCGGCCCGACAGAGTTCCCATATCGGAACTTCCCACGGCAACCATGGCCACATGATCGATATGAACGAGCGGGAAGAAAATCTGAAAGGCGTGCCTTTGCCGCCACAGAGCAATTTGGACATTCCGCCGGCTGCGCCGGAGGAGCCTGCACATCACGGCGTAGTCAGCCGTATCCGCAATTATTTCCTGACCGGCCTTATATTGGTCGGTCCACTCTATATCACGATCAGTCTGACTTGGTGGTTTATTAACTGGGTCGACGACCTCGTGCGGCCCTTCATCCCCGTGGCCTATCGGCCGGAGACTTATCTGCCAGTCAGCCTTCCGGGCTCTGGACTGATCATTGCCTTTGTCACGCTGACGTTGTTGGGCTTCCTCACTGCAAACTTGGTCGGACGTTCGCTGGTCGAGTTCGGCGAGGCCATTCTCAATCACATGCCGGTGGTGCGGCCGATCTATAAGAGCCTGAAGCAGATTTTCGAGACACTGTTCTCGAAAACTGGTTCGAGCTTTCGCCGCGTCGCCTTGGTGGAATTTCCCTCACCCGGGATGTGGTCGCTGGTTTTTCTGTCGCAATCCGCCAGCGCCGATATTGCGGCACGGCTGCCGAATACTGAGCATGTCGCCGCTTTCATGCCGTGTACGCCCAATCCGACGACCGGCTTTTTCTTCTACGTTCCGCGTCGCGCTCTTATCGAGCTTGATATTTCGGTCGAGGCCGCAATGACGCTTCTTATGTCGGCAGGAATGGCACAGCCCGGCGGCGGCCCCGATCAGCAGCGCAAGCTGTCCGCACTCGCCGAAACCACTCGAGTGGCGCAAGCGAGCCGCACCGCCGCGCCGGCGAAATAAGCGGCTTGCATTGCTTACCCCGCCCGGATGAGCCGGATCGCGTCATCGCGTTCAAACAGATAGAGCAGGTGCCGGAGCGCCGCCCCGCGCGGCGAGCTCAGCGTGGGATCGCGCGCTAGCACCAACGACGCGTCGTCGCGCGCCGCTCCAATCAGTTTTCCGTGCTGTTCGATGCGGGCGATCCGAAAACCAGGTATTCCCGATTGCCGCGTGCCCAGCACCTCGCCTTCGCCACGGAGGTGTAAGTCTTCCTCTGCGATGCGGAAGCCATCCTCGGTTTCGCGCATGATCTCGAGGCGCGCCTTTGCGGTTTCACCGACCGGCGCCTTATAGAGGAGAAGACAGGTCGAGTGCTCGGCGCCGCGGCCGATACGGCCGCGCAACTGATGGAGCTGGGCCAGCCCGAAGCGCTCGGCATGCTCGATCACCATGACGGTTGCTTCTGGCACGTCGACGCCGACCTCGATGACGGTCGTGGCGACGAGAAGCCGCGTCTCCCCGGCAGCGAAGCGCTCCATCGCGCGGTCCTTGTCCGCTCCGCGCATGCGGCCGTGCACCAAGTCGACCCTCTCGCCGAATTTTTCCTTCAATACTGCAAACCGCTCCTGCGCGGCGGCCACATCGATGTCTTCGGACTCCTCGACCAGCGGGCAAACCCAGTAGGCGCGCCGACCTTCGGCAAGCGCGCGACCGACCGCCTCAACGACTTCGTCCAACCTGCTAAGTGCGATGCGGCGCGTGTCAATCGGCTGGCGGCCTGCCGGCTTTTCGCGCAATTCGGATATATCCATGTCGCCGAAGTAGGTGAGTACCAACGTGCGCGGGATCGGCGTCGCCGTCATTACCAAGACGTCGACCGCTTCGCCTTTCTGCGCCAGCGCCAGCCGCTGATGAACGCCAAAACGATGCTGCTCGTCGACCACGGCAAGAGCGAGATCGCGGAAGGCTACGTCCTCCTGGAACAGCGCATGTGTACCGATCAGCACGTGGATGCCGCCGAGTGCGAGGCGCTCTAGCGTTTCGGCGCGTTCGCGTCCGCGTTCGCGGCCGGTCAGGATCGCTACCTCGATGCCGACTGCGGCCGCAAGCGGCGCGATCGTGCTGTAGTGCTGCCGTGCCAGAATTTCCGTTGGCGCCATCAACGCCGCCTGCCGGCCGCCCTCGATCACCGTTGCGGCCGCGAGCAGCGCAACCACGGTTTTCCCGGAGCCGACGTCACCCTGCAGCAGGCGAAGCATACGTTCAGGCTTGGCGAGATCGTCGATGATCTCGGCGACGGCACGCGACTGCGAGATCGTCAGCGAGTAGGGCAGGGCACCAATCAGCTTTTTGCGCAGGTGCCCGGTTCCTGGCGTGGCACGGCCGGCGGGGCGGCGCAGATGGGCGCGGACAAGCGCCAGCGCGAGCTGCCCGGCGAGGAATTCGTCATAAGCGAGCCGCGTCCAGGCGACGTCTTCGGGCCGCACGTCCGACGGCTCGGCCGGGTGGTGCAGTGTGCGCACCGCGTGGGCGAACGATGGATAGCCTTCGCGCGCGACCCAGCTCTGATCCTGCCATTCGGGCAGCCGCGGCACGCGTTCGAGCGCCGCCTCGGCCGCCTTCCGGACCTGGTTGAGACCGAGCCCTTCGGTCAACGGATAGACCGGCTCGACCAGCGGCAAGCGCGCGAGTCCCGCCTCGTCGACCACCCGATCTGGATGCACCATCTGCAGCATGCCGTCGTAGAGCGCTGCGGTGCCGGAGACATATCGGCGCTCTCCAAGCGGCAGCAGCTTCTCGAGATAGTCTCGGCGCGCGTTGAAAAAAGTCAAAATAAGATCGCCCGTGTTATCGCTGGTGTAGATTTGGTATGGCGCGCGCGGGCGGTGCGGCGGCGGGGGGCGATGCCGATCGACATTGACTGCGACCGTGACAACCGTATCCGGCACCACATCGCGGAGCTTTGGCCGCGCGCGGCGATCAATCGCTCCGGTCGGCAGATGAAACAGCAGATCGATGACGCGAGGCACATCCTCGCGGCCGAGCAGCTTGCGATAGGATTTCTCCAGCTTCGGCCCGACGCCGGGCAGGCTGGTGAGGGATGCGAACAGCGGATTTAAGAGATTCGGCCGCATGGGTGCCGGCGACTCCTGGATTTCGCGATGCTGACGTGAAGCCCGAATGGAGGCAATGCAGTTCATCACCGCCGAGCACTGACAACACCCGCTAGTGCGTTTATATGACCCACGCCCGGGCCCGTCCGGGCGTTTGGCGTCGAGGAACCGATGACCGGAACAACACGTTCGAGCGAGGGACTGGATATCCGCCGCCGCAAGCTGCTGTTCCGCTCGTGGCATCGCGGCATGCGCGAAATGGATTTAATCATGGGCGGCTTCGCCGATAGCACGGTCGCGGATCTCGCTGAGACGGAACTGGCGGATTTCGAGCGGCTGATCGAAGCGCCGGATCGCGCCATTCTGGCCTGGGTCACTGGCGAGGAAGCCGTGCCCGTCGACCACGACACAGCGTTGTTTCGCCGGTTGCGCGAGTTTCACCTCTCTCGCGACAAGCCGCGATAATGGCGCGCTCTCCCGCCGAAATGTTGGCGCCCGATCGTCTGCTTACGCTCGCCGGTGTTGCCGATGGAGCGGAGGGGCTTGTTGTTACCGACCTCGTCCGCGCTGTCGCGGCGCGGCCCAACGCTCCGGCGACTAGCCTTGCTGTCGTCTGCCGCGACGGTCAGCGCATGGCGGCGCTGGCTCGTGCGCTCGCCTTCTTTGGTCCCGACATCGAGGTGCTGGAATTCCCGGCCTGGGATTGTCTCCCCTACGACCGGGTCTCGCCGCATGCTGGCGTCGTAGCGCAGCGGATGACCGCACTGTCGCGCTTGGCGCACATCGACGGGCGCGAGCGGCCGTCCGTGCTGCTCACTACCGTGAATGCTGCGCTCCAGCGCGTGCCAGCGAAGCTGCAGGTGGCGACGCAATCACTCTCGGCTGCGCCCGGCAACGTGTTGGACATGGGAAGCATCACGAGCTGGCTCGAGCTCAATGGCTTTTCGCGCGCGTCCACGGTGCGCGAGCCCGGCGACTACGCGATTCGTGGCGGCATCATCGATCTCTACGCGCCTGACATGGCCGAGCCGGTGCGGCTTGACTTTTTTGGCGACACTCTGGAATCCATTCGGACCTTCGATTCGGAGACCCAGCGCACGACAGATCAGTTACGCGCGCTCGATCTTGTGCCGGTGACCGAGTTTCAACTGACCACCGAAACGATCAAGCGCTTCCGGCTGGGCTATGTCGAAGCGTTCGGCGCGCCTACGCCGGACGATCTGCTTTACGCCGCGGTGAGTGAAGGCCGGCGCCATCCCGGCGTGGAGCATTGGCTGCCGCTGTTCCATCCGAAGATGGATACGATTTTCGACTATGTGCCGGAGTCCCCGATCGTGCTCGAGCCACTAGCGGATGACGCCGCACGCGAGCGGCTCGAGCAGATCAAAGATTATTGCGAGGCGCGTCAGCAAGCGCTCACGGAACGCCTTCCGGGTCCGCCCTACCGGCCGCTGCCGCCACACCGCCTCTATCTCGCGAGCGACGAGTGGCGAGCGCGGCTCGATGCCGCGGCGCTCATACGACTAACGCCATTCGCCGTCCCCGAAGGGCACGGGGCGGTCATCGACGTCGCCACCAAACAAGGCCGCAATTTCGCCGCTGAGCGCACCGAACCCGGTCGCAACGTATTCGAGGCAGTGACCGACCACGTGCAGGCGCTGCAGACTGCGCGCAAGCGCGTCATTATCGCCATGTGGAGCGAAGGCGCCCGCGATCGTATGACCCACGTGCTCGCCGACCACGCGCTCGCCAATCTCGCGCCGGTATCGTCCTGGCAGGAGGCGCAGAAGCTGCCGGCATCGCAGGTGGCGCTCGCCGTGCTCGGCCTCGAAAGCGGGTTCGAGACCGCCGACGCCGCGGTGATCAGCGAGCAGGATATCCTCGGCGACCGTTTAGTGCGGCCGAGGCGAGCGGGACGGCGGCCCGAGAATTTCATCGCCGAGGCGACGAGCCTCGCGGCGGGCGACCTCGTGGTGCACGTCGATCACGGCATCGGCCGCTTCACCGGCTTGCGCGCCATTGAGGCTGCCGGCGCGCCGCACGATTGTCTCGAGCTCCACTACGCCGGAGGCGACAAGCTCTTCCTGCCGGTCGAAAATATCGAGCTGCTGTCACGCTACGGCTCGGAGCAGACCGGCGTTGAACTCGATCGGCTCGGCGGCGGCGCCTGGCAAGCGCGCAAGGCGCGCATGAAGAGCCGCATCCGCGAGATCGCCCACGCCCTGATTAAGGTGGCGGCGGAACGCCTGCTGCATGACGCCCCGCGCCTCACCATCGAGCAGGGTCCGTATGAGGAATTTTGCGCCCGCTTTCCTTACGAGGAGACGGACGACCAGCAGGCGGCAATCGACGTCGTGCTCGAGGAGCTTGCGTCCGGCATGCCTATGGACCGCCTGATCTGCGGGGACGTCGGATTCGGAAAAACCGAGGTGGCGTTGCGAGCGGCATACGTCGCGGCGATGAATGGTAAGCAGGTCGCGCTCATCGTGCCGACCACGCTGCTGGCGCGGCAGCATACGAAAACATTCATCGAGCGGTTCCACGGTTTCCCCGTGAAGATCGCGCAGGCGTCAC
>Ga0126307_10002709_pt1 | contig 12001 bp, 11 predicted proteins | sample Plot28_FD_89955 | JGI IMG/M metagenome (GOLD analysis project Ga0126307, IMG submission 89955) | Serpentine soil microbial communities from UC McLaughlin Reserve, CA, USA - Plot28 | ecosystem: Environmental > Terrestrial > Soil > Grasslands | place: USA: UC McLaughlin Reserve, Lake County...
AGTAGGCGCGCTCGCACAAAGTGGCCGTCGGCCCGGTGGGTCGGCGGAGCCAAGGGGGAACCGTGGAGACCCCGCTCGACCGGAGCGGGGTCTTCGCATTCTTGGACCCGCGCAGGGGTGCGCTACTCGTACGTGTAGATTGGATCGCCGAGGGCGATCCAGTTGTAGATCGACACGGCGTTCGGGATCGGCACCCGCAGGCAGCCGTGACTTGCCGCGTAGTTCGGCACCGACGCGTACCCGTGAATTGCGTACCCGCCGATGAAGTACGACGAGTAGACCATCCCGTGCGAGTTCGTGCCGGGTTGCTGGCTGTAGAAGCGGTAGCTCCCGAACACCGTCGGCGTTGAGGGCTTGCCCGAGGACACGTGGTAGACGCGGTAGGGCTTGCCGTGATCCGCGAGCACGAGCACCTGCCGCGACCAGTCGAACTCCACGTGCTTGCCATGGGTGCCCGAGGTCGGGTAGCGAAGCTTGTAGGCGCCCTCGCCGCGCAGCACCATCGCGTAGACGGAGCTGATCGCATAACCGTCGCGCCCCATCCCGTTGGTCTTGCGGAAGGCGTTGACCGCGTTCGCGGTCAGGAAGTCGAAGTAGCCGGTGACGGGCGTGGCGAAGCCGAGCTTGAGCAGCCCCCGCTGGAGCAGGGTGACTTTCGTCCCGCGCGTTCCCTGACCGGCGCTCCAGCTGACCACGTGGATCGTCTCGTTGCGCGTCCGGAAGGCCTGCTGCGCGTCGCTCGCCCTGTGCTTCACGACAAGCCGGACCGGACCCGAGTTCCCGACCTTGAAGCGAAACTCATAGCGCCCGCGGCGCCCCACCGTGCGCCGCACCTGCTTGCTGGCCTTCCCCGGACGGATCGCGTACAGCGTGAGCACCTCGCCGCGCACGTACGGCTTCACGACACCGCTCACCACCACCTGCTGCGACGGCGCGAAGTAGCGCGTCGCCTTCGTGGCGAGGCCGCCTTCGACCGCGAGCGTGGCCTTTCCGGCTGCGGGCGTCGGCGCCGGCGCCGGCGGAGGCGTGACCGGAATGGTGGGCGTCGTCGGGGTCGTGGGCGTCTGCCCGTACGCCATCGGCGCGAGAGCCAGCGCGACGAACGGAGTCGGGAGGAGGCGACGAATGCTCATATGTCGCTCACTATGCCATGGCCGGCCGCTGTCGCTGCGCACGCGGCACAAGCGTGCACGCAACCAGCATCAGCGGACCGAGCACGAGCGAGATCCCGGGATCCTCGATCGTGACGCCGAACGCAATCGCGTTGTTCAGGGCATGGAGCGCGATCACGGGATAGAGCGAACCGGTGCGCTCGTAGACGAGGCAGAACATGACTCCGAGCGTCGCGAGCGGGGGCACGATCAGCAGCGCCTCGGCGCTCGAGAAGTCCCAGTGGATCACGCCGAAGAGGAGGCCGTCGATGAGCGCCGCCACGAGGATCGAATAGCGGCTTCGCAGCGCCCGGTAGAAGAACCCTCGGAAGAAGAACTCCTCGGCGAGCGGAGCGATGCAGATCACCATGAAGCCGGCGGCGATCTGCCCCAACGTGCCCTCGTCCGCACCCAGGTCCTGTGCCACGGTCTGCTCGGCGTCCGGCTGCACGATTGCGGTGTAGAGCGCCGCAAGGATGTAGAAGGAGAACAGCCCCAGAGCCGCCCAGCCGACGGTCGGCCAGAAACGCGCCGGGCGCAGGCCGAACTGCCGGGCCCGCGGTTTGCCGGCGAAGGAGGCGAACAGAACCGCGGTGCCGATGAAGATCACGCCCTGCAGGAACGTGGCAACGACGGTGAACGTCGGGTTCTCGTCCTCGGTCGTGGCACCGGTGATCACCGCGACGATCCCCACCACCACGAGCGTCGAGACCAGGGCGACCAGGAATCCGATACCGGCGTACCACGGCGGCCAGCGCGGCCCGGCGCCCTCGGGCAGCTCCGGGAGCTCGGGCGGCGGCGGCGTGGGATCAATCCATGCTTGCTCCACGGCCAGTCAGAGTAGGGCGGCGAGCTGCCGGAGCGACGCGATCGCCTCCACGCCCGCCGGCGGTTCGCCCTCTCGCTGCAGGAGAACCCCACGGACTCCAGCGGCGCGCGCGCCCTCCACGTCGTTGTCGACCTTGTCTCCCACATGAAGCGCCTCCGCGGGCTCCACGCCCGCGATCCCAAGCGCGCGCTCGAACACGCGCGGGCTCGGTTTCGGCGCGCCGACCTCGGCCGATGTGACCACGCCGTCCACCAGCTCAATGATCCCCGCCGGGCCGAGCCACTCTGGCAGCGAGCAGTCCCAGTTGCTGGCGATTACCACGGTCACGCCGCGCTCGTGCAGCTCGTCGAGCGTGGGCAGCACGTCCGGGTACGGGCGGAACTCAAGCGCGCCGAGCATCGTGCGCCGCGCGGTCGCGTGGTCGAGGTCGGGCAGGTCGAGCGCTGTCCGCATCTCCTCCGCGCAGCGGTCGCGCAGGCGCTCGAGGCGCTCGCGGTCGGAGCCCTCGAGGTGGTGGTCGAGGTAGTACGCGATCTCGGCCATGAAGCCGGCCGCCGCCTGCTGTTCGCTCACCTCGAAGCCGGCCTCGCGCAGCAGGCGCTGAAGCCGCGGGGCCGGAGGTTGCAGCTCTACCAGCGTGCCGAGGGCGTCGAGCAGAACCGCTCTGACGGCGCTGCTCATGAGATCCAGTGCCAGCTCGCGTACTGCGCCGAGAAGATGCCGAGGCCGATCGCGAAGCCCGCGGCCACGAGGTCGGTGTTGCGGCGCTCGTCGCAGACGATCGCGAGCCACATGAACAGCGGAAACAGGACGGCCACGAAGCGAGGCAGGGACATGAGGGGCTGCGGCGTGACGGGGAAGGTGAGCGGCAGGAGCAGCGACGCGCCCATCCACGCTCCGTATGCCCGCGGGAGGCGCCGCCACACGCCCACGCATGCCACGACCGCGAAGATCAGCGTGAGGAAGAGCATCACATTGAGTGCCGCTATTCGGAACGGGTCACCGGCGGCCTGCTCGAAGTACACGGGCGTGCGTGAGCCTGACGCCAGCTGGCGCGCGCCGCCCACTGCTGCCACGAGGCCGTCCCAGGCACCGGCCAGCGGCACGGTTAGCTCGCGCGACCACGCGTCCTGGACGTCGAGGAAGCGCAGGGCGTCGCCCTCCACGAGCCCGAGCCACGCCACGTACGCCGCGATTCCGAGCGGCCCGAGCAGCAGCCACGCGGCGTCGCGCGGCCGTCGCTCGCGCGAGCTCCACCAGAGCATTGCCAGCGGTATCACAAGCAGCAGGCCCGCGCTGCGAGTAGCCGACGCAAGCCCCGCGCACGCGCACGCCCGTGCCCAGCTCCCGCTGCGCGCGGCATAGAACGCTCCGACGGCCAGCAGCAGGAAGAGGCTCTCCGAGTAGGGCGCGCCGAAGTACACGGCCGCCGGGAACACGGCAAGCAGGAGCAACGTGGGGCGCGCGAGCCGCCGCCCCAGCTCAAGCTCGGCGAGGCGGTAGAGCAGAACGAGGGCGCCGAGGAAGGCGGCAAGCGATACCGCGTACGCCGCCACGAGCTGAGCGCCCGCGGACGCGCCGAAGGGAGTTGCGAGCGTCCGGACCAGGAGCGGGTAGAGCGGGAAGAAGGCGGCCCGGGGCGCGCTGTCGCCATAGCCCGAGTCCGCGATCCGCAGGTACCAGACGGAGTCCCAGCGGGCGAGCGGTGCGAGCAGCGGATCGGCCAGCGCATGCGTGAGCGCGGGATCGTCGAACTTAGCGGCGTTCTCACGCGCCAGCCCGCCGCTCGCAGGACCGAAGGAGAGGGCGGCGAAGATCGCCACCAGGAGCACCGCGGCGCGGGTCGAGACGGCCACGCGCAGGGCGGCTCGAAACGCCTCGGAGTCGCGCGCGGCCGCGACTCCGCGTGCGCGCGCGGGGGTAGCCTCATACGTCATGCCGGACCCTGATTTCTACACAGCGGCAACGAGCCACCCGTGGATCTACGCCGGGGCCGCTCTGGCAATTGCGGTCGTGATTGCGCAGACCATGGACCGCGCCATCGCTAAACGCGGCGCGCTCGTCGGCGAGGTGGTCACTGGCGGGGAGCTCTCGCCTGCGACCCAGACCCGCCTGCGGCTGATCCGGAGACTCGTTTTCGTCCTGATCGTGCTGATCGGTGTGGCCATTGCGGCTGCCAACTTCCCCGAGGCGAAGAGCGTGGCCACCGGCATCCTTGCCTCCTCGGCGGTGCTCGGCCTCGTGCTCGGCTTCGCGGCCCGCCAGACGCTCGCAAACGGCATCGCGGGCATCCTGCTCGCGATCACGCAGCCGATCCGGATCGGCGATCTCGTGACGTTCGAGGAGGAGACCGGGGTCGTCGAGGACATGAAGCTCACGTACACCTACATCCGCCTTGACGACGGCCGCCGCTTGATCGTGCCGAACGAGCGGCTCGCGCAGAGTTCGGTCGTGAACCACACCATCCTCGACCCGCGGGTGCAGGTGGAGGTGTCGGTCTGGCTGCCGCTCGACGCCGATCTCGACAAGGCGATGGGGCTGATCCGCGACGAGGACGCCAACGTAGACGTCTCTGTGGCCGAGGTGGACAGGGAGGGCGTCCGGCTCAGTGCCACGACTTGGGCCGCGGGGCCCTCGGAACGCGGCAAGGCAGCCGCCGAGCTGCGGCTCCGCTGGCTCCGCCGCCTGCACGAGCACGCACTATCCTCAACCGAGGCCTGACCGTGGTTCGCCGCCGAACTCTGAGATGACTCATCGTCAGCGAAAGTTGAAGAGGAGACGGCGTCATACCGGGCGCAGTTCGGTCCTGCTCGGCCTCGCCGTCCTCGCCACGGTGGCCGTGATCGCGGTGCTGTCGGCGATCGGCTACGTGCTCGCGACCGCCGCCACCGCCCCCGACCTGGCCGAGCTGAAGCCCGCCGACAAGGGCCAGCTCTCCGCGGTCTACGCCGTCGACGGCTCGCGTCTCGGCTTCATTCAGTCGGACGTGCTGCGTCGCGTCGTGCCCTGGCGCGACATCCCCGTGAACCTGCGCCGTGCCTCGGTGGCCATCGAGGACGAGCGCTTCTACAGGCACGGCGGCGTGGATCTCAATGCGATCGTGCGCGCCGGCATCAAGAACCTCGAGTCCGGCAAGACCGTGCAGGGCGGTTCGACCATCACCCAGCAGCTCGTGCGCGCGCTGTACATCAAGGATCCGAAGCGCGACTTCGCCCGCAAGATCCGCGAGGCCAAGCTGGCCTCCGAGCTCGAAGACGAGCACTCGAAGACCTGGATCCTCCACAACTACCTCAACTCGGTGCCGTACGGCACCGTCGGCGGGCGGACCGCCATCGGCGTGGAGGCGGCGGCGGTCACGTTCTTCGACAAGCACGCGAAGGACCTCGACCTCGCCGAGTCGGCGATGATCGCCGGCCTCCCGCAGGCGCCGTCGCAGTACAACCCCTTCCGCAACGAGCAGGCGGCAATCCAGCGGCGCAACGAGGTCATCAAGCAGATGGCCTCGAACCGCTTCATCACGCAGGAGCAGGCGGCCGAGGCGATACGGCAGCCGGTGAGGCTGAAGCGCGGCACCCGCTACGTCACGCGCCGTGAGCCGTACATGTTCGACTTCGTGCAGGAGCAGCTGATCGAGCGCTACGGCTTCGGGGTGGTTCGGCGCGGCGGTCTGCGGATCCACACCACGATCAACCCCAAGGTCCAGGACGTCGCGCGGAAGGCGATTGCGGGCCAGCTCTACGACCCGAACGATCCCTCGGCCGCCATCGTGACGATCGACCCGTCGAATGGCTACATCCGCGCAATGGCGTCCAGCACGAAGTACCAGGACCGCACCTTCAACCTCGCGGCCCAGGGCCACCGCCAACCGGGCTCTGCCTTCAAGACGATGGTGCTCACCACGGCCATACGCGCCGGCATCGACCCCAATCGCACGACGTACGTCTCGAAGCCGCTGAAGATCGACGACCCCGACCTCGGGATCTACGACTGGGAGGTTCAGACCTACAGCCACTCGTACGGCGGCACGATGACCATCAAGAGCGCCACGCTCGCGTCGGACAACACGGTCTACGCGCAGCTGATCCTCGACGTCGGGCCGAAGAAGGTCTGTGAGACAGCGCATCTCCTGGGCGTGACCAGCCACCTCGACTGCTACGCGGCCGAGGGGCTCGGCGGACTCACGCGCGGGGTGACCCCTCTAGAGATGGCGAATGCGTACGCCACGCTCGCTTCGGGCGGAATCCGGAACCGGCCTATTGCGATCAAGCGGGTGGTGTTCCCGGACGGCAAGTCCGAGGACCTCGGCAAGCCGAAGCGCAAGCGCGTGCTCACCGACGGCCAGGCCTACGCGGTAACGCAGATCCTCGAGGCGAACGTGCTCGGCGGTACGGGGACCGCCGCCCAGATCGGCTGCCCCACCGCCGGCAAGACGGGCACGACCGATTCGTTCAACGATGCATGGTTCGTGGGCTACACGCCGCACCTCTCGACGGCGGTGTGGGTGGGCTACCCCGACGCACAGGTGTCGATGGAGGCCACGCGCATCGGCTCCGTGGCGGGAGGCACCTGGCCGGCAATGATCTGGCACGACTTCATGTCGACCGCGCACGGCGACAACTGCGACGATTTCCCCGCGCCCACCGAGCCCGCCGAGTTCTCCCCATTCTTCGGCAAGTACGCGCGCACCGGCTCGGCGGACAGCGGCGAGTACTACGAACCGTCCGGAAACACCCCAGCGCCGGACCAGCAGTACGACCCGCGCTTCTACGAAGAGGCACCGCTCGACGCGCCGCCGACCGAGACCCCGCCCGCGCCTGACGCGCAGCCCGAGGCGCCCGCTCCCGGCAACGGAAACGGAAATGGGAACGGCACTGGGAACGGCGGCGACGGAACAGCCGCACCCGGCTGATCCCCGTCTCGTGGCTGAACTCGATCTGATCGCGGCTATCGAGGCCGCCCTCAGCGACCGCAGCGGAAGGCTCGTCCGCTGGACCGGCGACGACGCGGCCGTCACGCGAGCGCGTGCCTTCGCGGTGACCTCGATCGACACGCTTGTCGACGGCGTGCACTTCGAGCGCCGCACGCATGGCGCGCGCGACATCGGCTGGAAGGCACTCGCCACTGCGCTCTCGGATCTGGCGGCCATGGGAGCCGAGGCGGGCGAGGCCTACGTCTCGGTGGTGCTGCCGGAGGGCTTCATCGAAGCGCTCGAAGTCGTCGAGGGCATGGAGGAGCTGGCCGCTGCATGCGGTGCCACGATCGCGGGCGGCGACGTGGTGCGCGGCCCTGTGCTTGTGCTGACCGTGGCGGTGGTGGGCTGGGCGGATCGCGAGGACGACCTAGTGGGGCGCGACGGCGCGAGCCCCGGCGACCTCGTGGGCGTGACCGGTGACCTCGGCGGCTCCGAGGCTGGCCGGCGGGTGCTGACAGCCGGCGGCACGATCCCGGAGGATCTCGTGGCGCGGCACCTGCGGCCGCAGCCGCGGCTCAAGAGCGGGACCGCGCTGGCACGTGCCGGAGCCAGCGCGATGATCGACCTGAGCGACGGGCTCGCGACCGATGCGCGCCACGTGGCGGAGCGGAGCGCCGTGGCGATCGTCGTGCGGCTGGAAGACGTCCCACGCGCCGCGGGCGTGAGCGCCGAGGAGGCCGTGACCGGCGGTGACGACTACGAGCTGCTCGTGACAGTCCCCTACCACCGCCGCGAGGCCGCCGAGGCGGCTGCGCCGCTCACCTGGATCGGCGAGGTGTCAGCCGGTAGCGGGCTTGTCCTTCTCGGCCCGGACGGCCCGGTCTCGGGGCTGAGCGGCTACGAGCACCCCTGAGCGCAGGATCGCTTCGGCGACCGCGCGCGGATCGACGACATACCCGCTCTGTTGGACAGCGCGCCGGGGCGCCTCGTCCCTTCCCCTGCCAACCATCCTGCGTACCTCCCTATCCACGTCCCTATCGGCACGCGGGACACTTTTCGCGCCGCGCACATCGCGAAACCCGCACATCCGGCTAGTCAGCGCCGAAGTGCCGACTGAGTGCCCCCCAGCGAACCCGGCCCGGCGTACGAGCCGGGGCCGTAGACCGCGGGTCCCTGCGGGCCCGGCTCTGCCTCGTCCTCGTCCGGTAGGCGCCACGCGATCTCGGCCGTGCAGCACGCCGCAGCGAGCATCAGGCAGCCGATCAGGGCCAGCACGATTCCGACGCTATGCCCGGTGACGAGCATGAGCAGGTACCACGCGCCGTGGAGCGGATCCAACTTAAGCGCGAACAGGAAGTAGATCGCCACCAGTACCGCGGGCGTGACCCCCAGTCCGATCAGCACCGCCCGCAGGCGGCGCCGTGGCGCCGGACGGGTGACGACGGTGAGCATCCAGAGGTGGGCTGCCGGTACGGCGAGCAGCCCGGCGAACGGATTCACGAGCCACAGCAGCAGCGCGCTGGCGGCGATCGCAAGCGCCAGTGCCACGCCCGCCCCCGGCTCGACCGGCTCGCGCAGCTCCGAGTCGGGTCTGACCGCGAGCCAGCGCGCGAGAAAGAAAGCGAGCGCCATGGCCGCGACTACTCCCACCAGCACTGCGAGCGCGGCGCCGTCGAGGGGCAGAACGCGTGGCGCGACGGGCGCCGGGGGCGGCGTGGGCGTGGCGCCCACGAGCGCGAGGAACTGCGCTAGGGCGAGCGCCGCGAGAAACGGTGCCACCCAGGCGGCCACCCATCGCAGCCAGCGCAGCACGTCCACCTGTCGCCGGCGCGCGCGTGCGAAGGCGTCCACCGAGGCCACGAGCACCGGGAGTAGCAGCGCCCCCGCCAGCAGCGAGATCACCCATCCGGGGAGCACCTGGCTCACGGCCTGGACATAGCTCTCGGGGCCGTGCTCCGGGCGGGAGCCCTGGTCCACAGCGCTTAGCGTCCGCAGCGTCGCCCGTCCGAGCATGCCGAGGCGGTCCTCGTCGATCGCCTCGACGGGGCCGTAGCCGTCGGGCGGCAGCTCCCCACTGCCCGAGATGCGGACCGCGTCGTAGCCGTTTTCGAGCAGGACGCCCTGGGCCCCGATGCCGATCGGAAAAGACAGCCGGGCGAACTGGCCGAATGCGCCGCTGCCGCCGGCCGAGCCGCCGACCTCCTCGCGGATCGAGTTGGCCACCGTCCGCTGCAGCCCGATGCCGGCGCGGCGCGAGTCGTTCGACCATGCCTGAAGCAGCGGGCCGCGGCTCGAGCGCGCGCCGAGATCGGAGATCACCAGCACGGCATCCACGGACTCCGGCGGCGGCAGGTCCGAGACCAGCTCCCTGGCGCCTACCTCGCCGAGGTTCGACCCGTCCACCGACGCAAGCATCAACGTCTTCTGGGACGGCCGTCCCTGGTAGACGCGCGCCAGCTGCATCAGGGCGGCGGTGTCGGCCGCGCTGCCGGGCGCGTCCGGGATGCTGCCGGCGTCGCGTGCGGCCACGATCACGATCACGCTGCGCGATCGTCCCGCGCGCACCCCGATCACGTTCACGAGGTCGTGCCGTGCGTGCGTGAAGCGCTGCAGGTGCGGCTGCCCCCCTCGTCCGCCGCTGAATCCACGCGCGGCGAAGGCGCCGGCCACGAGATCGGCAGTCGCGAGGTCCCCGCGCGTGCCCGCCCGACGGTTGGGAGACTCGGTCGCGATGCGGGTCGCGAGGTCGGCCGCCTGGGCGCCGTCGAAGAGCACGTCCGCAGCCAGGCCCTGCGGCAATGCCCGCGGTCTGCCCTCGAACGAGAACATCGCCAGAACGATCGCCAGCAGGGCCGGTATGAACGCCGCCCTGTATACACGCGGCTCTATCACTGCGCCTCAACCTACAATCCTCAAGGTTGACCACCGCTGCCCCTCGCATCCTGCTCGTCGACGACGAGCTCTCGATTCAGAAGCTGCTCGCGTATCCCCTACGCAAGGAGGGATACGACGTCATTCCGGCGCTCGACGGGCGTGAGGCTCTCGAGCGTCTGCGCGACAATAACTTCGACCTCGTGGTGCTCGACGTGATGCTGCCGCGGATGGACGGCTTCGACGTCTGCCGGGCGATCCGCTCCCGCAGCACCGTCCCGATCATCATGCTTACGGCGAAGACCGAGGAGACCGACAAGGTCCTCGGCCTGGAGCTCGGCGCCGACGACTACATCACCAAACCGTTCTCGGTGCGCGAGTTCCGCAGCCGCGTCAAGGCGGTGCTGCGGCGCGCCGCGCTCGCGCAGCCGGAGGCCCAGTTCGAGGAGCCGATCGAGGCGGGGGAGCTCTCGATCGACTTCGAGAAGCGCTCAGTCGTGGTGCGCGGCGAGTCGGTGCGCCTGACCTACGTTGAGTTCGAAATCCTCGCCGCGCTCGCGCGCGCGCCCGGGCGCGTGTTCAGCCGAACGATGCTCCTCGAGCGCGTGTGGGGCGACGCCGCCTACCGCGACCCGCGCACGATCGACGTCCACATCCGCCACCTGCGCGAAAAGCTCGAGCAGGAGTCGAAGACTCCGGAGCTGATCCTGACCGTGCGCGGCGTCGGCTACCGCTTCAGGGACACATGAGCCGGCTGCGGTCGCTTCGCCAGAAGATCGCATTCATCTTCTTCGCGATCACGGCGGCGGCGTTCTGCGCGATCTGGTTCGTCGTGGTCCCTCAGCTCGAGCAGAACCTGAAGGAGAGGCGGCTCACGAGCCTCATGGAGGAGGCGAGGGCGGCAAAGTCGGCGCTCGAGCTGCCGCTCGTGGGCGGCCGGGAACCATCTAGCAAGGCCTTCGCCGACCGCGTCCGCCAGGCCGCCGACGCCACCGATGCGCAGGTGACCGTGCGCTTCTGGCAGCGCCAGTCGGGCCCGAAGCGCAATCCCGGCTTCTACCCGGCGGACGGCTCACGCGCCGTCGTTCCCTTCAACGAGCGGCTCGCTCGTCGCGCCATCACGACGCGCCGCATGCAGAGCGGGTACGACTCCTTCCGCGACGAGGAAATCGGACTCGTGGCTCAGCGGCTTCGCCCGCGCGGCAACAAGCCCCGCGTGGCGGTCTACTCGCGCGACTTCGAGGACGTGCAGGAGACGGTGTCCTTCGTTCGCGACCGCGTGCTTGTCGCCAGCAGCGGCGCGCTCCTGATCGCGCTGTTCGGCGGATACCTAGTGGCAGCGCGGCTGGCGCGGCGCGTCGGGCGGCTTGAGCGCGCCGCCCGTCACGTGGCGCGCGGGCGGTTCATGGAGCCGCTTCCGGTGACCTCAAAGGACGAGCTCGGCCAGCTCACCAACACGTTCAACCAGATGCAGCAGCAGCTGCGGCGCGTCGACGTGGCGCGCAAGGAGTTCATCGCGACCGCTTCGCACGAGCTGCGCACGCCGATCTTCTCGCTGGGCGGCTTCGTGGAGCTGCTCCAGGACGAGGATCTCGACGAGGAGACCCGGCGCGAGTTCCTCGAGACGATGAGCGAGCAGGTGGCGCGACTCCAGAAGCTGTCCGTGGACCTGCTCGATTTGTCGCGGCTCGACTCCGGGTCAGTGGAGCTTCAGACCGAGCCCGTCGACCTCGCGGAGCTCACGCGCTCCGTCGCGGGCGAGTTCCGCCCGCTGCTCGAGGAGCACCGGACCGACCTGCGTCTTGAGGTCCCGAACGAGGGGCCAAGCGCCTCGTGTGACCGGGAGCGGGTGGCACAGATCATGCGTATCCTCCTCGACAACGCCCTCCGCCACACGCCGGACGGCACGGACGTAACCGTGAGCGCACAGCGCCACAACGGCGCCGCCGAGCTCACGGTGGCCGACTCGGGCCCCGGCCTCCCGGCCGGAGCGCGCTCGAAGGTGTTCGAGCGCTTCTACACCGGTGACGCGGCGCGCGGTGCCGGCCTGGGCCTCGCCATCGCGCGCGAGCTGGCCGAGCGCATGGACGGGCGACTGCTGCTCCGCACCGACGGCGGCACGTCGTTCACGCTCGAGCTGCCGTCGGACGGTAAGACCTCGTGAGACCATCGCTGGCGGCGCTGGCCGCAGCGGTACTGCTCCTCGCGGCAGGCTGCGCTTCCGGCGACGACGACGGG
>Ga0126307_10002711_pt1 | contig 11990 bp, 13 predicted proteins | sample Plot28_FD_89955 | JGI IMG/M metagenome (GOLD analysis project Ga0126307, IMG submission 89955) | Serpentine soil microbial communities from UC McLaughlin Reserve, CA, USA - Plot28 | ecosystem: Environmental > Terrestrial > Soil > Grasslands | place: USA: UC McLaughlin Reserve, Lake County...
ACTCAGAGGGGCAAGCGCTCGACTGGTTCTACGGGCTCTTCCCCTCGTGCGCCACCCAACAGAGAGCCGAGAGGACGAGGTAGCAGTGAGAGATCCGGTCGAGGACCGCGAGACCGCCGCCCAGCGGCCCCATTCGGCGCGACAGTGGCGTCACCTCTATTTGCTTCAGCGCGACGGGGCGCTCGCTGAGCGGGCTGGTTGCGCTGCGCTGCGGGTGGCCGTGGAGCGAGTCGCCGCCCGCGAAGCTTGGCTCACGTCGCCCGAGAGACGCGGCTAGTCCCGGTGAGACGCAAGAAGACCAGCGCCGCGAGCGCCGAGAAGGCGGACAGAAGGCGCGCGCGGCTGTTGGAACAGGTCCGCAGACGTTTCGACGAGCGCGCGGCTGGAACGCCACGACGCCGGCGACGCGGAGGGCGATGATGGACGAGCAGGCATGGCGCCTCGACGAGTTGCGCGAAGAGGCCCGTTATCGCCGGGAGCGCCTCGAGCTGTACAGGGCGAGGATGTACGGCGGGCGTGCCCGCAGCGGATACCGACTGAGGGAATATGAGCGGGCCTCCGAAGGCGCCTCGGCGCGCCTTTGCCGAGCCGAAGCGCAGCTCTCTAGCAGCGCTGCGGAGCGGCCGGCCGACTCTCAGATCCTGAAGGCGCTAACGTCCAGACCTTCCCGGCGGGTCCCGAGGTGACCCGCAGCGTAAGGCACCAGGCTCCTTTCGACAGGACGCCTGTCTCATCGCCCAGGGCAGAAACGAGCACCGACAGCATCGAGTCGCCCGGCGGTCCCCGCAGCCTGGCCCTCTCCGCGAACGACTGGCCCCGCAGTCGATCCCGTTCGCCTCAATAGTGCGTTGCCTCGTCGCGCTGGTCGCGCGTCGGCGTCCTACCGCTTCTTCGGCCGGGACGTTGGCCACAGGGCCAGCCTCAAGGATGGTACTCCGAGAGCCGGCATAAGGGCGGTTTGCGGTGGCCGTTTTTCGGCCAAATGGTTCGAAAAAATGGTCCGGCCTATCTGGGGGCGGAGACCACGGAGGACCTGCGGAGCGCGCTCAATCCCGCTTGCAGAGCGAAAGCTTGCTAACGCGCCCGACAGGATTCGAACCTGTGACCTTCGGTTCCGTAGACCGACGCTCTATCCAGCTGAGCTACGGGCGCCCGGCTGACAGAGGGTAGCGAGCCTCTGGGGTGCGTCAGGTGGCGGGGTCGACGCCGAGGTGGTCGCACCAGCCAGGCCGTCTGGCGTTCGCGCTCGGCGTGGTAGCCGTCGACTCCCGATAGCTCCTCGGCTATGCGCGCGGCCCACGAAGCCGAGCAGCGCCGGGCCTTCGGGCACGGACGGCTCGATGACCGCGTCCCACGATTCGAGTGGCGGCGAGGCGCCCAGCGCCAGCTCGTGGCCGCGGTCGGCGCACATGCGCGTGTACGCGTCCCGGGTGGCGTCGTCCCATGCCCCCGACTCGCCGAATCAGCCGACCCCGCGACGCCACCAGCTTCATCGCCTCGGTGCGGATCTCGCCCTCGAGCTCGATCTCGTACAGCGCTCGGCCGACCCACACCGGCAGGTCCGCGGTGCGGCAGGCGTGGATCCCGCTGCGGCAGGGCGCGACGGCCGCATCGATCCACTCGCCGGGCCCGCCGTTCGGCAGCGGCCAGGCGAAGCCCGTGAAGAATAGGCGATCACGTGCGCTTCCACTCCCTGAACGCGGTGAGCAGCTTCTCGCGCGTGTCGGGCGGCACGTCCTCCTCGGTGATGCGCCCGACCGTCGCCACCGTGGTGCGGATCTGGTCGACGTACCAGATGCAGCCGTCGCAGAAGTTGAGGTGCTGCTCGAAGAGGGTCGCCTCGTCGGCGGGAAGCGCGGCTTCGAGCCAGTCGCTCACGAGCTCGACGACCTCCTGGCGCCTCGCAGACCTCGGCCGATGGAAGCCCCGCCACGTCGCGCATTGTGATGACGCTGCGCTGCGGCTCGGCGAGCTCGTCGATGGCACGCTTTGCGACTTCGAGCGTCTCGCGCCCGAGCAGCACCTCTTCCGGAACCTGGTTCCAGTCGTCTGGGTATGCGTTCCAGTGTCCGGGAAAGGCGGTGTCGGCGGCGCGGAAGCGATCTGGATCGACCGCGGCCTGGCGCTCCCGCGCCATCGCGGTGTTGACCAGGATCCGGAGGATCCACGTCTTCAGTGAGGCGCGGCCCTCGAAGCGGTCGAGACCCTTGATACCCCGAGCCACGCCTCCTGCACGACCTCCTCGGCGACCGCGATCGTCCTCACATAGGAGCGCGCCACAGCAAGCATCGTGCCGTGATAGCGACGGATGAGCTCGTCGAAGGCGTCCTCGTCGCCGCCGCGGAGGCGCGCAACGAGATCTTCCTGACGCAACGAGACAGCCGACCGGGAGTCCATGCCGGTCTGGACCACGAGTCCGTTGCTGAATCTACCTGAGCCAAGTGCTGCGGGCTACCATCGACGCTGCCCGGAGAGGTGGCCGAGTGGCTGAAGGCACTCGCCTGCTAAGCGAGTATGGGGTTCACGCTCCATCGAGGGTTCGAATCCCTCCCTCTCCGCTCCTGACGCGGACGCGCGTCGCTCAGGAGAGGACACCCTCGAGGCGCAGCAGGAACTCCTTACGCTCGCGCCCACCGGTGTAGCCGCCGATCGCGCCGCCCGTGCGAAGCACTCGGTGACAGGGCACCACGACGGGCAGGGGGTTCGCCCCGAGCGCGTTGCCCGCCGCCCGCACGGCGCGCGGGCTCCCGGCTCCCGCGGCCACGCTCGCATACGTGCCCGTGCTCCCGAAGCCGATTCGCGCGGTGGCCTTCAGCACCTGTCGGCTGAAGCCCCGCGTGAGCGTCCAGTCGATCGGGAGCTCGAAGCGCTCTCGCTTGCCCTCGAAGTACTCGTCGAGCTCGCGACGCACCTCGTCGAGTCGCGCCGGCGCTTCGAGCATTCGCGGCGACACGCGCCGGGCCAGCTCCTCGAGCACCGCGTCGCGCCCGCGGGCGCCGTAGTAAGCGATCCGGACCAGACCGCGGCGTGTCGCGGCGACCGTCAACGGCCCGAGCGGGGAGTCGACTCTCGCGTACGCCAAGTCCAGCAGACGCTCGCGCTCGGCGAGCTCGGGCAGGCCCGCAAGGGAGGGCGCGGGCGGCAGCCCGGCCGCTGCAGCGCGCAGCTCTCGCTCAATCTCGTTCATCTCTGAACCTCCTCCCGTAGCCGCTTCAGTCCTTCGTGCACGCTGCGGCGCGCCGCGTCCTGCGAGCAATCGAGCAGGAGCGCCAGCTCCGCGTACGGCATGCCGAGCAGCGAGCGGCAAAACACCGCCGTGCGCTGCTTCGGTGGCAGCGTCCGCACGCTTTGAAGGAGCTCCGGCGCGCCGTCGCGCACCGCGGCCGTCGACGCCTCCGGCGGCTCGCCGACCGGCAGCGGGCGCCGGGCGCGCGCCCGGTGCGCGTCCATCGCCTTGTTGTGGGCGATCCGCAGGAGCCAGGCCCGCAGGTTGTCCGCCCGTTCGAGGCGCGGGTAGGCGCGCAGCGCGGCGATCCAGGTCTCCTGAAACGCGTCCTCGGCCTCGGCGGGCCCGGCCACGACCACGAGGTAGCGATAGACGTCCTCTCGGTGCCTGTCCACAAGCGCCTGGAAGGGCGGGAGCTGCATGCTCACAGTGAACGCCCGGCGCGGCCGAGGCGTGAGATCAGGATTCGACGAAGACGGGCGCGCCGAGCGGCACGGTCTCGATCAGCCAGCGCGCCTGTCCGGTCTTGACGCGCAGGCAGCCGAGCGTGGCCGCCCGCCCGATGCTGGCGAGATCCGTGGTCGCGTGCACCGCGAGGCGGTCGCCGCCGGGCCAGGTCGCCGGGAGGCGGGTCTGATGCCCGGTGAGGGCGACGACACAGCAGCCGTAGGGCGAGTCGCGGTCCGTCACCCGGAGTTTGTCCGTGACCGAGAAGCGTCCTTCCGGGGTGGCGTTGCCGCGGCGACCGACACCCGCCTCGAAGCTCTTCACGGTCTCGCCGTCGCGGCGCACGCTCAGAATCCGCTTCGAGAGGTCGACGTGCAGGGACCAGCGCACGCAGTCGATGCGGACGTGGTCGGCCCGCATCCATCCGATGGCGTCGTTGGCCAGCTCGGGCGCCTGGACTGCGAGCCAGTCGCCCTCGCGGTCGATCACCCCGAACACGCGCGGCGTGGTCCACTCGGTCCGCGCGCCGAGGGTCCGGAGCTTCTTCCCATCCGGGTTGTCGTAGAGGACGGTGCGCCCGCGTGGGTGGGCGCGCGGGTAGCAGGTGGCGTCGGCGGGGTCCGACGGGAAGGGCGCCGCGGCGGCGCCGTCGCCGGTCGGTAGAAACAGGCGCGTGCCGTCGCCGGAGTCCGACCCGCCGCCCGCCGCACGACCTTCGTCGCCGAGCTGCGAGATGGCGAGCACGGCCAACGCGCCCGCCAGCGCCGCCAAGCCGAGACCGGTCAGTGCAAGCGCGAGGTGCGGGATGCGCCGGCGCGGCACTTCCCCGGCGGCCCAGACCTGCTCCGGTCGCGTGACCGGCGGAGGCTCCGGCGCGCGTTCCGGTGGCGGCGGCGTCTCCGGAGACCGTCGCTCGGGCGTTTCGCGCGGCGTCTCGGACGCTGTCTCGGGCGCCGCGCGGGGCACCGGCGCGCCAGCCGCCCCGGCCTGCCCGAACTCCGCACCGGCCGCGGCCAGCTGCGGCCCGCTCCAGGTCTCCTCCTCGAGCAGGGCCTTCAGCACCGCGCCGAGCTGCTCGCCGCGCTGAACGCCGAGCTCGCCCGCGAGCCGGTCGATCGCCGCCGCCCGTCGGCGGGCAACTTCCGGCGGCTCTATCTCGTAGACGAGCCCGAGCGCCTCGTCCGGCACGCGTCGGCGCAGCGACAGGGCCAGGAGCTCCCGGTCCCTCGGGTCCAAGCGTTCCAGCGCGGCCGCGACCTGTGAGGGGGCGATCATGGGCGTCCCCGTCAAGGTACGGACGGCGGCAGCCGGAAAAGCACGGACTGGTCCTCAGTAGAGCGTCTTCTCGTAGCTCTCGTCGAGCCTGGCCTCGACCGCCTCCGCGGTCAGCCCCGGGACCGCCAGGTGGTCGCGGAGGATTCGCGCGGCGGACGGCAGCTCCTCCGGCCAGGTCTCGGGCTGCCAGAGCGCGGAGCGGATGAACGCCTTCGCGCAGTGCACGAACGCCTCCTCCACCTCCACTCCGATCGCGAGCGCCGGCGCCGTCCGCGCGCGCACCGCGTGCGGAGCGAGCAGCTCCGGGTCGCGGGTGATGCACGCGCGTCCCGTCAGTCGCAGCGTCTCCCGCAGACCCGGGATCATGAAGAGGAGCGAGGCGCGCGGGTTCTCGAGCAGGTTGCGATGCGAGTCGGCCCGGCGGTTGCCCGGATACTCGGGGATGAGCAGGCGACGCTCGTCGAGCACCTGCACGAACCCCGGCGAGCCACCACGGGGCGAGCTGTCGCACGTGCCGTTCGCCGACGCGGTGGCGAGCACGAGGAACGGCGAGCGCGCGATGAAATCGCGGCAGCCGGGGTCGAGGTGATCGATCTGCTTGCGTAGCGCCGGCGCGTCGTCCGGCGGGGCCGGAACCACGGCACGAAGCTCGTCCTCGCTCGTGACCAGCCGGCCGAACTCCATGCGGCCACGTTACCGAGCCTCGACGGAGGGGGAGGGATTCGAACCCCCGGGCCCTGACGGGCCGGCTGCTTTCAAGGCAGCTGCATTCGACCGGACTCTGCCACCCCTCCAGGGGTTGTCGAGTCTAGGCCGAGCGAGCGCGCACCTTGAAACGGCGTTCGTCGTGCCGCAACGTTTCGGCGGGCGGCCCTTTGTCACGCCGTGGCGCTTGCGATCTCGCGCGGCGCTCCGAAATCGTGGAGCGCCGCCGGGATCGCGATGCTGCCGTCCTCGCGCTGGTGGTTCTCGGCGATCGCGATGATCGTGCGGCCTACCGCCACCGCCGTCCCGTTGAGCGTGTGCGCGTGGCGCGGCGCCTCGCCCTCGGCCGGTCGGTAGCGGATGTCGAGGCGGCGCGCCTGGTAGTCCGTCGTGTTCGAGCAGGAGGTGACCTCGCGGAAGCGCTGCTGTCCGGGCAGCCACGCCTCGAGGTCGTACTTCTTGGCGGCGGAGGCCCCGAGGTCGTCCACGGCGATGTTCACGACGCGGTACGGGATCTCGAGCGTCTGCAGGATCTCCTCCTCGATCGCGAGCAGGCGTTCGTGCTCGGCCGGCGACTCGTGGGGCTCCACGAACGCGAACATCTCCACCTTGTCGAACTGGTGCACGCGGAAGATGCCCTGTGTGTCCTTACCTGCCGCTCCCGCCTCGCGGCGAAAGCAGGGCGAGAAGCCGGCGTAGCGGCACGGAAGCTCGCCGGGCCCGAGGATCTCGTCGGCGTGCAGCGAGGCGAGCGGGACCTCGCTCGTCCCGGCGAGGTAGAGCTCGTCGTCCGGGACGCGGTAGATCTGCTGTTCGGTGTCCGGCAGCATCCCGGTGCCGAACAGCGCCCGCTCGCGTACCAGCACGGGTGGAACCACGGGCGTGAAGCCCTTCCGCTCGACCAGGTCGATGGCCCACTGGACCAGCGCCAGCTCGAGGCGCACGAGCGGCCCCTTCAGGTAGGCGAACCGGGAGCCCGCCACCCGGGCGCCCGCCTCGAGGTCGAGGTGATCCCCGAGCAGCTCGACGTGGGTGAGCCCGGCGGCGCCCGCCTCCCCGACCTCGCGGAGCGTCTCGTCCTCCAGCGGCGCGCTCGCGTCGGGCAGGTTCGGCAGCGCCGCCAGGGCCGCGGACCTGCGCTCGTCGACGGTGCGGAGCTCCTCCTCGAGCTCCTTCTCGCGCGCCGAGGCGCCCCTCACCTCCGCAATCGCCTGCGAGGCTTCCTCGCCCGAGCGCTGCAGCTCGCCGATCCGCCTCGAGGCCTCGTTCTTGCGCCGGCGCAGCTCCTCGAGCTCCGGCAGGAGCGCGCGGCGGCGCTCGTCGAGGTCGAGCGCCTCGTCGAGGACGGCCGCGTCGATGCCGCGCCGCGCGAGCGCCTCGCGGGCCGGCCCGGGCTCTTCGCGGATCTGCCTGAGGTCGAGCACGGCGCGCCCGCGGCCCTCGTCTACTCCGTCTGGCCGGAGGACGTTGGATCGTTCGTGCCTTGGGCCTGCTCGCCCGAGTACTTGCTCAGGAAGTCGGCCACGGCCTCGGCGTCATGGCCGACGACGATGTTGGCGGGCATGATCGCGCCGGAGAAGCCGCCGTTCCGGATCGCGAAGAGGACGTCGTCCTTGCTCTCCTTGCGCACGTTGAAGTTGGGGCCGTTCGTGCGCTCGCCCCCCTGGAGCTGACCGGGCGCCTTCGAACCGTAGGAGTTCGCCGCGTCGATCGAGTGGCAGCCGGAGCAGCGCTCGTAGAAGAGCTCGGCGCCGCGGCGCGCCGTCTGCTCGTTCTTCGGCACCTCGATCTCGCCTCCGCAGCCGGCCACGAGGGCGGCGAGGGCTACGCACGCGATGGCGGTCGGACGGGTCACGGCGCGCCATAGTATCCGCTCCCCGGTGCGACGCTTCACGGTTGTAATAGCGCTTCTAGCGGCGGGCTGCGGCGGCGACGACGGGGACGACGCGCCCGCTCGCAGCGTCACGATCCCGGCCAACGGCGAGCTGCGCGTGGTGGCGAAGGAGTACTCGTTCGACCCCGCGAACGTGGTGGTGCGCGGCGCCGGCCGCCTCGAGCTGACGCTCGCGAACCAGGGCTCTCTCGCGCACAACCTGAAGCTGCTCCGCGGCGGCGAGGAGGTCGGTGGGACGCCGAGCTTCCCGGCCGGCAGGACCGAGGCCGCGATCGTGAACGTGGAGCACGGCACGTACGAGATGGTCTGCACGGTCGGGGACCACGCCGAGCTCGGCATGCGGGGCAAGCTCGAGGTCAAGTAGGCACCTGCCCCGGCGCGGCCCGTTCGCCGCCGAATCAGGACGTCCCGCGTGGGGCCGTCAGGGAACCGCGCCGGGGCAGTCCCGTCTTCGCCGCGGCGCTCCGACGTCCTTCCGCGCTCAGGCCCTTCTCTTCACGAGCCGCACGCGGGTCCCGCCCACGCTCGGGCGCAGGTCGACCTCATCCATCATCAGGCGGATGAACTCGAGCCCGCGCCCGGACTCGGCCATGTCGCCGCGCCGGACGCGCGGGCGAAAGCGCCCGGTGTCGAGGATCTCGAGCACGAGGGCGTCACCCTCGACACCGGCGACCAGACGGATCTCGTCGTGGGGGGAGGCAGACCCGTGCTGGATCGCGTTGGTCACGGCCTCGCTCATCGCAAGCTTGCAGGCATAACGCTCGTCGGCGGTGAGACCGAACTCGGCGGCCGCGCGCTCGGCGAAGTCGCGCGCCTCCTTCAAGAGGCCCACGTCCGCCCGAATTAGATGCTCCCATTTGAACGTCATCACCGCTCCCTCAACCGGCGAGACCGACTCGCCGGAGCATCGGCGATTCGCCCGCGGCCTTGTGTGACGGCGATCCCATGACGGGCGAGGGCGCGGCGTTGTGTGATCCATTTCGCAGAGTCGAGCGAAAGGGAGGTGCGACGGGAGGCTGGATCCTGTGAGCCGGCCTCCAACGTTCCCGAGAAGGAGGACTCGCTCATGCGCAAGTTGCTGCTCGCCTTGGTGGCGCTCGCAGCCGCGGCGATCGCGGTACCGCTCAGCATCGGCTCGAGCCACCGCGAGGCGCCGAACATCTCGCTCGACCCGGCGGCGGACAACACGGACACGTACGCGTGGACCGCGAAGGATGCCCCTGACGCGCTGACTATCGCGGCGAACTGGATTCCCGGTGAGGTGCCCGCCAACGGGCCGAACTTCCACGGCTTCGACGACCGCGCCCGCTACTACGTCCACATCGACAACAGCGGCGACGGCCGACCGGACATCAGCTACCGGTTCCAGTTCAAGACCCAGATCCGCAACAAGGAGTCGTTCCTGTACGCGGGTCCCGGCACGGACAGCTACGACAAGCTGAACGTGATCCAGCGGTACAACCTCGTGCGCGAGACGTACCGCTACCGCGGCAAGCGCGGCGTCCAGGTGAAGGAGAAGACGCTCGCCCGCGGCCTACCCGTGGCGCCGCCGAACATCGGTCCCAAGACGATGCCGAACTACCAGGCCTTCGTCGAAGGTGCCATCCGGACGCTCGGTAACGGCATGAAGGTGTTCGTCGGCCCGCGCGACGACCCGTTCTTCGTCGACCTGGGCGCGACGTTCGACGCGCTCAACGTCCGCAAGCTCACCGGCAACGAGGGCGAGGGCAAGGACGACCTGAGCGGATACAACGTCCACACCACCGTCCTCCAGATCCCCGAGCGGCTCGTTACGCACAACCGCAAGGCGGTGTCCGGCCCGGACGGCGACAACGCCGTGGTGGGCGTGTGGTCGACGACAGAGCGCAAGCGGCTTCAGGTCGCCCGCGCCCCGGCCTCGAAGAAGCGCAGCCGGACGCACGGGCGCTGGGTTCAGGTTTCCCGGCTCGGCAACCCGCTCGTCAACGAGGTTGTGATCCCGCTAGGCAAGAAGGACCAGTTCAACCGCACCACGCCCGACCGTGACGCGGAGCTCTACGGCAAGTACGTCGTGAAGCCCGAGCTCGCGGCGATCTTGAACGCACTGTTCTCGATCGGCGCCCCCGAGAACGACCGCACCGACATCGTGCAGGCGCTGCTCCAGGGCATCCCCGACCTGAATCAGCACAAGGGGATCGAAGGGCCGCCCGCGGTCGACACGATCAAGCTCAACCTCGGCGTGCCTCCGGTCGACATAGAGGACCGCTTCGGCGTGATCGGCGGCGACGTCGCCGGCTTCCCGAACGGCCGCCGCCTCGGCGACGACGTCGTGGACATCGAGCTCCAGGTCGTGGCCGGCTTCCTCAAGGGCAACAAGGTGCCGCTCGGCGACGGCGTGGACCGGAACGACGTGCCGTTCCTCTCGGCGTTCCCGTATCTCGCTCCGCCACACGACGGGTTCGACTCCGCGCCCTCGACGCGGATCGAGCCCGGCCACCCGCCGCTGCCGGCAGGGGGCTGATCCAACCGTTCCCCGCGGGCCCGTCGCGGCCCGCGGGGGACCTCCTCTCCCAGCAGATGACTCTCAGCCGACCCAACCTAGTCAAGCTTCTGAGCCCCGTCGCGGTGTTCTGCGTTCTACTCGCGGCGCTGATCGCCGTGAACGGTGGCCACGGCCTGGAGCTCCCCGGGCCGAGCCGCGACGTCGCGCGCTCGGGTGACCCCGTCCGCGACGCGCAAGCGGCCGTGCGCGCGGCGCCTGGCAGCGCCGCCGCATATGCGCTCCTCGGCGAGGCCTACCTCACACGCGCGCGCGAGACCCGCGACCCGTCGCTGTACGCGCGCGCCGAGCGCGCCTTCGACGCCGGGCTGCGCCGCGACCCGCGCGAGCTGGGGGCCCTGATCGGTGCGGCCACCCTGGCCGGCGTTCGGCACGACTTCCGCGCGGAGCTCCGCCTCGGTCTGGCCGCCCGGCGCGCCGCGCCGGACCTCACGCGCCCGTACACGGTCGTGTTCGACGCCCAGATCGAGCTGGGCCGCTACGCGGCCGCGGAACGGAGCGTCCAGCGGCTCGTGGACCTGAAGCCGTCGCTTCCAGCCTACGCGCGCGCGTCGTATTACCGCGAGCTCACCGGCGACGACGGCGGAGCGATAGCCGCCATGCGGCTCGCGGCGTCGGCGGGCGGCACCGCCGAGGGCATCGCCTACGTGCAGACCCTCCTGGGCGACCTCCAGCTTGCGCACGGGCGCGCGGCCGCCGCGCGCGACGCGTATCGCGAGGCCCTGCGTGCGCTCCGTCCCTACCCCGCGGCACTGGCTGGGCTCGCGCGAGTGGACGCGGCGGGCGGCGACCTCGGTTCGGCCGCCGCCCGCCTCCGCCGCTCCACCGAGCTACTGCCGCTGACCGCCAACCTGACGCTGCTCGCCGACGTCGAGCGCACGCTCGGGCGGCGCCGCGCCGCGCGAGCGGATCTGGCCGCGGCGCGGGCGCAGCACGCGGTGCTCACTGCGGGCGGGACGCTCCCCGACGCCGAGGCGGTCCTGTTCGAGGCGGGGCACGGCTCGCCCGAGCGGGCGGTCGCGCTGGGGCGGCGGGTGTGGCGGGCGGCGCCGAGCGTGCGATCTGCGGATGCGCTCGGGTGGGCTTTGACGCGGGCCGGCCGCCCGGCTGCCGGACTGCGCTGGTCACACCGGGCGCTGGCCATCGGTTCCCGGGACCGGCGCTTCTCCCTGCACGGCGCGGTGGCCGCCTCGCGTGTGGGGCTGGGTAGGGAGGCGGACCGGCTGTTCGCGGTCGCGCGGCGCGGCCGGGCGGCGCTCGCACCCTCGCTCGCTCGGAGGTTGCCGTGAGCCGCCGCCATGTCACGAGACGACGATCGACCCCGATATTTGTGGGCGATCGTCACCTCGTGACACGGGTGGCCATCGTGGCGCTCCTTGTGATCGCGCTGCTCTCGCCCGCCGGCGCCCAGGCGCATCCGCTCGGGAACTTCTCCGTGAACCATCTTGCCACCGTCTCGGTGTCCGCGGACCGCGTGGACGTCCGCTACGTGCTCGACCAGGCGGAGATCCCGACCGTGCAGGAGCGCGGGCTGAGCCGCGCTGAAGTGATGCGAGGCAAGCTCGCGGAGATCCGCCGCGGGCTGAAGCTCCGCGTGAACGGCCGCACGGAAGAGCTTCAACGGGCCGGGCCGCCGCGGCTCAGCTTCCCCGCAGGCGCCGGAGGACTCAAGACCACACGCCTGAGCGCGCCCCTAACTGCCGCCGTTGACGCCCCGCGAACCGTGACGCTGACGGACGACACCTTCAGCGGCAGGGTCGGCTGGAAGGCGATCGTCTCGAAGCCGGGCGAGGGCACCGCCGTCACGACGAAGGCTCCCAGCGGCGACCCCACCAACGGCCTCACCCGCTACCCGGAGAACCTGCTCGGCAGCCCGGCCGACCGCACGCACGCGAGCTTCAGGG
>Ga0126307_10002712_pt1 | contig 11989 bp, 15 predicted proteins | sample Plot28_FD_89955 | JGI IMG/M metagenome (GOLD analysis project Ga0126307, IMG submission 89955) | Serpentine soil microbial communities from UC McLaughlin Reserve, CA, USA - Plot28 | ecosystem: Environmental > Terrestrial > Soil > Grasslands | place: USA: UC McLaughlin Reserve, Lake County...
AACACCAAACGCAGGTTCTCCTTTAGCACAGACAAGCGAAATTTGTACTCCTGCTGTATATGATTTAAGACCTGGTGCAGCAGTTACCGAAGTAAAAATGAATCCAAACACAAAATACTATACTATTGCAGGTGATTGGAATCCTGAATCAGGGAATTGTCAGCTAACACCGTTCCTACCTATGGAACAATCAGGATTCTCTAATCTTCCCAAACCTAATGATGGAATAGTGCCTTTATCAAGTGTAGAATCACAAGATTATTTTATTAATCTTGGACACAGCAAAAGTTGTCATTCTAATCTAATGAGTGAGTATGAATATGGATTAGCAAAAGTAATACTTGTTGAAGGTAGTAGTAATCAAACAGGCTCTCAAGAACCACAACCACAACCACAACCACAACCACAACCACAACCACAACCACAACAATCTTCACAACAAAGAAATCAGAATTCAGGTATATCTTTAGAATTGACTACGCCTGCTGCTGATAATTTGTATGGTGGAGACAAAAAAGGTAGCTTTGACTTGTCATTTCAAAATACTTCCATGATTGTTACTGCTAGAATGAATGAACCTCCTGCAGATGGGAAGGTATATGAGGGTTGGTTTGAAGACAAAGGTGACGCATCAGGTTATTCTTTAAGTGTAGGTAAATTCAATGAAAAAGATAACATTCTCACTGTAAATCAAAGAATGGTTAATCCTTACACATATACAGTATTTTTTGTTACTGCTGAACCTGTTAATGACCCTGACCCTAAGCCATCTAGTGCGGTAGTGGGAGCTAAATTGCCTATTCCATTTGGGCAATAACTTTTTTATTCATCACCATCATCATCATCTACAAATATGATAAATGAAAAATATGAAAGATTAGAATTTGTAGAGATTCCAAAGGGATTATTTAGATTCTATATGATGCTGGTTTTACAGTTGAAAAATTTATTAGATGGGGGACCTTCTCATAGTGCAGAAATAATAGGAATAGATTACTATGTAGGAGAAATAATTTATAGGGAGATAAGAAAAGCACTTAATAATCTAAATTTTAATTTGTTAATAAACAAATATAATTATGAAATAGACAGCAAGAAAAAAACTCCCTCATAATCGCTATAGCCTCTAAATTGTCATAGATTTGATATTTAGAGAGCTATGGCTTTTTAAAATAAGAATAAACTATTGAATTAGGATCATTATTGTTAATGATATTGTAATTTCTGGACATACTATAAATTAATTATTCTAATTATTATATATTATATTTAATTAAAATTGATATGGAATCAAAAATCTATTCAATAATAGTAATTTCATATATTCTTGCATTTGCTTTAATTGCAGCAGGAAAAATACCAACAGTATTTGAAAATGTATTAGCACAAAGTGAAAGTTGGGACATAAATGAGACACCCGGCGGCAGTGGTCTAGGAAATGATACAGGAACAACAGGATGGAGTGATTTAGATGAAAATACAACGGGGAATCCATCTCAAGAGGATAAAGGTACCCTAGGAGGAAGATAAGAATATAATAGAATTGGAAGAATTCTATTTAACAATTTGTTTACTTGCTTTGTATACAACAATTAAATTAGTATTGACTTTTCGAATTTCAAAAGAATTGAATATTGATGTAAAAAATTGTTCTCAAAATAGGATTAATATAATTAATAATATTGCTACCATTAAAAAAACAACAATCCTTTATTTTACCAAATTTATTCTTATTTGCTACTGCAAATCTCTATTGCAATACAACAGTTGTTCTCCATTGTTACATGGGCTATTATATTGAAAATCTCAGTAACACCCACTTTCAATATCTAAAGCATAAATGATTACTTTAATTCTCTAGAATGAACAATTTTTTATTTTTAGAATTTAGTATATGATATACTAGTCGTTAAGCACTGAGTTCCTGTCACATTTATACAACGGTGTTAGAGGTACTACCAGCCTTTAACACCCATTACAAATTTATTAAAAATTCTCTCCTAATTTTAAATAGAGAAATATATACAATAACAAGTAATTATTAAAATTGTTATGTAGTATTTGTTCTTATTGTTATTGTCATCAAAAATCAGTTAGAATTCCATTTAAAATAACATTTGAATTCAACTATAATATTGAATATTATGAATATACTAAATATGGTGAGCAGAAGTAGATTCTAATAGTTGATGGTGAAAAAGTCATTTGATTTCTCTTTTCTGAATCCTTACAATCATATGGTGTGAACCTTATGTATTTATTAAATTCTTTCAAGTGTTAAAGGAATTTTCAACCATCTTCTGAATGTTTTTATGTAACAAAGTTCTATAAGTCTTTATGTCTGTTCAAGAAGAGGAAAAAGAAATTATTGATATAAAACAAAAAGAACAAGAAAAGACAAATTTACCACCTATTGAAGTTAATTTGGGTGATTATAGGGATAAAGTAATAACCTCTTCAAACTTTTCTCAAAGAAAAAATAAAATCACCTCAAGGAATTTTGAGAACTTGATTAATTATCAACAAACAATAAAGACTATGAAAGAAATAAAATGCAATTTTATGGAAGAACATAAAAATATCATCAATACTTATTATTCAATATATTCTAAACGTTTAGATGATATAATTTATCATAATTTGAATAACTTAAAGACTATGGAAGAATATTCTAACACTTGTAACGAAATAAACCAATATCTAAAGAGTAATCAAACTAATACTACAAAAATAATAAATGAAATTATGGATAAAAATATGGATAAATTTATTAAATCAATAGAATTTGCACATAAATTTTACTTTGACGTTGTCCAAAGTTATTATAATTGTATAATGACGATTAAAAAGTCATCTGATAGGTAAAATCTTATTATGTTATTATTAGTAGATTAACTAATGAATCTACTATAATAACATTATTTGTAATTTTATTTATTAGTTATTAAATTAAGGCAAATGACTGGCAACCCAGCGAAGTTGTACTTTACTCAGGTTCATCTAATTTTATCTATTTAAATATGATTAATGATAACATGATGAATCTAAATGCTCCTCTTGTTGTATTTATTTTTTTTAAAATTAACTATTTAAAATTACTTTTTAAAATATCTTTCAGAATCATTCGTATTTCAGATCTGTATTAGTTAAAAAATTAGATATTGATACATCAACTAGAGCAAAAATAACACATCATTTTTAGTGCTATACTCATTGCATAATAATTGCTGCAATATCATCTCTATTTCCATTTTTGTATCAGGAAAAACATTATATCCAATATTAAAAAATTTAAATAATGAGTAAATTTGATCTTTAAATTCGTCATCTACTAAGAGATAATCGTATATATTTCTTTAACATATTATTACCTTCAATTTCAAATTAAAAAGGTATATAATAGCACTCAAAAAGGTCATTTATAGGTATATTTGGTTAACATTGACTCAATAATACTATTATCAACTTTAAGTGAATATTATCCATAATAAACTGAAAATTAATATAAACCAAATACCAACAGACAACGTAATAAATACTAGGATACGGCAAGATTAGAGTTTGTAATATCTGCTTATTAAAATAAATAAAGATAATAAAATATTTTATTATTATAATAAAATTTAGTTGTAATTGTCAATGATATCGTTCTATCAAATAATAACATAATATATCTTTCAAAGACACATTTTATATACCATAATGAAATGTAAACTAAATATTAATTTAGGAATACTTTACAATAATTTTTTTGTTTAACTTTATTTATTTTTTCTATGACTGTTCTTACTTTTAGTGGCTTTGTAATGATGTCTTCTATATTCAAATATTTAAGAATAAAAGGATCTATATCAATAACGGCATAAGCACCAACAAGTATAATTGGTATATCTTTATTCATTTTTCTTATTATTGATGTAATTCTATTCCGTTCATTTCAGACATTCTTATATCACTTATTACTAAATCATAATCATCTGATTTTTCATAAATTCTTCTAACGCCAATAATGGATTTGAATAGACACGAATATAAAATCCACTTTTTTCAAAAAATTTTTGAAATAAATTTAAAAACTCTTTTTCATCATCTACAAACAAAATCTTTAACAAATAAATCATATAATATTATGGATCCTTTTTCAAATAAATCTTCTATTGATTTTAAAATATTCTTATGCCTAAAATTTGAACATAAAATTAAATAATTCAAATTAGCTAATCAATTGTCTTAGATAATAAAAAGTAATGAGTCTAGATTAGATAGATTTATTATTTAATTACAAAAAGAATATTTTACTTGGAAAGGATTTCGTTATTATTATAAATAAATGTAGGAATTTAAGGTAACTACAATTCCCTAATATTTATTCACAAGATTATTTTGGTTGATGCTTTTCAATATTTGGTTGTTTTGCTTTGTATGTTATCAAAATAGTATCATTTATGTTGTATGAACAATCAGATATCATTCTAGGAATTCGATCATCGGCTTCAACAATGCAATCGTCTCCTTGTTTCATTTTCACTTCTGCCTCTTCTGTTATACTATTGCTAAATATGCTAGTTGCAGATGTGCCCAATATTGCCAATACTAAAACCACTCCTGCAACAATGAATATAATTGCTAATTTACTAAATGAAACATTATCAAAACTCATTATGACAATTTGTATTGTCTAATAAATATAAGTTAATATTGTATAAGTAAAATGTGAAATGAATTATTCTAATATTTACAATCTAAATCCATAGATTGCTTATAATGTCTTAAAGATAATTGAAAAGTTGGTTAAAGTTGAATGAAATAAAAGTATATGGTTAGAGACTGCATTGAACAAGATTAAGAATTGGGAACTCTACAGGAACTTGAATTTATTATTTCAGTAATCATATTTCTCTATTTCTCATCTCAATTTATAATATCATAATATTTATTCATCAAAATTTTCCTTTGTTTCATAACCTATTATTTTCATTAGGTTTTTCTTCTGAAGTTGAACATTCAAACCTATAAAAAGAAAAAGAGATAACTTTAGATAATGATAAATTAGATAGGTTATTATGAGGATTTTCATCTTTAATAATAATAATAATTGGTATGCAAGGGAATATGTTCACGCCATAAAGCAATGAGGCCTAAAACAGGCAACCGTTATTTGATAGGTCAAAAACGCTGTCAGGTTTGTCAACTATTCATTGATTGGCAGGGATTATATTGTCCTTGTTGTGGCTATAAATTAAGAATTAAACCAAGAAGCAGCAAATCTAAACTAATAATAATGTCAAACACAATTATTATTAAAAATTAAAATTACTAATATCATATTTTATAAGTAATAACTTTCAGATTCAATAATGAAAATTCACAATTGATAAATATTATCATCATTAGGTAAAATATAAATCCATATTTGATAGTCAAATAACATTCTATTGTAATAGTTAGATAAATTATATCTAATTATTAAATAGTTTTTATCCGGATTTTTTTGCCTATGAAGATTAAAAATAATGATTCAAGATACTGTATTTTTTTAATGTTATCTCCTTTGTAACTACTATACTGCTTTTGTAGTCCTTAATTATCTTTTGCACAAAAAGATGATGATAATGATGAAAATGAAAATGATGATAACAAACTAGTAGTTAAAACTCATATTAATTTACAAAATATTGATTTGGAAAAAACGAAATTTTTACGAGTTATAGGTTTTATAAATGGTGAAGAGGTCAAACAGGATATTCCTATCTTTTCAATAGACAATACAAATAAAAAAACTCTTGATGTAGATTTAACAACAGATTAAAAAATGAGATAGTTGAAGCAGATACTCTAGATGAATTTTTTGTATATGCGTATCAAGTAGGAGGAGATGTACAACAACAACAATCTACACCAATACCAAAATTTGATTGTAATGAAGGCGATATTTTAGGCAATCCTACAGAAGTCAGCCTCTTTACTTCAGGCTCTCAAGTTTATGCTCATAGTAAAGCAGTTTATGATGCTAATCTAAATAAAGTAACAAATGATAAAAGCGATACAGTTAAACTAGAAATTCTCTCTCCTTTGGCAGATAAAAAAGATACAGAAAAATTAAAAATAGCTGCAATGATAAAAGGTCAAATAAAATCAGAAGTTATAGAAGATGTTCAAGATGAACTTGACAAAAGCGATAATAACATTATAAAAAGAACATTTACATTTGATAGAAATACTGACATAGGCAAAATACAGATTGGAGATAGATTTCATGCCTGTGTTTCCAGTGATGATTTGCGTCCACCAGAGGGTACAGAATGCGAAAAGAGATTGGTAAAATACTTAGATAAAATAAACTCCTTACCTGCACGATAAATAACAATTATCTATCCAGTCATAGAAATTTACAATTGTTTTTATAATTTTTTTATATTAAGTTATCAAAAAACTAAAAATGAGGTAATAGCATTTACTAAATTGAAGGTTTTTCTCCAGACGGTAAAACTTCACATTAATCTTTTGTATAGTAATTATATTTGTATCAATCTACAACTACCTTTATTTTTATAGTATTATTGAATATTTTTAATAAAATAATTTTATAAATAGTGATTTTATAGCTGATCTCATCTTAGAAAAAGTCATTCAATCATAAAATTCTTATTTTAAAATATATTGTGATAATTTGATGTATGAAATAATGCTTGATACTAATACTCTAGACTACATCTATACCAACAAAACACGATTGCTACCCAAACTTAAGAATTTTTATGAAAAACAAATTAATTTATATATTACTTATATACAGCAAGATGAAATTAATAAAATTAGGGATATTTCTAAAAAGAGTTGTATAAATAAAATAATATCAATTATCGGAATTAAAAGGATTCTTACTGCAAGTACAATTATAGGTACTGATAAACTAAGGAAATATGGATTTATTGATTCAAAGATTGATATGTATGAATTAGTAGATGATACTGATGTATATATTTTGGAAAAAATCCAAAAATCTACTCTTTCTAATCCTATGGGTAATACTGCTGATTTATCAATTTTATATACGGCAGTAAAGAAAAAAATGGATTATCTAATAACAGACAATACATCTGATTTTGAACCTATGTTACAAAAAATGAGCAAATTTATACCAAATTATTTAAAAGTGAAAAAAAATGGTGATTTGAATAATTTTTAAATTTGTAATTAATATAATTCAAAACTAGGAGTGTCTTTAACTATTAACTGTAGAGTTGCAATAAAGAGATTTACAATATTAAGTGATTCGTACATTATAATTGATTTAGTTTCTATTATAATATAATATATACACACCATCTTTTGTAGAGAAAATTTCATATCCTCGTACTGCATATTATATACTAAATGCAAATTGAAAAACCTTCTAGTTCCTGTTTTGAATTGTGTTTTGATTCAAAATTAGAGAAAGTAAAAAATAAAACAACATCTTTATCTCATCATCACCCCAAAAGTTACTATACCCTAAGGTATTTCTTCAATCCAAATAATACATTTTTTCATCTCTTTATGCATACAAAGGTTTATGATAAAACAACTAATGAAAATATAGAGAATCGTGGAATATTGTTAAGAAGCTGGAATCCTATAACTAAACGTGGAGAATGCTATGTCTTTAAAAAAGGAGATGAAGGCGAAGGTGATTTGAACTTGAAAAGAGTTTATCTGCCAAACACAAAAACAACTTTCGAATTTTCTTTGGATGAAAATAATTATGAAAGTAGTTACAGATTAGCAGAAGATATAATTGAACAAAGTCCACATAAAGATATTGAAATAAAATTTGTAAATCCTAGATGAAATAATATTTCTATTCAATCACTTTTTATTCTCCATTTTGTTACAAATTTCAAGAATGTGGTTTTAAACAAGTATAATGTATTTTTACAATACCGTCTTTGTGAAACTCTGAATATTTTAACTTTGGTTTATTCTCATTCATTAATATGAGATATTCAAACGTTTTAGATTAAACTTTTTTATTCAAAAATATTATTGATATCGCAACTGTTATTATGACAGTAGCGTTTGAAGCATGAACCAATACCACCAACGCTAATAGTAGAATTTCTAAGAACTCCATGTGAAATATGTGGACTTTTGTTTGAAACTGTAGAAATAAAGGAAGAACATAAAAATTACATCATATCGAACATAAACGCTCTAGAGGACAGGTTAATAATTTCTGTAAATGTTTTTGATATAAAAAATGAATTATTTTATGTTTATTCTATAATTTTTTATTCTTTCTTCTTATATTATCAATAATTAGGTAAGACTAAAAGCCATATTTAGCATGATATTCTTGGGTTTGGTAAGAGATACTATGAAGACATTAAGAATTATCATAATACAGCCGGAAGAGGTGAAAAATATTATTTATTATAAAATTCTATTGATTGTCCATTATAGTAATCTCTTTGATTAAAAATCATGTCATAAATCTGTTTTGCAACTTCTTCAGATTTCATCAAATTCATATTAGAACTATTAAATCCCTCATTAACAATATCTTCCATCATTTTTGTATCCACTCCACCAGGGCATATTGACATAATTTTTACGTTTTTATCAGCAACTTCTTTAGCTACACTTTCAGTAATACCTATTATACCGAACTTGCTTGCACAATATGAAGATAAGTTTGGAAAACCAGACTTTCCAGCACCAGAACTAACATTGACAATAGTACCACCAAATTTATTTTTAATCATATAAGGAAGAACTTCCTTGGTAAATAGAAAAACACCTTTTAAATTAATATCAATAGTTCTATCCCATTCTTCTTCAGTTGTATCCAATAAACTTTTAAAATAAACTATACCTGCGTTATTAACAAGAATATCGATCTTTCCAAATCTCTTTATCGATACATCAACAAGAGATTTTACGTCGGAGTGATTGCTAACATCACACTTTAAGCCTAAAATATTTTCTTTTTTAAAAGGAAATTTGAGATAAATTTCTTGTATGACGTTATCTATACTTTGTTGACTTCTGGAAGATATTATTACATTTAATCCATTTTTTAATAAAAGTAATGCAGTTTCTTTACCTATGCCTCTTGTACTTCCAGTTACAAGAGCCGTATATCTGGTTTGTTTCGCTAAATTCATAAGTAATTTCAGTCTTGTATTAATTTTAATTAGTCATTTTTAAAATTAGTTATTTTAAAAAGAATAAGTTAACGTTGCACATAGACGTTAATATACAAAGCTAAATTGCAGGTAGTAGATCCATTGTATAGAAGATTCGGCCAAGAAGTATCGTTAAGAAGATTATAGAAGCTTATGGTGGTATGACAAGGGCAGAAAATAATTCTAATGGAATAGGATCTACTTTTTATTTTACGCTTCCTATAGTTAAAACTAGTGAGATAGTAATAGATGGTAAGTGACATAATAACAATGACTAAAAAAGTTTTATTAATAGATGATGAACCCGATCTCACTTATACAATAAAGAATATTTTAGAAGACAATGGATTTAAAGTAGATGAATTTAATGACCCTATTTTAGCGTTAAATTATTACAAAGCCAATTTTTATGATTTAATAATTCTTGATATAAAGATGCCAAAAATGGATGGATTTGAATTATATATTAAAATAAGAGAAAAAGACCCTAAAGTAAAAGTATGTTTTTTAACTGCAACTGCAACCTTCAATGAAGAATTTAGAAAAACACGATTGGTATTAGGTAAAACAATCAATGAAGACTATTTTATTCAAAAGCCCATAAAAATTGAAGAGCTGATTAAAAAATTAACTTCTATAATGAATATCTAAAAACAAACAAACAAACAAACAAACAAACAAACAAACAAACAAACAAACAAGGATGGATGGATGGATGGATGGATGGATGGATGGATGGATGGATGGATGGATGGCCTATCTATGTTATTGTTATATTATTTAAAGTAAATTTTAATTTTTTAATTAGAACTGACTAGATAGATAAGTTCAATGTTCCTTTATCCTTATAATTTTATGTCATTTTAAATGTACTGATATGAACATATTGAATAGTTTTGATTATTAAAAAGTTATATATATATAATTACAAAGAATAAGATTAAGCAAAATTAAATAATATTAAAATCATAATATTCAAAAAAATTGCAATAGAAGAGGAACCCTCTCTTACTTTTTATTTCTTATTTTTTTTACCACTATTAGATGATTTTCCACCTTTACTGGCTACTTTTTCTCTAGTTTCTTTATCTGCAGAAGCTAATCCTCTATTGCTTGAACTACTGTTTTTCTTTCCTTTATTGTTTCTATTGTCTTTCGACATATATTTAATAGTATTAGTCAGTTATAGTATTTAATCATTATAATTAACTATTGTGTTAATATATTTTGATACAACTATTATTTAGCCTAAACTTATAGATAGACTTAAAATCACATGTATATTTTATAAATTCTAAACAAACTTTACAAGGTTGATGTCATGTCATTTAAGAATTTGTCAATGTCATAAAACTAATAGGCCTAAAACTGGATCATATTATTTCCATAACATTTATGCAAATTTACTTGCTTCATTATCAAAAGAATAAATCACTTTTAGTATCAAAGTAGACATGATAGCGAATGTAGAATTCAAATCCCATGGTTGCATTATTTTTTAGTTTTCAAAAAAAAATTAAAATAAGTTTCTATAATAAAAGCTCGATACAAGATAGTAATAGAATACTACTATATGGAAGATTCAATTCTAGAACATTTAGCTAAATAATAGATGAATCCATTGTTAAAAGGTAATTAAGATTTAAGCAAATCTTGCACGGTCCAAATTTGCTATTATACTCACTTCAAGAGCGTCTTTAAAAATTTTTAGTAAATTCTAAGTAGTTGTGTATATGACTATTGTATTGACTAACAAAATTAAAAGATTAATAATATTAACAGTATATACTAGATATATTAGCAAGTGAATATTTATAAGAATTATTAATCTTATGTATTATATGAAATACCTTAATTTCGTAATCATAGTAACGGTTATTGCAATTTTAGCAGGAACCTTAGTTTCTAATAATAACAATGCATCTGCACAAAATTTAGCTATTAATACTTCATCTGGAATAATAACTCAATCTGCTAATAATGAAACATATGGATCATTTGAAAACAATACTTCTTCATTAAATAATTATCAAAAATCACAAACTTTTACTCATGGAATAGTAGTCCAAATTGATAATATAGGATATTATTTTGATGGTCCAGCAGATGGTGCCAATGGTACAAAAGATGCGCCTGGCCACTATTGGTGGCAAGATACACCTCGTCATCTTTATGGACTTCATTACAATATTGGTCCCTATGGAGAAGAACAGTGGTGGTCATCTGATGCAAAAGGTAATGAATTACTATATGTAGTTGATGTTATAATTGCGCCTTGGACAAATAAAACCGCTTATGAATTTGCTAAACAAGGCTATGTTCACTATCATGAACTAATAAAAACAGACAATGGTGAAAAACATCCAGAATTGGTTGCTTGGTTTAAGCATGTAGCAGTGCCTGCAGCATTTATGCTGGATAAGGGAGCTATGCCAGAAGATAAACATATAGTCGCTGCAGGAATTGATTATAGATTCTTAAACAATTACTTTATACCATATAATCCAAAAGCAGGTCATGGTCACTATGAATAAAACACAAAACATAAGAAAACAAAAATATCTTCCTTTTTATTTATTTAGTGATTAGATAAAACAGTGATTTTTAAATAATATCCTCTATATTACTATATATCATTAGAATTTTATTTTTGCACCTCTATCACATTAATTTTGAAGAAGGTAAATGTAATTTAACATATACTACATCAACCATGAGAAGCTCCTCGTTCATCAATCTTTATTTCTACTGTTCCATCATACTTTGGCTTTACAGCTAATTGTGCTGGTGTATATATCAAATGTTCTTTTGTAAATGATGAT
>Ga0126307_10002713_pt1 | contig 11987 bp, 12 predicted proteins | sample Plot28_FD_89955 | JGI IMG/M metagenome (GOLD analysis project Ga0126307, IMG submission 89955) | Serpentine soil microbial communities from UC McLaughlin Reserve, CA, USA - Plot28 | ecosystem: Environmental > Terrestrial > Soil > Grasslands | place: USA: UC McLaughlin Reserve, Lake County...
AGGCAGAGCCTGGCCTCCAGGCTTGCCTGGAGCAGCGACTGCAGCCCGGCCCGGGCGATCAGCCCCGCCCGTGGCGCCGGTGCGACCAGCTTGGACCGCACCAGGCCAGGACCGGGCCGGTCGGCGCCGGTGCAGCTCCAGCCGCAGCTCCATGTCGGCGCGGGCGTGCACCACGGCGTTGGTGACCAGCTCCCCGGCCAGCAGCGCGGCCGGCTCGGCCAGCTCCGGCAGCCCCCAGCGGACACACAACTGCCGCGTGAAGGCCCGGGCCGCGCCGGCCGCGGTCAGCACCGGTCCCAGCGCCAGGACCTCTCGCAGGCTTGGCGGTCGCTCGTCGGCGTGGACCAGCGCCTGGTCCAGGCTGGGGTAGATGGCCAGGTGGCGCGCCACTCCGAGCTGGACGAGGACCTTGGCCACCGCCGGCCGGGGGGCGCACAGCAGCAGGGCGGTACCCGGCCAGCCCAGGGCCGGGTGCCGGATCGAGCTGAACACCCCGGCGCAGAGCGGATCGATCGCCTCCACCTGGGCGAGGTCGCAGATGACGGCCGGCGGGTGCCCGGCCAGCTGCTTCAGGACGGTCAGCTGTACCTGACGGGCGGCGGCGAGGTCGAGCCTCCCGGCCAGGGTCAGCACAACGCAGCCCCGGCGGTTGGACCGCTGGATCCGCATGGCCTTCCATCTCCCCTGTCCGTCGGACATCATCTTAGGCTCCAGGGCAAGGGCGGCGGGCAAGCTCATCCCCAACGGAGGAGGTCCGCGGCTCGGCCAGGTGCCAGGGTTCTCCCGAAAGTGCAGCCGGCCACGCCGATACGGCGGCCAGGCCGGGCGGCATGGAGAGGGAGGACCTGCAGATGACCGACGACGCCTCGCAGTACCCGCCGACCAGTCGCACCGAGACCAGCGGCTGGGCGGTCGGCTTCACGATGTTCGCCGCCGTGATGATGATCATGGTCGGCGCCTGGCAGGCACTGGCCGGGCTGATCGCCATCTTCGAGAACGAGTTCTACGTCCCCACCCGCAACTACCTGTTCCAGTTCGACGTCACCAGCTGGGGCTGGATCCACCTGGTGCTCGGCCTGGTGGTGGCCTTCGCCGGCTACGGGCTGCTGTCGGGGAAGACATGGGCCCGGATCGTCGGCATCACCCTGGCCGCGTTCAGCGCCACGGCCAACTTCCTGTTCATCCCCTACTACCCGGTCTGGGCGATACTGATCATCGCCGTGGACGTCTTCGTGATCTGGGCGCTGGTCGCCCACGGCCGCGAGTTCAAGGCGCTCCACCAGGAGGAGGCCGAGTACCGGATGCACCGGTAGGACCGGCGGCGCGACAGGCGGCAACTGACCGTCCGGAGAGGATTTGCGGATGTCCAGGCTGGTCGGTGTCGCGGCGGGCTGGCCGGAGCGGGGGCGGCGGCTGGCCCGGTGGCTGAACCCGGTGATCGCATCCCCGGCGGCGCCGCTGGAGACGTTCGCCGCCCTGGACGCGCTGGGCCCATCGCTGATGCCGCGGACCTCGCGGTTGGAGGGCATCGCGATGGGCCTCAGCGTGCTCGGGGCACGGGCCACCACGGGCGCGGCCGAGCGGGTGATCTCCATGGCCGTGCCGGCCGGGGCACCGCTGGGACGGCAGCTGGCGACGCGGGCGCTGATCGGGGCGGGCGGCACGGCGCTGGCGTCGCTGCCGGAACACCACGGCGAGCGGTTGTGGATGGCGTCGGTGCGCACGACCGGGCGGCTGCTGCGGGCCGGGGCCGCCGGCGGGGCCGTCCACGACCTGGGCCGGGCCGTGCAGGAACGCTTCCCGTCCGAGCGGGCGGCCCGGCCGCTGATGGTCAGCGCGGGCCTCACCAGCGGGCTCCTGTGGTGGGGGGCCCGGCGGCTGCGGGCGAGCGAGGGCGCCGTGCAGCGCTGGCCGCTCCCGCAGACCACCAAGATCCCCGCCACGCTCGCCACCTCCTACGCCGTCACCGCGGTGGGCACCGGGCTGACCAGGGGATTCGTGTGGTCTCGAGGGGCGCTGGAGGCCTATTTCGGCTCGAGCCCGTCCCGACGGCTGCTGGCCCGGCTGGTCAATGCTGGACTCTGGGCCACGGGGGCGGCCGTCCTCTACAACGCCGGCGTCACCTACGTCGGCCGGGCCAACGACAAGGTGGAACCCGCCTACGCGACCCCGCCGGCCAGCCCGCTGGTGTCGGGCAGCCCCAACAGCCTGCTGCCCTTCGCCGACCTCGGCCAGCAGGGACGCCGCTATGTCACCGACGTGGTCACCCCCGAGCTGGTCGCCGACGTGATGGGCGAGGAGGCGGTCGCCCACCCGGTCCGCGTGTACGTGGGGTTCAACAGCGAGCCGCTGTACCAGACCGGCCGGGCCGAGCTCGCCCTGGCCGAGCTGGACCGCACCGGCGCCTTCGACCGGTCGGTGCTGCTGCTGGTCTCGCCCACCGGCACCGGCTGGGTCGACCAGACGATGATCGAGGCGGCCGAGTTCCTGACCCGCGGCGACATCGCCACCTGCAGCATCCAGTACGGCCGCTACCCGTCGTTCCTGTCGGTCCAGAAGGTCGCCCTCGGCCAGGGCCAGTTCCGGCTGCTGCTGTGGGGGATCAGGCAGCGGCTGGCCGAGCGGCCACCCGAGCGGCGGCCCCGGGTCCTGGTCTTCGGGGAGAGCCTGGGTGCCTGGACCAGCTCGGACGTGGTGATGTTCCAGGGCATCGAGGGCTTCGACCACTACGGCATCGACCAGGCCCTGTGGGTGGGGCTGCCCTGGCTGGCCAAGTGGTCGCGCAGCGGCATGGCCCGGGGCAGCAGCTCCCAGGTCCCCGAGGGGACCGTCGCCGTCTTCGACCGCCACGAGCAGCTGGCGGCGCTGGATGACAACCAGCGCAACCGGTTGCGGGCGGTGATCCTCTCCCACGACAACGACCCGATCGCCGTCCTCGGCCCCGAGCTGCTGGTCAAGGCGCCCTGGTGGCTGGCTGATGGGCGACGGGGCCGAGGGGTTCCCGACGCCATGCACTGGCGGCCGCTGATCACCTTCATCCAGACGGCGATGGACGCGGCCAACGCGATGGTCTCGGTCCCGGGCAAGTTCGGCTCCTTCGGCCACGACTACCGGGCCGACATGGTCCGGTTCGTCCAGGACGCCTTCCGCCTGCCGGCCGCCACCGAACGGCAGCTCGGCCGCATCGAGGAGACGCTGCGGTCCCTGGAGCTGGAACGCGCCCAGCGGATCAAGGCCCGTGACCCGCAGGCCGCCCCGGCCGCCCCCGCCCACCGCGACGGCGACGGCGGCGTCCGAGCCGGCGTGCCGCTGCGGACCCGGCGCACCCGTGGCGCCCGCTGGCGCCAGGCGCGGCCGACCCACGCGTGATCGCTGGCACGGTCGAGCGGCTGCTGCGGGCCGCCGACCGGTTCCAGCAGCGGCACCCGGTGCTGGCCGTGCCGGTGGCCGTGGTCAGGAAGTTCGGTGACGACCAGGCTGGCAAGCACGCCGCCCTGCTCGCCTACTACGGCTTCCTGTCGCTGTTCCCGCTGCTACTGGTGTTCGCCACCCTCCTCGCCTACGCGCTCGGCAACAACGCGCAGCTCCAGGACAGGGTCGTCGACGCCGCCGTGGCCCAGTTCCCGGTGCTCGGCACGCAGATCGAGGGCAGCATCAGGACCCTCGAGGGCTCGGGCGTCGGCCTGATCGTCGGCGTCCTCGGCACCCTGTGGGGCGGGCTCGGCATCACCGCGAGCGCCCAGGACGCGATGAACGCGCTCTGGAGCATCCCCCACCGGCACCGCCCCGGCTACTGGTGGCGGCTGGCCCGGGGGCTCGGCTTCCTGGCCCTGCTGGCCGCCGGCGTGCTCTTGGCGGCCGCCCTGGCCCAGCTCGGCTGGCTCTCGCTGGCCGGCTCGCTGCTGCTGAACCTGCTGCTGCTCACCGTCTCGTTCCAGGTGCTGACCGGACGGCCGGTGGCCTGGCGGCGGCTGCTGCCCGGCGCGGCCGTCGGGGCGGTGGGCTGGAGCGTGGTCCAGACCCTGGGCGTGTACGTGCTGGATCGGCAGCTGCAGCAGGCGAACCTCGTCTACGGCGTGTTCGCGGTGGTCATCGTGCTGCTGTCATGGCTCTACCTGAGCGCCCGCCTGCTGCTGTACGCCGCCGAGATCAACGTCGTGCTGGCCGGACGGCTGTGGCCCCGGAGCCTGTTCCAGCCGCCGCTGACCGAGCCGGACCGGCGGGTGCTGGCCGCTCTGGCCGAAGCCGAGGAGCGGCGTCCGGAGGAGACCGTCGAGGTCCGCTTCTCCACCGACGCCGACGGCTAGGTGCGCCCCGCCAGCCGTCGTCCCACCAGATAGGCGGACATGTTGAGGGCGGCATGGGCGAGCGCCGGCGCGAGCACGCTGCCCGACCGCAGCCGCAGCCACGCGAACACCCCACCTGCTCCGGCGGTCGACCCCATGGCCGCCAGCACCGCCAGCCGCTGCCCGCTGCCGGAGTCGCCGGCCAGGGCGCTGGCGGGGTTGCCGGGATAGTGGTCGATGGTTGGGAGCACGTGCCAGACGCCAAACAGCAGCGAGGTCCACAGCACCGCGGGCGCCGTGGGGCGCCGTTGCCGCAGGAGGGCCAGCAGCGCCCCGCGGAACAGCAGTTCCTCGGCCAGGGCGGTGGCCAGCGGGATCCGCAGCGCCAGGTGGTAGACGGCTTCGGGGCGGCCGACGTCGCGGACGCGCCGGTCGTGGAAGAACCCGCGGGTCGCCGGCAGCCCGGCGCCGACGGCGACGCCGCCCACGGCCACCGCGGCGGCGCCGAGCCCGGTGCGGAGCCCGCTGGGCAGATCCCCGGCGCGGATCCCGAGGTCGGCCGGATCGCAGCCGGCGTGACTGGCGAAGGCGATGAGCCCGAGCGCGGTGGCGAGGTTCAGAGCCGCATCGGCCGGAGCAGGCAGCACCCGGTGCACGACGACGTTGTGGACGGCGAGCACGGCCACCCCGACGGCCTCAGGCGGAACGCCGAGCTGGCGCATCGGCCGGTCCGGGGGGCTACCGCGGCGGCTTTGGTTCGGCCGTCAGCTCGTCGGGTGATGGCGGCAACCGCCGGATCTCGACCAGCTCGAGGCCCAGCGACTGGATGCGGTCCAGCAGGCCATGGAGCGACGACTGGTCCTCGACGGGACCGTGCAGCACCGTCTCGACCGGTTCGACCGTCGCCGACAGACCCTCGAACGCGGTCAGCAGCGAGTCGCTCAGGCGGCCCTTGATTCGGATCTCATAGCTTCCACCGCCATAGGCCACGTCCTGCTCCTCTCACCCTCTCCAGCCTCGGGCGGTCGGACCAAGGCTCTCCCCGCCTCCGGCGCTGGTGCCATCCGATCATGGCGCCTCCACGCCGAACCAGCCTCATCTGATGAAGGTGAGTTCCCCCGGCGGCCCGGTGACGCCGACGGGCGGCCACCCCCCATCGCTCCCGGCGGCGATCTCACCCGGAGCAGGTGAGGCCGGCCACCCGGCCTGGTGCGAGCGTTCCCCTGGGCCTGCGCACGGTCGGCCGCCGCACGGCCGCGGAACCGCTGCCGAGAGGAGCACACCATGGGTTGCCTGTTCGCGCTGCTGGCGGGGCTCTTCCCCCGCCTGGCGCTGTTCATCTACTGGATCGCGCGACCGGCCAAGGTCGACGCCGCCTTCAGCGGGTTCCTGCTGCCGCTCATCGGCATCATCTTCCTGCCGTTCGCGACCCTGATCTACGTCATCCTGTACACGCCCGGGGTCGGCCTGACCGGCTGGGAGTGGTTCTGGGTCGCCGTGGCCGGCGTGTTCGACATCGTCCACTGGGCCGCCGGCGCCAGCCAGCGCAACCAGCTCCCCGGCCGGCGCTCGGCGGTGTAGTCGCCGGGGCGGACGGCACCGGTTCATCCGTTGCGGAGGAGGTCCCGGCCCGGCCGGCCGGCGATGCTTGAGGATATGGGTACCGGCAAGGAGGATGGCCATGGACCGTGACGGTCTCGAAGACATGGGCCCGATCGACTATCTGGTGGTGGAGTTCCCCGGCAGCCGCATGACCGGCGAGGGCCTGCCGCTGCTGGTCGATCTGGTCGACCGCGGCATCATCCGGATTCTCGACCTGGTGTTCATCAAGAAGGAGCTGGACGGGTCGGTCAAGGGCCTGGCCATCGCCGATCTGGACTCCGACGGCCAGCTCGACCTCGCCGTCTTCGAGGGCGCCTCCTCCGGGCTCCTCGACCAGGAGGACCTGAACGAGGCCGCCGGGGTGCTCGAGCCGGGCAGCTCGGCCGGGTTGCTGGTCTACGAGAACCAATGGGCGGCCCCGTTCGCCAAGGCGCTCCGGCGAGGCGGCGGCCAGCTCGTCGCCAGCGGCCGCATCCCGGTCCAGGCCGTGCTGGCCGCACTGGACGCCACCGAGCCCGTCGCCTAGCGCCGGGCACAGCGAGAAAGGAACCGCCATGCCAGGTCTACTTCGCGGCGTTGCCCGGACGGCTGTGATCGCCGGCACGGCCACGGCCGTGTCGAACCGCGTCTCGCGGCGGCAGTCCAACCGGTGGGCCTCCCAGAACCAGCAGGCCTACGAGGCCCAGGCCTACGAGGCCCAGAGCTATGACGCCCCCCCGCCCGCCGACGACATGGACGCCAAGCTGGCCCAGCTCAGGGAGCTCGGCGAGCTCAAGAGCCAAGGGGTGCTGAGCGAAGCGGAGTTCGCGGCCCAGAAGCAGCGCATCCTCGGCTCCTGAAGGGCGACCCGGCCGATGACCGAGCCCGAGGTCCCCGCGGCCACGGCGACGACGTCTGGCAGCCGGCGTCTCGCCGTCCTGCTCGCGATGGCGATGTTCGTGCTGGTCGTGGACACGTCGCTGATGAATGTGTCGATCTCGTCCGTGGTCCGGGACCTGGACACGACCGTCAGCGGCGTCCAGGCGGCGATCGCCCTGGAAGCGCTGGTCTCGGCCGCGTTCATCCTGATCGGCAGCAAGGTCGGCGACCTCATCGGGCGCAAGCGGGCCTACGTGCTGGGGCTGCTCGGCTACGCCGTCGGCGCCCTGGCGATGACCCTCGCCCAGGGGCTGACCGCGATCATCATCTTCTGGGCGATAATCGGCGGGATCGGCGCGTCGCTGCTGCTGCCGTCCATGCAGTCCCTGATCCACGGCAACTTCGAGGGCGCGGCCCAGAAGCAGGCCTACGCCCTGGTCGGGGCGGCGGCGGCGATCGCCGCGGCGGTCGGACCGCTGCTCGGTGGGTTCATCACCACCTACCTGTCCTGGCGCGTCGGGTTCCTGCTCGAGGTCGTCATCATCGCGGTCGTGCTGTCCGGCATCAGGCTCGTCCGCGACGCCCCCTACACCGGGCCGCGCCGCGTCGACACCGTCGGCGCGGTCCTGTCCGTCCTGGGCATGGGCGGCATCGTGCTCGGCATCCTGGTGTGGCAGGAAGGCGGCGAGTCCGTGGCCGCGCTCCTGGCCATCGGCGGGATCGCCCTGGCCGGGCTGGTCGTCTGGCTGAGCCGGCGCAAGCGGCAGGGCAGGCCGACCCTGGTCGACCCCGACCTGTTCGCCTCCAAGCATTTCCGGCTCGGGATCTCCCAGCAGCTGCTCCAGCAGATCACCTTGGGCGGCACCATGATCGTGCTGCCCATCTACCTGCAGATGGTGCTCGACTACAACGCGATGCAGGCCGGCCTCTCCATCGCCCCCCTCTCGCTCAGCATGTTCGCCATGGCCCTGCTCGCGGGCCGACGGGGCAAGCAGCGCCCGAGCCGCGTCATCCAGGTGGGGTTCGGGCTCCTCACGGCGGGAATGCTGCTGCTGCTCCCGATCGTGCCCCGCGCCGACTCGGGCTGGTACCTGCTGGTTCCGCTGGTGATCGCCGGATCGGGACTGGGGCTGCTGGTGTCGCAGCTCAACAACTACACCCTGGCCCCGATCTCCGAGGAACGGGTCAGCGAGGCCGCCGGCATCAACTCGGCCGGGGGGTCCTTCGGGCTGTCGTTCGGGCTGGCCTTCGCCGGCGCGATCATGCTGGCCACGCTGTCGGTCACCTTCACCAACCTGGCGGAGGGAAGCGACGTGCTGGCCCCGGACGAGCAGCAGCGGGTCGCCGACGCCCTGGAGCACGACGCCCAGGTGATGAGCAACGCCCAGCTCCAGGAGCTGCTGGCCGGCCAGCCCCAGCCGGTCCAGGACGAGATCGTCCGCATCAACACCGACGCCCGGCCCCTGGCCCTCCAGGTGGCGCTCCTGGTTCCGATCCTCGCCGGCCTCGCCGGGTTGTTCAACTCGTTCCGGATGCTGCGGCTGCCGGACCTCAAGCCATCGGGCTCGGTGGAAGGGATGGCCCTGGGCTGACGACCGCCGCCCGGTCCTCCCAGTCGGTCCACTCGACCCCGGTGGCGTCGAGGTAGGCGCGCACCGCGGCCCCGACCGTGTAGTAGAAGTGGTCGTCGCCGAACCGCTCGTAGAGCCCGTAGCGCTTCAGCCGATCCTTCACCGGGTCCTTGACCTCGGCGAAGCGCAGGTCCACGCCCTCGGCGGCCAGCTCCTCCTCGAGCTCGCGGAGAGCGTCGGCGGCGGTGGTGTCGAGGTCGGTCACGGGCTCGGCGGCGACGACCGCCCAGCGGACCGGGGTCGGCGACGACGCGACCGCCTGGCGAAGGTGGTCGGCGAACACCTCGGCGTTGGCGAAGAACAGCGGGGCGTCCCATCGGAAGAGCACCAGGCCGGGGATGCGCCGGGCGCCCGGGTGGCGGGTGACGTCGTGGTAGCCCTTGAGGCCGTCGACCCGGCCCAGCACGGCGTCATACGGTCGCCAGGCGCGCCGGATGAAGTCCAGCAGCGCGAGCGCGATGGCGATGAAGATGCCCTCGATCACCCCGAGCAGGGCGACGCCCAGGAAGCAGACGATCGACAGGGCGAACTCGGTCCTGCGCACCCGGTAGAGCTTGGCCACCCCCGCGGCCTCGATCAGCCCGATGGCCGCCGAGATGACCACGGCCGCCAGCGCCGCATCGGGCAGGTTCCGGACCAGGTTGGGGAAGAACAGCAGCATGAGCGCGATCGCCAGGGCGCCGACGACCCCGGTCAGCTGCGTCCTGGCCCCGGCGGCCTCGGCCACCGGGGTTCGCGAGGAGCTGCTGCTGACCGAGAACCCCTGGAAGAAGCCGGTGGCGACGTTGGCCGCGCCCAGGGCGACCAGCTCCTGGTTGGGGTCGACCCGGTAGCCGCCCCGGATCGCGAAGGTCCGCGAGAGCACGCTGGTGTCGGCGAAGGAGACCAGGGCGATCCCGACCGCCCCGGCCACCAGGGCCTGGAGCTGGTCGGCGGAGACGCTGGGGAGCGCGAACGACGGCAGTCCCTTGGGGAGGGACCCCACAACCGAGAGCTGGTACCGCTGGGCCAGGCCGAGCACCCCCACCGCGACCGTGGCCCCGACCACCGCCACGAGCACGCCTGGGATCTTCGGCCGCCATCGCTTGCAGGCCAGGATCACGGCCAGGCAGGCGACCCCGATGACCAGGGCCGCCCGGTTCGTCTGGCCGTCCGCGATCCCCCGGGCGAGGGCCCGCGCTCCGGGGATGATCCCTTCGGCGTCGATCGAGAAGCCGAACAGCTTGGGCAGCTGGCCCAGCAGCACGGTGAGCGCGATCCCGTTCATGTAGCCGTAGCGGACCGGCTTGGACAGGAGGTCGGCGATGAACCCGAAGCGGGCCAGTCCGGCGAGCACGCACAGCAGGCCCGAGAGGACGGCCAGCATGCCGGCCAGGGCGACGACCTCGGCCTCGCTGCCGGCGGCGGCCAGGGGAAGAACCGCGGCCGCGATCAGCGGGGCCAGGGAGGAGTCGGGGCCGAGGACCAGGATCCGGCTCGGGCCGACGATGGCGTAGACGACCAGCGGGACGATGGTCGCGTAGAGCCCGTAGATGGCGGGGAGCCCCGACGCCTCGGCGTACCCCATCCCGGCCGGCACCAGCAGGGCGGTGAGGACGATCCCCGCCACCACGTCACGAGGCAACCAGGACCGGTGGTAGGCCCGGACAGTCCGGAGGCCGGGCACAGCCAACGCCCGACCCCCGCACGTGCCACCATGGCCGCCTACTGGCCGGAGCCCTCGCCGTGCAGCGCCTCCTGGAGCTCACGCTGCGTCTCGTTGGACAGCGAGCTCTTGAGGACGGTGCCGCCGTACTTCGACAGCGCCTCGACGGCCTTGTCGGGGGTGACCTTCTCCACCACCATGAACAGGGCCGAGGTGCCTGGCTTGAGCATGTCCCGGATCTGGCCTTCGAACTCCTTGTCGACCGCGCTCTTGGTGACCTTGCCCATCAGCGCGCCCATCCCGGCGCCGACGGCCATGCCAAGGAAGGGGACGAAGAACAGCATGCCGAACAGCATGCCCCAGAACATTCCCCAGGTCGCCCCGGCGCCCACCGCGTGGTGGTTGGTGACCACCCGCAGCTTGCCCTCCCGGTTCCGGATGATCGCCGCGACCGCGTCGGCCTGGATGACCAGCTCGTGCTGCAGCCGCTCGGTCTCGTCCATCGCCGACAGCGCGGTGGTCTCGTCGGGATATCCGATCGCGATCAGATCCGCCATCTCTGCCTCCTTGCCTGGTTGTCCGCGAATGCGGCCTGTGGAGATGGAACCCGGTTTCCCGGCGGGCGGCATCATCTGTTCAGCATGATTCCGCCGGTTCCTATGACCCGGTTGAGGCCACATCGAGCGCGAGCGGGGCCAGGTAGCGGCCGCGTACGTGTCGCCGGTTGATACGCTCCAGCAGCCAGGTGGAGCCCTTGGGCCAATCCAGCGCATCCTCCGCCACCAACGCGGGGGCGATGAGCCGCGTGAGCAGCAGGCCGATCCCTTCGCCGTGGGTGCACAGCACCGAGTGGGAAAGCTCCAGGTCCCAGAACAACGCCAGCAGCTGGGCGGGAGTGGCGCCGACCCCGAGCGCGGGGACCGTTTCGATCCGCAGCAGGCGTTGACGTGCCAGCGGCTCGACCGTCTGGTAGCAGCGCAGGGTGGGGCTGCACATGATGCGCTCGACCGGGTAGTCCTCCAGGCGGAGGACAAGCCCTTCGGCCTGGAGGTTCCCGCTGGGGGAAAGAGGCCGCAGGCTGTCCAGGCCCGTCCAGGAGCGCTTGTCGCCGGCGTCGGCGTGTCGGACCACCAGGAGCATCGTTCCTCCTCAGGCGCCGGACACCGAGAGCCGGGCTGGCGCGGCGACGCGGCGACGGTCGCGTTGCCGGATCATGAGCTTGATCAGCTCCTCGACGACCACCAGGATGGCGGCGACCCCGACGCAGATCGACCACTGGGAGAAGCTCAGCTCGACCGTTTCGAAGATCCGCTGGAGGAAGCCGATGGTGGTGACCGCGATGATCGCCAGCAGCGCGATCCCGTAGCGGCGCAGCTGGATCGATCCGGGAATGGCGTCCCGGCTGAAGACGGTGTTGCGCTGGTCGCGGGCCAGGAGCCCAACGGCCAGGTGGGACAGCGACAGCGCCGTCAGCAGCATCGTGGCCGCGACCTCGGGCCCGTACTGGGAGTCCCCGATCTGGTAGGCGACCAGGGCGCCCGCGGTCATCACGAACCCCTGGACGCACAGCCGGATCCAGTCGGCGGTCGACAGCACGGGGGCGCCGACGGGCCGAGGCGGGCGGCCCATGACGGCGCCGGTGGGGGCGTCGAAGCCGAGCGCGACCGCGATCGGGATGTCGATGACCATGTTGATCCAGAGAATCTGCAGCGGGGTCAGGGGAACGCCGTCGGCGATGCCGAAGATCCCCGCCCCGATGAAGATGGCGATGTAGGCCACCAGCGTGGCCATCTGGAACCGGAGGTACTTCAGCAGGTTGTCGTACAGGTTCCGGCCGTAGTCGACCGCTTTCACGATGGTGGCGAAGTTGTCGTCGGTCAGGATCATGACCGCGGCTTCCTTGGACACCTCGGTGCCGGTGATGCCCATGGCGACACCGATGTCGGCGGCCTTGAGGGCTGGGGC
>Ga0126307_10002714_pt1 | contig 11987 bp, 12 predicted proteins | sample Plot28_FD_89955 | JGI IMG/M metagenome (GOLD analysis project Ga0126307, IMG submission 89955) | Serpentine soil microbial communities from UC McLaughlin Reserve, CA, USA - Plot28 | ecosystem: Environmental > Terrestrial > Soil > Grasslands | place: USA: UC McLaughlin Reserve, Lake County...
GCGCCGTCGACCTGGCTGAGCACCGCGACACCGCGTTCTTCTGCGTTCACGGCCTTCTGCGACCCGCCCGTGGTGATGACGCGGGCGATGTGCGTCTTCGGGTCGAAGGTGAAACCGACCGCAACCACATGCGGTGTATTGTCCGAGCGCAGCGTCGTCAACATGGCCAAATGCCGTTCAGTGAGAAACGCCAGCGCGTCGTTCGTGAGCCTGGTGGTTGCCTTCGCCATCAGCGCCCACGCTAGCGCAGGTGATACTTGCAACCGTGAAGGACACGGATGCCGGGCTGATCGTCGTTTTCGGTGGCCGCAGCGAGATCGGGTTGGATCTGGCCACGCGACTGGCACCCGGCGCGACGGTGTTGCTGGTCGCCCGTCGCGCCGACAAGCTCGACGACGAGGTCGCGGCCGTTCGGGCCGCTGGGGCCACCGCCGTGCACGTGCGCGAATTCGATGCCGACGACCTCGCCTCCCATGCACCGCTGGTCGAGTCGATCGTCGCCGAGCACGGTCCGATCCGCACCGCGGTGCTGGCGTTCGGCGTCTTGGGCGATCAGTCCCGCGCGGAGAAGGACCCTGAACACGCGGCGGCCATTGTGCATACCGACTTCGTCGCCGAGGTCAGCCTGCTGACCGTGCTGGCCAACACCATGCGGTCGGCGGGCTCCGGATCGATCGTCGTGTTCTCCTCGGTGGCCGGGGTCCGAGTGCGACGCGCCAACTACGTATACGGATCGGCCAAGGCCGGCCTGGACGGCTTCTGCAGCGGCCTCGCCGACGCGCTGCACGGGTCGGGAGTGCACCTGCTGGTCGTGCGGCCCGGGTTCGTGATCGGGCGCATGACGGACGGCATGACGCCGGCGCCCCTGTCGAGCACCCCGGACCAGGTCGCGGCGGCGACGGTGCGCGCATTGGCCAAGCGACGACGCACGGTGTGGGTGCCCTGGGCGCTGCGGCCTGTGTTCATCGGCCTGCGGATGCTGCCCCAGTTCGTGTGGCGGAGGATGCCGCGATGATCGTGGTGGTCGGGATGGGCGCCGACGGTATGGCGGGACTCGCGCCAGCGTCGTGTGCCGAATTACAGAGGGCGACAGTTATTTACGGCTCGCGCCGTCAACTCGATCTGCTGGACGACACCGTCACGGCGGAGCGCAGACAGTGGCCGTCGCCGATGTTGAGCACGCTGGAGACGCTGCGCGACGTCCCGGGCGATGTGCACGTTGTCGCCAGCGGAGACCCCATGCTGCACGGCGTCGCTGGCCTCCTGATCAAATTGTTTGGCCTGGATCAGGTGGCGGTGTTGCCGCACGTGTCGTCGGTGACGCTGGCATGCGCGCGGCTCGGCTGGGCCGTTCAGAACACCGAGGTGATCAGCCTGATGACCGCCGAAACGCACACCGCGGTGCGGCGCGGTGGACAGGCGGTCGTCCTCTGCCGCGACGGCGGCGGCCCCGCCGCGCTGGCCCGGCTGCTCGCCGACAGTGGTCGCGGTGACTCCGAACTGACGGTGCTCGAACAGCTCGGCGGACCTGACGAGCGCCGTCGCGACGCCACCGCCCGCGACTGGGCGGCCAATCCGCCAGGTGACGTCGACGACCTCAACGTGGTGGCGGTGCGCTACCTGCCCAATGATTCTCGGCTGTCGGTGCTGCCTGACGATGCGTTCGCCCACGACGGTCAGATCACCAAGCAGTCGATGCGGGCGGTCACCCTCGCCGCGCTGGCACCCCAGAGGGGCGAGCTGCTGTGGGACGTGGGCGCCGGATCGGGCAGCATCGCGATCGAGTGGTGCCGCAGCGGATCGCATTGCAAGGCAGTGGCGTTCGAACGCGACGAGCAACGCCGTAAGCGGATCGCCGAGAATGCATTGGCGCACGGCGCCGTTGTGGACGTGCGCGGTGAGGCACCGACGGCGTTCGACGAGGCCTTGCTGAGCAGTGGGGGCGTCGATAGGGTTCCGCGGCCGTCGGCGGTCTTCATCGGCGGAGGCCTTACCCAGCCCGGCCTGCTCGAGGCCTGTTATGAACGGCTCCCCGTCGACGGCAGGCTGGTCGCCAACGCCGTTACGGCCGAATCCGAAGCCGTTCTCGTCCAGTGGTATTCGAAGTCCGGCGGAGAGCTTCGACGGTTCCAGCACTACCGTGGTGAGCCGGTCGGCGGGTTCACCGGCTGGCGACCCGCGATGCCCGTTACCCAGTGGTCGGTGACCAAGCGGTGACCGTCTATTTCATCGGGGCAGGGCCCGGCGCCGCCGATCTCATCACGGTACGGGGACAGCGATTGCTCAGCGGCTGCCCGGTCTGCTTGTATGCCGGCTCGATCATGCCCGAGGATCTGCTGGCGCTGTGCCCGCCGGACGCGCGGGTGGTCGACACCGGCCCGCTGAACCTCGACGAGATCATCACCGAGTTGGCTGACGCAACCGCGGCGGGCCTGGATGTGGCGCGGCTGCACTCGGGTGATCCGTCGATCTACAGCGCGCTCGCTGAACAATGCCGACGGCTCGACGCGCTGGGCATCGGCTACGAGATCGTGCCCGGCGTACCGGCATTCGCCGCAGCGGCGGCTGTGTTGGGCCGCGAACTCACGGTGCCTGGGGTCGCGCAGACCGTGACGCTGACGCGGGTGGCGACGCTGTCGACCGCGATGCCGCCGGGGGAGGACCTCGAGACGCTTTCGGCGCCGGGTTCGACGCTGGTGCTGCATTTGGCCGCCGCACAGGTCGACGCGATCGTGCCGCAACTGCTGGCCGGCGGCTATGGACCGGAAACTCCCTGTGCCGTCGTGGCATTCGCCACCCGACCACAGGAGACCGTCGTCCGGTGCGCGCTGTCCGATCTGGCCGAGCAGGCGAAGGCAGCAGGCGTTACCCGTACCGCCGTCATCGTGGTCGGGGATGTGCTTGCCGCCGAAGGATTTTCCGACAGCTACCTCTACTCCTCGGGGCGGGCACGCCGAGGGCGGCATTGATGCGCGTACTGTTGCTCGGCGGCACCGCCGAGGCCCGCGCCCTCGCCGCACAGCTGGATCCGGACGTCGACGTGATCAGCTCATTGGCGGGCCGTGTGCCGAATCCCGCGCTGCCGGTCGGCGAGGTCCGCATCGGCGGGTTCGGCGGTGTCGACGGGATGCGGCGGTGGCTGGTCGATTCGAAGGTCGACGCCGTCGTCGACGCCACTCACCCCTACGCCGCTACCATCACGGCCCACGCTGCAGCCGTGTGTGACGAACTGGCCCTGCCGCATGTGGTGTTGGCCAGGCCCGCTTGGCCTCCCGGTGATGCGATCGTCGTCGGATCTGATGTCGAGGCGGCGAAAACCGTTGCTGTCGAGCGGTATTCGCGAGTGTTCCTGACCACCGGCCGATCCGGCACTGCGGCCTTTGCTGACGTCGACGCGTGGTTTTTGATCCGTGCGGTCACCGCACCCGATGCTGACACGTTGCCCCGCCGCCACCAGCTCGTGTTGTCACGCGGGCCGTACCACTACGACGACGAGGTGGCCCTGCTGCGCGAGCATCGCATCGACGCGTTGGTGACCAAGAACAGCGGGGGACGGATGACGCGGCCCAAACTGGATGCCGCGGCTGCTCTGGGTGTTGCGGTGATGATGGTGGACCGCCCGCCGCTGCCGCCGGGCGTGACCACGGTTAGCACGGTCGACGAGGCGGTCATATGGGTCACTTCGACGCCACGGTGAATGGGCAGGTGCATGCTTCCCGGGGTGGTCCTCATTTGATGACGCTCGCGAAACGGCAGTCGTGACAGACAGTTACGCGTGGTGTCACTGAGGGTAATTCGCGGTCGACTGGTAGGAGCCGATCAGCGCCAACGTCTCCAGCTCCCGGATCGCCCGGCAGCCCCTATGCAGCATCGTCAGGATCATCTCGTCGCCGCGTTCGGTGGATGCCGCGAAGGCGAAGCCGAGCCCCGTGATCAACGGCGCCTGTATGACGCCGAGACGGTAGTCGCGCCAACAGGTCTCGGCGTCGTAATCCGTGACACCATAGCCCAACAGCGCCTCGTGATACCGGCGGACCAGATCTTGCTCGATCTCCGATCGCACCTCGGGTGCCAGGCTCGTCGCGGTCAAATACGCCAGGTCCCTGGCCGGCAGGCCGACTCCCAGCGTCTGCCAATCGACCACGGTGACGCGAGTGCGCTCGGGATCGAACAGCATGTTGTCCAGCCGGTAGTCACCGTGCATCAGCGCGAATCGTTTCGGCTCCGCCAACAGCCACGGCGTCACTGATCCCATTGCGGCGCTGAGAGTTTCCCGGTCCTCGGCGCTCATGCGATCGCCGAGCTTGTCGATCGTGATGTCGGCGGCCATCTTCGAGACGTCACCGAGGCCCTTCGCCGCTGCCTCGTCACCGGGTTTGGGCATCGAGATGGCGGACAGCCCAAGCCAAACCGGGTCACACCAACTGGGCCCGTGTAGCCCGGCCAATGCCTCCACAGCGAGCCGGGCCTCCTGTGGCGTGCAGCCCGCGATCTGATCGCCCTGGACGGCGGGGGCCATATCGGCGAGCACCAGGACGAAATCCGTCCCGCCCTCGGCGATGTCGCTGTAGAAGCACCCTGGCACCGGGATGCGTACCCGGTCGGCGACGTCGGTGTAGAACTCGACCTCGGAGAGGTAGCCGAGCGCGACACGTTCCCGGACGGCGTCGTCCTGGGCGGGAAGCTTGATTGCAAACGTGCCCGGCAGTTCGCCGTCCGCTGCATACGTGGCCGACACCCGGTAGGTCGCGCCGGTCTGGCCGGTGCCGATCGGGGCCACCTCGACTTCCCGAACCTCGGCATCCAGAACCGAACTGAGCCATGCCGGCGTTATATCGGCGGGGTAACGAGGTATCGGCACGACGGTGGCCATTCGCCGGACATTAATGCGCCGTGACAAAAGCTGTCAAAGCTGTCACATCTGCCGTCGGCCGCCTTCCTCGAGACTGCAGAGAGATCGCGATCCTCGGTCCAAACGCGATCTGTCCGCAGCCTCGGCGAGTCAGAGATCGGGGTATCGACGCGGCGTGAAGACTCGGTCGTCGTACCACTGCGTCTGCGAAGACCCGATGATCAGCAGGCAGCGCATGTCGACATCGGCGGGGTCGAGGTCGGCGAGCCGGACCACCTTCACCTCTTCCCGCGGTCCCGACACGTCGCGGCCGATCACCACCGGGGTGCTGGAGTCCCGGTGCTCGAGGAGCAGATCCCGCATCGCGCCAACCTGCCAGGTGCGGCTCTTTGATGCCGGGTTGTAGATCGCCAGCACCAGGTCGGCCTGAGCGGCGGCGGTGAGCCGCTGTTCGATGACGTCCCACGGCTTCAGCCGATCGGACAGCGAAATGACCGCGTAGTCGTGGCCCAGCGGAGCGCCGACACGGCTGGCGACGGCCTGCGCGGCCGTCATCGCCGGGATCACCCGCACGTCCACACCCGGCCACTGCTTGGCTTCCTCCAACACCGCCGTCGCCATTGCGAACACGCCCGGATCCCCGGAGGACACCACCGCGACCGTGCGCCCCTGCTGAGCCAGCGTGCACGCCAGCCGGGCACGCGCAGGCTCGTCGGTGTTGTCGCTGGGGTGGCGGCGCTGACCGTTGCGGCTGCCTACGCGGTCCAGGTAGGGGCCGTAGCCGATCAGGTCGGTGGCAGCGGCAAGTTCGCGGCGGCTCTGCGGGGTCATCCAGTCGGTGTCACCAGGGCCCAGACCCACCACCGCGACGCTGCCGGTCGCCGCGTCCTGCCGGACGGCGCCGGGCAGCATCGCCAGCGAAAAGTACGGCACGCTGTCGTCATCGACTTCGCCCGCAGGCATCACGCGCTGATCCGGTGTACTGGCCCTCTCCACATAGAACGCTTCATCCAATCGCCCAGCCGACGAAAGTGCTTCCCGCACAGCAGGATACGAGCGACCCAACTTGAGCACCACAGCGGCGTCGGTGTCGGCGAGCCTGCGCTTCAGCTCCGCCACCGGCAGCGTGCCGGGCAGTATCGTCAGTACCTCGTCACCCTGGACCAGCGGGATCCCGGTCGCCGCCGAAGCCGCACTCACCGATGTCACGCCCGGGACGATGACGGCGTCGAACCGTTGCGTCAGCCGGGTGTGCATGTGCATGTAGGAGCTGTAGAACAGCGGGTCGCCTTCGGCCAGCAGGGCCACGTCGCGGCCGGCGGCCAGGTGTGCGGCGATGCGGTCGGCGGACTCGCGGTAGAAGTCCTCGATCGCACCGGCGTAACCGCCCGGATGGTCCGAGGTCTCGGTGGTGACCGGGTAGACCAGGTGCTCCTCGATCTGACCCGGCCGCAGGTACGGTTCGGCGATCCCGCGCGCGATGCTGCGGCCGTGACGGGCGCTGTGGTAGGCGACCACGTCGGCCTCGGCGATAACCCTGGCCGCCTTGACCGTCACCAACTCCGGATCGCCGGGCCCGAGCCCGACACCCCACAGGGTGCCCCTGTTCATTCCTCGACTCCCGGTCGCTCCGGTCCTCGCTCGTTCCTCGCTGCGATCCTCACTCGCGGTCGCCTTCGGGTGCTCATTCCCGATCACTCGCGATCGCGTTGACGGCGGCGGCGGCCATCGCGCTGCCACCGCGTCGGCCCTGGACCACCAGATACGCCATGCCTCGGGGCCGGTCGATCAGCTCCCGCTTCGACTGCGCCGAGCCGACGAACCCGACGGGGCCGCCCAGCACCGCGGCCGGAGTCGGGGCGCCGTCGTCGACGAGCTCCAGCAGCCGGAACAACGCGGTGGGCGCGTTGCCGATGGCCAGCACGGCACCACCGAGCCGGTCCGCCCATAGCTCCACCGCGGCCGCCGATCGTGTCGTGCCGGTTCGGTCGGCCAGATCGGCCGCTCTGCTGTCGGCGACCAACGACACCACCTCGTTGTCGGCAGGCAGCCGGGACTTCGTGATGCCCGCGGCCACCATCGACGAATCGCACAACACCGGCGCGCCAGCGATCAGTGCGGCGTGCGTCTTGGCGACGACGTCATCACTGAACGCGACGTGTTCGGCAACGTCGACTTGCCCGCAAGTGTGGATCAGCCGCACCACCACGCGCGCGACGTCATCGGGGAACCGCGACAGGTCCGCCTCCGCGCGGATCGTCGCGAACGACTGCCGATAGATCTCGGCAGCGTCGCGGATGTAGTCGAGCACCCGCTCACACTAGCGGCGGGCGCGCACGCAATCGGTATCCGTCTCCGGTTGCCACCAGCACCTCACCGACGGGTGGGCTGCCGCAGGCCCGTTCGCAGCCGACGAAATGCCGGTGTGCGTCGGTGGGCTCGTCGAGTGCCGCTGCGGCGTCCGCGCGAACGTCGGCGACCGAGTGTTCGCAGCCCGGGCTGCCCGTACACGAGCTGACCGCCAACCATGGCGAGTTCCTGTCGAACACCAATCCCATCGGTACCAGCACACGGAGCGCCACATCGGCCACACCGTCGTCGAGGTCACAGACCAACGCCGAGCGCCACGGCGTGATCACCAGCGGCGCACCGATCGCCGCGAGGTACTCCGCGACCCTGGCCTGCAGCACACCGAGCGGCACCGCGGCTGCCAGAGCCACGCGTCCGTCGTCTTGCACTAGCCACCCGACTGGCGGCCGGACGACCGGCGGCCACGTCGCCCCGGGTTCGGCGCGTAGCGTGAATTGCGTCAGCAGCGGCGCGGCGTCAGCGAGTTCGGCTATCCGCCAAGCCTTTCCGCGTGTGGCGACGAACCGTGTGGCGACCGAGACCAGGGCGGGTACGACGTCGGTCCACGTCAGCCGTACGCCGGTATCGCGGCCCGCCAGCAGGAGGGCGGCCGTCGCATCGTCCAAACAGTGCGCGCCCACATCGGCGGCGAGGCCCGAGATGTCGGCACGGCCGTCGTCGAGACCGAACATGAACCTGCCCGGCAGCTCGGCCAATGTGGGCTGGGATCGAATCGCCTCGTCCAATTCGGTGATCAGTCCGCGGATGTCGGTTGTTCCGCCGATACGACCGGACAGTGGCGACGCAACGATGTTGCGCACCCGCTCATGCGTCTGCGAGGGCAACATGCCGGCTGCGGCGACCATGTCGGCAACGGCCGCGGTGTCGGCAATGGCCCGCAGCTGGATGTTGCCGCGTGACGTGAGTTCCATGGCAGGCGATCCGAACCGAGTCGCCGCGTGGGCAAGAGCTTCCAGCTGACCGGCCGAGATCATGCCGCCAGGTAACCGCACTCGCGCCAGGGCGCCGTCTGCCGCCTGATGCAGCTGCAGCGCACCCGGGCAAGCGTCATGATCGCGGGCTCTGGTCACCAGATCACGGTACGGCGCGACCGCTCGCGGGGCGACCACGTATCGCGCCGCAGTTGCTGGACGCGTCTATGTGCCAGTAGAAGAGCTAAATATTGGTTTGCTAAATCACCGATGCGCGTAGTGGTAGGGGATAAACAGGTAGCCCGGTACTCATGAGGTCGCTAATTACCAACGGTAAATTTCTCCCATCGGACAGCCGGGCTACCGGTCCGGAACCACAACTGACACGGGAGAAACTGAAATGTCTGAATTAATAGCCCCATTCGGCGCTCCGCCGGAGTCGGTCGAGCAACCTGGCGACGTCGTCGAGGCGATGCCGCGCACGCCGGTCCTGATCACCGAACAGCAGGTGCTGTTCGCCACCGCAGCCGCAGTGCCGGTGCAGCCGGTGAGGATCGGCCGACGCTGGGTCGAGTCGGTGCGCGCTATCGCAGCGAGCCTGCGGGCGACAGTCGTGACGTCCAGCAACGAGCCCCGACCGAAGCGACGCCACTACCCGGCGCGCAATGATTTCCTCGACGACTCCCGCATGGCGCGAGAGATGTTCAGGCTCTGAACGGTGTCGCGCAACAAGATCAACGTTGCTGGGACGAGCCTAGCCCCGCTGCGAAAGGCGGCCAGCACGGCGGGGTTTCGCACAATCCGCACGTCAACGCCCGCGCAAGCCGCTGGCGCGAGTATTCAAGCCGGCACCTGCGTATCTCCATACGAATTAACCAGATAAACAAGTACTCCTCTACGCGTGAGATGTGCCGTCGCCAGCGTTAATTTCATTCATGGGGGATTCCGGCTCAGCCGGACACCATGGAACACACGGTGGGAGCAACTCAAATGACTGACATGACAACGACACACAGTCCCAAACTCGAGCACAGCGACACATCGCCGGTCACCTCGGCGACAAGCTCGACCGAGACACAGGCGCTGATCACCGAACAGCAGGTGCTCTTCAGCACGGCGGCCGCGGTGGCACTGCGTCCGGCGAAAACCCGACGGTGGAGCGACACCATCCAGGCGGTCAGCACAGCGTTGCGCGCGATGTTCGCAGCGTCTGAAAAGCCGACTGCGCGACGGCATTACCCGAAGCGGCACGCCTGGCTGGACAACGCGCTCATGTCGCGCGAAATGGATCGGCTCTGAGCGCGATCAACTCGCCAGCGGGATGGGACTAACCACATCCGAATAGGCTGAGGCGTCACCGACCAGGTGCACTCGGACCACCTGGTGCTCCGTCTCGTAATAGTCGGAGGTGCACTCTTGGCGGTACTGGCGCACCGTGTCGTTCAGGTTCTGGCGCCGACCGTCGTAGTCGGTGGCGTAGTCATATTGATTGGTGTGCACCGCCCAGAGGTTCTCGGTGAGCGCGCGCAGCGGCGTGGGCAGTTGCTCATAGGCCGCCGCGGTCGACGCCCATGCGGTGGTTCCGCCATAACTGGGCAGCGAAACGGCCCGCAGGAGAGACGCTTCGGAATGCGATCGACGAACGTGACGTCGGTGTGCCAACTGTTGGCCTTGTCATAGCGCGAGTCGATCGGCAGCACCGTCGCGCCGCGCGACAGCGTCGGGTGTGCGGTCGTGGGTGTGCCCAGCTTGCTTGCGAATGCAAGCTGGCCGTGGTCGTCCAGGTCGTGCTGGTTGCGGAAGAAGAGCACCTTGTGCGCCAAGAGCGCCCATGGATTCCGCGGCGGCACCGGGAATTGTTGCGCGTGCCAGAGTTCGACGACTTCGACGTTCGCACCGCCTGATGTGACGGGCGCCACAGCGCCGTCGTCAGTGATCCCTCCCACACAAGATGATCATTTAGGACCCGTTTCGCCGTACGTTTCTGACTACTGCACGCGTGTGTAGTAACCGAATGTCACGGAAGGAACGACGATGTTCGCACTAATCACATTCGGCGTTGTCCTCTTGCTGCTCATCGCGGCGCTCGGTCTGCCTTACCCGCAGACATGGCACGGCCGCTGGGGTAACGACCTCTAAGCACCGACCGGCCGCGTGATCGGCAGGTGCGGTACGAATGGTGGGTGCCAGACCCGACCGACGTGCCGACCGTGCTGCTGCTGTCGACGTCCGACACCGACCTGATCACCGCCCGCGCCAGCGGGGCGCGCTTCCAGTGGGCGAACCCCTCGCGGCTGGTCGACGGCGAGCTCGACGAATTGCTGGCCGGCGCCGACATCGCCGTCGTGCGCATCCTCGGCGGTTACCGCGCCTGGCAGGACGGCATCGACACGGTGGTGGCCAGCGGTGTGCCGACCGTCGTCGTCAGCGGCGAGCAGTCACCGGACGCCGAGTTGATGGGCCAGTCCACGACGGCCGCGGGCGTTGCATTGCAGGCGCACATCTATCTGGCGCAGGGTGGCGTGGAGAACCTCCGGCAGCTGTACGCATTCCTCTGCGACACGCTGTTGATGACCGGCTTCGGGTTCGGGCCGCCGGTGAGCACGCCGCACTGGGGCATCCTCGACAGGACCTCGCGCGACGCGGACGGCCCGACCGTCGCGGTGCTCTACTACCGCGCCCAGCATCTGGCAGGCAACACCGATTACATCGAGGCGCTGTGCCGGGCCATTGAAGATTCGGGTGGTCGGCCGCTTCCGGTCTTCTGTGCCTCTCTGCGCACCGCCGATGCCGGGCTGCTCGACCTGCTCGCGACCGCCGACACGATGGTGACCACTGTGCTGGCGGCAGGCGGTGCCACACCGGCCACCGCCACGGCAGGCGGCAACGACGACAGCTGGAACGTGGCCCATTTGGCCGCGCTGGACATCCCGATCCTGCAAGGCCTGTGCCTGACGAGTTCCCGCGCGCAGTGGCAGCACAACGACGACGGCATGTCGCCGCTCGACGTCGCGACCCAGGTCGCGGTGCCCGAATTCGACGGACGCATCATCACGGTTCCGTTCTCGTTCAAAGAGATTGACGACGAGGGTCTGATCGCCTACGTCGCCGATCCGGAGCGCTGCGCCCGCGTCGCCGGGCTGGCCGTAAAACACGCCCGGCTGCGGATGATTCCGGCCACCCGGAAACGCGTTGCGGTCGTGTTCTCGGCATACCCCACCAAGCACGCCCGCATCGGCAACGCTGTCGGGTTGGACACCCCGGCCAGCGCCGTCGCGCTACTGCGGGCCATGCGCGAGGCCGGCTACGCGATCGGCGATCTTCCCGGCGTCGACGCAGAGGACGGCGACGCGTTGATCCACGCGCTGATCGAACGCGGTGGCCAGGACCCGGACTGGCTAACCGACGGGCAACTGGAGGGCAACCCAATCCGGTTGCCCGCCAAGCATTATCGCGCCTGGTTTGCCACGCTGCCGCCAGAACTCACCGAAGCGGTCATCTCGCACTGGGGCCCGCCGCCCGGCGAATTGTTCGTCGACCGAAGTCAGGATCCTGACGGTGAGATCGTGATCGCCGCGCTGCAGGCTGGCAACGTGGTGTTGATGGTCCAGCCGCCTCGGGGATTCGGCGAGAAACCTGTGGCCATCTACCACGACCCCGACCTGCCGCCGAGCCACCACTACTTGGCCGCCTACCACTGGATCGCCGCCGATTTCGGCGCAGACGCCGTCGTCCACCTCGGCAAGCACGGCAACCTGGAATGGCTGCCGGGCAAGACGCTTGGCATGTCCGCTGCCTGCGGTGCCGACGCCGCGCTGGGCAACCTGCCGCTGATCTACCCATTTCTGGTCAAC
>Ga0126307_10002716_pt1 | contig 11985 bp, 8 predicted proteins | sample Plot28_FD_89955 | JGI IMG/M metagenome (GOLD analysis project Ga0126307, IMG submission 89955) | Serpentine soil microbial communities from UC McLaughlin Reserve, CA, USA - Plot28 | ecosystem: Environmental > Terrestrial > Soil > Grasslands | place: USA: UC McLaughlin Reserve, Lake County...
CGGTCGCGATCAGTCCGCTCGTCGTCGAAACGAACATCGTGCGCATGTACTGGTGAAGAATGATCCGCCAGCTTTCGAGCAGCGCACCGAACGTCCGTCCCAGTCCGGCGCGCTCCTCCTCCTCACCGCCGAGGAGCGCGATACTCTCGCCGTTCTCGCGCAACCGGGTGAGCGCATAGCGAAACTCGGCCTCGCGCTGATTGTTGATTTCGGATAGCCGCACGAACTGACGTCCGATCAGCACCATGGAGCCGGTGGCGAGAAAGGAATAGAGCAGCGCGGCGATCACCAGAAAGCCCGGGATGTGAAGCTGATAGCCGGCAATTTCCGCATCGAGCGAACCGCCGACCGCCCACAGCACGGCGATGAAGGTGACCGCGGAGAGGAATGCCGACAGGATTCCAAACGCGAAATCGATCGGCGCGTCGGTGGCGATGCGCGTGTCTTCGCCGATGCGATATTCCGGATTCTGGTGCTCGCCCTCGACCAGATTGAGGTGATAGTAGTGACCCTGCGACAACCAGCGATCGAGCCCATGATTGGTCAGCCATTGGCGCCATAGTCGCTGGGTGGTCATCCGGCAGTAGATGCCGCTCACCGCAACCAATACGCTGGCGCAGATGAGTGGAAGGTACATCAATGCCTGAAACAGGACCGCGCTCGAATCCTTTTGCTCCAGCGCATTGAAGATATCGCGGTTCCAAACGTTGACGCGGTACTGGACGAGCAGCTGGAGTGCGAGGATGACGCCGAGTGCGCCGGTGAGAATCCATGCCCGGCGATCGCCGTTGCGTCCCCAGAATTGCGTGGCGGTGCGCCAAAAACGGCTCATCAACCGCCGGCGCGCGGCTTCGTCTACCTTTAATTCTCCATCAGCGATCTCGGCCAAGGTCCACCGCTCATAGGTTGGCGAGGGGCTCGGCTGTGCCACCCGCGCACAATCCAGCATCTCAACGCGGAAGGTTGGGGATGTTTCCCGCGCGACCAGGCGCGGTACGCGCGTCAGGTCTCGACCGGCTGGTATTCGCCGTGGTCGATCCGTGGCTTGGCGGCTTCGCTGAGCATGAACTGGGTCCGGGCGAGCTCGGCAAAATGCCCGCCGAACCGCACCAATTCGTCGAAACTACCAGTCTCGATGATGCGGCCGTCCTGAAATACGAGGATTCGGGTGGCGTTGCGAATGGTGGCGAGCCGTTGTGCAATCACGAAGGTGGTGCGGCCCTTCATCACTTCGACCAGCGCCGCCTGCACCTTGGCTTCGGTCAGCGCATCGAGCGCGCTGGTCGCTTCGTCAAGGATTAAGATCGGGGGATTCTTGAGCAGCGCGCGTGCGATCGATAGCCGCTGGCGCTCGCCACCGGAGAGCAGCCTTCCCCTCTCGCCCACAGCGGCACTGAACCCATCGGGATTGCGCTCGATGATTTCGAGCGCCTGCGCGCGCTGGCAGGCTTCGCGCATTTCCTCTTCGCTGGCGTCCGGCTTGCCCACCATCAGGTTTTCCCTGATCGAGCGGTTGAACAGCAGCGCTTCCTGGAAGACGACGCCGATATTGTGCCGCAGCCCAGACAATGTGAGGCCGCGGATATCCATGCCATCGATCTTCACCGCGCCCGATTGCGGATCGAAGACGCGGTGCAACAAGGCAAGCGCAGTCGATTTGCCGGCGCCGGTTGCGCCGACAAGCGCGAGCGTCTCGCCGGGCAGCGCCGTGAAGTTCAGGTCCTGGACGGCGGGCCGCTTGCCGTCATAGGAGAAGGTGACGTCCTTGAATTCCACGAGCCCGCGCAGCCGCCCGGGATTAATCGCGTCCGGCCGGTCGCGCACGGCGGGCTCGGTATCGAAGATGTCGAAGAATTCGGCGACTCGCGGCGCGTCCATGACCATCTGATTGGCGAAGTGCACGACCTGCTCGAGCTTGCCGATCAGCATTGTGGCGAAGCTCATGAACATGACGATCTCGCCGACAGTGGTATCTCCACCGAGATAGAGGAAGATGCCGACGACCAGGACCGCCAGCATGGTCAGCGTGGTCGATGCCCGCGTGAGCACGGCGGCAAGCGCCCACCACGACAGGACCGGCATCTGGGCGCCGAGCAACTGGTCGCCGACGCTTTTCATCGCCATCACCTCGACCTCGATGCGGGCGAAGCTCTGAATGAGCGCAATGTTTCCGAGTGTGTCGGTGGTTCGCTCGGCCATATCGGAATAGTAGGCTTCAACCGCGCTCTGCAGTTTTTCGCTTTTGCGCAGGACGAGCGCGATCAGGATTGCAAATATGCCGCAGAGGATCATCAGCAGTATGCCAAACCGCCAATTGATAAACAGCGTGAGCGGCATCAGTACGAACAGCGAAACGAAGCTCACCAGATGTTCGCGGAAAAACGACAACCACAGGCTCCACAACGTATTCGTGCCGGTGATCATCACCTTCATCAGACGACCTGAATGGGTGCCGGTGTGATAGCTGAGCGGCAGTTGCAGCACGTGTTCAAAATAGTCGGTCCGCACCTTTTGACTGTGGCGGTGGGCCAGTCGATCAGCGTGTAGCGCGACCAGCGTACCGCAGACGATAATGAACAGGCCGAAGCCGACCCAGGCGGCGACCAGCGGCAGCAAATCAGGCCACGACACCACCCGCGCGCCTCCTTGGGAGTTCGCCAGCTGATCGATGATGCGTCCGAACAGGATCGGTTCGATGAATTGGGCTGACGCCAGCGCCAAATTGGCAATCGCGAGGGTCCACCCCAATTTGGCCTCTGGGCCGAGCAGGCCGAGTACGCGAATGTAGAGACGCAGGAATTTCATGAGGCCGGCACGATCAACAAGGACCCCGCTCCAGAGGAGAACACACCCACTCTAGCGAAATAGGCAAGTGCTGCAACGGCAGCAGGTGGCTACGGCAGATTATTATTCTAGCATTAGCGACGCCGATAGGAAAAAGGTTGTGGTCTCCTCGCCTCAAGCGGCAAGTCAGAGCAAGGTGAGGCCGTTAATGCTAGCGCTGTTTGCGACTTGTATTTCGAAGTGCGTGCGTAAATCATTGATATGCGAATTAATCGACGATTCTGGACTACATTGGAAACCATAGGACGTCTCCTTCACTGCTGCGCCAGGCCGGCGTGACAACAATGCGGAAGCGAACGAGGGCATGCTGAATATTCCGACCGATCTCCTGCGAACGCTGGTCGCGGTCGTCGACATGCGCAGCTTTACCAAGGCAGCGCGAGCGCTGGGAGTGACGCAGCCGGCTGTGAGCGCGCAGATCAAACGGCTGCAAACCCTTCTTGGCTATGAAATCCTCGACAAGCGGGCACCCGGAGTGAGGCTTACGCCACGCGGAGTCGGCGTGGTTGATCATGCGCGCAAGTTGCTGTCGATCAATGATGAGATCCTGCAGGTGGCAAGCAGCGGTGCGGCTGCCCGGACTCTGCGCGTGGGCATTCCCGGCGATTATGCCGGATCGCGAATCCCCGCGACGCTGGCTCGGTTCCGGGAGCGCTGGCCTGACGTCGGCTTTGCCGTCAGCAGCGGCACTCCCGACAACCTGTTGCGCGAACTTACCCAGGGCGATCTGGACGTTGTTATGGCAGTCACGGTTGCGGAACCAACAGTCGAGCCCCGTCACCTATGGATGAGGCAGGCGGTCTGGGTACATAGCAATGCAACGACGATTGATCCCGAGGGTCCGGTGCCGCTCGTTTGCTATGACGAGGATTGCGCATGTCAGCACGTAGCGATCGCCGCATTACGTCAGGCCGGACGCGAGTGCAACTTTGTATTCACCTCCCGCAGCTTGGTCAGCCTCGCAGCGGCCGTCAGGGCCGGATTTGGCGTCATGGTGATGCCTCGCAACCGAGCGCTGGAGAATGGCCTGTCTGTTTGGGAGAACGCACCGCTGCCGCAGTTGCCCGAACTCTATTGCGGAATATTCGTTCGAGACGGCGGCAATCGTGCTGTGATTGAGGAACTTGCCGACTGTCTTGCGGCGGATTTGCGCGCGGACCCCATCGTTCCCGAGACCGCAGAACCCGTGGCGCGCAGTGGAGCAGAGAGAGAGACTCAGTTCAGTTGACCCGACGTTCCGCTGCCGGCGGCAGGAACATGTCGTCGAAAATGTCTTCCGCCTTGGGCTTCGCCTTGTACGTAAAAGTGAGTCCGAGTTGGCTAATAGATTCTTCGAGCCGCAAGCGGTCGATCGCCCCGAAGCCATTGGCCCGCACTTCCGGGGTGACGATGTTCTCGCGAATCGAAAGCCGCAGACGCTCAAGCTCAACCTCTTTCTTTGCAACGTCTTCGCGCCTGAGTACGGGTTCCACTGCGGCTGCCGGATTCCGCACCGTATCCTTTAGACCTTTTGTGAAGGCGTGCAGAAATCCCTTGACCGCTTCCGGCTTCTCCGCGGCGAACTTGGAATTGACGATGATGGCGCTCCCGTACAGTTTCAGCCCGTAGTTGGCCATCAGCAGCAGCACAATGTCATCGACCGGTACGCCACGGTCCTTGAGGTCCACGTAGACTCGGAATGAATAGCCGAGCACCGCGTCGAGCTGTCCCGCCGCCAACATCGGTGCGCGCACCGGCAATCCGATCTGCTCGATGGTAACTTTCGACAGATCAATGTCGTTCACTTTGGCGAACAGCGGCCATTGGCTGAAAGTGGAGCCCGTCGGCGGTGCTCCGAGCTTCTTGCCTTCGAGATGTTTTGGCTCGGTGATTCCGCGGCTCTTGCGAGCCACAATAGCAAACGGTGGCTTGTTATAGACCATGAACACGGCTTTGACCGGAGCGGATGGGTTCTGGTCGCGATATTTGATGAGCGCGTTAATATCGGCAAAACCCATCTCGTAGGCGCCAGAGACAACCCGGTTGATCGGCTCGATTGGTGTTGTGCCGTCATCGATGGTTACGTCCAGCGATTCATGCCGGAAGTAGCCTTTCTCCTGCGGCACCAGGAAAAGCGCGGCCGGGCCCTCGACGCGGCCGTCAAGAGAAAATCTCAGGGCGGTCTGCGTCCGTGCTGGTGCGGCCGACACGATCAGCAAGCCCGCCGCGAGCACGTAGGCGAATTGACCGAATCGAGCGAGGCCGAGAACGCTCATCCGCTGCCGTGCTCCTCTTCCTTTGTTGTCCCCCCGACTTCAACCGCGATTTGAGTGCCTGCCAGCAAAGAACATGATGATGCAAAGTGCAAGAGAAGATCGCATTCGCAGCCATTACTTCACTATATCGCTAACACCGCTGTCGGATTGATCGTTCACGCCGAAAACGTATTTGTGAGCAGCGGTGTCAGCGGCTGTTAAGATTACCGATCGCAGGTCGAGCGGAGCCTCAGATGGCTGTGGACACACGGGACAGAAGGGACACAGGGGATACCGGGCCTTTGCGCGCCTTTGTCGCGCCCTATGCGCCGCCGGACGAGGAGCTTGCAGCCCGGTTGCTCGCCGCCGTCCCCCGCGCATCCTCGGTGGAGGCGCGGATTGATGCCCGTGCCACGCGCTTGATCGAAGGCATTCGGGCCCACGCCGGCGGGCTCGGCGGCGTCGAGGATTTCCTGCACGCCTATTCGCTATCCACCGAAGAAGGCCTTGCGCTGATGGTGCTGGCCGAGGCGCTGCTGCGGGTGCCGGACGCCGCAACCGCCGATCGTTTAATCGAAGACAAGCTCGCTTATGGCGACTGGGCGTCCACTGATGCGCAGTCGAGCGCCTTCCTGGTCTCCGCCTCGGCATGGACGTTGGGCGTCACCGCCCGATTGATCCAGCCGGGCGAGACCCCGGATACCATTCTGGAGGGGTTGCTGAAGCGGCTTGGAGTTCCCGCCGTGCGGGTGGCGACCCGGCAGGCGATGCGGCTCCTGGGCTCTCATTTCGTGCTCGGGCAGACCATCGAGGAGGCGCTTGAGCGGGCGAGCGAACATCCACGTTCGCGTTATTCCTTCGACATGCTGGGAGAGGGTGCGCGCACCGTGGCGGATGCCCGGCGATATAGGGCCGCCTACGCAGCGGCCATCGACGCCATCGGGACGACCGCGGGTGACGCGGGATTGCCAGACCGGCCCGGCATTTCGGTGAAACTTTCCGCGCTTCATCCGCGCTTCGAAGCCGTCTCACGTCAGCGTGTGATGATCGAGCTGGTGCCCGACGTGCTTGAGCTCGCACGCAAGGCGCGCGATCACGATCTCAATTTCACAATCGATGCCGAGGAAGCCGACCGGCTGGAACTCACGCTCGAGGTGATCTCCGAAGTGCTTGGCGAGGATCATTCGCTTCGCGGCTGGGAAGGATTTGGGCTGGCCGTGCAGGCCTATCAGAAGCGCGCTCCCGCGGTGATCGACTGGCTCGACGAAACGGCGCGCGCGCTCGGGCGGCGGCTCATGGTTCGCCTGGTCAAGGGCGCCTATTGGGACACCGAGGTCAAGCGTGCGCAGGAACGCGGCCTTGTCGATTATCCGGTATTCACTCGCAAGGCGATGACCGATCTCTGCTACGTTTTCTGCACACGCAAGCTGTTGGCCGCGCGGGCGCGACTTTATCCGCAATTTGCAACTCATAATGCGCTCACCGTCGCGGGCGTGATCGAGGACGCCGGCGGCGTCGAGGGCTACGAGTTCCAGCGCCTGCATGGCATGGGCGAGGTGCTCTACGAGATACTGCTGGCCGAATTGCCGCGGGCGGCCGTGCGGGTCTACGCGCCGGTCGGCGGCCATCGTGATCTGCTCGCTTATCTGGTGCGTCGCCTCTTGGAGAACGGCGCCAATTCCTCGTTCGTCGCGGTCACCGCCGATACGGCGGTGCCGATTGCGACCATCCTCAAACGTCCGCAGAGCTGGATCGTGGATGCCCACGACGCCCGCCACCCGAAGATCCCGCTGCCGCGCGAGCTCTATGAGCCAGAGCGGCGCAACTCCGCCGGCATCGAGTTTGGCGATCGCGCTAGCCTCGAACGGCTGCTTGCGGAGGTTCGCGCCGCCAAGGTGGCGACAGAGGCCACGCCGCTGATCGACGGCAGCGTACGCAGCGGCACAAAGCGAGTGCTGCATTCTCCGCTCGACGGCGCGCCGATCGGCTCAGTCGAAGAAGCTGATGCCGAGATCGTGGGTGCCGCAATGGAGGCGGCGCAATCCGGATTTAGCAAGTGGTCTTCCACGCCGCTGGAGGAGCGTGCGGCTGCGCTCAAACGTGCCGGCGACCTCTTGGAGGCACGGCACGCCGACCTGATCTCGCTGTTGCAGGGCGAAGGCGGCAAGACGCTCGATGATGCGGTGGCGGAAGTCCGCGAGGCGGTCGATTTCTGCCGCTACTACGCCGTCGAGGCGCGTCGCTCGCTTGCTCCGCAAGTGCTGCCGGGTCCGACCGGCGAGAGCAACGAACTGCGCTATCGCGGCCGTGGCGTGTTCATCTGCATCAGCCCGTGGAATTTCCCGCTGTCGATCTTTCTCGGCCAAGTGAGCGCGGCGCTGGCGGCTGGCAACGCGGTGGTGGCGAAGCCGGCCGAGCAGACGCCGCTCATCGCGGCGGCGGCGGTGCGCATCCTGCACGAGGCCGGCGTGCCGCGGAGCGCGCTTCATCTGGTGCCGGGCGACGGCAAGGTCGGCGCGGCGCTCGTGGTTGACGCGCGCGTCGCAGGCGTCGCCTTCACCGGCTCAACGGAAGTCGCGCGTGCGATCAACCGCTCGCTGGCCAGTAAGGACGCACCAATCGTGCCGCTGATCGCCGAGACCGGCGGCATCAATCCGATGATCGTCGATGCCACTGCGCTGCCCGAGCAGGTGACTGATGATGTCATCGCCTCGGCGTTCCGCTCGGCCGGCCAGCGCTGCTCGGCGCTGCGGCTGCTGTGCGTGCAGGAGGACGTTGCCGATCGCCTCCTCGAGATGATCGAGGGTGCCGCCCGTGAGCTCAAGCTCGGCGACCCGCGCGATCCTTCGACCCATGTCGGTCCGGTGATCGACGCCGAGGCCAAGGAGGGACTCGACCGCTGGATCGCCGGGATGGAAAGCCAAGGCCGCGTCCGCTTTCGCTGGGACCGATCTCAGCAACTGCCTGCCGCGGGAACCTTCGTGCCGCCGACGATCATTGAACTCAACAACGCTCGGGACCTAACTCAAGAGGTGTTCGGGCCAGTTCTACATGTAATTCGGTGGCGCTCCGGCGCGCTCGACGCGCTACTCGATGACATCGCCGGCAACAGCTACGGCCTGACGCTCGGCATCCATTCGCGCATCGATGCCACGGCGGAACATATTGCCGCGCGGCTTCCCCACGGCAATGTGTATGTAAACCGCACCATAATCGGCGCGGTGGTCGGCACCCAGCCGTTCGGCGGCACTGGCTTTTCCGGCACCGGCCCGAAAGCCGGCGGCCCGAACTATCTGCGCCGCTTTACAGACGAACAGGTCGTCACCATTAATACGGCCGCAGCCGGCGGCAATGCATCCTTGCTTGCGGCCGAGGAATACGGCCCCGCCAAAACAGTCTAACATCGGATTAACGCTCTTAATCAGTTGGCGTTATCGTCAACCGCATGGGTGATTCGCTCGAACGCCTTTACGAGGCCGTACTGGCGGCCAGGAATGCCGACCCGGCGACATCGCGGACGGCAAGGCTGTTGCGCGCTGGACGCGGCAAGATGGGCAAGAAGCTGGCCGAGGAAGCGGTCGAGGTGGTGATCGACGCCATGAGCGGGCATACCGACGCCGTCGTTAGGGAAAGCGCCGATCTCATCTATAATCTGGTCGTTCTCTGGGTCGCTTCTGATGTCCAACCTAAGGACGTCTGGGCTGAGATGGCCCGTCGCGAGCGATTGCTTGGGATTGCCGAGAAAATCCCCAAGAGCTACGTCGAGCCTCCCTCGCGTCGCAAGGTGGTGGCTTTGGAAAGCCGCCGCCGTCGTAAGCGTCGCTGAATTGCCGCATCTGCAGGCCTCCGCTCCTTGGCTGCGTGCGGTCTGATAGACAATCCCGATCTCCGCCGCTAAGCACCCGGCATGCTTCGCCGACTGTATGACTGGTGTATCGCTGCGGCGGGCAAACCGCACGCCTCCTGGATTATGGGCATCGTGTCGTTCGTGGAAAGCTCGTTCTTTCCCGTCCCGCCGGACGCCATGCTGATCCCGATGGCGCTAGCGCGTCCCGACAAGGCCTATTTTTACGCCACGCTCTGCACAGTGACATCCGTGGCCGGCGGGCTGCTGGGCTATTTCATCGGCGCGGTGCTCTACGACTCGCTGGGGCTGTGGCTGATGCAGCTCTACGGCTACGGCAACAAGATCGAGGCATTCCGGGATGCCTATCGCGAATGGGGAACCTGGATCATCCTACTCAAGGGCATGACGCCCATCCCCTACAAGATCGTCACCATTGCGTCCGGCTTCACCGGCTATCCGGTAATCCCGTTCATTCTTCTGTCATTTGTTGCGCGCGGCATGCGCTTCTACCTGGTGGCGTTCCTGCTCCACCGCTACGGGCCGCAGGCACGCGAGATCATCGAGAAAAGATTGGGATTTTGGGTCACGATCAGCAGCTTGACCCTGGTCGTGGGAATCATCGTCGCAGTCTACATTTTCTGACTCCGGTTCCTCATTTTCGCCATGGCCCCAGCCCAGTCGGTAAGCGATGCCGATCCCGCGGGATTGGAATGGCGCGGTGGGACATGAAGACATTTTGGAGAAAATCGGGCAGACGCTTCTGCCAACTGGCGGTATTGTCGTGCGCTCAAGGCGGCGTGCTCGCCTGTGCGCTGCTGCTGGCCGGCTTCGCGATCGCGCAGGAGCCGCAGCCTGAAGCTCTTTCTGATTCGGTCAACAATTCCTCCTCCACACCGGCACCCAATCCAAGCCTTGGGCCGGGTTTCATCGATGCGTTAGGTCGATGGATCGGCGGGTCCAAAGCAACGTTCGATTCTCAACTGAGGAACACGCAGGACGCGCTCGGTGGTATCGGGACGCAGGCGACGGGCGCGATTAAGGACGTCGCCGGCGCCGCCCAGCAGGCGACCGGAGCCATCGTCGGCCTGCCCGGTAGCCAGATCATCACTGGCCGGCAACTCTGTCCGGCGGCGGCGAATGGCGCGCCGGATTGTGGGCGCGCGGCCGACGCGCTCTGTCAGGCGAACGGCTTCGGCTCCGGACGCGGCCTCGAGGTCGCCGCCACACAAAGATGCTCGGCGCGGATCTGGCGCTCGCGCGCAAACCCGGCAGATGGGCCTTGCGGGACCGAGACCTTCGTCACGCGCGCGGTCTGTCAGTAAATCTTTACGTCACGCTGTTCGATGCTACGCACGCTCATAAGTGCGCGCGTTGCGAGAGGGCTTTTGCGCGCGGGTGATGCCGTCTAGAATTCAACCACCAACAAACGCTCGAGGTTTGGGGAGGAAAGCATGCGCAACATAGCCGGCGTCGTGCGGCGTGCAATTTGTGCGGGTGCGATGATCAGCGCCTGTATTGCTTTGGCGGCTGCGGCCGAAGTGCCGAAATTCGAGATCGATCCGTTCTGGCCGAAGCCGCTGCCGAACAATTGGACGCTAGGTCAGGTCGCCGGCGTTGCGGTTGATGAGCGCGACCATGTCTGGATCATGCAGCGGCCGCGCAGTCTCTCGCGGCTCGAGACGGCCGCCGCGGCCAACCCGCCGCGTGCGAAGTGCTGCGTGCCGGCGCCGCCGGTCATCGAATTCGATCCGGAAGGCAACGTGGTGCAGGCATGGGGCGGTGACGGCGCAGGTTACGAGTGGCCCAAGCAGGAGCATGGCATCCGCATCAGCAGCGACGCCGTCTGGTTCGGCGGCAACCACAAGGACGACGGCTTCCTGCTGAAATTCACCCGCGACGGCAAGTTCGTGAAGCAGCTCGGCAAGGCCGGCCCGCGCAAGGGCGACCAGGATACAACCCAACTCGGCCAGCCCGCCGACTTCTGGATCGACGCCGCGAGCAACGAGCTCTACGTCGCCGACGGCTATGGCAATCACCGCATCATCGTGTTCGACGCCTCCACGTTCGCTTACAAACGTCACTGGGGTGCCTACGGCAAGACGCCGGAATCGGAAGCAAATGCGACCTCCAGTGATCCGGGCGGCCATCCCTACGATCCCAAGGCGCCGCTCTCGCAGACCTTCAACAACCCCGTGCACTGCGTGAAGGTCGCCAATGATGGCCTTGTCTATGTGTGCGACCGCACCAACGACCGCATGCAGGTCTTCCGCAAGGACGGCACCTTTGTGCGCGAGAACATCTATCTGCCCCAGACGCTCTCCGGCTCGGTCTGGGACCTCTACATGTGGCCCGACAAGGAGCAGAGCTTCCTCATTATGGTCGACGGCGGCAACAACGAGATGCGCGTCGTACGCCGCTCGGACGGCGAGGTGGTCGGCACCTACGGCCGCTTCGGCCGCAGCGCCGGGCAGTTCTTTGGCGTGCACAACGTCGCCGTGGACTCGAAGGGCAACGTCTTCACCACGGAAGTCTTCGAGGGCAAGCGCATCCAGAGATGGAAGGTGGTCAGCGGCGCGCCGGAGAAATAGGCCGGCTGGCAATCACATTCGGACGCTCATAAATACGCAGCGGTTCTGAACTGCCGCTGCCGATCCGCTGTCTGCTAAGTGTTTGGTGCCCCTGGCCGGACTCGAACCAGCACGGTGTTACCACCACCTGATTTTGAGTCAGGCGCGTCTACCAATTCCGCCACAGGGGCAAGGCGCGGCGATAATAGCGACCGACCGCAGCGGGTCAATCTCTGCGAAACTTCGCCGGCAAGACAGAGAGATATGAATGGACGCGAGATATCACCAGAGTGGGATGCGGCAGACCGGGATGCGGGCTCTTTTGGCGCAAACGATCCATGACCGGCCGATCGCGGCGGCGGCGATCGCGATTGCCGTCGGTGGCGCGGCGACCATCCTCGGCGCCTGGTTTTTTCAATTCGCGCTTGGCTTAAAGCCTTGTCCGCTCTGCCTCGAACAACGCTACGCCTATTACTTTGCGATCCCGCTCGCA
>Ga0126307_10002717_pt1 | contig 11984 bp, 8 predicted proteins | sample Plot28_FD_89955 | JGI IMG/M metagenome (GOLD analysis project Ga0126307, IMG submission 89955) | Serpentine soil microbial communities from UC McLaughlin Reserve, CA, USA - Plot28 | ecosystem: Environmental > Terrestrial > Soil > Grasslands | place: USA: UC McLaughlin Reserve, Lake County...
CGGCGGAAACCGCTTCAACATCGCCGGCTACGAGTCGCGGCTGCGCGTCAACGTCGGGGACGTGCGACAGCAAACGGCAATGGATGTTCTCGTCCGCGACCGCGAGGTGATCTTCAATCTCGCCGGCCAGGTCAGTCACATCGACAGCATGACCGATCCGCTGACCGACCTTGAAATCAACTGTCGCGGACAGCTCACGCTGCTCGAGGCGTGCCGTCATCACAATCGAGACGCCAAGATCGTTTACGCGGGTACCCGCCAGGTCTACGGCAAACCGGCGAGGCTCCCCGTCGACGAGAGGCATCTTGTGCGCCCGACCGACATCAACGGCGTCAACAAGGCAGCGGCGGAAAGCTATCACCTCGTCTACGACCAGGTGTTCGGAATGCGCGCCTGCTCGCTGCGACTGACGAACGTCTACGGCCCGCGGCAGCTGATCAAACACAATCGTCAAGGCTTCATCGGCTGGTTCATCCGGCTCGCGGTTGAAGGCGGAGAAATCCAGGTCTACGGAGACGGCTCACAGCTCAGAGATTTCGTATTCGTTGATGATGTCGTGGACGCGTGTCTGCGCGCAGGCGCGACCGACGTGGTGAATGGCGAGGCGCTGAACGTCGGTGGTGCACAGCCGATCAGCCATCGAGATCTCGTCCAGCTTCTGATCAAGGTCGCGGGCGGCGGCTCGGTGCGGTACGTGGATTGGCCGCAAGAGAAGAAGGCTATCGATATCGGCAGCTTCTATTCCGATTCGACCAGATTCAGCAGAGCGGTGGGGTGGTCCCCGCGCGTCTCGCTCGAGGACGGGTTGCGCAGGTCGGTTGATTACTACCGGGCCCATCTGCCGCACTACCTGGAGAACCCCGCGTGATTCCCTTCCTGCAGCTGAAACCCGGCGAGGACGGCGAGGCCGTGCGCGGCGCGATCGAGCGGGTGATCTCGAATGGCTGGTTCGTGCTTGGCCCTGAGCTCGAACATTTCGAACGCGAGTTCGCGACCGCCGAACGGGCGCCGCACGCGGTTGGCGTCGGGACCGGCACCGACGCCATCGCTCTTGCGCTTCGTGCTCTCGGCATTGGTCCCGGTGACGAAGTCATTACGTCGCCACTCTCCGCGGCCTACAGCGCGCTCGCAGTGATGATGGTTGGCGCGCGTCCGGTGTTCGCGGATATCGATCCCGATCGTCTGACGCTGGCCCCTGAGGCGGTGGCGGCGGCGGTGACTCCACGGACCGCCGCCATTCTGCCGGTTCACCTGTACGGCCAGGCGGCCGACATGGTCGCCATCGCTCCTATCGCGTCGCGACACAATCTCGCGATCGTCGAGGACTGCTGCCAGGCCCATCTCGCGACCTGCGCCGGTCAACCGGTGGGAAGCTTCGGCGCCGCAGCGGCATACAGCTTCTACCCCACCAAGAATCTGGGTGCGCTGGGAGATGGCGGCGCGATCACCTTCAGCGATGTCGCACTTGCTGAAAAAGCGAAGCGCCTGCGGAACGGCGGACAAACGAACAGGTACCAGCACGGCGAGTTCGGCGTGAATTCACGCCTCGACGAGCTGCAGGCCGCCATTCTCCGGGCGCGGTTGACGTTCCTCCTCCGCTGGACCGAAATACGCCGACGCCTGGCGCGGACCTACCGGGAAGAACTGACGGGAGGGCTGGCGGTCACGGTGCCGGCGGAGCATGATGAAGGGCACGTCTATCACCTGTTTCCCGTTCTCAGTCCGGATCGGGAAGCGGTCCGGTCGAAGCTGGGAGCCGCCGGCATCGAGACACTGATTCACTATCCGGTGCCGATCACGCGCCAGCCGGCGCTCGCGACCGAGGCCCCCGCCGACTGCCCGGTCGCCGATCGAGTCTGCGGCGAGGTGTTCTCCTTGCCGCTCTATCCGGCGTTACCGGCCGAGTCCGTGCGGCAGGTCGCGGCCGCACTCCGGCAGTCGTAGCATGCGCCGCCACGCGCGACGCATGCTGCTCTTCGCCACGATCCTCGGTTTCCAGTTCCTTCTCTTCGAGGCAGGACTTCGAACCTGGGGCACGTCGGAAGCCGCGCCCGCTTTCCAGGGCCTCTTCACCAGCGATCCCGCAATCGGTTACCGGCTGAAGGCTGGTGCACGTACCCGCTTCACAACGTCCGAGTTCGATACGGAGATCGCCATCAACAACGCCGGCGTGCGGGACATCGACGACGTCGGGCCCAAACCGGCCAACGAGAAGCGGATCCTGATCCTCGGGGATTCACTGGTGCTATCGGTCCAGGTTCCCTTCCAGCAGACGTTCTCGGAGCTGCTCGAGGAACGCCTGAACGCGTCTCGTGCAGGGGAGCCGGGTTCTGAACCGGTGCGCTACCGGGTGATCAATGCCGGCGTGCAGGGTTATGGTCCGGTCGAAGAGCTTCTGTTCTTCCGCAGCGCGGTCGGTATGCTGCAGCCGGACCTGGTGCTCACCACCCTGTTCGTCGGCAACGACGCGGAGGAGGCCGCGAAGTCAGCGGTGAAGCTGCAGCAGAACCGGGCCGCAACCGACCTCCTGCGGGAGTCTGCAGCGACGGGGCTGCGGCGCACGGTGCGGAGGAGCATGGTCCTCCAGGTCCTCCGGCTTCGCATGCTCTCCGCAACCGAGCGGCTGCGTGACCTGAAGGGGCCTCCGGAGGCGCCCCTCCAGAGTTACGCCGCAACTCCAGCAGACCGGATCGGTGAGGGCCTCGCGATTACACGGGACTGCATCGGTAAGATCGCAACGGAAGCAGCGGCCGGTGGAGCGCGCACGGCGATCGTGCTCATGCCGGCGCGATTCCAGGTCGATGACGCTGACTATGGACGGCTGCGTGATGCAGTCGGCCAGCAGGGAGGCGAGCTGCTCCGCGACGCGGCCACCGAGCGCTTCAAGACCAGTCTGTCGCCACTTTCGCTGCCAATGACGGATCTCCTCGTCCCGCTGCGCCAGGCCCCGCCAGGGCCGCCGCTGTTTTTCGAGTTGAACGTTCATCTCACGCCGCGGGGTCACGCTGTCGTCGCAGATCATCTGGCACAGTTCGTCGCCCGAGTGCTCGGTCGCTAGCACATGGTCTTCAACTCGCTGCATTTCGTCTGGTTCTTCCTCGCGGTTTACGCGGTCTACCGCCTGTTGCCGCACCGAGGGCAGAACTGGCTCCTGCTCATCGCAAGCTACTACTTCTACGCGGCCTGGGACTGGCGCTTCCTCGGACTGCTCGGGGCCTCGACCATCGTCGATTACAGCTGCGGCCTTTTTCTCGAGCGCACCGACGCTCCCGCCAAACGCCGGCTCCTGCTCGGCGCAAGTCTCGGGTTCAACCTGACGCTGCTCGGCTTCTTCAAGTACTTCAACTTCTTTGCCGACAGCCTTCATGCGCTGCTGCTGACCGCCGGCTGGCGAATGGACTTCGTCACGCTGCGCGTGCTGCTGCCGGTCGGCATCTCGTTCTACACGTTCGTGACGATGAGTTACGTCATCGACGTTTATCGCCGCGAGATCAGGCCAACCCGCAACATCGTCGACTTCGCCGTTTTCGTCGCCTACTTTCCGCACCTGGTCGCCGGACCGATCCTGCGGGCATCACGGCTGCTGCCGCAGATCGAAACTCCCAGACGCATCACCCCCGAGCAGATGCGCGACGGAGTGTGGTTGATTGCCTGGGGGTTCTTCCAGAAGATCTTCGTAGCCGATAATCTTGCGCCGCTCGCAAACAGCGTGTTCGACCCTGGCGCAGCCCCCACAGGTGTCAGCGTCCTGCTTGGGATTTATGCGTTCGCGTTCCAGATCTATGGCGACTTCGCCGGGTACTCGAACATCGCGCGCGGCACGTCGAAGCTGATGGGGATCGAGCTCCTCGAGAACTTCCGTTTTCCATATCTCGTGCGATCGCCCCAGGAATTCTGGCGCCACTGGCACATCAGCCTGTCAACGTGGCTGCGGGATTACCTCTACATTCCTCTTGGCAGGAATCGTGGCGGTTCCGTTCGCATGCAGCGAAACCTGTTCCTGACCATGCTCCTGGGCGGCCTCTGGCACGGCGCGGCATGGACGTTCGTGCTCTGGGGCGCCTACCACGGAATACTGCTGGTGCTCTACCGCGCCGCAAGCAGAATGAGGACCTTCAAATCGTGGACCTCGGGACCCCACGCGCTGGCGCAGGTCACGTCCTGGGCCGTCATGTTCCACCTGACGTGTTACGGCTGGCTGATCTTCCGGGCGCGAAGCGTGGGCCAGATCACGTCCATGACATCGACGGTCGTCCGCAACTTCGCTCCAGGCACCCTGGACGTCGGCCTTGTTGTGCCGCTTGCCCTGTACGTTACGCCGCTCCTCCTGGTGCATGCCATCGAGGCGTATGCGGACGATCTGCTGGTCGTGCCGAAGCTCAGCACTGGCGTGCGATACTCCATTTACGCCGCGACGTTCTATCTGACGATGCTGTTTGGAAACTTCGGCGGCTCCGATTTCATTTATTTCCAGTTCTGATGTTGCAGCTCGCGTATCTGCTGGTCGTCGCGTGGCTGCCGGGCGCTGTGCTCTTCCGCCTGCCGCTGCTCGATCGCGATCGCCGTACCGCGCTTGATCCGGCCGAACGGCTCTTCTGGTCGGTGATCCTGAGCCTCGCCGTATCGTTGTCTGCGGTGCTGATGCTGGCGTGGGCGCATCGCTACAGTTTCCCGCGGCTGCTGGTCATCGACGCCACCATAGCCGTGGCGGCAATGGCCGTGTGGCGTCAGCGGCTGCGTCTGAATTCGGCGCGGCACTTCTCCATTGGCGCCGTCGTTCCGGTTGCGCTCGTGCTCTTCTGCGCAGTGCGGTTCAGTCCACCGTCCGAATACATCATTGGCGGCAAGGATCCTGGCGTTTATGTGAATGAAGGGATCCAGATCGCGCAGCGCGGGTCGCTGGTCGTTCACGATCCCGTCATTGCGACCCTGCCGAACTTTGCTCGTGAGATCTTCATTCCCCACCATCTCGACGCGGGCGGTGAACCACGAACCGATTACTACAGCTCGCGGTTCATGGGCTTCTTTGTCAAGGATCCGGATTCCGGGGCTGTGGTCGGACAGTTCCCTCACCTGCTGCCGGCGTCGATCGCGATCGGTTACGGGATCAATGGGCTGTCTGGGGCACTTCACACTCTTCCCGCATGGGCAGTACTGGGGATTGTTGCGGTGTATTTTCTGGCCGTCCGATTGTTTGGCCCACTGGCCGCCGCAACGGCGGCGGCGTTGCTTGCGATCAACGTGATCGAAGTCTGGTTTTCGAGGTACCCGAACGCGGAAGTGGTCATGCAGGCGCTGCTGTTCGCGGCGCTGCTCGCCAACGCACGCGCACACGTTGACGGCGATCGTTTCTTCGCACCGGTCGCCGGAGTGTTGATCGGGCTGCTGCTGTTCCTCCGCTTCGATGCAGTGCTCGGCGTCGCTGGACTCGCACTGGGTGTGGCTGCCGGAACACTTGCGGGGCAGCGGCCGCGACTGTCGATGATCTTCACGTTCGCACTCGTGGCAATACCGGCCGTCTTGTACTTTTTCGGGACCATGCGCGCGTATGCGGAGTTGCCGATTGTCTGGCTCTCGGCGATTCCCAGGTGGCAGCTTGCCGCTGCGATCGTGGTCTCCGCCCTCGGACTGGTGCTGCTGCACATCGCCGCGAGCCGCCCGTCCATCAGTCAACTTCTGGTCCGCTACCTTCCGATCTCGCTCGCGGCAGCGCTGGCAGCGCTCGGTCTGTACGCACTGCTCTTCAGAAACCCGGGTGGGAAACTCGCATTCCACGACGCCTACGCCCTGCGCACCTACGCCAACTTCTACGTGAGCGTCCCCGCAATCGGTGCGGCCCTGCTCGGATTCGCCCTTCATGCACGGCGCTCATTCTGGAAGGACCCTGCGTTTTTTCTCACCGTCGCGCTGTTCGCCGTTTTCGTGTTTTACAAGATCCGCATCGTCCCCGAACATTTCTGGGCGGCACGCCGCTTCGTCCCGGTCATCCTGCCCGGCACGATGGTGTTCGTTGCTGCCGCTGCACTGGGAACGCTGGGCAGCGGATGGCGGCTGCGCGGCTTGAGGCCCGCGCTGGGCGCCGTGTTCATCCTGCTGCTCGGGTCCCGCTACCTGCAGGCGAGCCGCCCGGTAGCGGCGCACGTCGAGTATTCCGGCCTGGTGCCCAGGCTCGAACAGCTGGCCTCGAGGTTCTCGGACGAGGATCTGGTCATCGTCGAAGGGCGCGATGCCGGGAGCGACGTCCACGTGATGGCGCTTCCGCTCGCCTACATCTACGCGAAAAGCGTGCTGGTGTTGCCGGCGGCTCGTCCCGACAAGACGGAGTTCGCAGCGTTCCTCGAATGGGCGCACACCCGGTACCGACGCGTCTTCTTCATCGGCGGCGGTGGAACCGACCTGCTGTCCCATCGCTACGCTGTCGGGCCGGTTGCCAGCGACCGCTTCCAGGTGCCTGAGTACGATTCCACGCTGAATGCCTATCCACGATTCGTCCGCCAGAAAGAATTCGAGTACGGTCAATACGAGTTCCTGGCGGCCCCCGCCGCCGACGAAGGCCTGTGGTTCGATCTGGATGTCGGCACGAAGGACGATCTGCACGTCTTGCGTTTTCATGCGAAGGAGCAAGTGGATGGCCATTCGTTCCGTTGGACACGCGCGGTGTCGTACCTCTCGATCACGACGATGCCAGCCTCCAGCCGGCGTTTGATCCTGATGATGAGCGACGGTGGCCGATCACCGGCAGCACCGCCCGCTCGCGTCGAGGTCTTCCTTCACAATCAGCTGCTCACATCACTGATCGTCTCAGGGCGGTTCCAGCCCTATGAGCTGCCGATTCCGCCGGATCTCGTCGCGCGCGCGGCCGCGGCCAGTGATCCAGTCGAGTTGAAACTGGTGACGGCCACCTGGAATCCGGCGCGCGTCACCGGCTCCCCCGACCGACGCGATCTCGGGGTGATGCTGGATCGCGTGACAATACGGTAAATGGCCGATCTGCAGATCTACGATGCGCACGAGCGCGCCCTGGTCGCGGCAGCGGACCGGCTGCTGGCGATCGGCGCAGCGGCCGCACGCCCGTTCCGCCGGCGCTCGAAGCCAGTCTCCCCTCAACGGATCCTGTTACTCCGGCTCGAGCGGATTGGTGATCTCGTGATGGCCCTCCCGGCGATTGCCGCCGTACGGGCGCTGGCACCCTCCGCGCATATCGATCTGGTCGTCGGCAGCTGGAACGCGCCGCTTGCCGGCGCAATTCCTTGCGTCGACGAGGTCCACCCGCTCGATGTGCAATGGCTCTCACGCGAGGGTGGCGGGCTCGGCCTCGCGCAGCTATTGAAGACCGCAGCCGGGTGGCGGCGGAGTCACTACGACCTGGCCCTCAATTTCGAGCCCGACATCCGCAGTAATCTGCTCGTCGCCACCTCAGGGGCACGCTGGACAGCCGGGTATCGAAGCGCCGGCGGCGGACCTCTGCTCGATGAAGCACACGACTACGATCGCGCATCTCACACGACCGACAACGCAGTCAGGCTGGTGACCACAGTCTTTGCTGCCGATGCCCCGCCGCAGGCGCAACCGTTGATAGAGATCCCGGCAGAACATCGCGCGCGCGCGCGGGCACTCGTCGGCACGGGGCGGCGGCCGCTGGTCGCGATGCACGTCAGCGGCGGCCGTCCCGTGAAGCAGTGGGATCCAGCGCGATTCGCCGACGTGGCGCGCCGGCTCGCGACTGCACGGGGCGCGACCATTCTTCTGACCGGCTCCGCCGCGGATCGTCCGCTGGTCGAACAGGTGACGCGCGAATTGCCCGCAGCGGCCGCCGTCGACGCTACCGGGGAAGCCGACCTGCTGACGCTTGCCGCATTGCTGGACGACGCCGAGCTGCTCATCACCGGTGATACCGGACCGATGCACGTCGCCGCCGCCGTTGGAACCCCGATCGTCGCCGTGTTCGGTCCCTCGGATCCGAATCGCTACGCGCCGCGCGGGCCGAAGGATCGCGTGATCCGGGTCGACCTTCCCTGCGCCCCGTGCAACCGGATCCGCCTCCCGCCGGCGCGATGCACCGGGGTCATTCCGGATTGCCTCGCCCTGGTCACTCCGGACCGCGTGCTGGATGCCGCGATCGAGATCCTCGACCAGTGCCGGCCCGGACGAGTGCTGAACGTGACTGCATGATCGACGCAACGCTGATCATCAACGCGGGAAGCGGCGAGCGGACGGTGGAACTGGGTGCCTACCTCGACCCTGCTGCGGAAGAAGCGGCACACCAGCTCGCCTACGAGTGGATCAAGCAGCTGCGGCACGTCATGGTGGATGGCCGGTCGTTTCGAGACCGCTTCACCATTCGCGGCGACTCCCTCTGGTGGTTCTCCGAAATCTACCTTCACAAGGAAGGGGCCATTCTCGACATCTTCCGCGCCGCCGAATCGACCTCGGCATTGATCGAGCGCGAACAGCCACTCGAGATTCGCGTCCTGCGCGCCGCCGACGTCGTCAAGCACGTCGTCGTCGAACTGGCGTCCCGACGAAATATTCAGTGCTCGAATGGGATGACCTCGCTGCGCTGGCGCCTCAGACGGGCGAAGCTCGAATGGCGCGCGCGGATGCTCACCCTGTCGGCGCACCGGACGAGATCGCGCGGCCGAGCGCAAACCGCCATCCCGCGCTCACAACCCGCGACTCCGCCGATCGCGGCATTCATTCACCGTGCATTCTGGCGCTCCGGTGGAGATGATGGATCGGCGGAATCGTATATAGGTCCGGTTCTCGAGGCCCTCGAGGACATCGCGGGAAAGAACTCGATCGCGTACGTTGGAGTGGGTCCGTCGAGGAACTTCCGCGCACGTTCGGAAGGGAACGCCATTCGAGCGGTTGCGACGCAAAGCGAAGCTGTCGTCCCGGTTGAGCGTTACGCCCCACTGGCCGCGCTGGCGGCGTCGCGCGAGACGTGGCGCGAGCGCCGGAACCATTACCGGCTGCTTGCGTCGAGCGACGGACTGCGGAAGGCGGCGCTCATTCAGGGGATCGACTGCTGGCCGATCGTGCGGGAGCAACTCGCAGGGATTGTGTCGCTTCAGTGGCCATGGTCCGTCCGCGCCATGGACGAAGCCGGCGCCGCACTCGACAGGTTGAAGCCCGCCGCCGTGCTCACCTACGCCGAGGCGGGAGGCTGGGGGCGTGCGCTCATGCTGGAGGCGAGGCGCAGGAACATCCCGTCGGTTGGCCTGCAGCATGGCTTCATTTACCGCACCTGGCTGAATTACCGCCACGAACCCGACGAAATGCACCCGGGCATGCCGGGCGACGCCGGCTTCCCGGCGCCTACGCTTACGCTGCTCTTTGATGCCTACGCCGAACAGCATCTGAAGCAGGCGGGCCGCTATCCACAGGAGCGCCTGCGCGTGACGGGAAGTCCGCGTCTCGACGCCACGATCGGAACGCTGTCATCCTTCCACGCCGAGTCGATCGAGAGGACGCGGCTTGATAACGGCGTGGAGCGCGGTGCCGCCATGGTTCTGGTCACCACCAAGGAGCGGCAGGCCCGGCACGTTCTGCCCGAATTGCTCTCGGCGGCGGAATCGATCGCGGGCGTTTCGCTGGTGATCAAACCGCACCCGGCCGAGACCGCTGCCTCGTACGCGGCTCTCGTCGCAGGCAGACAACACGTGCACGTAGCCTCGTCTGCCGCTCCGCTGGCACCACTCCTGGCTGCGAGCCGTGCGGTGGTCACTGTGAACTCCACCGTCGCGCTCGATGCCGCAGTGGCCGGCATACCGGCGCTCGTGATCGGGCTGCCGAACAACCTGTCTCCTTTTGTCGACGCCGGGATCCTTGCGGGTGCGGAGAGCTCACAGATCCGGCAACAACTCGAGCGGATCCTGTATGATGAAGGATTCCGACAGCAGCTTTCTGCGGCACGGAGCAGCTTCCTCCGGCAACACGCGATGGTTTCGACCGGCACGGCCGCCGCTCGTTCCGCGGAGGCGGTCATTGAACTGGTGCGTCACGGGTGCGGCTTGCCCGGGAAAGAGATTTAGGTCGTGCGCGTTCTCATTACCGGTGGCGCAGGGTTCATCGGCTCACATCTGTCGGAAGCGCTGCTCGACCGTGGCGACGAGGTCTTCGTCCTCGACAACCTGTCGACCGGTTCGATCGGGAACATTCTCCACCTGAAGGAGAAGCCGAAGTTCCACTACCACATCGACACCGTCGAGAACGAACCGCTGCTGGCTGAACTGATCGACCGTTGCGATGTCGTCGTCCACTTCGCGGCGGCTGTCGGCGTCAAGCTGATCGTCGAACAGCCCGTGCACACAATCGAGACCAACGTGCATGGCACCGAAGTGGTGCTGAAGCTGGCGAACAAGAAAAAGAAACTGGTCCTGATCGCGTCGACCTCGGAAGTCTACGGCAAGAGCGCGACCGTCCCGTTCAACGAGGATGCTGATCTCGTTCTGGGTCCCACGACGAAGCACAGATGGGCTTACGCGTGCAGCAAGATGATCGACGAATTCCTGGCGCTGGCCTACTGGAAAGAGCGCAAGCTGCCGGTGATCGTGGTTCGATTCTTCAACACCGTTGGACCACGCCAGACGGGGCAGTATGGGATGGTCATCCCTAACTTCGTGCGGCAGGCCCTTGCGGGTCACCCCATAACCGTTTTCGGCGACGGGACCCAGTCGCGCAGCTTTACCTACGTGGGCGACGTCGTAGGGGCCGTGGTAGCCTTGATCAACGAGCCTCGCGCCGTCGGGCATGTCTTCAATATCGGCAACGCCAATGAGATCACGATCAATGATCTTGCCGAAAAAGTGAAGGCGCTCACGGGCAGTCAGTCGAAAATCGTCCGCATTCCTTACGATCAGGCTTACGAATCGGGGTTTGAAGACATGCCCCGGCGGGTGCCGGATATCAGCAAGATCGGCGCGCTGATCGGCTACAAACCGACCGTCGAGCTCGACGAGATCCTCGGAAAGGTCATCGAGTCCTTTCGGCAGCAGTAGTTTCGCAAGGATGTCCCGACTTCACATCAAGTCCCGGGTGCGGCGCGTGGCCGAGCAGGTGCTGCGGCACCAGGCGAAGCCGGTTCGCCGGCTGATGCTCGCAACCGGGCGTGACCGGTCCCCGATCCTTCCTGAGATCGTGCAGATCGAGAGCACCAACATCTGCAACGCGAAGTGCGTGTTCTGCCCGCGCGACGAGATGCATCGCAAGCAGGGGATCATGAGCTTCGAACTCTTCACGAAGATCGTCGACGAATGCGCGGAGCTTGGCATCACGCACGTTCGCGTGCACAACTACGGCGAGCCGTTCGTCGACCGGAAGCTCGTCGACAAAGTGCGGTACGCGAAGCAGAAGGGGATCAAGGAAGTCGGCATGATCAGCAATGGTTCACTGATCAATGAAGACGTCGCCCGCGGGATGATCGATGCGGGCCTGGATGCGATCAACATCAGCGTCGACGCATCGGGCAAAGAGGTATTCGAATCCACTCGGCTCGGGCTGAAATACGACAAGGTCATCGCCAACATCGAGCGCATCGTGCGGCTCCGCGCCGAGTCCGGCCGAAGACGGCCGAAGCTGATTCTCTCGTTCGTACGGCAGAACAACTCGCTCGACGAGCAGGCGTTTATCGAGCATTGGCGCAAGATTGCCGACAAAATTCACATCACGGATCTGCACAACTGGGGTGGCACGCTGAACCAGGAGTCCGATGTGAACTATCCCTGCTACCGGCCCTGGTTGACGTTCACGGTTCTGTGGGATGGACGGGTGTCGCTCTGTTGTGCCGACTTCGACGGCCACACGATTCTGGGTGACATGAACACCTCGAGCATTCGCGATATCTGGAACGCCGAGCCGTATCGCGCCGTGCGGCGCGAGCATCTCGAAAGTGGCGGTCCAGATGTCTGCCGTGCCTGCGACCTTCCACGCAAAGACTCGCCGTTGTGGGTGACGAAGCTCACCTGAAAGGTTCCATGGTTCCA
>Ga0126307_10002718_pt1 | contig 11983 bp, 10 predicted proteins | sample Plot28_FD_89955 | JGI IMG/M metagenome (GOLD analysis project Ga0126307, IMG submission 89955) | Serpentine soil microbial communities from UC McLaughlin Reserve, CA, USA - Plot28 | ecosystem: Environmental > Terrestrial > Soil > Grasslands | place: USA: UC McLaughlin Reserve, Lake County...
GGCCGGTCTCGTAGGCGATGGCGACCAGCTGGGCGCGATCGCGGGCACCGAGCTTGGTCAGGACCCGGCTGACGTGCGTCTTCGTGGTGGCGGGGCTGAGGAAGAGTCGGCCGGAGATCTCGCTGTTGGACAGACCCTCTGCGACGAGCACGAGCACCTCGGTCTCCCGCGGAGTCAGGTCGGCCAGCCGGTTGCTGGCTCGACCTGGCACCGGCCGCCGGGCGATCTCGTCGAGCAGCCGCCGGGTCACCGCCGGCGCCACGACCGCCTCGCCGGCTGCGCAGGCACGGATCGCTTCGTGCAAGGCCTCGGGCGTGACGTCCTTGAGCAGGAAGCCGCTCGCGCCCGCGCGGACGGCGGCGTAGACGTTCTCGTCCTCGTCGAAGGTCGTCAGCACCACGACGCACACCGACCGGGTAGCAGTGTCCGCACAGATCTGTCGAGTCGCCTCGATGCCGTCCATCTCGGGCATGCGGACGTCCATCAGCAGGACGTCCGGGAGCTCGCGCCGGGCGAGTGCCACCGCCTGGATGCCGGTCGATGCCTCGCCCACGACCTCCATGTCGCCGACCAGACCGAGCTGCGCGCGCAGGCCGTCGCGCACCAGGGCCTGGTCGTCGGCGACGCCCACGCGAATCATCGGCGCGCCCTTCCTCCGGTCGTCGGCAGCACAGCTCGGACCCGCCAGCCCGCACCGGTGGCCGGGCCAGCCTCCAGGGTGCCGCCTAGCGCCTCGACGCGCTCGCGCATGCCGGCGATCCCGTGCCCGCCACGCAGGGCCATGCCACCGATCGATGACCCGGCACCGTCGTCGACGACCTCGAGCGACAAGGTGCCGACGGAGCCGTCGAGCGTTACCGTGACCCTGCATGGCGATGCATGACGCCGTGCGTTGGTCAGCGCCTCCTGGACGACCCGGTAGGCCACCTCGCCCACGGCATCCGGCACCGCGTCGAGTTCACCTCTGCGGTCCAGGCGCACGGCAAGGTCCTCGCCGCCTGCGCGGCGGACCAGGTCGTCGAGGGAGTCCAGCCCGGGCGAGTCGACGTCGCGGAGGGCACCGAGCACGGTGCGCACCTCGGCCAGCGAGGAGCGACTGGCCTCCTCGATGCGCGCCAGCGCGTCCCTGGCGACCTCCGGTCGGTCGGAGTCGAGAGCCAGCCGCCCGGTGCTCGACTGCACGGCGATGCCGCCGAGGCTGTGGCCGAGCAAGTCGTGCAGGTCGCGGGCGATGCGCAGGCGCTCCTGCACCGCGGCATTCTCCGCGACGGCGGCGATCCGGGCCCGTCGCTCCCGCACCAGCTGGGCCGTCACAGCCACCGCGACCGTGACCAGCGACGGCACCACCCACTCGTCGGTCCGGCCGACGCCGCCGAGATAGCCGGCCAGCACACCTGCCAGCACGCCGGCCACGGCAGCGGCGGTCGTGCGGCTGTCCCGGCGCAAGGCCAGGGATCCCAGAGCGACCCACGCGCCGTAAGGCGGCACCGGCTCGAGAAGCAAGGCCTGGGCCACGAAGGCCGACGTGACGACAGAGAGCACCGTCTCGGGCGCCGATCGGCGCCAGGCGATGGGCACGCCCTGAGCCAGCGCGAGGACGAGCCCCGCGACGGCGATCGTGGCGGACGGGTCGTCGCGGGGTGGACCGGTCCGCGGGCCCAGGACCTCGAGCACGGTGACGACCGTCGCGACGGCCATGTCACGACGGTCCGGGCGCCTCCAGGAAGTCATGGCGAGGCGACCGTAGTGCCGGTACGCCGGGCGACGTAGGCCCGCTACCGTGTTGGCTCGATGGACCACCCCATGCCCGACCAGCCCACGCTGTCACCGGTACCCGAGCGGCCGCGGGCTCCTGCCACCGCGTCCGCCCGGGTCGTGCCCGCGGCGCTGTCCGGGCCGACCCGCTGGACGGAGCCGGTGTTCATCCTCGGCTGCCCCCGGTCCGGCACCACACTGCTGACGCTGATGCTCTCGTCGCACCCGCGGCTGGCCATCCCGCCCGAGACCCGCTTCCTGGTGCCGATCTGGCGCCAGCGGCTGCGGTTCGGCGACCTGCGCGACGGCGACAACCGGGCCCGGCTGGCCGCCGAGATCGTGGCGCGCAAGGGCCGCAAGTTCAACCACCTGAGGGTCGACCGTGAGCAGGTCCGCCAGGCCGTCATCGACGGCGACCCCACGATCGGGTCGGCGTTCGGCGCGGTCTACCGGACCTACGCCCAGAAGCACGGGAAGCCGCGCTGGGGCGACAAGCAGCCGACCTACTTCCGCAACATCGACATGCTGCGCACGATGTGGCCGGAGGCGCAGTTCGTCCACCTGGTCCGCGACGGCCGCGACTGCGTGGCCTCACTCAAGCGGATGAAGTGGTTCACCCGCGGCCACATCGCGGCCACCGCGATCTGGGTCCACTCGATCGACTGCGGCACCCGCGCCGCGCGACGGCTGCCGGACCGGTCGTTCGTGGAGGTGCGGTACGAGGACCTGGTGCAGGACTACCCGACCGTGCTGCGCGGCCTGTGCGACTTCCTCGGCGAGGAGTTCAGCGAGGACATGCTGCGGCCGCAGAAGCTGGCCAAGCAGCTGCCCCGGCGGCAGCGCAAGAAGTGGCACTGGCGCACGGCCACCTACATCGGCCCCCGTCGGGTCGGCACCTACGGGGAGCTGCTCACCGACCGGGAGCTGGCGCTGGTCGAACGGGTCGCCGGCTCTCGGCTGCGCGCCCACGGCTACGAGGTGCCCGAGCAGGTGGGGCACGTGCCGGCGACCGACCTGGCCCGCTACCGGCTGGCGATCACCTCGCTGCGGCTGCGCACCTGGGTGCTGGCCACCGCAGACCGGTTGTCGGCGAAGCTCCGCGGCCCGGTCGTCGACCGCGGGTGAGCCGTCGCTGAGCCGTCGCTGAGCCGTCGCTGAGCCGTCTCCTGGGACCGCGGCAGGGACCGCGCCGGGGCGTCTCAGCGGGCGGTGACCTCGTCGATGCGGCTCACGGTGCCGGCCACGTCGGCGTCGCGGGTGGCCCGGCGCCGGTGCAGCGCGCTCTCGGGGACGGGGCCGGCGGCCTTCTCCACCGTCTCGTCCGCGGCGAGGGGACGGCGTGCAGCACGTCGCATGACCTGGACCCGGCGCATCGGGGACCTCCAGTCTTCCCCGTGACGAGACCCGTGGTGGGCCGGTTGTACCTCGTCCCGGGACAGGGCAAACACGACACCAAGGACGTCCCGGGTGACGACCAGGTTCACCGCACCGACGCTCGAGTTCCGGTGCCGGTCAGGGCGCGGGCTGCTCGTCCAGCGCGGTGATGCCGGTGATGCGGTGCACCGCGAAGGTGCGCACCGCTCCACGCAGGTGGTCGTACGCGCTCACCTGGCCCCCTTCGACCGCCAGCGGCTCGACCACCCGACGGCTGCCGCGGCCCTCGGCGTCGACGTAGCCGATGAGCAGCGACTCGCCGGACGCCGCAGCGGCGGTCAGCATCGCCAGCACGTCGGCGGCCGGGCGGCTGACCAGCGACGACCCGGCGCCCGTGCTGACCTCGCCGACCCGCGCCACCCGCTCGCCGGCGCGCAGGGCCCGGACCGCGGCGGTGAGCAGCGCCGGCTGCGGCTGCGGTGCGGACAGCACGACGCGGGCGGCCGGGCGGCGTGACCCGCCGGCCGCGCGGCGGGCCTCCGGCCGGCGCACGACGAGCTCACCGTCGGGCGACTCGGCCGCCGGGGCGTAGCCGATCTCGCGCAGCCGGCTCAGGACGACGTCGGGCGGCGCCTGGGCCGACAGCACGGTCGGCGCCAGGCGGCGCAGCCGCAGCGCCGCGCACCGGCGGTCACCGAGGAGCTCGCCGAGCGTCGCCTCGTCGTCGCACCGCACGAACGACGCCGCTGCCCCGACCCGGACCCGGCCGTGCCGCCGCGCGACATCCTCGACCAGGTAGGTCAGCGGCTGCGGCACCGGCGTCCGGGAGTGCCGGCCCAGCAGCTCGAGCACGTCGCCCGCCGTCCACCCCGCGTCGAACGCCCGTCGCACGCTGCCGGCCGAGAACCGGTAGACCGTCGCGCCGCCGGTCGACTCGACGTCCGACACCAGACGGAGGGCACGGGCCAGCTCGCCCTCGAGCGGGCCGGGCGCCACGGCGGTCAGGTCGGCCTGCAGCAGCACGTGGTCCAGCGGCGGCGGCAGCGCGGCCGACAGCGCGGCGGTCGCCGCCGGGCGGTCACCCGTCGCGAACGCCCGGCCGGCCTCCGACAGGGCGCCGCCGGCCGACAGCCCGAGCAGGTCGGCCTCGCGCACGGTCCAGCCCACCAGGTCGTCCTGCAGCCGCCCGCCGCGCCGGGGCGCCCGCCAGCGCAGCCGGTCGGTGACCGAACCGACCGTGCTGACCTGGCCGGCCGGCACCGAGGCGAGCTCGGCCAGGACCGCCGACCGCACCAGCGGCGCCAGGGTGCGGTCCAGCTCCGGACCGAGCGGGGCCAGCGGCTTGCCGGCCCGGTCCTTGGTCGTGGCGTCGACGGCCAGGCCGGGCACCCGGGTGGTGTCGCGCCACGCCTCGGCGAGCACCAGCCACCGGACCGCCGGCGGCGTGTCGAGCCAGTCGTCGAAGCCTGCCGTCGGCAGCCACACCTCGTCCTCGCCGTCGTCGCCGGCCGCGAGCAGGCCCGCGGCGTGGGCGACCTCGAGCAGCACGACCAGCGTGGGCTCGTCCACGTCGAGCGCCGACGCGGTGCGGGCCCGGTCGCGCACCCCGGTGCCACCAGCGCGCAGCACCCGGGGCGGGTCGCTGGCCCAGAGGTCGAGCAGGTCCTCGACCTGGCGCAGCACGGTCGCGGCAGCGCCGGCCGCGCCACGCTCGCCCCGGGCCGCGTCGGCAGGCGTGGTGGCGAGGGGCGGCTCCGTGGGCTGCACCTCGCGGTGCACCTGGCCTCCGCGCAGGTGCAGCGCGACCTCGCGGGGCAGCACGACGGTCCGGGCGTCGGTCGCGACCAGCAGCCCGTGGGCGAGCAGCCAGTCGACCGGGCTGGTGGCCGTCGTCGCGTCGACGTCGCGGTGCGCACCCTCGAGCCGCCCGGTCGGGGGCCCCCACACCATCCGCTCCAGCGCCTGGCTCGCGGCCGGTGCCTGCTCGTGCGTCCGGTCCAGCAGGCCGGTCAGCTGGTCGGGGTCGCCGAGCAGGCCGGCGACCGAGGCCACCAGCTGCATCGGGTCGCCGCTCGCGGGCAGCCCCAGGTCGGTCGCCAGCGCCGCCAGCCGCCGCGGCCCGTACGCGAGCAGCGCCTGGTCGGCCGGTGGGCCGAGACCAGCCGGCGTCCCCACGACCTCGAGCACGGTCCTCGGCACCAGCAGCCCGCCGTCCTCGTCACGGAAGACCAGCGCCTGCCGGTGCAGGGTCGCCAGCGCACGCGTCGGGTCGGCTCCGAGCGCCGCCTCGACGTCGGCGTCGGTCGACGGCTCGGGCAACACCGCGACCACGTCGAGCACCTGCAGGGTGAAGCGGTCCAGCTGGTCCAGGGCGCGCTGGACGGACGGCCTAGTGGTGGCGCGCGCCGCGAGGGACCCGAGGTCGGTCGGCACCGGCGCGAGGAGGTCCGGCCGGTCGGCGAGCAGCGCTGCGAGCGACTCGTCGTCGCGCGACCGCAGGTCGCCCGCGAGCGTCGGGCGGCCGCTCAGGCCGGGGGTGGGCATCCGCACAACGGTACGCCGCGCCGGCCCCACTGGCCGGGGCGTCTAGCCTCACGCCGGTGAGCAGCGACCGCCCGGTCTTCGTGGTCGGGTGCCCCCGGTCGGGCACCACGCTGCTCTCGCTGATGATCCACGCGCACCCGCGGCTGGCGATGCCGCCCGAGACCCGGTTCCTCACCCGCCTGTGGCGCAAGCGGGCGACCTTCGGTGACCTGACGACGCGCAAGCAGCGCCGCCGGCTGGCGCGGTCCTGCACCCGCGGGTCCCGGCTGGCCCACCTCGGTCTGGACCGGGTGACCACCCGGCGGGCGATCCTGGCCGCGCCGGCGACGCTGGGATCGGCCTTCGGCACGGTCTTCGCCGAGTTCGCCCGCACCCAGGGCAAGGCGCGGTGGGGCGACAAGCGCCCCCTCTACTACCAGGAGGTCGACGTCCTCCTGCGGCTCTTCCCGGACGCGCAGATCGTGCACTGCGTCCGCGACCCGCGGGCCACCGTCGCCTCGCTCAAGCGGATGCCGTGGTGGCCCTTCGACAGCATCGGCGCGATGGCCACCTGGTCGCACGCCGAGTGCTGCCTGCGACGCAACCGCCGCCGGCTGCCGGCCGACGCCTACCACGTCGTCCGCTACGAGTCGCTCGTCGCCGACCCGCGCCGTGAGCTCACCGACCTGTGCGAGTTCCTCGAGGAGGACTTCGACGACGCCATGCTCGAGCCGGCCCGGGTCCGCCACGTCGTGCCCGAGTCGAAGACGTGGCACGCCAACCTGGGCTCCGACGTGTCGACGGCGCGGGTCGAGGCGTGGCGCTCCCAGCTCGAGCCGTGGGAGATCGGCCTGATCGAGCTGGTCCTGCGTCGCAAGATGGCCCGGTGGGGCTACCGGCCCAGCGGTGCCGGCCGCGTCCCCGGCCCGGTGCGCCTCGGCAGGTACGTCGCAGCGGCCCTCGCCCGGCACGTCTCGACACGGCGGCGCTGGGCCGAGGAGGACCGGGACGCGGCCCGGTCCACCCAGCCGGTCGCGGCCCGGCTCACGACGAGGCAGCAGGAGCTGGCGCGCCGGCCGTGAGCCCCTCGGTGGCGCCGAGCTCGGCCGCGTCGACGTGCAGCCCGTTGGCCGCGGGCGGCAGCACGGGCTCCATGCGCAGCGCGAGCACCCCGAAGGCCGCCGACCCGAGCAGCAGCGTGAGGACGTACGTCACGGGCATGTCGTGGCCGATGAGGAAACCGGCCGACGTGGGGGCGGCGACCGCCGCCACCTGGAAGGCCAGCGAGCCCGCCGCGTTGTAGCGCCCACGCAGGTGCTCGGAGGCCAGGTCGTTGGTGATGGCCGGCGCGACCGGGGAGAGCAGCGTCTCACCCAGGGCGAAGACACCGATCGACACCACGACGAGGACGGCGGCCGCGGTGGTGCCGGGCACCGTGCCGGCCAGCCCCATGACCAGCCAGGCCACCGCCCAGACGATCGCCAAAAGGCCGAGCACCCGGGTCCGTCGGCGTCCGTCGATCGCCTTGAGCACGACCAGCTGCAGCAGCACGATCACCGCGGTGTTGACGGCGAAGGCGATGCCGATCGTGCGGGTCGACACCTCGGCGACCACCCGGCTGTACGCCGTCCAGCCGGCCTCGAGCTGCCCGTAGCCGACGAACGCCGAGAAGAAGACCACGGCCAGCAGCCGGCGGAACACCGGGTCGCCCAGCACCTCGCGGTAGGACCCGCCGTCCGCCGCGTGGTCGGGCACCGCGACCGGGCCGCCGACGTGGCGCAGGGGCCAGGACAGCACGAGCAACGGCCCCAGGAAGCTGACCGCGTCGAGCACATAGACCGTCGTGAACGTCGAGGGATCGTCGACGGACACGTAGAGGGCACCGATGACTCCGCCGATGCCGATGCCCGCGTTGAGCAGCGTGAACGAGACGCCGAAGAACCTTGCGCGCTGCTCGCTGGGCAGCACCGCGGCGACCAGCGACTGGTTGGCCGGCCAGAACGCGGCGTGGCCGACACCGGTCAGCACCATCGCCAGGGCGGCCACGCCGACCCCCTCCGCCGCCGCCAGGGCCAGCGCACCCAGGCCCGAGCAGACCACCGCGGCGATCTGCACCCGTCGCGGGCCGAGGCGGTCGATCAGGATGCCGATCGGCCCGACGAGCACGAGCGCCACGACGGCGGGCAGCGCGGCCAGCACGCCGACGGTCGGCAGCGAGATGTCGCGGACCTCGTGCAGGTAGATCACGAGGAACGGCAGCACCAGCCCGACGCCGAGCGCGTCGATCGCGACGCCGACCAGCATCAGCCTCGCGTTGCGCGGCATCGGCGGGCGGGTGCTCTGCGCAGGCATCCGGCAAGCCTTCCACCGCCGGCCGACAGTCTCAGCCGAGTTTGGCGGGGCGCGGCAGGCGCCGGTCGGTCGGTCGGTGCATGCCCGACGTCCCGCCGGGGTAGCGGAAGAACACCTGCTACCGGAGGTCCACCATGACCACTGCGATCATCGTCATCATCCTGCTGGTTCTCGCCGCCGTCGCCGTCGCCGTCTGGATGCGTGCCCAGCAGGCGAAGCGACGAGAGGGGCTCCAGGACCGCTTCGGACCCGAGTACGACCGCGCCGTCGACGAGCACGGCGACCGCAAGGCGGCCGAGCAGCAGCTGGCCGACACGGCCTCCCGCCGCGACAGCATCGAGGTGCGACCCCTGGACCCGGCCGAGCGGGAGCGCTACGGCGCCGAGTGGACCCGGGTGCAGGCGGACTTCGTGGACTCGCCCACGGCGGCCACCCGGGAGGCCGACCGCCTCGTCCAGTCCGTGATGCGCGACCGCGGTTACCCGGTCGACGACTTCGACACCCGGTCGCAGATGCTGGCCGCGGACCACCCCGAGGTGGTCGAGCACTACCGCGCCGCGCATTCCGTCGGCAGCCGGCAGGACCCGGTCGACACCGAGGACCTGCGCCAGGCGTTCGTGCACTACCGGGCGCTGTTCGAGCTGCTCCTCGACGACGGCGCTGACCGCCGCGACGAGGGCATGCCGGCTGACCGCACCATCGCGACCGACCAGCCGAGGGCCGAGGAGACCGGTCGCGACAGCGTCGACCTGCGCGAGGAGCAGCCGCGACGTACCACCTGATCATGGTGATGGGGGTGCCACCCGGCCGCATACGCTGACCGGGTGTCGCGCCCGTCCCCTCACGTCGCCCCGCCGCTGGTCGTCGGGTTCGACCTCGACATGACCCTGATCGACTCGCGGCCGGGGATCGCGGTGGCGCTCGACGCCCTCTCGGCCGAGACCGGCGTGCACATCGACAGCGCGGCGGCCGTGAGCCGGCTCGGACCGCCGCTGGACGAGGAGCTCGCCTACTGGTTCCCGGCCGACCAGGTGGCCCCGATGGCCGACCGGTTCCGCGCGCTCTACCCCGACCTGGCGATCACGCCGACCGAGTTGCTGGGCGGCGCGCGCGAGGCTGTCGCCGCCGTGCACCGACACGGCGGCCGGGTCGTCGTGGTGACCGCGAAGTACGAGCCCAACGCCCGACTGCACCTCGAGCACCTCGGCATCGAGGCGGACGAGGTGGTCGGGTGGCGGTGGGGACCGGCCAAGGGCGAGGCGCTGCGCGAGCACGGTGCGACGATCTATGTCGGCGACCACGTGGCCGACGTCGCCGGCGCCCGCGCGGCCGATGCGCTCAGCGTCGGGGTCGCTACCGGCCCGGTGAGCGCCGACGAGCTGCGCGCGGCCGGCGCCGACGTGGTCCTGGAGGACCTGCACGGCTTCGCGGAGTGGCTCGACGAGCACGTCCTCGAGCTGCGGCTGGCGGCCCTCGACGAGCGGTTGCGCGAGCTGGGCTCGGTGCTCGTCGCGTTCTCCGGCGGTGCGGACTCGGCGCTGCTGCTCGCTGCGGCCGTACGCAGCCTGGGTGCTGACGACGTCGCTGCTGCCACCGCCGTCAGCGCCAGCCTGCCCGGCCACGAGCTCGACGCGGCGGCCGCGTTCAGCGCGGACCTCGGCGTGCGCCACCTGCGGCCGACCACCCGCGAGATGGACCGCGACGGCTACCGCGCCAACGACGGCGACCGCTGCTACTTCTGCAAGGCCGAGCTGCTCGACGTCCTCGGCCCGCTGGCCGCCGAGCACGGTCTGGCCCATGTCGCGACCGGCACCAATGCCGACGACGCCGTCGCAGGCTTCCGGCCGGGCATCCGGGCCGCAGCGGAGCGGGCGGCGGTCACGCCGCTGCTGGACGCCGGGCTGACCAAGGCCCAGGTGCGCGAGGCCAGTCGTCGCTGGGGGCTGCCCACCTGGGACAAGCCGGCGGCCGCCTGCCTGTCCAGCCGGGTCGCCTACGGCATCGAGATCACCCCGGCCCGGCTGGTGCGGGTCGACCGCGCCGAGGCGGCGGCGCGCGAGGCGCTGGCCACCGCCGGCCTGCCGGTGCGTGACCTGCGGGTCCGCGACCTCGGCGACTCGGCCCGGCTGGAGGTCGACGCCGGGCTGGTCGAGTCCGTCGCCGCCGAGGGCGGGGTCGCTGCGGCCGTCCTGGCCGCCGGGTTCGAGGCCGTGTCGGTCGAGCCGTTCCGTTCTGGGTCGATGAACGACCTGCTGGCCGACCCCGAGCCCTACCGCTGAGCAACTGTCTCGCAGCGGGGCTCCCCGCCGGTTAGGCTGGACGACCCGCGTCGGCGACGTACGTCGGACGTGTCCCCCACCCGCACAGACAGATCAGAGGTCCTCCCGTGCCGACCGGCAAGGTGAAGTGGTACGACGCCGAGAAGGGCTTCGGCTTCCTTTCCCGCGACGACGGCGGTGACGTCTTCGTCCACCAGTCCGCGCTGCCCGCCGGTGTCCCGGCGCTCAAGCCGGGCAGCCGGGTCGAGTTCGGCATCGTCGACGGCAAGCGCGGCGAGCAGGCGCTCACCGTCACCGTGCTGGACCCGATCCCCTCGGTGACCGCGAGCAGCCGCAAGCCGGTCGACGACATGGCGGTCATCGTCGAGGACCTGATCAAGCTGCTCGACGGGGTCGGCAACGGCCTGCGCCGCGGCCGCTACCCGGACCGGCAGGTGGCCCGCAAGACCGCCGCCGTGCTGCGCGCGGTCGCGGACGACATCGAGGCCTAGCCGGCGGTGGCACTCCACTTCCTGCACGTCGGCAAGACCGGAGGGTCGGCGCTCAAGTACGCCCTGCGGGACGCCGGCTGGCCCGACACCCCGTACGGCCCGCTGGTGGAGCACCCCCACCGTCGTCGGTGGACCGAGCTGCCGCCGCGGGAGCACGTGTTCTTCTTCGTCCGCGACCCGGTGGACCGCTTCCTCAGCGGCTTCACGGCTCGTCAGCGGCGCGGTGCGCCGCGCTACCACTTCCGCTGGACGGACGCGGAGGCCGAGGCGTTCGCCCGGTTCTCCTCGGCGCAGGAGCTGGCCGTGTCGCTGGAGTCACCGGACCCGGAGACGGCTCACGCTGCCCAGCGTGCGATGCGCCGGATCCGGCACCTGCGGTCCCAGTCATGGACCGTGGGTGGCCCGGCCGACCTGCGTCCCCGGCTCGACCGGGTCGTGTACATCGGCCGGCAGGAGACGCTGGAGGCCGACTGGCAGAACCTCCAGCGGATCCTCCAGGTGCCGGACTACATCGAGCTGCCGCGCGACCCGGTGACCGCGAACCGCACCGGGGACTGGTCCAGCGACCAGATCGACGACACAGCCCGCGCGGCACTGCGTCGCTACTACGACAAGGACTACCGGCTGCTCGACCTGTGCGAGGACGTCCGCCGCCGGCGTGGCTGGGTCCAGGGCCGCGGCCTGCTCGGGCGGCTCCGGGCGAACCTACGATGACCGGATGAGACCACCGGCGCGCGGCGGCGCGGCCCCCTGGGCTGCGACCGGCGTCGCGCTGGCCCTCCTGCTCGCCGGCTGCTCAGGCGACGACTCGTCCGACGTGCGGGTCGCCGCTGTCGGCCGCGCGACGGTGACCGAGGTCGTCGAGGCCCCGGCGGTCGTGGCGGCGCGGGCCACCGCGTCGGTGAGCTCCGCGGCCGACGGCGTGGTCGCCGAGCTGCGGGTCCGTGACGGCGCGCAGGTCCGGCGCGGCCAGGTGGTGCTGCGCATCGAGTCGCCCTCGGCCCGGCGCGCATTGCGCCAGGCGCTGCGGGCCGACGCGCAGGCGGCGTCGGCCGGGACGGGCGGGTCGGTCCCGACCCTGGCCGGCACCACGGCGGCCGACGTCACCGCGCAGCGGGCGTTCGACCGGGCACGGGCGGCGGCCGAGCGCATTCCGGACCCGCGGGCCCGGGCCCAGGCGCTCGCCGCGCTGCGGGTCTCGGAGGCGCA
>Ga0126307_10002719_pt1 | contig 11982 bp, 10 predicted proteins | sample Plot28_FD_89955 | JGI IMG/M metagenome (GOLD analysis project Ga0126307, IMG submission 89955) | Serpentine soil microbial communities from UC McLaughlin Reserve, CA, USA - Plot28 | ecosystem: Environmental > Terrestrial > Soil > Grasslands | place: USA: UC McLaughlin Reserve, Lake County...
GTGCCGTTCGAGGGCGAACTTGAGCGCCCGGTCGGCGCCCAGGCGGGGGAAGCCGAGGTTGGCGGTGACGACCATGTGTGTCCTCCGGCGGATCGAGTGGGGCAGGGCGGCCCCACGAGGCGACCGTACGGCGACTCCGCCGCCAGGGGGAACCGGGGCGTTTGAGTGGTAAACCGCGACAGCGGTCGACTGCGGCTGGTCGCCGGAGGTAGGACCGGGCAGCGACCGGGGGCGACGATGGGCGACCGCGCGATGGCCGAGCGATGCCGGCGAGCCACGACCGCCGGCGCGTCATGCATTCCAACGTCTCCGTCGTCGTTCGGGGCCGAGCCCTTGGACGACTTCACCATCCTGATGCTGTGTCGAAGATCCCGGGCGCCCGACGCCCGTCTCGATCGCGAGAGCCGCCGAGCGGCTCTGGCAGGCGCCTCGGCGCCGGGGCAGCCTGTCGGTCGGCGGCGATAGCGTGTGGCGCGCCATGCGCATCCTCGAGTTGGAGAAGGTCGACGGCGTGATCGCCTTCGACCTCGATTGCCGGACGAGCGCCGGGGGCACACGGATGGCGCCCGACGTCACGGCGGAGGAGACCGCCCTTCTTGCACGGGCGATGACCTACAAGCTGGCGATCCTGCACGAGCCGATGGGCGGGGCCAAGGGCGGGATCCGGGCCGGCCAGGCCGATCGCGAGGCGGTGCTCGCCCGGTACATCGAGGAGATCCGGCCGCTGGTCGAGCGCCAGGAGTTCCTCACCGCCTCCGACCTGGGCACGCAACCGCAGGACTTCGCTGGCCTCGGGGCGCCGCCGACGCTGCTCCACGACGAAGACGAGACCGGCGCGACGCTGGACGCGGTGGTCACCGGCCTCGGCGTCGTCGTCGCGGCTGATGCGGCGGTCGGCGGGCTTGCCGGTGCCACGCTCGCCATCGAGGGCTTCGGCAAGGTCGGTGGCACGACCGCCGCCGAGGCGGTTCGCCTCGGCGGTCGAGTCGTTGCCCTCTCGACTGTGCACGGAGTCGTGGTCGACCCGGCAGGCCTCGACATCGGCGAGCTGCTCGATCTCCGGCGACTTCACGGCGACCGGTGCGTCGAGCACCTCGGCCGACCGGTGATGCCCGCGCCGGCCCTATACCACGCCGCCGCGGACGTGCTCGTCCCCGGCGCCCGGACCGGGGTCCTGGACGCGGCACGGGCGGCGGGGGTGCAGGCTGGCGTCGTCGCGCCCGCGGCCAACGTGCCCTACACGGTGGGCGGCCTCGCCGCCCTGGAGGCGCGTGGCATCGTCGCCCTGGCCGACTTCGTGTGCAACGCCGGCGCCACCATCGGATACCTGGCCGAGCGGACCCGGCGGCTGCGCACCGCTGAGGACGTGCGCGCCGCCGTCGGGGCCGCCGTCCGGGCGACCGTCGACGAGACGAGGGGACACCGCGACGGTCCCTTCGCCGGTGCCTGCGAAGCGGCCGAGGAGTACCTGCGCACGTGGCGCGACCCCGGCGGCATGCCCGACGGCCCCCCGCTCGCCCCCGACTGACCCCGCGCCGCCGTCGGCTCGTGGATGTCCACTGCCCGGAAGGCGCCAGAGAAGAAGCCGAGAAGGCAAGCCGACGTCGGTGACGCGGTCACCCTGCGGTCCGGGTGCTCAGGGCGACCCAGCCGGCGGTGGCCAGCACGGCCAGGGCGGCCAGGACGGCGAGGTGGCCGGTGGGGTTGCCGAGGTCGAGCCACGGTTCCTGGATGGACCGCACCACGTGGGTGAGCGGCACCACGTTGGCGATGGTGCTCATGGGGTTGCCCATGGCCTCGGGGGGTGGGCCGGCGCCGCCGAGCAGGAAGAAGGGAAAGAACAGCAGCATGCCGAGGCCTTGGGCGGAGCGGGCGCTGGGCAGGGCCATGCCCAGGGCGATGCCGATGCTGATGAAGGCGAACGCTCCCAGCAGCGTGCCCACCGCCACGCCAAGCAAGTCGTCGGGTTCGGGGAGCCCGTACGCCAGCTGGCCGGTCACCAGCAGGACGGCGACGGCGACCGCGGTGATGACCATGGCCACCAGGATCCAGGCCGCCGGAAGCGCCCAGCGGGGGTAGCGGCTGACCTCGAAGCGGCGCAGGATGCCCCGCTCGCGGTAGGTCGCCAGGTGCACCGGCAGCATGACCAGGCCGATGGCGGCGATGACCACGCCGATGTAGGCGGCGACGTAGTAGTCCGAGGGTAGGGCGCCCTCGAAGTTCGGGTCGTCGTCGTCGAACACCCCGCCGAGCACCAGCACGGTCAGCACGGGGAACGCGAAGACGAACGTGAGCACCATCGGCTCGCGCACGAACAACTTCATCTCGGTCCCCGCCAGGCGCAACAGCCCACGCATCACGACACCCCCTCGCCGGCCCGGCCCGCGACGGCGTCGGATGGGTGGTCGGTGGCGGGGTCGCTGATCAGGGCGATCAGCGCGTCTTCGAGGTCGGGGTGGTGGACCCGCAGGTCGGGCGGGCCGAGCTGGTCGTCGCACAGCACCGCGGCGCACACCGGTGCGATCAGCTGGTTGGTGCCAACCACCCGGATCCGCTCGCCGTGGCGCTCCACCCCGTCTACCCCGGGCAGGGCCGCCAGGGCAGCCGGGTCGAACGACATCGGGGGCGTGAACGTGACACTGGTCGAGCGGGCGTGGCGGGCGATGAGCTCGGCCGGGGTGCCGGCGTCGACGACGCGGCCAGCGCGCATGACCGCCACCCGGTCGCACAGGGCTTCGGCCTCGTCCATGAAGTGGGTCACCAGCACCACGGTGGTGCCCCGGTCCCGCACGTCGCGGATGGCGCCCCACACCTCGCCGCGGGCCAGGGGGTCCAGGCCCTGGGTGAGCTCATCGAAGAACACCACCCGGGGCTCGTTCAGCAGCGCCAGGGCGATGAACAGACGCTGGCGTTGGCCTCCCGACAACGACGCGAAACTCGAGCGCCCCAACCGGGCCAGGTCCCACGTCTCCAGCAGCCGGTCGGCCGAGCGTCGATCCCCCTCACCGAACAGCAGCACCGCCTCATCGACCCGCAACCGGTCGGGCAGCGCCGACGCCTGCAACTGGCTGCCCACCAGTGCCCGCAACTGTGACCGAGCGGTCCGCGGATCCAAACCCAGCACCCGCATGCGGCCCCCGTCCGGTCGACGCAGCCCCTGCAGGCACTCCACCGTCGTCGTCTTGCCGGCGCCGTTGACCCCCAGGATGCCGAAGACCTCGCCCTCGGTCACCGCAAACCCGACGTCATCCACCGCCACGTGCGCGCCGTAGCGCTTCCGGAGTCCCGCCACCTCGATCACCATCGACATCGACCTGCTCCCCGGTCGTGGGCTGCAACAGCAACGTAGGAACCACAGGCCACCGGGTCGACCGCCCCCAGTCGCATCCTCGCCCTCCACCCCCGGAAGGAGTCCACCCCTACCCCAGGAGGATCTCCGCGGCCACCGACGCGACACCTTGGCTGGCAGCCGTGTAGATGCCCGCGAGGGCGTCATGAGCTCGTGGCGACGCCCCCACCCCCGTTGCCCCGCCCGACTCCTGGCCGCGCCGCCACCTTCTACCGGCGGGGACCCCGCCCTTCTGAGCACGTCGAGCGGGGCCGTGCTGGTCGTCGTAGCCTCGATCCGTGACCTGGTGGACCAGGTGGCGTGACGATCTCGCCCAGCCTGAGACGACGATCGACCACAGGCAGCTGCCAATCCTCGTAGGCGCTGCGACGGCGATCGTCGTGGTCGCCCAGACGACTGATCCCGGCACTGCCGTCGAGCTGGTGCTGGTGGTCGCAGCGGCGATGGGGCTCGTGCTGAGTGCCGCGGTCGATCGGCTTCCCAGGGCGGTGATCGCCGTTCTGATCACGGTGTCGTTGACAACGGCGATGTGGCGGGACGGGAACCTCGAAGTGGCGTTGTTCCTCTGTGTTCTCGTCACGTTGTACTCCGCGTGGCATCTGGGCTCGCTGACCAAGGCACTCGTGATCACGACGGCCGCCGCGGTCGCCCCGCTTCTCGTGTCGAATGCGATTCCCGAGGAGGAGATCGCGTGGACGCCGTGGGCGGCGGCCAACGTGCTGATGTTCGTGCTGGGCCGCAACCTGCGCCGCCAGCGGGTGCTGATCGAGCAGTTGGAGGCGGCCAGGGAGGCGTTGGCCCAGCAGGCGGTGGCGGACGAGCGCCAACGCATCGCGCGGGACCTGCACGACCTCGCGGGGCACACCCTGGCGGCGGTGCTCCTCCACGTCACCGGCGCCCGGCACGTGTTGCGCCGTGATCCGGACGAGGCCGAGCGGGCGCTCCTCGAGGCGGAGACGGTGGGGCGTGGGAGCCTCGACCAGATCCGGTTCACGGTTGCGTCGTTGCGCACCAGTCAGCGCGGCACAGATCCAGCCCTGCCGGGCTCGCCCGACCTCATCGGGCTGGTCGAGGAGTACCGCCGCGCGGGGCTGGACGTCACCGGTTTGGTCACGGCGTCCGCGGCCGGCATCGAAGGCCCGGTCGGTACGGCGCTGCACCGCATCAGCCGCGAGGCGTTGGCGAACGTGGCCCGCCACGCCCCCGGCAACCGGGTGGAGCTCGCCGTGGAACTCGACGCCGACACCGACGAGGTCCGGCTCGTCGTCGCCGACCATGGTCGTGGCCCCGCCGCCCAGCACCACGACCACGGCCACTTCGGCTTGGTGGGCATGCGCGAGCGGGCCCGCGCCCTCGGCGGGGAGCTGGACGCCGCTCCGACCGCCGACGGGTGGCGGGTCGAGGCCCGGCTGCCCCTCGCCGGCGCCGGCCGGGAGCAGTCCCTGCCGTGATCCGCGTGATCATCGTCGACGACCAACCGGTCGTGCGCTCCGGGGTCGCCCGCATTCTGGGACCCGACGACGGATTCGAGGTTGTCGCCGAGTGCGACGACGGCGACCAGGTCGTGCCGGCCGTGGCCGCCCACCGGCCCGACCTCGTGCTCATGGACGTCCGCATGCGCCGCATGGACGGCGTCGCCGCGACGCAATCGCTCGGGAGCATGGGCGACGCTCCCCCCGTCTTGATGTTCACAACCTTTGATGACGACGATGTCCTGTGGGGCGCCCTCGACGCAGGCGCTGCTGGGTTCATCCTCAAGGACAGCTCCGCCGAGGACCTCATCGCCGCGGCCCGCGCGGTCGCCGGCGGCGCCGCCTGGCTCGACGCCAAGGTGGCACCCCGGGTTCTGCGGGCGTTCCGCACCAATGTGCGACCCCAACTGGTCCAGGGAGCCCGGGTCGCCGAGCTGACCGACCGCGAGCACGACGTGCTGCGCCACATGGCACGCGGCGCCACCAATGCGGAGACCGCCGCCGCTCTGATCGTGAGCGAGGCCACGATCAAAGCCCACGTCGGGGCCGTGTTCTCCAAGCTCGGGGTCCGCGACCGGGCGGCCGCCATCGTGTTCGCGTACGACCACGGCATCGTCGAGCCCCACCCGGGGGTGGATCTCCCGTAGCGACCCAGGAGCTGATCCTGGTCATCGGCCGGGAACTGCGAGGTCGCGCGGACGAATGCGATGACGTGCGGTGATCGACGATCTTGCCAAGGTGCTGCGCGCGTTGGAGTGACACGGTCGCCGTCGGGGCAATGCCGTCGGCGGGCCTACGAACGATCGAGCCCGGCGGCGAGGCGGGCCATGACTCGACCGTAGCCCGGGAGCTCAGCGGGCTGGCCAGGCGACCCGCTCGGGGCGGGCCAGGTCTGGGGGATCCCCACGGCGGTCGCGAGCAGCGCTGCCGCCTCAGTGTGGAAGTACCGGGAAACGACGCGGTCGTAGAACGTCAACCCGCTCGCTCCGGCACCAACGGCGACCGCGTTGAGCGCCAGTCGTCCGGCAGCGATGCCCGCCTCGAGTTGGGCGGCCCGATAGCCGCGGCCGCCCAACGTGTCGAGGAGCGGATCGAGAAGTGCTGCGTGGAAGACCGTGTACGCGGAGTCACCGCCCAACGGCTGGTCGAGACAGAGGTGGCTACCGGCGCCGCGGGGATCGTCGCTGCGGGTGAGGCCCTCGAACCCTGCGGCGGCGGTGTAGCGGTACCCACCCGGTTCGGCGTCGGCGACGTCGTGCACGCTGACGAGGTGCTCGAGCAATGTGCCCGCGGGCGCAGCGTCGACGGGCACGGCGCGAGCGGCCGCAGCGAGGCCCCACTCCAGCAGCCGCGACGGCGCCCGCCGGCGGCGGAACAGCCGGGTGGAGCCCCGGCGCAAGACGACGTTCTCGACATGGTCGTCCCGGTCTGTGTCGGGAGGAGGTTCGACCGTGGCCGGTGCCGGCCTTGAAACCGCCAGGGCCGCCTGCTGCCAGCCGGCGACTGAGTCCGGGTCGAGAGCGGTCTCCGCGTGAGCCTCCACGACGAGCGGGAAGCGCAGCACGCGACGGGCGACCGGATCGGCACGGGCCGCGACCGGTTCGAGCGCATCAGGTGAGGGGAGGCGTAGCTCACCGCTGCCGAACCGCACCAAGGCAAGGGGTACCTCGTCGGCGCCGTCGATGCCGACGAGCGCGGCCACCGCCGAGTCCGGGAAGCCGGCCAGGACCTGGGCGGGAACGCCATGGGCATCGGCGGCTGCCAACAGGTTGGCCAGCATTGCGCCAGCGTCCCACCACAGGTGCCGCCAACCGCGCTCCCCATACTTCCAGCAAGTACGGAACGGGATGCCGGTGAGCACCAGGGTTGGTTCGTCGCAGACGTGCACACCTCGGCGCAGCCGAACCAGGGCGTGATCGAGGGGGTGGTAATGGTGCACATCCTCACCCACGACGTACACCTCGACTGGATGGAGGTTGCCCGCCGACATCGATGACCGGAACCAGACAGGACCGCCGTCGGCCGTACGCGCGACCCGGGTGATGCCCGCAGCAAGAAACAGCAGCGTGCCCAGCAGACTGTCGTCAAGGCGACCCGGCTCGACGTCGCGGCCCGACAGCACATCGACAGCCGGCAACGACGACTGCCGCAGCTCCCTCGGCAACAAGACGGCCTCGACGCCCGTATATGTCTTCAACGGCGCGGGCCGGTTCGTCGGATCCAGCGGCGGGAACGCCAGCAGCCGGTCACTGTGGGCTGGCGGCTCACCATGCATCGTCGAGCGATGAAGAGCATCAACCGACCGCCAACCGTTCACCGGCCCAGTTTGCAGGGTTGAACGCACACCACCGCGCATGCGAGTTCGCGATCAGCCCTGCTAGCCCGTCCACCGCAGCGCATCCTCGCGCCGGATGGCGATCCGTTCGTCGAGGACTGCCCCAGAACGCCGGGTCGAGGTCGGCGGCGGGGGCCTCTCGCTGGGTGAGTCAGCTTGGAAGCGGGCGGTGTGTCGCCCGAGGGATCTAAGGGTTTCGAGCCACTCGTGCGAGGCGGTGCGGATACCGACGGGCGCAGTTTCGAGGTCTGCGAGCCAACCTTGCAGGGCCTCGACGCGCAGGTCGATGAGGCGATCCAACGCATGGTCGGCGAGGGCCTGCCGGGACAAGTCGACGTACCCGGACACGAACGACCTCCGGAACGTCTGGTAGCTCTCGAGGGTGCTGTGGACGACCGCGTCGAACAGGACCATGTACAGGGCGTTGGCGACATCGAACGCCGGAGGCCCGTACCCCCAGTCGTCCAGTTCGAAGAACCTGATGGCCCCATTCACCTCACGGAGGTTGCCGGCGTTGAAATCGCGGTGCAGTAGCTGGGCTGGCGACCCGCGGGCGAGGTGGCCCGTGCCGTGACGCGCGGGGCACCTGCGCTGGCATCAGAGCACCTCGAACTGGACCAACCCGGCGGGAAGGCTGGCACTGTCGACGATGTCGTTGCCCTCCAGGGTCTCGATGCGCAGCAGGTCATCGGGCTGGAGGAAGACCGCGGTCATGGCGACGGTCCCGCCCACGCTTATGGTGTTCGGTCGGAAGACGCCCACGGCGAAGAAGTCGATGTCGGGCGTACCTCGCATGATGACGGTGTCGGAGCTGTTGTTGGGCGCGTTGGAACCCCGGCCGCTGCTGAAGTCCGGCGTGAACTCGAAGACGTCGGTTGCGAGGAGGTCGTTCACGACGATCGTGTCGCCGGCGCCGTCGGGGAGGCCACCGAAGCCGAACCACTTCACGTCCTCGACGTTGTCCGCGTCGATGCGGTCCTGGTCGTCGTCGTCGAAGCTGTCGTCGCGGTCGATGATGAGGTGCCCAGCATTGCCCGTCGACAGGGTGAGCCTCTCGCTGGTGACTGAGCCGTCGACCTCCATGGTGTCCCGCCCGCCGTTGCCGTCGACGATGTCGTTCCGGACCCCGAGTTGGGACTCGAGCGAGCTCAGGAACCGGTCGTTGCCGGCGCCGAGGAAGATGGTCTCCTGGCCGACCCCCGCGCCCCCGCCCCTGACGCTGTCATCGCCCGCGCCGGCCTGGACCGTGACCGGACCGGGCACGATGGCGACCAGGTTGTCGTTGCCGTCGTCCCCGTTGATGGAGATGGCCGCATCACCAGCGCCCCTGTCGCCGACGTTGCCGAGGACGGTCACAGCGTCGTTGCCGATGCTGCCGCTGACGGTGAGCGGCACGTCGCCGACCCCTGCGCCCGAGACGCTCACGACGTCGTCGCCCTCATTGGCCTGCACCTGAATTCGCTGGATCTGGGCGCGCGGGAACCGGGCATCGATGGTGTTGTCGCTACCGAAGTCGACGGCAAGTTCGTTGGCGTTCACGGTGACGGCGATCAGGTCGCGGGCGGCGCTGCCGGTGACCGTCACGGTTCCGCCGTTCAGCGTCGCCGTCGGCACGACCGGTGAACACGCCGCAGCGGCGAGTGCACCTCCCGTCACTGCTGTCGTCAGTGCCACGGTTCTGGTGAGTCGCCTGAGGCTCACAGCTCTGTGCATGCGCTTGTCCCTCTTGAGCGGGTTGTGTCACCTGCGGGTACGTAGGGGTGGGCGCGACGGTTCGCCGGACCGGGCTCTATTCGAGAAGTGGGAGCGGCCGGGTAGCCGGTCCGGGCCGCAGCTGCATCGGTTGACGCAGGGGTGGCCGCAGCGCCCGGGCTGGCGATCGTCGACCGACCTTCTGCGGGCCGAGACCGGGACGAAGGTCGACCTCGGCGCGATGCCGCCTGAGGGCGTTGCTCGATGCCGAGCAGCGTGGGCGCGGCTCACCGGACGTCAGACATGCGTCGTCCACGGCGACCCCAACAACCCTGGCAACGTCCGCATGACCGTGGATCGGGTCGCGCTGATCGACTGGGACGAGTTGCACGTCGACGTCCCCGACCTCGACCTGGTGCTGCCCCACAACGCCGCCGGTCTCGACGACGGCGCGCACGACATCGCCGCGCAAGCGTCGGCCGCATGGGAAGCCGCCGTCTGCTGGGACGACGAGTACGCAGTCAAGCGGCTCGCCGAAGTTCGAGCGGTCTGAGCAGCGGCAGCGAATCGAGAGACCGCATGTACTGCCGGCTCCGGACGCGTCGTGTATGCCACCCATCGCTCCGAGGTCCACGCTTCACCAGGTGCCCCCGACCGCCGGGCTGATGATCGTGCTGAGGTGAAGAACCAGAACGGGCTCGGGCCAAGTGCCGTGAGTGCACGAGCGGTGGGTGTTAGGCGCGGATCTCTCAGCCCGATGAGCTGGTGGTCGTGGCGCGGCCTGGCTCGGATCGGGTTGGGCGTCGGTCAGCCCGCGGCAATTCCTTGGTGGAACTGGAAGAACCCGTCGGGGTCGTACTCCGCCTTGATACGGCGCAGCCGTGCGTCGTTCCGGCCGTAGTACGCATGACACCAATCGTCGAGGTCGGGGTCCGGGAAGTTGGGATAGACGCCTCCGGATCCCCATGGATGCACGCACGCCCAGGACCGGGTCAGCCAGTCCGAGGTGGAGCCGCGTCCGCGGCCGTCGGCGGCGGGATCGAGCGCGACCAGGTGTTGGATGAGGAACAGCTCGTCCCGGTGCACGAATGCGGTCGCGTCTGCGGGCAAGCGGTTGTAGGCCCCACCCCATGGCAGGAAGCTCACCTCGCGCGACTGGCCACGGACCAACCCCTGAGGGAGGTTCTCCACCAGTGCCGCGATCGTCTCGTTGGGCAACGCTCGCCGGAATAGCTCGGACTTGGTGAACAGGTGGTCCGCCGACGGTGGCGGCATCGGAGGGGGCTCCTCACCCCACTCGTCGGCCGGTCCGAGACCATCGAGGTATCGCTTCGCTTCGCGGTACGGCAGATGCCGACGAGCTGCTGAGTTCGGGTCGGCGCCTGCCCGGGCGACGAGCTCGCCGAGAAGCTCCTCGGCGTCGGCATCGCCGCCCAGCACAGCACCGAAGACGTCGACGAGCGGCGGCCGCTCGACGTCACCGGTGGCACTCAACCGCAGCGTGGCGTCCAGCTCGTCGGGCCCGGTCGGTGCCCACTCCTGCCACGCTCGGATCACCTCGCCGGCGCGCTCGAACGGCCAGACCAGATGGAAGATGGTCACCGCTGGCGCCGGGACGGCGTGGAGAGCCAAGGAGGTGACCACACCGAAGTTGCCGCCCCCCGCACCGCGCAGCGCCCAGAACAGAGCGTCGTCGTGGTGCTCATCGCACTCGACGACTCGACCGTCCGCCAGGACGATCTCGGCACTCAAGAGCTGGTCGCAGGTCAAGCCGTGCTTCCGCCCGAGGATGCCGATGCCGCCGCCGAGCGTGAGGCCGGCAATCCCCACGGAGTGGCTCGATCCGGCGGGGATGGTGAGGCCGTGCGCCTGCAAGACGTCGTAGAGATCGCCCAGGCGGACACCACCACCCACCCTGACCACGTCACCGTCGACCGTCACGCCGTCCAAGAGAGCGACATCGATGACCACACCGTCAGTCGAGGAGCGACCCGCAACGCAGTGCCCGCCGCTTCGGACCGCGATCGGCAGGCGGTGCTGTCGCGCGAACGCGATGGTCGCCGACACATCCGCCGGCGCCGCGCAGCGCACGACAGCCTCCGGCAGCACGTCATCGAAGCGTGCCATCTCGGGCCGGCGGACCACGTCATAGTCAGACGAACTCGGCACGACGACTCTCCCGTCGATAGCTGCCTGTAGCCCGGCCCAGTCGAGGGTCGTACCTGCCATGCCTCATCACCTCGTCGTCGGTCCCTCGAGCACCACTTGCCGATCAGACCAGGCGGCCCGGCACTTGGCCATCGGGTTGCACATCCCCAGGTCGGCGCACCGTGATCCAAGCCAAGGACGCGCCGGGGCGGGCCGGGCTCACTCGGTGCGGTTGAACCTGACGATGGCGATGGCGAGCATGGCGACGCCGAGGGCCGCGACGATGGCGACCTCGAGCAGCGGCGGCACGGGCCAGCCCCACCACGTGACGCCGGGGGCGAGGGCGTCGCGCGAGGCGGCCGAGGCGTCGATGTGGTCGAACACCAGGCGCCGCATCGGGTCGACGGCGTAGGCCAGGGGGTTCAGGCGGTTCAGCACGCCCAGCCACGCCGGCAGGCCCGACACCGGGTACAGCGCACCCGACAGGAAGATCATCGGGAACACGAGCATCTGCACCACGCTCGTGAACGTGCGGGGCTGCCGGATGGTGACCGCGACCATCACGCCGAACGCGGTGATCGTGAAGGCGATCAGCACGATCAGGCCGAACAGGCCCAGCAGCAGGGCCGGGGCGTACGGCACGCCCACGAGGCCGGCCAGGGCGAGGACGACGACGCCCTGGCTGGCCGCGATGGTGGCGCCGCCCAGGGTCTTGCCCAGCACGATCGACCAGCGCCGGACCGGCGCGACCGTCAACTCGCGCACGAAGCCGAGCTCGCGGTCCCACACCAGCGACGCCGCGCTGAAGATCGCGCTGTACATGAGGGCCATGCACAGCGTCCCCGGGAACATGAAGGTCACGAGGTCGACGCCGTCGGTCGACGCCTCCGAGAGCGTCTGCAGCCCGGGCCCGAGGACGAACAGGAACAGCAGCGGCTGCACCAGCCACGCCACGATGCCGATGGGCTCGTTGGCGAAGCGGAGGA
>Ga0126307_10002721_pt1 | contig 11980 bp, 8 predicted proteins | sample Plot28_FD_89955 | JGI IMG/M metagenome (GOLD analysis project Ga0126307, IMG submission 89955) | Serpentine soil microbial communities from UC McLaughlin Reserve, CA, USA - Plot28 | ecosystem: Environmental > Terrestrial > Soil > Grasslands | place: USA: UC McLaughlin Reserve, Lake County...
GGAATCCGAGACCCCCGAGCTCCTCGCCAAGTACCTCGCGCACATCGGGCAGGGCAACCTCCTTACGCACAAGGAGGAGATCGACCTCTCCGTAAGGGCCAAGGCGGGTGACCGGCGGGCCAGGCAGCGGCTCATCGAGAAGAACCTCAGGCTCGTGGTCAGCGTGGCCAAGAAGTACCGCGGCTACGGGCTGCCCTTCGAGGACCTCATCCAGGAGGGCAACATAGGCCTGATGAAGGCAGTCGAGAAGTTCGACCCCGACAGGGGCTTCAGGTTCTCCACCTACGCGACCTGGTGGATCCGTCAGGCCGTGCAGAGGGCTGTTGCTGACAAGGGCCGCACCATCCGCGTCCCCGTGCACATGACCGAGAAGATCCGCAAGGTCAGCCGGGCCATGAGCGAGCTCGCCCTGGAGATAGAGCGCGAACCCACCGAGGAGGAGGTCGCCACACGGCTGGATTGGGACGCCGACGAGGTTCGTCTTACGATGCGCGCCATGCCCGACGCGACGAGCCTGGACCAGCCGGTCTCCAGCGAGGAGACGGCCTCGCAGCTGGGTGACTTCATCGAGGACGACAAGGTCTCCGACACCCCCGACACCGTGATGCGGGAGATGGAGACAGAGCACCTCAAGGAGGCGATAGAGCGCCTCCCCGAGCGGGCGCGCTACGTGCTGGTCAGGCGCTACGGCCTGGACGACCGGGAACCGGCCACCCTCGCCGAGCTAGGCGAGGAGCTGGACATCTCGCGAGAGAGGGTCAGGCAGCTGCAGAGGGAGGCCGAACGCATCCTCAAGGGCGGGGAGTACGGTCGCGTTCTTCGCGACGCAGTCGCTTAGCATCTCAGCGGTCAGCCCTTCAGCCTATAAGCCTTCTGGTTGCGCTGATCGAGAAGCGCCGGGCCCCGAGCCCGGCGCTTTCTTGTTCCTACCCCGAGAACCTGTGATGGCGTGAAGTCGAACCAAAGGCATCTCTTTCTGCTCTCTTCCGCGGCCTTCCTCGTCTGCTCCGTGGCGGCCGGTACGGGGCTGTTCCGCCCCTTCGACGTCCGGATGCTCGGCCTGGCGCAGAGTCATGGCTCCGAGGTCATGGACGAGGTCGGCCTGATCACCTCCGTAACAGGCGGCGTCGAGTTCGTCGCCGTCGCCGCCATTGCCCTGGCCGCTGGCCTGTTCCTCGACGGAAGACGAGGTCTCGCCATAAGGCTCCTCATGGCCTTCCTCATGACCGGCCTGATCGAGCTCGCCCTCAAAACGACGGTCCCGCAAACACCGGTACCCGGCGACGCCATGCGGAGCCCCGACCCATCGCTCCTCGACATCAGCACACCATACCCCTACCCCAGCGGGCACATGCTGCGTTCGGTCCTCCTGCTAGGAGCTATCTACGTACTATGGCCAAACAAAGCGGCCAGGATCGCGATCCCGGCCTACCTCATCGCATCCGCCGCGAGCAGGCTCTACCTCGGAACACACTGGCCCTCCGACGTGCTCGGCGGCGCCCTCCTCGGCATCGCGGGCCTAACGTGGGCGTTCGGAAAAGAAGCTGACAAGCCGCCGAGCGTAGCGAAGGCGGCGTGCTGACAAGCCTGCAAAGCAGGCGTGCCGACAAGGCGCCGCCAGGCGCCGTGCTACTGCGTCACGCGGCGCAGCTCGCGCAGCGGCCGTGCAGTATGATCTCGTGCCAGTTCGTGACGAAACCGGTCTCCCGCTCGACCTGAAGCGCCAGATACTCCATTAGCTCCTCGTTGAACTCGATGACGGCGCCGCACTCCTCGCAGCGGGCGTGGTGGTGCACGCGCTCCGTCGAGAGCTCGTAGCGCGAGTAGCCCTCGCCGAAATCGTCCTTGCGCACGATGCCCAGTTCGGTAAGCAGGTCCAGCGTCCGGTACACCGTAGAGAGGCCGAGCTCGGGATGCTCGCCCTTTACCCGGTCGTAGATCTCCTCGGCAGAGAGATGCCGCTCCCCCTCCAGCTCGCGCACGATGATCCGACGCTGGTTGGTCAGCCTGTAACCCCTGTCCTTGAGTATCCGCTCGAACTCGACCATACGTCCTAGTCTATCCGCAGAGCCCAACAGGATCAAGAATCGATCTTGTTTGTAGCGGTCAGCCGTCAGCGTGTGTCTGCTTCGGACCGGCGCCGAACGTCGCTTTGCGGCCCCCCGGCCACCAGTTCCAGTCGCCCAGGATGCGCATGGTGGCGGGGACGAGGAGGATGCGGATGATCGTCGCGTCCACGAACACGGCGACGGCGAGGCCGAGCCCGATGGCCTTGGTCAGGACGATGCCCGTGAAAGCGAACGCGCCGGTGACCACCATGATGATCGCCGCCGCCGAGGTGATGATGCCGGCGGTCGCAACCAGGCCCTTGGAGACGCTTGCCGCGTTCGAGTCGCCGTTCTCGTAGGCCTCCCTGATGCGGGAGAGTAGGAAGACCTCGTAATCCATGGAGACCCCGAAGATCGTGCAGAACATCAGGATCGGCAGCGTGGCGTCCACGAAGCCAAGCGGCGTAAAGTCGAGGAGGCCCGAAAGATGGCCGTCCTGGAACACGAAGACCATGGCCCCGAAGCTCGCCGTCAGGCTCAGGATGTTCACTATAACCGCCTTCAGCGGGATGAACACCGAACGGAAGGTGATGAGCAGGATCAGGTACGTCACCCCGATAACGAACGCGGCGGCGTAGGGCGCCTTGCCATACAAACTCGAGATAAAGTCCTTCTGGCCCGCGGAGAGCCCGCCCACGAGGAAGCTCATCCCCGCAGGGGGATCTACGGCCCGCGCGGCGTCCACGGCGGCGTACGCATCCTGCGTGTACGGGTTCGCCCTAGTCACCCCTCTCAAGAGGGTCTTATCGTTCGCGACGTAGGAGGCGAGAGCATTCTGTAAGCCTCTGGAATCTCTGGCCTCTGGCAGCTTCAAGAAGCTCGCGACGCCTTCTGGCGTGACCTTCTCCGCGGAGATTCCTTCTGGCAACTCTGGCACCTTGCGGTCCACCTCTTCGGCCACGCGCTGTTCGACCTCGGCCCTGATGCGGCCCTCCGAGGCGCGAATCTCGCCCGCCACCCTGGGCTTGACCTCGGCACGTACCTGCTCCTCGGTCCCGGGAGGAACCGTGCCGTAGGCCGCACGTATCTGCGAGAGCTGCTGTTCCACGGCCTTATCCGTCTGCTTCCGCGTTTGTTCTTCGATCTGCTGCTCCACTAGCCCGTCGACCTTCGCGGCCGCCTTGGCCCGCGCCTCTTCCCTGGCCTGCTCTACCTGCCTGGCGTAGTCCCTGGCCGCAGTTTCGCCTACCGTGTAGACGCTCTCCACGCGGGCGACGCCGTCGGCGTTGGAGATCCTCGTGCCCAACTCCTTCGTGTCGGAGAGGCCTCTGGCACTGAGTGGCTCCTCGTTCGAACTCGCGACGATCTCCATCGGGTTGAGTGCCGCGTACTCGAAGTTCTCCTTCAGGATGTCGTCGCCCGCGCGGGACTCGTACTTCTGCGGCAGTACGGTCGCCTCGGGGATGCCCACCTTCATGTGTCCGACCGGGTGGAGCAGGACGCCCAGGGTCGCCGCGGTGAGCAGGATCACGACGAAGGGATGGCGCATCACCACCTCGGCGCTGCGGCTCCAGAATGCAGCTCCCACCCCGTCCCCGCGGCGCCGGACCGCGAGTCGGTTCACGTTGGGTCCGAGGACGCCGAGGAGGGCGGGAAGGAGCGTAAGCGCGGCGGTGACCGAGACGAAGACCACCACGACCCCGGCGACCCCGATGGAGCGCATGAACATGAAAGGGAAAAACAGCAGGCCGGAGAGCCCGATCAGGACGGCCGTCCCCGAGAAGAAGATGGACCGTCCCGCGGTCGCCACCGCGCGCGGCACGGCCTCCGCGGTCGCGTAATCCTCCAGCTCCTCCCTGAAGCGGCTGACGAAGAACAGCGCGTAGTCGATGCCGAGCCCCAGGCCCAGCATCGTCGAGAGCGTCAGCGTAAAGACGGACATATCGTAGAAGCCGGTGATGAAGTACAGCACGGCCAGCGACGTAAGCACGCTGGCGCCCCCGATCAGGACAGGCACCCCGGCGGCGACGAGCGTGCCGAAGGCGAAGACGAGTATGACGATGGCGAAGGGGAAAGCGTACTTCTCGGCCTGCTTCACGTCCTCGTTGCTCGCGTCTTCGAGGTCCTGGTAGACCGCCGGCGCCCCCGTCACGTAGGTGTCGAGCTCGTCGGAACGGACCTCTCTCCTCACCTCTTCGACCACGTTGCGCGTCTGGTCGACGGAGACGTTGGAGGTAACGATCGCGTAGGACTTCTCCCCGTCCTCGGAGATGAAACGAGAAGCCTCCGAGCCGGCGTAGGAAGCAACGTTGCGCACGTCGTCGAGCTCGCGCACGCCCGAGAGCGCGCGCTCCTGCGCATCCTGGAACTCTCTGCTCCTGGCCGAAATACCGTCGCCGGTAAACACGACGGTCAGGGTCGCCGGGGAAGCGCCAAACTCGTCCGTCAGCACGTCCTGCACCTGCTCCGCCTCAGAGTTCGCACCCTCGAAACCCCCGCCCTTCAACCTCCCCGAGAGGTCAGGGGCGAACAAGGAGGCCGAGATCAGCAACCCGCCCCAGACGAGCAGAACCGCCCACCTGAAACGGTAGGAAAAAACCCCGATGCCATGAAACATGCTCAATCCCGCGTGCGATCTCTACCGAAGAACCTCGTCATCGCCGATATGTTACCCGACCGGAAAACAAAAAAGGTGTTCGGTTACACGAACCCGTAAGGCCCATACTCGCCCGTAGGGGGGGGTTTTCAAACCCGCCCTCGCCTTCACGTGGAGGCCCGTGCTCCGCGCGGCAACGTCGGGGTGAGCAGGAGCCCGAGCACGGGCAGCGCGGCGATGATGAGCATGGTGAAAGAGAGTCCTTTGCTGTCGGCCACGAGGCCGAGCAGCGGGGCCCCGACACCGCCGAGACCGATGGAGAGGCCCATGGTTATGCCGGCGGCGAGCCCGATACGTGCTGGCAAGTACTCCTGGCCCATGACCACCGTGACGCCGAAAGTCCCCACCGTGGCCGCGCCGACGAGGACGAGCACCGCCATACCCACGATAGAACCGGCGAGGGTGAAGAAGAAGATCAGGGGCGGCAGCACCAGCATGGAGGCGCCGAGCACCGCGCGCCTGCCGAAACGGTCGGCGAGCGGACCCATGGTGAGCGTCCCCGCGGCCCCGCCGAAGAGCATCAGCGTGAGGGCCGTGTTCCCGAGGGCCGGCGATACGCCCAGCACACGCTCGTAGTAGGAGGCCACGAAGGCAACGAGCCCGAAGTAGACGAACGACCGCACGACCACGACCCCGATCATGCGCGCGAAAGGCCCCCAGTGCTCCGGCGCAAGGTCCTCTACCCTGTTTTCGCTCTCCGAAACGTCCGGCCTGAAGCCGAGCATCCGCGGCAGCTCGTAGAAGAGCACGGCCGACATGGCTAGGGCGGGTAGGGCGAGAAACAGGGACCCTGGTAGCCCGAACAGGAGGACGAGCGGCGTCGTAAGGGCGGGACCGAGGGCGAAGCCGGCGTTGCCGCCCACGGAGAAGAAGCTCATCCCACGGGCCCGGCCGGATCCCGAGACGTAGTTGGCGAACCGCGCCGCCTCGGGGTGGAACGCGGCGACCCCTATACCACTGGCCACGACGCAGAGGAGTATCAGGGGATAGCTTGGTGCTATCCCCACAAGCGCCATGCCGCATCCCGCGAGCAAGACGCCGAGCGGCATGAGGGCAGGGATGGGCTTCGTGTCGGAGAAGACGCCGAAGAGCGGCTGCACTATCGAGGAGCTTACCGTCGCCGCGAACACCAGGGCGCCGGCCGCGGCCAGGGAGATCCCACGCTCCGCCGTGAGAAACGGAATTAGCGCTGCGACCGCTCCCTGGTTGAGGTCGGTAAACAGGTGTCCCGCCGACAACCCGGCCATCGCCCTCCGGTCCACACCCTTGTTGGAGATCTCAGCCAAAAGTCGCTTTCCTCCGAGACAACTACTTCAGCCGAAGATGCTACCAGTCTTCGGAGATTTCGTAGGGCGCGAGCGCTAGAAAGCCGCCCGCTCGTAGCGCCGAGAGGGCCTTCCACGTCTCCCCCACCGCCTCGACGGCGGCCTGCGCGGGCTCCGGTGAAGGGCGACCGCCGCGGGGCGGGTTGATCCTGACCAACACGCCGGGCACGTCGCGGTCTATGCCGCCGAGCTCCCTGGCCTTACGCAGCGCCTCCCTGAAACCGCCGGTCTCGTCTACCAGGCACCGTTCCAGCGCCTCGCTTCCCGTCCAGACCCTTCCGCCCGCGATGCCTTCGAGGTCGACGGCCTCGATCTCGCGGCCCCGCGCGACGCGGTCCTTGAACTCGGCGTAGATGTGTTGGATCTGGCCCTCTATCACCCGCAACTCCGCGGCGTCGGGGCGGCGGGTCGGGTCGAAAAGGCCGGCCCGCTCGCCGCGGTCGAGGGCCACGGGGTTGATGCCGAGCTTCTCGTAGAGGCCGAGCGCGACGGGACGGATGGTCAGCACGCCGATGGAACCCGTGACCGTGCCTCGGCGCGCGACCACGTAGTCGGCCGGGGCCGAGACGTAGTAGCCTCCCGAGGCGGCGGCGTTCCCCATCAGAACGACCACCGGCTTTTTCGCGCCGATGCGCTCTACTTCGCGCCAGATCAAATCAGAAGCCAGCGCATCGCCCCCGGGGGAATCGACGTAAAACAGCAAGGCTGAGACCCTGCGGCTCCTCTCCGCCACCCGCAACGCCGCCACCACGGACTCGCTCCCGGCCTGCTCGCCGCCTACAAAGGGTAGCGGGACCGGCAGCTTCCTGCTCCTCCCCCGGACTATGGCCCCCTGCAACGCGACCAACGCGACTTTTTTCGGACTCCGTTTGCGGTAAGGCACGAGGAGCGACCTCCGCGCCCTGTCCCACTCGGACAACCTGGCGGGCCGCTCCTGCGATCCTAGCCTCCCCGGCAATTCGTCCTCGTACAGAACGCCGTCGAGCAGACCTTCCGGAAGGGCCGCGGGCGCAGCGTACGGCGCCCGATCTATCCTGGACCGCACCTCCTCCGGGGAGAGGTTTCTGCCCTCGGAGATCGCCCGCACCACCTCCTCGTACCGCCTGTCGAGCAGGCGCCCGGCCTGCTCGCGCGACTCCCTGGAGAAGTCGTCCCTGACGTATATTTCACCGGCGGACTTGTACGGTGAGACCGCGACGACCTCGACCTCAACACCGAGGTTGTGCAGGGCGTCCTTGAGAAAGTTCACCCTGGCCCTGAGCCCCGTGACGTTCAAACTGGCGAGCGGGGTGGCCAACACCTCATCCGCCGCGCACGCCAGGTAGTAGGAGCGGATGTCCGCAGGGTCGGCCATGTAGGCCACGACCCTTCCTCCCCGCTCCCTGAAAAACCCGATCTCGCGGCGCAACTCTTCGAGGGCGGCCCAAGGGGCATTCAGGTCCTTGATGCGCAGGACCACACCGCCCGCGCGGCCGTCGGCGGAGATCCTGTCCAGCCTGTCCCGTAGCCGCTCCAGGGTGGGCTGGCTGGGGCCGGGGGCCAGCCGGCGCCGCAGGAAGCCGACCGGCGTCTCGAACTCGGCAAGCGAACCGCTGACCTCCACCCATACATAGTCCGGCGGCCTGCCGAAAAGGCGCACGCGGGCATTGCGCGCCAGGCGCCAGAGGTTCACCAGGACGTCTGTAAACAGCGACATCTGGAGGCTATGGTACACCGCGGCACGAAAAACGCCGTATGATAAACTCAAAAACAGGAATGGTTACTGATCATCACACATCGCAGCAAGACGCTTTCGGGCTACCCGAGGTACGGGAAAAGCTCCGCAGTTCGGGCTACACCCTCACCTCCCAACGCAGGGCCGTTCTGGAGGCCCTGTCCCGGGCGAAGGGGCACCCTTCCGCCGAGGACGTGTACCTGATCGTCAAGCGCGACAACCCGCGCGTGGCGCTCGGGACGGTATATCAGGCGCTCTCCGTGCTGGAGGAAGTCGGCGTCATAGACTCCAAGCACTGGGCCGAGTCCCCCACGCGCTACGACCTCAACGTCGAGCCGCACCTGGACATCAGGTGCACGGCATGCGGCGAGGTCGCGGAGGTCCCTGGCATCGCGCTCGACGGCGTCGAAGCACGCATCCGCAAGAACACCCCCTACAGGGTCACCCGTGCGACCATGGTCGTCGAGGGCCTGTGTCCCGACTGCGTCGGTAGCTAGTCAGCATCTCAGCACGCTTCGCCGGGCTTCGCTTGTCAGCACGCCGTCCTCGTTACGCTCGGCGGCTTGTCAGCACGCTTCGGCTTCGCCTCGCTTGTCAGCACGGCGCCTCGCCCGGCTTCGCCAGGCTTGGCGTCTTGTCAGCGCGGCGGCTCCGCCGCCTTGTCAGCAGCGTTCATACCCCCAACCTTGTTCGGGCTCTCACGTGATCGGCCTCTCCTGCGACGAGGGGGCTCGAGTTGCGCAGAGACGGTCCTCCGCCAGCAGGGGGCTTTACCGCGGCTCCTACAAGCGTTAACCTTTCGAGCAACGTGGTGTTCAGGGGGAAACAAGAGAGGCCATCATGAGCGAGGATCCGAGGGACCCGGCGGCCGGTCTGGCGGAGGGCATGGAGGCGGCTGGGGCCCTGATCGAAAGCCTCGAGCAGGAGGTTACCAGCCTGAGGAACGACCTGGAAGGGGCCTCGGAGGCGCTCAAAGCGGCCAAGGAAGAGGTCTCGGCCAGGGCCGATGCGTTGGAGGAGAAGGAACGGGCCCACCTGGAGGCCGAGCGGGAGGTCGATGACCTCAAGGCGGAGATCTCCGGCCTCAAGCAGAGGCACTCGGACGAGCAACTGCGCCTCAGCAACGAGCACATCAACGAGCTCGCCCAGGTGAGCCGACGCCTCGAGGAGCAGCGGCTGGCCGACGTGGACGCGGCCTCCTCGGATTCGCGCCTGGATACCATCAAGGAGGAGTTCAGCCGAGAACGCGAAGCCCTGGAGGCGCGCTACAGGCAGGAGATAGAGGCCCTCAAGAACGCCTCCGAGCACTGGGAGGAGCAACTGCGCTCGAGCTACCGGGAGCAGGAGGAACGGCACGAGGCCGAGCTAGAAACGGTCCGCAGAGAGGCCGAGGAACGCGAAAACGAGCTCAGGCGTTCCCTGACGGAGGGCTTCGAACGGAGGCTGGCGGAGGAACAAACCGCGTCCGACGAGCGCCACAAGGCGGCCGTCCAGGCGCTCAGGAACGCGGCGGCCGGACGGGAGCTGGAGCTGCAGAGGGACTACCAGGCCGTGGTCGAGAGGCAGCAATCGGAGCTGCAGGCGCTGCGAGAGGAGCTCGAGTCGTCCCGCCTGGCCCTGGAGGAGAGGCGCAGAAGGGAGCTCCGCGAGGTCAAAGCGCAGACGGAGCGGCGCGAGGCCGAACTGAAAAAGGCCCACGCGGCAAGGCTCGCCGAGACGAAGGAAGCCGCGGAAAAGAGGATCTCCGCCCTCAAGGCCCAGCGGGAGGCGGACAACAGGGCCCTGCTGGCGCGCCACGCGGAGGAGACAGGGCGTCTGCGGCGCGAGTACGAGGAGCGGCTCGCCGCCGAAGACGAGCGCAGGAAGGCGGAGACCTGGGCGCTCGACGAGCGTCTGAAGGAGGCCGCGATCCGACGCGAGACCGAGCTGCGCGCCTACAGGACCCGCCTGAAGGAGCTCGAAGGCGCCAGGCTGGCCCAGAAGTCCACGGCGACAGAAGACCTCGAGCAGGTGGTGGGACGCTTCGGGGCGGAGATCTCCCAGTACGAAAAACGCATCAGCGAGCTCGAAGAGACCCTGCGAGAGGCCGAGGCAGGCAGAAACGAGCTGGAGGCGGTCCTGGAGGAGATCCGCTCCGGCGAAGGACCTGCCTTCGCCAGATCCGAAGACGCCGGAGATCCCGAAACCGATCCCTCGGGGCACCTCGAGCAGGTCGAGGCAGAGAAGATACTCGCCGAGGAGCGGGTCGGGGACCTGGAGGCCCGTCTCGGGGAGGCGCGAGAGGAGAGCAGGCGCAACGCCGAAGCGCTAAGGGAAGCCCTGGAGAGCCTCGACCGGCTCTCAGACCCGGAACGCCGTCTGAGGGAGGGGATCGCGCTGTTCAACCAGAGCGAGCACGCGAGTACGGTGGCCTCCATCTCCAGGGCCTTCGGCCTGCCCAGGGTCAACGCCGCCCTCGACGACGCCACCCCTGGCAAGCCGACACTCACCTTCGTCTGGGACGACATGGCCTGGCGCCGCTACGTCTCGGACCCGACGGAGGGGGTCGAGGAGCCCAGGGTCTACCTCACAGGCACAGGCGGAGACCCCTCTGAGCTGGAGGCCCCGAGCCGGCGTCCCAACGCCAGGATGGACTCGCGCGGACGATTGATGATCGGCGTGCAAGCAAGGTAGCGCGCTGCGCCCGGCTTCGCGGGACTCAGCCTGTCTTGCGTCTGCGGCGCTGGACCTTCTGGTTGTGCGCGTAGATCTCCGCGCCGCGCTTGGCCCCGACGTAGGCGGCCGCGACGGAGACGACGAGGAAGAGTAGCACGAGGCCGGCGGCCCCGGCTCCGTGGACGCCGGGGAGGAGGCCTCGTCCCAGGAGCAGGTTGAGCCCGGAGGAGAGCACGAACGCCGCCGGGACCACGAGGACGCCGTGCAGGCGATGCCGGAGAGGCGCCTTGTAGCTGGCGGCCATCCCCCCGAAGTAGAAAGAGAACGCGGCGCCGAAGACGAGGAGGACGAGCGGGAGCGCCTCGGGCCCGCTACGCTCCCACCCGACGAACGTCGTCAGGATGGGGGCGAAGATTCCCAGCACGACGAGGAGGCTGATCCCGAGTGCCAGCAGCACCCCGATGCCTACGGCCACGACGCTCTTCATGAAAATGATTCTAGCAGTCGCAACGAGCGTCAGGGTAGCAGGGTTCACCGCGGGGCCCGGGGGCTTGTAGCTCGTACGCTCGCGTAGTAACCTCTCGATTTGTGAAGAAGCGCACGGCACGCACGCTCTCCCGCAGGGATTTCCTCAAGCTGACCGGCGCGGGGTTCGCCGGGGCCTCGCTGCTTGGCGCAGCGGGCTGCGACCTCACGCAGCGCATCCGCAACGTGCGCAACGACCATCCCACCCTCAGAGAGGGCACCAACGTCGTGCTCATCATCATAGACAGCTTGAGGAAGGACCACGTCGGCGCCTACGGGAACCGTACCATCCACAGCCCCAACCTGGACGCGCTCGCCCGGGAGAGTTTGCGCTTCACCCGGGCCTACCCCGAGTCCATACCGACCATCTGCGCCAGGAGGGCCATACACACTGGCATCAGGACCTGGCCTTTCTACAACTGGAAGCCGCCGAAGGACGAGGACATCATCCTGCAGGGCTGGGCGCCGATACCCCTGTACCAGACGACGCTGGCCCAGATGATGCAGGCCGCCGGCTACGGGACCTACTTCGTCACCGATACCATGCACCAGATGAAACCCTCCTACGACATGCACCGCGGCTTCGATGTCTTCGACTTCTTGCGCGGCCAGACCACGGACAACTACAAGCCCATCTGGACGGCCCCCAAGGACAAGGTGGACCAGGCCCTGATCAAGGGGAATCCACTCGCTATGACGGGCCAGATGCGCCAGTACTTCGCCAACGTGCAGGACAGGAACACGGAGGCTGACTGGTTCTCTCCGATGGTCTTCTCCCGGGCGGCCGAATACCTCGAACTCTTGAGCGAGGGCGGTCCCTTCTTCCTTACGGTGGACTCCTACGACCCGCACGAGCCCTGGGACCCCCCAGAGAAGTACGTACGGATGTACGACGACGAACCGTACAACCTCAAGGAGCCGTTCTCGGTGATCTACGGTAGCAGCAAATACCTGCTGCCCAGGGAACTGGAGAGGATGAAGGCCCGCTACTCCGGGGAGCTGACCATGATGGACCACTGGCTCGGCCGTTTCCTGGACAAGATGGAGGAGCTGGACC